>Ga0102943_1000698_pt1 | contig 22115 bp, 20 predicted proteins | sample SalPonC_black_MG_FD_78174 | JGI IMG/M metagenome (GOLD analysis project Ga0102943, IMG submission 78174) | Salt pond soil microbial communities from South San Francisco under conditions of wetland restoration - Salt Pond MetaG... | ecosystem: Environmental > Aquatic > Marine > Intertidal zone >...
GTGTTCGAAATGTCGAACTTTGCTGACGGAACATTTGAAGTTGCCAAAGCTCTTGCGGCGGCAACGAAACAAGGAGCAACAACCATTATCGGTGGAGGAGATTCAGCTTCAGCGATCAAGGTGGCCGGGCTCGAAGGTGATGTGTCTCACGTTTCAACCGGCGGTGGAGCCAGCCTCGAATACCTCGAAGGGAAAGAGTTGCCGGGTGTAGCTTATTTGACTGATAAATAATCTGATTCCAAATCTGTAGGGGCAATTCATGAATTGCCCCTACGATTTTATACCCACCTCGAAACCATTTTCATTGCCCGCCTCGTCAATAAATTCATTTGGATTATTTTAGATTTAGTAATAATCTGAAATAAATACTATGAAAGAGATTCGTTCTGTTTATAACGAGAAAATTGAGGCGCATATGAAATCGAATTTTTTTCTTTTTGTACTGACTATTCTTACCGTATTTGTTACTGCCGAAGTAAAGAGTCAATCTCATCCACAACCGTTTCCAAATCCTCAGGTTATTAATCCACCAGATGATTGGCTGCTTAAAATATTTTTGAATAATAAGTTTAGAATTGGAGGGGTGGAATCCAGTGCCTCTACATATGGCTATTTTATAGGCGGACCAGTGCTTTGGGCTGCAGATCAATTGAAGATAGTTCCTGTGATGGGTAGGTATTGGCGAGCTCCAGAAGCATGGGCAGGACAATCATCAATCGGCGGGAGGGTTCTATATTATCTTAATAAGCAAGCCAGTTTGGTGAAAGGTGATATGAATCCATATATAGGCGGTTTTTCTCTAACAGAGGGAGAGGTTATTCATCATAGTGGAATTGCCATCGGAGTTGAACCAAGTATTTCTAAATACTTCAAACTTGGTTTTGAATTTCAGGCAGGTCTTAGATCTGAGAACGGAGAAGATCGTGGCTTTGGTGGTGCCGCGATTTCGATTGGATTTGGGTGGTGATTTTGAGTAAACGGTTCAGCGACCCGTTTTACTTCTCATGCATGCACTCTCGGCTGTATCTCAAAATCACTCATGCAGCTTCCTCTTTGTCTTCATAGAGTGTAGTGAATAGTTTTAACCATAATTCGAGCAAGTCTGATGTTTGGCAGGTTCAGCAGAATGCGCCATCATTGTTCTTGACTGGACAGTACAGTTGAGTTTGAGCCACTTCTTATTTTACCTATCTTCGAATCAATTATACAAAACATATTTGATGAAAACCCCCTGCATTTATCTTGATACTTCTGTTATTGGCGGTTGCCATGACAAGGAATTTGCTCCTTGGTCAAATGGATTGATAGAGGATTTTCGTTTGCGGAATTACATCCCAGTCATCTCTGATCTAACGTTTGAAGAATTAATTAAAGCACCAAAGCCAGTCAAACAGACTCTTAAAAAATTGGTTGAGTTTGAACCTGAAATTATCGAAATCAACGACGATGCACTCAATCTGGCAGAAATTTATCTCGAAAGAAGAATACTCACTCCAAAATATCGAGATGATGCCAGACATATCGCGCTCGCAACAGTAGCAAATGTTGATGTACTGGTAAGCTGGAATTTTAAGCATATTGTGCATTACGACAAGATTCGGCTATTTAACGCCGTTAACCTTGAACAAGGCCTAAAAACTATTGATATTTACTCACCACGGGAGGTGACAAATTATGAAGAAAAAGATTGATGCAATTAAATTGGTTCGCCAGATTAGAGATGATAACTATGAGAAGACCAAAAAGATGTCTCGGGATGAGCAAATTGCAGACATAAAAAAAAGAAGTGCTGAGGCCAAGAGAAGATTCTTATCTAATTCAAAAACTATAGAAGTCTGATCGTAACCAATTCTTTGTTCAGAGAGCGGTATCATTTATAATACTTCCTCATTATGTGTAAAATCTAAGACTGATATTTCGACTCTATTCAGTTGTCCCAGAAGTATTTCGCGGCATTCAATATGACGTATTGTATCGATGCAATCATCTTTTTTTTGAATTCACACTGTCTCAAAACCTAACCCTCGCCTGTATCCCAAAATCACTTCGTCGATCTCCCTGAATTTCATTCAATCCGCTGCTAATCGTTTGGCGGTCTTCATAAATCGTGGTTGAAAGCTTCATCCACAGTTCAAGCCAGTCGGTGGGTTCGTAATTGAAGAGGATGTACATTCGCTGTCCTTGGTCGAAAAGCATAGTATTTGATAACACGTACAGCAAGTCATTTTCGAATTGGTACACCCGAGAATCGTACCCCTCGGTTTCAAACATGGTGACCCGGGCGTCAATCTGGAATCTGTCGCTGACGTAATACCGGATATCCTGGAAGATGAGATATCCCCAGCTTGTATCACTGCCAGGTGGTGTTGCTTTTGCAAGGTCGAAACGAGTTCTCAGCCGTACGTTCGGGTGAACTTGATATTCTGCTTGGTAACGAATCGAGCTTCGAATATCATCGTCCAGTAAATTTATTTCCCGACCGAATTCGTCTGTGGAATCGTATTCCTCTTCTCTCGTTTTGGATCTAAAAAGTAGATACATATTCAGATCCGGGTTCGGCTCATATTCTATCATTCCAAGCCAGTCGAAACCGGATGTAGGCTGACTTTGCAGGAATCTTGGCCCGGGAAACCGAAACTGATCAAAATATCCAATGAGCTGAATTTGATCGGTTAATTCATGTTCGATCCCAATGTAAAATCCCTCTTCATTGCCCGGAGTACCGGATTGCTCACCAAATCCGGCGCCGAAAATGGATTGAAGCTGCTTATCATAATATCGGTAGGAAAGGGCGAGATTGGTTCGGTTCCCAACTTCAAAATCAGCCCCGGAAAGGAGTCCGTACCCGCCATTATCAGTATAGGCAAATTCGCCGAAAAGGATCACATTTTGAATCAAAAAACGGTAATCGGCGGAATATCCTGATAACTCCTTACCGGAGAAGTCAAACACCTGGTAAGGTTGATTTCCGGCTTCCACGGTCATATCAAACCGATTATGGTAGCCCGAGACTCCAACGAAACCAAACGGAACACGAGCCCGAATGCGACCACCGAAGGTTTCCTGTCCAAGATTATTTCGTCGGCTTCTTTCATTAACGGTTCTGTGATACCCGGTCTCTGTTGGAAAGTTTACAATATTGTTCTCAATGATACTGGCTGTTCGGTCTCTGTTTGAGTAGAAAGCACTCACCTGGATATCCTGCCCATAAGTGGCGGCAACTCCACGAAATCCAATGGCTTCCTGGGCGGATGTAAACGGACGAATGCCTCTTTCATTTTTTGAAACACCGTTAGTTACGTCACGTCCCTTGCCAAATGCTCCACCACTCCATAGAAGCAACCCCTGTCCAAAGGAAACACTGTAGTCACCAATCACAAAATCTTGCAGGTTGCCAACATCATTCACACCGATATGCCAGGAGGTGTAGTCGAAATCGGTAGGGCCGGATAACGGTTCGCCGGGATCTTTGTCTTGGGTGAGATTGAGTGAAAGATGATTGCTGGTATAACGAAATCGTTGATAATATTTAGCCGGACTGCCTAAATATCCTCCAGATGAGTCTGGTCGTGCGTACCCTTCCTGCTCCTGGACGGTTTGTTGATAACGTGTGAAACTCTCAAAACGTCCGTTGTTCGTCCAATAATTTGGATCGAGATATAGGTCCCGACTCAATTCCAGCCCGGTTCCAACAGTAATGTAGGGGCGAATCCTGCTGAGCGTGGCAGGGCCAATGCTGGGTACATTAGTGAGATCATCAACCGTTGAAAATGGGACTTGGTTTGAGCGATATTGAACAATGCCTTGTGCAAGTCGGAAATTTAAGCCGGGGATCTGCATCAGGTCATCAACGGATCCGCGATTTATGTTGATTGGGTTATTCGCTAAACTCTCCAGGAACTCAACCAGTTCTTCCAGGTCAAGATCAGATTCTTCGGGATCGATCTCTTCAATAGCTTCTTCGAGATCTCGTTCAACCTGGGTACGGACGGTATCCCTTTGTTGTGCATCCGATTGCATAGGAAAAATTATAATACCAAAAATTCCAAGTGCAAAGACCTGTTTTAGCTTTGCCAGGGTCAGCCAGCCATGATATCTATCCCCAAAAGCTCTCATGTGAATCTCTTTGAAAATGATGGATTGATAAATTATACAATCGCTGTTGATATATTTGGACTCTCAATTATGAAGACCAACAGCTAAACAAATAACGATAAAGCCATTTCGTATTTGTAGTAAAAATAAAATGTAGTAATAAAAATGTTTCTATTTTTTTTCTGTTAAGGCCGCGCTAACTCCACAGTCGATCCCAGGATGGGCGTTCATCCCATTCCGTTGTTGGCTCGAAAAATCCGATCTCTTCATCCATGTGTTCCCTTACCACCTCTTCATTCAGTTCTACGCCAATGCCGGGCTTTTCTGGAACCTGAACATACCCATCTTGGACGATCGGCTTTGGAACTCCTGTGACTAAATCATCATACCAGGGTGTATCCACGAAATGGTGTTCCAGCCAAAGAAAATTTTCTGTAGCAGCTGCTGCATGTACGGATGCCAAAAATGAAATGGGAGAAGATGCGTGATGAAGCATCATTGGAATCCCATTTTCCTGGGCATAATCACCAATTCGTTTCGTGGTCAGTAATCCGCCCGTACCTACAGGGTCGGGGTGAACAATGTCTACTGCCTGGTTGTCAATAAGATCCTTAAAGCCTCCTTCCAGCAGATAGATATCTTCGCCGGTAACGGTAGGAGTCGTTGTTGATTCTGAGATCTCTTTCCAATCATTTGTATACTGCCAGGGGATCAGGTCTTCAAGATAGGCGAGGTTATATTTTTCTGTAGCCCGGGCAATTTTTATGGCCTCATTCTTGTCGAAATGTCCCCAGTGATCGGTTCCCATTGGGACTTCATACCCGATTTTGGATCGCATCACATCCACATACTCCATCAACTTGTCGATTCCCTTATCTGTGACCTGAACTCTCGTGAATGGATGTTCCGTATTTGCATAACTTCCGGGGATGGAGTTCCAGCCGCTCAATCCTCCGGGTTGATTTTTCCAGAATTCAGCATTTACCAGGGCACCGGGAACGTCTTCAATCAGGTTGATCCCGATATCCATTTTCAGAGCTGTATAACCGGCATCAACACGTGCTTGCATTCGTTCTGCATATTCATCAGGATCTTGTGACATCGTGGTATCGCAATAAATTCGGACTGAATCACGGTATTTTCCACCCAACATCTGGTAAACAGGCACACCGTAGGCTTTTCCGGCCAGGTCCCAAAGTGCTGTTTCTACGCCCGATACTCCTCCGCCTTGTCTTCCGTGATACCCGAACTGTTTAATGATTTTGAATAGTTTTTCCACATTGCATGGATTTTCTCCCAGAATCCGGCTTTTTAACTCCAGTGCATAGCGGTAGTCGCCAATATCACGTACATCACCATGGCCTACAATATCTTGATTGGTGTAAATACGGAGTATTGGAGTACGAAGTACTTGTACCACACGCAAGTCGGTAATTTTTAACTCCGACGGCCGGGATGCCCGTTGAACGTTTTGAGATGCATAGGCAACTTCATCTCCAATAGATGTTAAAGAGAGACCTGCAAGGCTTAAGCCTCCAAGAGAAGTTTTCTTCAAGAAGCTTCGGCGGCTTTTGTTGTTTTCCTTCTTCATTGTTCATTAATTTTCAATTACCGTTTTGTAAATCGGGAAGCTGGTTTCATAGCAGGGTCAGGTGCTTCTTCTGCATCCTCTTCCTTTTCAGATTTCCGCCGCCAGTAGTTGGCGAGGGTGGAACCTGAGATATTCATCCAGGGTCCAAAAATGGCTGGCGCTAAACCGACGGTTGCCAGTCTACCCATCTCTTGGGCGAGCCCGGAGGCCATTCCCCCGTTCTGCATTCCCACTTCGAACGCAATCGTTCGGCACGACTTTTCATCCATCCCTACAAGGCGACAACCCCAATATCCAAATAGATATCCGAGGGCATTATGAATGATTGCTGCGAGGATCAGCAGAAGTCCAATGGTGATAAGTGAATCGCGTCCCGCCGCAGTAATTACAGCGATGATAAAGGCGATACCTGCCATGGAAACCGCCGGCATAATATCATCCAGCCACTTTATTTTCCCGTGAAGGAAATGATTGAAAAGCAGTCCAAGTACAATGGGTGCAATAATCATATTCAGGATGCTGAGCATCATTCCGTATGTATCAATAGGTACAAACTGACCGGCCAGCAACTGCATCAAATAGGGAGTAGCCAGAGGTGATAACATGGTTGAAACAGCTGTCAGTGTAATAGACAGGGCAAGATCGGCTTTTGCAATGAAAGCCATCACATTTGAAGCCACGCCTCCGGGACAGGAACCAATCAACACAACGCCCGCCGCAACTTCAGCCGGGAAGCCAAAACTTAAAGCCAGGCTTATTCCGACAATCGGCATTATTGTATATTGACAGATCACCCCAACCGCCACACCTTTCGGTTTTTTGAAAACTCCTTTAAAGTCCTGAAGGCTCAATTGTGTACCCATCCCAAACATGATCAGCTGTATGAGCGGCACAATCAGGTTGCTTAGGTCATACCCGCCCCATGAAGTCATGTATTGAGGATAAAACATCGAGAATGTTACGGCTGCAAAAATCCATAGTGAAAAGGCAAAAGATTTAAAAATCGTATCGGTACCTCTTACTCCGATCGCAAGCGAGAGAAACATGCCTGTTGAGAATATTGCAACGAATGGTGAGCTGCTGTCCACGAACAGCGTTACAATCAGTCCGATAAGGCAAATGAAGCTTAACCAAAGAAATGCTTTAAGAGCAGTTTTCATCTTAACTCCAGGTTCTGTCCCACGTTCGAATTTCATTCCATTCCGGTGTCGGTTCGAAGTAACCGGCATCTTCTATCAAGTGCTCCCGAACGGCGTCTTCGTTGATTTCAATCCCGAGTCCCGGTTTTTCAGGCACCGGTGTGTAGCCTTCCTGGAATATGGCGCTTTTGTCCTCCTGAACCAGGTCGTACCAATTTGGAGTATCCACGGAGTGATGCTCAAGAGCAACAAAATTCTCTGTGGCCGCCGCTGCATGGACGCTCGCCATAAATCCGAATGGAGCACCCGCGTAGTGCAGCATCATGGCGATGCCGTTCTGCATGGCATAATCACCGATTCGTTTTGTCTCCAAAATTCCACCGGAAGAACCGAGATCGGGATGGATCATATCCACAGCTTTTTTATCGATCAACTCTTTAAACCCATCAAGCAGATAGATATCCTCACCGGTCATCGTTGGGGTGGTTGTAGCTTCAGAAATCTCCTTCCACTCATCCGCATATTGCCAGGCAATCAGGTCTTCCACGTAAGCAAGCGTGTAGGGCTCAGCGGCGCGTGCAATTTTAATCGCTTCATTCTTATCAAAATGTCCCCAGTGATCGGTTCCCATCGGGATTTCGTAACCAATCGTATCACGCATCACCCGCAGATATTCCATCATTCGTTCGAGTCCCTGTTGTGTAACTTGAATCCTCGTAAAGGGATGGTCGATCTGTCCGTAATCTCCCTGCTCCCCGGAATATTGAGATCGCAACTCTCGCTGACCTTTCGGCCCATATTCGCGAGTGTTCGTAAGTGAGCCTTCTTCATCATCTACCAACCCAATTCCCATATCCATCTTCAGGAAAGTGTAGCCCAAATCCACTCGTTCTTGCATTCGCCTGGCGTATTCGTGTGGATCATCAGATGTGGTTGTATCGCAGTAGAGGCGAACTTTGTCGCGATATTTTCCACCCAGCAATTGATAGACAGGAACGCCGTACGCTTTCCCGGTCAGATCCCAAAGAGCGGTTTCAACTCCGGAAACCCCGCCACCCTGTCGACCATGCCCTCCAAACTGCTTGATGATCTTAAATACTTTCTCAACATTGCATGGATTTTCTCCCAAAAGCCTGCTTTTCAGGAAGAGGGCGTACTCTTTGGCACCGCCGTCGCGAACCTCTCCATATCCCGAAATTCCCTGGTTAGTGTCTATTCGAATCAGTGGAACGCGAAACGGAATTCCGTCAATTTCTGCAATTCGAAGGTCTGTAATTTCCAGCTCAGACGGACTCGAATTTCGATTCACATTTTGTGCGAGATGGCTGATTTGATCCTCAAAAGGAAGGGCAAACATACCGAACAAACCCAATCCACCTGCTCCGGCTTTTTTGATGAAACCTCGTCGGTCAACCTTGTTTGACCGGACACCCCTCGCCCCGGCATCCGCCGTGGCACTCCCCTCGAGGGGAGATTTATTTTCGCCATAGTTCGTTTCATTGCTCATACTATATTCCTCTTAAATTTCTTCTGTTTCTATGATTCGGTCGATCGTTGACTCGCCAATTCCATACTCATCATGGAGCATCGTTCGGTTCTCTTCCAGCCAGTTTAAAAAGTCCTGCCTTATAGATTCAGTCCAGTCCGTATCCATCTGGCCGGCCGTATAGGTACCTTCCTGTACTCGCTGATGAGCAAAAATATCGGTAAGGCGTATTACCTCGGATTCATCCACAACTTTTTCGGCAAGATGAGCAGGGATAAAAATAACCCCGGTCTCTTTAGCCAAAACCACATCACCGGGCAATACGGTTACCTCACCAATCATGATGGGTGTGTTTAATCCCATCAGCATCATCTCCTGTAGAAACGAAGGATCCCATTCACGTACAAAAGCATTGAATCCGTCTATTGCAGAGAGTCCTTCTCTGTCGCGTGATGATCCATCAAACACAACGCCATTCCCGGAGTTTGCATAGATTGTATTTCCAAGCCGGTCACCAATCAGCGTTCCGTCCTTAATTTTTCCAAATCCATCGGCTACATACACATCGCCCTGTACCAATACATCAATTGGCCAGGTGTTCATCGGGCCGGATCTGCCGTCTTCCATTCCTTGAGCAATGATCGTTTCTTCAAGGGCTGGGCGACTTGGCATATATTGAGCAGTCACTGCCCGTCCCACGACCGGTTCACCGGGTTTCAAAATCTCCCAGTCACCGCCGGTAAATTGATTATGGTATCCAAATCCCCTGATAATTCCCCAGGCTTCCTCAATCGAAACATGTTCCATTCGGTCAAGAACATTGTCTGGAACTTTGGGCCTGCCGTCCTCAAACCGTTCGCCTTCCCACTGAGGTGTGAGCCAGATCATTTTTTCTTTTGATATAGTTTGAGCAGAAGATGGCAGGTAAACAACAAAAATCAGTATAGATACAAAGAGTAGTGAGGTCAGTTTTTTCATTGGTCAGGATATGGTTCATTAGGTGACGATTTACGAAACAATTTAAAAGCGCTTTTTCAAATAAGAATTTAGTCCGAATTAATCAATTAATCAGGGGAAATTAGAATTTGTGATTCTGTCCAAAGGACTCCTGCAGAGAATAAAGTACAGAATGACTTACAAAGAAATCTAAAACTTTACAGCCAGGTCAAGTGCCGGGCTCAATCCTAGTGGATTATGCTGTTGAAGTGCAAAGTTTACATCCCACCTGCTGGCCTTGTATCCGAATCCAAAGGAATACGTTTGCGGTTGGGTGGTAATACCGGCGCGAATGAAAAGAGATTGAATAATTTCGAACTGAACACCACTTCGGAAGGAGAGGGGAAACATCACATCTTTGACTACTTCGGCTGTAAGTAAAGCTTCCGGAGTTAGCATGTAGCTAAAACCTGTGGCCAATTCACGTGGAAGTTCTTCATCCGTATCTCCATAGGTTGGCTGGTTGAGATTAGTAGCGCGGGCGCCGAACCAGAGGTCATCTGTAATTTCTGCTGCGAGTCCCAAATCAAACCCAACAGCTCCGGCAGCACCGTAATCACCCCCCTGGAAAATATGGGTGTATGAAACCGAGGCTCCATAGTAAAATCGATCGAGGTTGTTTTTGTAAGCAAGGAGAAACCTGTTTTCGTTGAACAGATTAAATCCATACCGGTGAATTCCGGCCCCCAGAGTTCCCCAGCCTGTTTGCGTAGTAAGGTTGGCAGCCATATCAGTAATTTCTGAAATACCCACATACCGAAAACCGTAAAATGAAACGCGGTTCCCATCCGTTGGCATCATGGCAACATTAGAAAAGAGTGACCAGTTGGTATTGGGTACGGCTACTCCGGTTTGCCCCATTGCTAAAGAGCTTGCACCCAGACTTGTTTGTGCTTGTACTTGACCGTACCCCCCTAACGTTGCAAGAAGTAAAACACCTGCAAAGTAATTAAGCTGAATCCTTTGTATCATAGAAGAAGTCAATTTAAAACAAGTAGTAAACATCCCCGAAAAATAGCAGTTTATTTGCCATTAGTATCATAAGATGGAAGCTAAACATCAACTAAACATGGTTAGATTTTTAATTTTTTCTCTTATTGGATTGATATTGCCGGTTATAACCCTTGCACAGGAGTTTGATTGCGATGTATCGATAAATGACCGTCAGATCAGTGGTAGTTCGTATGATTATATTTCTGAACTGGAGACAGCTCTTGAAAATTATATCAATGGCTACCGCTGGACGAACGACCGATACCAGGATCAAGAAAAAATTCGATGCAGCTGGCAGATTGTACTTACCGGGGTGGACGATAATTTTAACTACACCGCTGAAATTGCTCTAACTGTTCGGCGTCCCATTTACAATACGAACCGTGAATCGCTAGCTATTCTGTTTAGTGATAATAACTGGCGATTCTACTATCCCCAGAACAAGAACCTGGTTCATGATGAACTTCAGTTCGATGATCTGACCAGTTTCGTGGACTTTTATGTTTACATGATGCTGGGGTACGATTATGATACTTTTTCGGAGCTTGGCGGAACCCAATATTACGGCCAGGCGCAGTCGGTATTTGAGATTGGACAAAATTCAGGTTCGCAGGGGTGGGGTCGTTCAATCGGGGCACAGCGAAACCGATATGGGTTGATTAACGACATTACGAGTCCTGCTTATGAAGATTTCAGGCGTGCGATTTACATCTACCATCGGGTTGGACTTGATCAGTTTACAATGCAACCGCAGGAAGCAAGAAACGAAGTTTTACGGTCATTGGAGATCATCAGGGAGAATAAACAACTGACGAATAATAATTACCTGTTCGATATTTTCTTTAGTGCGAAATACACGGAGATTGTTGCAATTTTTAGGGATGCCGATGCAGAGATGAGAACCCGTGCCTACAATATTTTAAGTGATGTTGATCCCGCCCATACATCAGAATATGAGAAACTTCAAACATGACACCCTTTTCCAGTTACTCAATGATATTCCGTTTCATGGTTCCGATAAAATTTCCGTATTCTTGAGATGATTACGATTGACCTGAAACAAATATTGAATCAAGAAAAAAAGACTTCATGAAAGGAATTGTATTAGCCGGAGGAACAGGCTCGCGACTATATCCACTTACTAAAGTTACAAACAAGCATCTGCTTCCCGTTGGCAATAAGCCGATGATCTACTATCCTATCGAGAAATTGACTGAAGCAGGCATTGAGGAAATACTGATTGTAACCGGGACCGAACACATGGGAGATGTTGTGAATTTGCTCGGCTCAGGTAAAGATTTTGGATGCCGTTTTACCTATAAAGTGCAGGATGAAGCCGGTGGAATTGCCCAGGCACTTGGGTTGGCAGAAAACTTTTGTGGAGATGAACCGATGACTGTAATCCTGGGAGATAATATTTTTGAAGCCGGCCTTTCCAAAGCTCTTGGGAATTATGACAATTCCGGTGCGCAAATTCTGATTAAACAGGTAGAGGATCCCGAACGGTTTGGTGTGGCTGAACTGGAGGGAGACAGAATCATCGGGATTGAAGAGAAACCGGATCAACCCAAATCAGAGTTTGCGGTAACGGGTATATATATGTATGATTCGCAGGTTTTTGATCTCATCAAGAATTTGGAGCCGTCTGACCGTGGTGAGTTGGAAATAACCGATGTAAACAATCACTATATCAAAAATGGGACGATGAAATATTCTAAACTTGACGGATGGTGGACCGATGCAGGAACTCCTGAATCATACAAAGTGGCTAACAATCTCGCCCATAAACTGATTTAGTAGATGAAATATTTGATTACCGGTGCCACGGGTCAACTGGGCCGAGAATGGGTTCGTTATCTGAAATATCGGGGGTTGAGCTATAAGGCTTATTCTTCTGCAGAATTAGACATCACGGATTTGGAAGCTGTGATTCAAAAAACAGAAAATGTTCAACCTGACTTAGTAATCAATTGTGCAGCTTACACGGATGTTGATGGGGCAGAGAGTGAATCAGAAAAAGCCTTTATAGTGAATGAAACAGGTGTGAAAAATCTCGCGAATGTCTGCGAATCTGTAGGTGCCAAATTAGTTCATTACAGTACCGATTACGTATTTTCAGGCAGTGAGGAAGATCAACAAAAATACCCGAATGGGTACCCTGAAGATGCTGACACAAATCCCGTGAATGTATATGGAAAATCAAAAGAGGCGGGTGAGAAGATTCTTCAGCATTCGGAATGTGATTGGATGTTGGTTCGGGTATCGTGGCTGTGCGGGCGTTATGGTGATAATTTTATTAAAACCATGCTTCGGTTAGGTTCAAAAAGAGATGAGCTTAGCGTAGTGGATGATCAAATTGGGTGTCCCTCTCTCGCTTTTGATGTTGTTGAGAAAACACACCAACTCATTGAAAAGATGGAAAACGGTGTATTTCATATTAGCTGCAAGGGTAAAATTAGCTGGGCCGATCTTGCCGAGGAAGTTTTTAACCAAAGTGGATTGAAGGTAAATTTGAGGAGGATATCATCTGATGAATATCCGTTTACAGCAACCCGCCCAATGTTTACCTTACTGTCTGTGAATAAAGCCCAAGAAACTGGATTGAAACCATTAGCTTGGAAATCCGGTTTGAAACGAATATTGATACAGATTGAGAAAGAAAATAAAGAAGAACCAAGCACCTAACAGGGATCATGTCCATGAAATTTGAGAAGACATCACTTGATGAGGTTTGGTTGATTAAGCCAAAAATATTTGAAGATGACAGGGGACATTTTCTTGAATCGTTTCGAAAAGAGATTTTTAAAGAAAAAGGAGTAGAGTACGAATTCTTACAGGATAATATTTCAACCTCAATGAGAGGAACAATTCGCGGGCTGCATTACCAAATTTCTCCCTTCAGCCAGGCAAAACTGGTTATGGCTGTGTACGGCGAAATCTTGGATGTAGCAGTGGATATCCGAAAGGGATCGGCCACGTTTGGTCAATATTTTTCTTCGATTCTGAATGATACAAACAGGCACATGATGCTTGTGCCCTCAGGCTTTGCACACGGTTTTTCTGTTCTCTCTGAGAAGGCAACCGTTGCCTACAAATGTGATCAATATTACAGTAAAGAATCAGAGCGTGGAGTACGCTGGAATGATCCTGCGTTGGGAATTGACTGGAAAACGGAATCTGCGATTTTATCAGAAAAAGACAAGAATCAGCCGTTATTAAAGAATGTACCGGAAAAGGATCTATTCAAATTAACTTGAGATAAATACTATGAAATTAATTGTTACCGGTGGTGCCGGATTTATCGGATCAAACCTGATCTTACATCTGCACGACAACTATCCGAATGTTGAAATTTTGAATATTGATAAGCTTACCTACGCCTCCGATTTGAGTTACCTGGAGCCGATCAAACAGTCGGACCGATATCGATTTAAAAAACTTGATATCACTGATCGCGAGGCACTTCGAGATCTTTTCAAAAAATGGCATCCCGATGGAATCATTCACCTCGCTGCGGAGTCGCACGTTGATAATTCCATTAAAGGGCCTGAGCCGTTTGTCTATTCTAATGTGGTTGGAACATTCAATCTGCTTGAGGAGTGCAGATTGATTTGGAATCAATATGGAGAGGATCTGAAACCACAGCGTTTCTTACATATTTCTACCGATGAGGTTTACGGAACTCTGGGGGATGAAGGCAGCTTTAGTGAGACGACCCCTTATGCCCCAAACTCACCCTATTCAGCGTCGAAGGCGGGGAGTGATTTCTTGGTCCGATCGTATCATCACACTTTTGGTATGAATACAGTGATTACCAACTGCTCAAACAATTACGGTCCTCATCAACATGATGAAAAACTCATCCCGACAGTGATTCGAAAAGCACTTTCAGGCGAACCGATTCCTGTTTATGGAAAAGGGGAAAATGTGCGTGACTGGCTGTTTGTGGAGAATCATTGTAACGCTTTGGCTACCGTCTTCTTCAAAGGAAAAGTCGGTGAGCAATATAATATCGGCGGAGATAATGAATGGAAAAACATTGAGCTGGTGAATCATATCTGTGATATTTTAAATAAGGAGAAAGGTGAAGGCCCGGAGGGAGATTACAAAAACCTGATCAGTTTTGTGACGGACCGGCCCGGACACGATTACCGATATGCAGTGGATGCATCAAAGATTAAAAAAGAGCTGGGGTGGACACCTTCGCAGGATTTTGATAATATGCTTAGAGAAACCGTACGCTGGTACATGAAAAAATACGGTTTCAATGATGTATAGAACGTTCTGATTTGAAAAAATCAGAGTTAAATATCCATTAAACCACTCTCATCATGGGTAAGAAAATCTTATTGGTTCTTTTGGGGGCATTTCTAACATTCGTAGTTGTTGTAATGGTGCGAACCTTTCAACTGGGAAACACACAGGTTGAACCGCAGGCAAATCCGCAGGTTGTCTGGGATGAAGACGCAATGATTCGCCGATTTTCGCAATCTCTCCAGTATCAAACTATTTCAGGAGATACAGGAGCAGAGCTGGACTCAACAGCTTTTAATGATTTTTTGACTTTTTTGAGAGTTTCCTTTCCACGAGTTCATAACACGATGGACGACACGCTCTTCAATGATTTTACACCACTTTACTACTGGGAAGGAACCGACTCCTCGCTGGATCCCATTTTACTGATGGGCCATTACGACGTGGTGCCGGTAGATTCATCCAATATCGATAGCTGGCCGCACCCGCCATTTTCAGGCACTGTACAGGACGGATATATCTGGGGCAGGGGATCGATGGATGATAAGTTTACGGTGATGGGTTTACTGGAAACGGCTGAGTACCTGATAGCTGAAGGATATCAACCCAGAAGAAGTGTCTATTTTGCATTTGGTCATGATGAAGAAGTTGGCGGTGAACGAGGAGCGAGAACTGTTTCCAGATATCTTCAGGATAATGATGTTGTCCTTCAAACAGTAATTGATGAAGGAGGAGCGGTGATTGACGGTGCCCTCCCGGTAGATCGACCCGTTGCCATGGTGGGAATTGCAGAGAAAGGATATCTGTCACTTGAATTGGTTGCAAGAAGTGCCGGCGGACATTCATCGCGTCCCACGGAGGACAACGCCGTAAAAATTCTGAGTGAAGCAATTGTAAAACTTTCTGAAAACCAGTTTCTCTCTCGTATCGATGGAGCCGTGGAGCAGATGTTTGAGTCGGTAGCAAGCGAAATGCCGTTTGGATTTAAAGTTATGTATTCAAACCGTTGGCTTACGGATGGTATTTTCAAAAATCAGCTTTTATCTGACCCATCTTCGGCGGCGATGGTACGTACAACAATCGCACCCACAATGTTAAGAGCCGGTGTGAAAGATAATGTATTGCCAAATGAGGCCAGGGCTGTGGTGAATTTCAGAATTCTTCCGGGTGATACGTTCGAAACAGTAACCGACCATTTAGAGAGTGTGATTGACGATGTACGAATCAGCGTTCAACGATATGGAGAAATCCAGGTGCTGCCCTCCGGTGTGTCGAATGTAAACAGTTCAGGCTTTGAAGCATTGCAACAATCCATTATGGATGTAATGCGGGATGTATATGTAGCTCCCTATTTAGTTTATGGAGCTACCGATTCAAGACACTATTCATCGATATCCGACCAGGTATATCGGTTTGCTCCAATGATGATTTCATCTGAAGACTTGAGTCGAATACATGGAACCGCTGAAAGGGTGAGTGTAGACTCTTATGTAAACACAGTTCGATTTTACTCCCATTATATTCGAATGAGCACTGAATAAAGAACTTTTGGAATGCAGCGAATTTTCCCGTTGTTTCAGAGCCGTTAATTCTAATAAAAAAAATTGGATTCATGAGTACACGACAATATTGGTTGATGAAATCAGAACCGTATGCGTATAGCATTGATGATTTGGAAAAAGACGGGGTTACTCCGTGGGATGGTGTTCGAAATTATGCAGCCCGAAATTATATGCGAGATGAGATGAATATGGGTGACAGGGTTCTGTTTTACCATTCGAATGTTCGCCCGCCTGTAATAGCGGGAATTATGGAAGTTTGCAGCGAACCCTACCCGGATGCACTTCAATTTGATCCTGACAGCAAATATTTTGATGAAAAGAGCAGTGAAGAGGATCCTACCTGGCAATTGGTGGACGTGAAGTTCGTCGAAAAGTTCGACAAACCCGTAACACGAGACGAATTAAAAGAGGTGAGCGAACTTGATGATATGGAGCTATTCAGGTTGAACCGTGTTTCCATTACTCCGGTCCGGGAACATGAATACAAGAAGATTTTAGAGATGGCCAAGGCAAAGGAAAACTAAATATAGAATTCTTATTTGAGACGATTCCTTTATCCAATCCCAAAAAATTCTGCACGCTCTTTATAATAGGGTGCAAAAACTTTTCTGAGTTTTTGATGGGTGGAAGATCTCAAATCAGGATCTGTTTGAATAATATCTCTTGCTGAATTTTTTGCACTTTCAAGGAGCATACGGTCTTCAACAATATCAGCATATTTAAATTCGGGCAGGCCGCTTTGTTTGGTACCGAGAAAATCACCGGGCCCTCGCAATTTCAGATCGGCTTCAGCAATTTCAAATCCATCAGTCGTTTCTACCATTTTTTTGAGGCGGAATCTGGCAGATTCAGTCAGTTTTTGATCCGGAAGCAGGATGCAGTAACTCTGTTTTTCACCACGCCCGATACGTCCCCGTAGCTGATGAAGTTGAGATAACCCAAATCTTTCAGCATGTTCAATCATCATGATGGTAGCATTTGGTACATCCACACCCACTTCAATCACTGTTGTAGAAACCAGGATCTGAGTTTCGACCTCAGAAAACTTTCTCATCTTCGATTCTTTTTCATCTGAATCCATCTGGCCATGCAAAAGATCAATCGAGAAATACGGGAATCGTTTTTTTAGTTTCTCAAATCCCATAGTGGCATCTTTCAGGTCCATCACTTCAGATTCTTCAATCAGGGGAAAAATCACATATACCTGATCTCCGGCTTCAACTTGTTTTTTGACAAAACTGTAAACTCCTTCACGTTCTTTGTCGGATCGAACAGCGGTTTTTGCCGGTTTTCGTCCCGCCGGCAGATCTTTGATGACTGATATGTCCAGGTCACTGTAAATAGTCATAGCCAGAGAACGGGGAATTGGTGTGGCGGACATCACAAGCAGGTGTGGATGATCCCCTTTCTGCAAAATTTCATTTCGTTGCTTTACACCAAAACGGTGCTGTTCATCAATTACAACCAATCCAAGGTTGTTGAATTGAACTTTTTCCTGGAAAATCGCATGAGTGCCAACTGCAATCTGACAATTCCCGCCCGCAATATCAGAAAGAACATCATTCCGAAGAGAAGTGCTTTGGCTTCCGGTCAATAAACGAAAATTGATTCCAAGCGGTTCAAGATACTCTTTAATGGTATAGTAATGCTGCTCAGCCAGGATTTCGGTGGGGGCCATAAATGCTGTTTGATAACCATTGTCAATTGCCATCAGCATGGAGCCGATAGCTACCACTGTCTTCCCTGATCCCACATCTCCCTGGATGAGCCGGTTCATTTGGTTCCCGGAAAGAAGGTCTTTTTTGATATCAGAAAGAGAAGATCGTTGTCCATTCGTAAGTTGAAAGGGGAGGATTTCGTTAAAGAATTTTTTTGTGAGCTCGCCCGCCTTCAACTGAATTCCAGGTGCCCGTTCAATTCTTTGGCGTTTGATTTTCATCATGCTTAACTCAAACAGGAAAAACTCCTCAAATTTGAATCTCTCCAAAGCCCGGTTGGCCTCCTGCCTGGTTTTAGGTTGATGAATAACATGAAATGCTTTTTCCCTGCTGGGGAATTGATTTTCAGAAAGAATATCATTGGGAAGAAACTCATCAAGCTGGACAGATTTTATAATATCCTGGATCCAACCGGTTATAATTTTGTTTGAAATGTACGCTTTTGAGAAATGCTTATTAGAAGGATAGATGGGAATCAGTGTATCCGGAATTTTCATCTCGTCCAGACTCTCAATTTGTTCCACTTCAGGGTGAGCCATACTCATATACTTGCCGTATTTTTTTGCCGTACCGTAGAGGGAAACCCAGGAATCTTCTTCAAACAGATTGATAAAATATCTCCATCCCTTAAAGAATACAGCTTTGCAGACACCGGTATTATCCTGAATAATCACTTCAAGCCGTCTTTTGTTTTTATAACCTGCTACATTTTTGGATTTAACCTTGCCTAGAATGGTTACAGGTTCAGAAAATTGATGTAAATTTCGTATTGGCTGTATATTCGATTTGTCTATATACCTGCGGGGAAACAAGTATAAGAGATCCAAAGGGCAGTGAATGCCGCTTTGATGAAGAGCTTTGAGACGTTTCTGACTTAAATTATGGAGATCTATTAGTTTCAAATCGATATGGTGATTTATATCAGTATTATACTATTAATGCCCTCTGAGTACGGTTAAAATACTCAATAGAATCAAATATGAGTGATTCATAAATTTTTTGAAAAAAATAGGGTAATTTTTTTGCAATCTGTTCAAGAAAATTGGTACCTTAGTGAGCTCTTGAATTTACGAAAACAAACAAGGTAAATCCGTGCCAACAATACAACAACTTATTCGCAAAGGTAGAAAAAGCAAGATTAGTAAAACAACTGCTCCTGCTTTGCAGAACTGCCCGCAAAAACGCGGTGTTTGCACACGTGTTTATACAACTACACCGAAAAAGCCGAACTCAGCATTACGTAAAGTAGCAAGGGTTCGATTAACCAATGGCCTTGAAGTGACTGCATACATTCCTGGTGAGGGTCATAACCTGCAGGAACACAGTATTGTGTTGATTCGTGGCGGTCGTGTGAAGGACTTGCCGGGTGTTCGGTATCACATCGTTCGTGGTACACTGGATACAGCCGGCGTTGATGACAGAAAACAGGGGCGAAGTCATTACGGCACCAAAAAACCGAAAGGGTAACCAGGATTTTTAACCTTATATACTATGCGTAGAAAAACAGCAGAAAAAAGAGAAGTTCAACCCGATCCTATTTTTCACGACAAACTGGTAACTCGGTTTGTAAATAATCTTATGAGGGATGGGAAAAAAGGTGTGGCCCGAAAAATTTTATATCAAGCTTTTGAAATGATTGAAGAAAAAACCGGCGAGCCACCGCTTGAAGTTTTTAAATCTGCTTTAAGTAATACAACTCCGGTTGTTGAAGTTCGAAGCCGTCGAGTAGGAGGGGCCACTTATCAGGTGCCTGTTGAAGTTCGAACTGACAGAGGTACAGCCCTTAGCATGAGATGGATTATTCGTGCTTCGAGACAGCGAAATGATAAGTCTATGGCAACCCGATTGGGTCGCGAGCTGATTGATGCCGCTAAAAATGAGGGTGGTGCAGTTCGTAAAAAAGATGAAACCCACAGAATGGCCGAAGCTAACAAAGCTTTCGCTCATTTTAGGTTTTAAACAAACAAATTTCCAAAACTACCAGTAAAAATTTTTTTGAAATGTCTGAAGTAACGACGAAAACAGATCCGAAAATTTTAGACCGAATCCGCCGTACGCGGAATATCGGTATTATGGCGCATATTGACGCCGGTAAGACAACGGTAACAGAGCGTATACTCTATTACACCGGTAGAAGTCACAGGATGGGAGAGGTGCACGATGGTGCTGCCACGATGGACTGGATGGAGCAAGAGCAGGAGAGAGGTATTACAATTACTTCAGCCGCCACCCATTGCCATTGGAAAGATCACCGAATAAATATTATTGATACACCCGGTCACGTAGATTTTACTGTTGAGGTAGAAAGATCACTCCGTGTATTGGATGGCGCTATTGGTGTGTTTTGTTCAGTTGGTGCAGTTCAGCCACAATCAGAAACTGTTTGGCGACAGGCTAATAAGTACAATGTGCCTCGAATGGCATTTGTAAATAAGATGGACCGTACCGGTGCAGACTTTTATAATGTTATCCAACAAATGAAGGATAAGCTGAGTGCGAATCCTATACCCATTCAAATTCCTATTGGTAAAGAAGACGGGTTCCAGGGGGTTGTTGACCTTATAAATATGAATGGGATTGTTTGGGATGATGAATCACTCGGTGCGAAATACGAGGTTGTTGACATTCCTGAAGATCTACAAGAACAAGCCGATGAGTACAGGAAAATTATGCTCGAGGCTATTGCTGATCAGAATGATGAGCTTCTTGAAAAATATTTGATGGAAGAAGAGATTTCTGAAGAAGAGATTAATGCAGCAATTCGCCAGGCAACTCTCGCGCAAGACATTACTCCGGTTCTTTGTGGTACGGCACTAAAAAATAAAGGAGTTCAAATCCTTCTTGATAAAGTGATTGAATACCTGCCAAGCCCTATGGATGTTGAAGCGGTTACGGGCCATGAACCTGGCAATCCGGACAATAAAATGAAACGTGAGCCGGATGTAAATGCGCCATTCTCTGCTTTGGCTTTTAAAATTATGACAGACCCGTATGTAGGTAAATTGACCTTCTTCCGGGTTTACTCTGGTACACTTGAAAAAGGCTCATATATTCTGAACTCCGCGACGGGTGAGAGGGAAAGAATTGGCCGTCTTCTTGAGATGCATGCAAATGACAAAAAAGATATTGATGTTGTTCGTGCAGGAGACATTGCGGCTGCCGTAGGTGTGAAAAAAGTGGGTACGGGGGACACCTTCTGTGATGAAGAAAATCCTGTACTTCTTGAAAAAATTACGTTCCCGGAACCAGTAATTAAGCTGGCAGTTGAACCAAAATCGAAAGCAGATGCTGAAAAACTTACTACAGGGCTCATTAAGCTAGCTGAAGAGGATCCTACATTTAAGGTAAAAACCGACGAAGAAACGGGCCAGACAGTTATTGCCGGTATGGGTGAGTTGCATCTCGAAATTATTGTAGATCGGTTGAAGCGTGAATTCAAAGTTGAAGCAAATGTAGGTCAGCCTCAGGTATCATACCGGGAGACGATTACAAAGGCTGTTGAACACCAGGAAGTTTACAAGAAGCAGACGGGTGGTCGCGGTAAGTTTGCTGATATGCAGTTTGAAATCGGGCCGATTGATCATTTCGATCAATATGCTGACGATGACAAAAAAGTTACGCTTAGCGAAGGATTTAAATTTATCAATGAAATTGTGGGTGGTAATATTCCAAGAGAGTATATCCCCTCAGTGGAAAAAGGATTCCGTGAATCTATGAAAGGCGGGATTCAAGCGAACTACCCGGTTCAAAATATTGGAGTTCGATTATTTGACGGATCTTATCACGATGTAGACTCTGATGCTTTTAGCTTTGAACTTTGTGCTAAGCTTGCATTCAGAAATTCTGCAAGAAAAGCGGGCCCTCAGTTACTAGAACCGGTTATGACCGTAGAAATAACAACTCCTGAGGAATATATGGGAGATGTGATTGGCGACTTGAACGGACGCCGAGGAATTATTTCCAAAATGGATAATAACACAGAGGGTTCAGTTGTGAAGGCGAAAGTACCTCTGTCTGAAATGTTCGGTTACTCTACCGATCTCCGTTCAATTACCCAGGGACGAGCAGTTTATTCAATGGAGTTTGCTGAATATGTGTCAGTTCCGGATTCAAAAGCAGAAGAAATAATAGAACAACAAGGATAATATAAACCTAATTAACCATGGCAAAAGAGACATTTGAACGTACCAAGCCGCATGTGAATATTGGTACGATTGGTCACGTAGATCACGGTAAGACAACGCTAACGGCGGCGATTACGACGGTAATGGCCAAGCACTA
>Ga0102943_1000700_pt1 | contig 22050 bp, 19 predicted proteins | sample SalPonC_black_MG_FD_78174 | JGI IMG/M metagenome (GOLD analysis project Ga0102943, IMG submission 78174) | Salt pond soil microbial communities from South San Francisco under conditions of wetland restoration - Salt Pond MetaG... | ecosystem: Environmental > Aquatic > Marine > Intertidal zone >...
GACACGTCAGTGGTCTCGGCCATCGTCACGCTGACCTTTGATTGCCGCCGCTCGGATTTCTTCCGCCCACATGCCATAGGCGCGCTCAAGCTGGTGGATCGGGGTTCGATCACCGGACAGACCAAGGGCGCGAGGCATGGCGAGTTGGGCCATACACAATTCCTGCCCGGCAACGCGCTGCAATACGGCGTCGATGGCAATGGCGACGGACGGGTCGATCTCTATAACCTGACCGACGCCATGGCTTCGACCGCCTATTTCCTACGGCAGAAAGGATGGCGGCCTGGGACGGGGTACCGTCCGGGCGAGCCAAATTTCTCGATTATCGAGCAATGGAATGCCGCCACCGTCTATCAGCAGGCCATAGCCCTGATGGCGGCAAGGATCGACGGGGGCTGAGCCCCACAAGACAGGTCGGGCATGTATGTGCGCCCGGCCACTGGTTTCAGAGTGCCAAATACGTGCGGTTTACATGAACCAACGAGCATCGAGGCATGACATGAACAAGCAGAACTTCGGCAACATCGCCGCCCTGGAATATCACCAACCTCCCGGGATGGACTTCCCGGATATTGTCGAGGAATTCGACATCGCCTCACATGCCCTCGCGACTCAGGTGCGCCGCCTGACATGGGATGGCGAGGACGTCGCGCTCATCGACCGCGAAACCGTGCGCATTGCCCTTGGTTGGTTGCCACCCGAGCGCGCGCAACGCCCGCATTATCTGGTGATCGCCGTGGGCCCGCCGGGACGCAAGGCGCGCGCCACGCTTGATCCCGCAGCCTACGAGGTACTTTTGCGCCGCGCGGTCGAGCGGGTACGCGATTACCTGCCATATGACGCACAACTGACCGGCCCTGCCGCGCAACCGATAGGCTCGGCCCTGATGGACCGAACCTTCGAACTGTTATCCGCGACCGCGCCCCAGACCCCGAAGGCCGACAGCCGAAAGAAAGCCCGCCCCCCGAGGGGAGAGGACTGGTCCGAGGGGGCAATGGATGCAGACGAGGCGCGCGGCCTTCCGCAACCGGCCTCTTTGCCCATGCGTCTTACCATCATCACGTTCGGCTTGACGCTCTTCATCCATGCACCACCGGTGGGCGCTGCGCTTCTGACCTACGCCACCCTGCGCGAGGCACAGCCACTGCTTCTGGGCTAGGCAGGGGCTGGCGCGAACGGCATTGATCTGTCGCAACGAACGGATAGGCTGGCAACAAAGATCGTCATTCGCCAGCGAGGGTCCTGATGCTGAAATCCTGGATGTTTGCCGCTGCCCTGTCCGCGCTCCCTGTCGGAGCCGCGGCGCAGCCCTTTGATTTGGTGATCCTCGGGGACATGCCCTACGGCCCGCCCGAAACAAGTTATCCGCTCTACCAGGCGTTGATCGACCGAATCAACGAAACCACGCCCGAACTCGTCATCCATGTCGGCGACACGAAATCCGGTGGCAGCCCCTGCACGGATGCGGTTCTGGCAGAGCAGTTGGACTTCATCCAACAGATTTCCGCGCCGGTTCTCTACACGCCAGGAGACAATGAATGGACGGATTGTCATCACCCACGCGCGGGTGGCTTTGACCCCCGCGAGCGCCTTGGCCGTATCCGCAGCACCTATTTCGCCACGCCAGATCAGAGTCTCGGCGCGCATCCGTTGGAAGTCGAGAACCAAGCCGAGGCGGGTTATCCGGAAAATGCCCGGCTGATGTTTCAGGGAGCGATGGTTGTGACTGCGCATGTCGTAGGCTCAAACAATGGATTCGAGCCACATGACGCCGACACTGCCCGCGAGGCGCTTGACCGCGACGCCGCCAACCGAGCGTGGTTGACGTCAGCTTTCGCCGCAGCGCGAGAGGCCGGGGCAGGCACGCTCATACTCGCTATTCACGGGGACATGTTCGAGTTCGGCTTTGGCCCGCCCTGGAATGCCGAAGGCTTTCTGCGTCATTCCGGTTTCGCCCGTTTTGCGGAACTGCTCATCGAGGAGGCCAACCGCTTCGCTCGTCCGGTCCTGCTGACTTATGGCGATAGCCATCGGTTCCGGATGTTTCGGCCCTTTCCCACAAGGGCACCGGGGATCATGGCATTAGAGACCTTCGGTGCCTCACACATGCACGCAGTTGCGATAACAGTAGATGCAATCGCCTCATTTCCGTTCACTGTGCGGCCCTTGCTAAATCCGGCGCAGCCATTGGGACCACGCGACTGAAGGGTGCCGTCTGACACTGAGCGCACCTTTGTTCGGCCGACCCGGCCGGAACAAGGCCGAAGCCCGCCGCAACGGCAGCAGGGGGCCAACACTTACCTCTTGTTCACCGTGCCAGAACGTAACTATGGATCGAGAATACACAGGCTCGTGTTTCCGGCAGGCGCAACACACATTGCCGTTCGGTCCGCAGATAGGGCAGATCCGCAGTCTCACTCGGTTGAATGCGTGAGCGCGGCTGGTGCAGCACAGCATCGGCATAGTTGAGCGCGTTGAACCGCCACAGCGGGCGATCCACCTGCACCCCGTCGAACAGCCGCTGTACACGTCTTGCCAACGCATCATCATATTCAGGCACCGGCACATGAATTCCGGTCAACGGGCGGCCAATCTTTTCCGCCAAGCGCCAACTGGCCGGAAAGCACAGCACCGCCGCGCTCAGCACATGCTCCTCTCCGCGCTTTTCCAGCAGGCAGAGATCTTCCTGAACCAGATGCCCGAGCGTGCCCATCGGATCATCGCGGTCGATGGGCACAGTCACACCATCAGGCCGCCGCACCTGTTTTGCGGAAACATCATAACCCACGCCATATTCGGCCAGCCAGCCCAGAACATATTGCAAAAGCTCGGCCATCGCCGGCCCGGCCCCGTCGGTTACCGCGAGCACATCGTCGCGCTGCTCCTGCAGCAGGCGGGCGCGCTCGGCCATCTGCGCGCCGAACGCCTCATCCACCAGCAGCCAGTCGGCCATATTGAGCGGTGCGATCCCCGGTAGCGCGCGCTTGGCGTCCACGTCATAGGGCAGGCGTTGCTGCAATATCTCGGTCATGTCCCCTCCGGTCTGTAGGTCGTCACCATCTGGTAGTCCTTGCGCGGGCCACGCACCCGCCATGTCACGGTGAACTCCGGCCAATCACTGAAATCATAGGCCCCGTCATATTGATCCGGGTCGCACCAATGCGCGGTTTCACCGCCCTCTGGCGGCACATGGTGGAAAAACCGACCATCCTCGAATGACACCGCCAGATCGCTGTCCCAGTGATACCGCCGTTCCACCTGCATCGGCGCATGGCCCACGATCCGCATCTCGCCGGTCTCCGTGTAGGCCAGCCCCGCGCCGTCGCCCACCCAGTCCGCGCGGCCCTTCACTGTGGCGCGGCTCCCATCCGCCTCGGCCACCTCGCGCGTGAACACCCACGTCCCTTCGAAATCCTGCAATCTCCTTGGCCGCATGCGCCGCTCTCGTCCCCGCCTTGCCGTACTGTCCCTTAGCCACTACAAGCGCGCTCAACCGCTTTCCATACCAATCTGCAAGGACCGCCGATGATTCCCCGCTATTCCCGCCCCGAAATGGTCGCCATCTGGGAGCCCGCCACCAAATTCCACATCTGGTTCGAGATCGAGGCGCATGCCTGCGATGCCATGGCTGATCTGGGAGTGATCCCGCGAGAAAACGCGAAAGCTGTCTGGAAAGCCAAGGATGTCGACTTCGACGTCGCCCGCATTGACGAGATCGAGGCCGAGACCAAGCATGACGTGATCGCCTTTCTCACCCATCTGGCCGAGCATGTGGGCAGTGATGAGGCCCGGTTCGTGCATCAGGGGATGACCTCCTCAGACGTTCTCGACACCTGTTTCAACATCCAGCTGACGCGCGCCGCCCATATCCTGATCGCGGATATGGAGGGGCTGCTCGCGGCATTGAAACGCCGCGCCTATGAGCACAAGGACACCATCCGTATCGGTCGCAGTCACGGCATCCACGCCGAACCGACCACGATGGGCCTCACCTTCGCCCGCTTTTATGCGGAGATGGACCGCAACCTGACCCGTCTGCGCACCGCCCGCGAAGAGATCGCGACAGGGGCCATCTCCGGCGCGGTCGGCACATTCGCCAATGTCGACCCGCGTGTCGAGGAGCATGTCTGCGCGCAGCTTGGCCTCGCGCCCGAACCGATCAGCACGCAGGTCATCCCGCGCGACCGCCACGCGGCGTTCTTCGCCACGCTTGGCGTCGTGGCCAGCAGCGTTGAAAACGTCGCCACCGAAATCCGCCACATGCAGCGCACCGAAGTGCTGGAGGCGGCTGAATTCTTCTCAATGGGGCAAAAGGGCTCGTCTGCCATGCCGCACAAGAAAAACCCGGTGCTGACCGAGAACCTCACGGGGCTTGCCCGTCTCGTGCGCATGACGGTGGTGCCCGCGATGGAGAACGTGGCCCTCTGGCACGAACGCGACATCTCGCATAGCTCGGTCGAGCGCAATATCGGCCCTGACGCCACGATCACCCTCGATTTCGCCCTGGCGCGGCTGACCAATGTCATCGAAAAACTGATCGTCTACCCTGACAACATGCTGGCCAACATGAACAAATTCCCCGGCCTCGTGATGAGCCAACGGGTGCTTCTGGCCCTCACGCAAGCCGGTGTCAGCCGTGAGGATGCCTATCGTCTCGTGCAGCGCAACGCGCTCAAGGTCTGGGAGACGGGCTGCGACTTCAGGACCGAGTTGCTGAACGACGCGGAAGTCACGGCGGCGCTCAGCCCGGCAGAAATTGATGAAAAATTCGACTTGTCCTATCACACCAAGCATGTGGACACGATATTTGGCCGGGTTTTCGGGGAATCGTGATATGCTCAAGCCCTGTCCAACAGGGAGACATATCATGAAGTTGAAATTCGGACTTGCCGCCCTCGCCCTCGTCGCCATGCCGTCGCTGGCGCTTGCCACGGGCGGTTGCAACTATGGCAAACAGAAACAGGCGTTTTCCTGCGCCCAAGGCTCCACCTGGGATAGCGCGACCAATACCTGCGTGCCCACTTCGAGCTGATGGAAAAAGGGGCGGGATGATTCCCCGCCCCCTCTTTCACTGTTCCTTAAATACTCAACTCCGACGGCGCGCCGCTCAGGCCGGCATCCGCTCTTCGACGATGCCCGCCCACCAGCTGCAGCCTGCCGGAATGGCCTCGTCGTTGAAGTTGTAGTCGGGGTTGTGGACCATGGCAGTGTCGCCATTGCCGACAAGGATATAGGCGCCGGGGCGCTCTTCCAGCATGAAGGCGAAATCCTCGCCCCCCATGACAAGCGGTGCCTCGGAACAGTCGCCGCTTACCTTGGCCGCGACCAAGGCCGCAAAGTCCGTTTGCTCCTCGTGATTGACCATCACCGGATAGCCGCGATGATACGTCACCTCGGCCTGCCCGCCAAAGCCCGCCGCGACATGCTCGGAAATTGCGCGCAGCCGGGTTTCGGCCAGATCGCGCATCTCCGGGCTCATGGTGCGCACGGTGCCCTTCAGATGTACCGATTGCGGGATCACGTTGAACGCGTTCGACGAGGTCTGAAACGAGGTAACGGAGACCACCACCTGATCGACCGGGTCTGCATTGCGGCTGGCGATGGTCTGCAACATCGTCACCATATGCGCGGCCATCACCGTCGGGTCGACCGTCTCCTGCGGCTTGGCGGCGTGGCCCCCCTTGCCGGTGATCTCGATATCGAACTGATCGGTCGCGGCGAAGAACGCGCCGGGACGGATGGCGAAGCTGCCCACCGGGCGGCCTGGCCAGTTGTGCATGCCATAAACCTCCTGAATGCCGAACCGCTCCATCAGCCCGTCGTCGCACATCGCCTTGCCACCGGCCCCGCCCTCTTCGGCGGGCTGGAAGATCACCACAACGGTGCCGTCGAAATTGCGCGTCTCGGCCAGATAGCGCGCCGCGCCAAGCAGCATCGCGGTATGCCCGTCATGGCCGCAGGCATGCATCGCGCCGGGGGTCTTGCTGGCATAGTCCACCCCGGTTGCCTCATGGATGGGCAGCGCGTCCATGTCGGCGCGCAAACCGATCACCTTGCCCGATCCGGTGGATTTGCCCTTGATCACGCCGACCACGCCGGTGCGCCCGATGCCGGTCACGACCTCATCACAGCCGAACGCTTCCAGCTTTTCGGCCACCAGTGCGCTGGTGCGGTGCGTCTCGTAAAGGATCTCGGGATGGGCGTGGATATCGCGGCGCCATTCGGTGATATCGCCGTGCAATTCGGCAAAACGGTTCTTGACGGGCATGCTCTGCACTCCTGTTCGCATTTCGGGATTGTCGACAAGGTGGCGCATTCGCGCGGGGTCTACAAGGGGGGCGATTTGCGATATACATTGCCGCGCGGCTCAGCTATGCGTCGCGGCTTGCGCCACGGGCGCACGACTCATGCTCAAGGCCCCTTTTTTGATGATCCCCCAGACCCTCTCTTCCGCTCTTGCCGCACGCGGCTATGACACGCTCACCCCCGTTCAGGAGGCCGTGACCGATGCAGCCCTTGGGCAAGCCGACCTGCTGGTTTCGGCACAGACCGGCTCGGGCAAGACCGTGGGCTTCGGCCTCGCTATCGCCTCGACGCTGATGGGGGATGAGCCTCGACTGCCACCCGCGGCCGCCCCGCTTGCACTGATTGTCGCCCCTACGCGGGAACTGGCCCTGCAGGTGATGCGAGAGCTGAGCTGGCTCTATGCCGAGACCGGCGCGCGGCTGGTGTCCTGCGTGGGCGGCATGGATGCCCGCGACGAGCGGCGCGCGCTGGAGCGCGGCGCGCATATCGTGGTGGGCACGCCGGGGCGGCTGTGTGATCATATCAACCGTCGCGCTCTGGACATGACCGCCCTGCGCGCCGTGGTGCTGGACGAGGCCGACGAGATGCTAGATCTCGGGTTTCGCGAGGATCTCGAATTCATGCTGGCAGCGGCCCCCGAGGGACGGCGCACGCTGATGTTCTCGGCCACGGTGCCGCCGATGATCGCCAAGCTGGCGGAGAAATTCCAGCGCGATGCGCAACGCGTGACCACCTTGGGCGGCGGCAAACAGCATAGCGACATCGCCTATCAGGCGCTGCGCGTGGCCCCGCAGGATGCCGAGGGCGCGGTGATCAACCTGCTGCGCTATCACGACGCGCAGAACGCCATCGTCTTTGCCAATACCCGCGCCATGGTGGCGCGGCTGACAGCACGTCTCGCCAATCGCGGCTTTGCCGTGGTGTCGCTCTCGGGCGAACTCAGCCAATCCGAGCGCACCCATGCGCTTCAGGCGATGCGCGACGGGCGCGCCAAGGTTTGCGTCGCCACCGATGTCGCCGCGCGCGGCATCGACCTGCCCAATCTCGATCTGGTCATCCATGCCGAACTGCCCACCAATTCCGAGGGGCTGCTGCACCGATCGGGCCGCACGGGACGCGCCGGGCGCAAGGGTGTGTCGGCGCTGATCGTGCCGGTGAAGGCGGTAAAAAAGGCCGAACGCCTGCTCAAATTCGCCAAGATCACCGCCGAATGGACAACGCCCCCCACGGCACAGGATATCGAGGCGCAGGACCGCGCGCGGCTGCTCGCCGATCCGGTCTGGTCCGAGGCCCCGTCCGAGATCGAAACCGCCTTTGCCGACGAACTCCTGACGCTGCATAGCCCGCATGAGATCGCCGCCGCGTATCTGCGGCTCTACCAATCCCGCTGGTCCGCGCCCGAGGATCTGAGCGCGCCCGATGCCGCGCCGCCCCCGCGCGAGCGCACGCCGTTCGGGCCGAGTACGTGGTTCGCCCTCTCGGTTGGGACGGGGGATCGGGCCGAGGCCCGCTGGCTGCTGCCGCTCTTATGCCGGGCTGGCAATCTCGACAAATCCGCCATCGGCGCGATCCGGGTGCAGGACAAGGAGACCTTTGTCGAGCTCAGCGATGCGGCGGTGCCCGGTTTTCAGTCGGCCCTTGGCGCGGGTGGCGCGCTTGACGAGGGGATCACCGCGCGCAAGATCGAAGGGGCCCCCGATCTGGGCCCTGCTCCGCGCGCACCGCGCGAGGATCGTGACTCCCGCAAACCACGTGCCCCACGCGAAAAAGACGGCGTCCGCCCCGCACCCAAACCGCGCGCCCGCCCGGCCCCCAAGCCCGACCGTCTGGAAAAGGCCGTCGAGAGCGGCGCGGTGACGCCCGCGCGCAAGCCTCGGTCCGATGCGCCAAAGCCGGTGGACAAGAAGCCTTGGGCCGATAAGAAACCGGGCAAGCCGACCTATGACAAGAAACCCGGCAAACCGGGGGCCAAGCCTTCGGCGCGCCCCGAGGCCCCGGCTGCGCCCGCCAAACCCAAGCGTAATCCGGCTAGCGACACCTCCAAACGCTTCACACCGCCGGGCACGCCCGGCAAACCGGGAAAGCCGAAACCCAAAGGTGCACCGGCCAAATCCCGAGCCGGATTCGGCGGCAGCACGCCACCGAAACGGCGAAAGCCGTGAGGTAGAGGGACCGAGGACGATAGCCTGAAGCGGTCACCCGGTTGAAACACTCGCGCGATACGCGGCCGTAAAATCGCCGCGCTCCCTATCCCGCCATCAGCGCCCGCGCCGCCGCGCGGGCCTCTTCGGTGATGCGGTCTCCCGAAAGCATACGCGCGACCTCGTCGATGCGATCCTGCCCGGCCATCGCGCGGACCGTTGAGAGCGTCACATCATCCTCGACACGTTTCTCGACGCGCCAGTGATGCGTGCCACGCGCGGCAACCTGCGGGGAATGGGTAACCACCAGAACCTGACCACCATCGGCCAGTTGCGCCAGCCTGCGGCCCACGGCGTCCGCCGTGGCCCCGCCGACACCGCGATCAATCTCATCGAAGATCATGGTAAGGCCGCTGTCAGTGCCAGTCAGACAGACCTTTAGGGCCAGAAGAAACCGGCTGAGTTCGCCGCCAGAGGCGATCTTGTTCAAGGGGCCAGAGGGTGCGCCGGGGTTGGTGGCAACGGTAAAGGTCACATCGTCGCGGCCCGTGGGGCCGGGTTCCGCAGCGCTGATTGCAGTGGTGAAGATCGCGCGCTCCATCTTGAGCGGTGCCAACTCCTCCATCACAGCCTCATCGAGCGCGCGCGCCGCGGCATGGCGCGCCGTGTTAAGCGCCGCAGCTTCGCTGTCATAAGCGCAACCCGCCGCCTCGAGCGCCGCCCGCAGGTTTGCCAGATCGGCGTCGCCCGCATCAAGCGCCGCGATCTGTTCACGCAAGTCTTCGGCGAAGGTGCCCAGTTCATCGGGCAACACCCCATGTTTGCGGGCGAGGGCACGGATGGCAAAAAGACGTTCCTCGGCCTGTTCCAGTTCTGACGGATCAAAGCTCATCACCTCCAGCGCACGCTCCACGCCGCGCCCGGCCTCGTCGAGTTCCACAAGCGCGCGGCCAAGGGCGGCGACAGGAGAGTCGAGCGCACCTTCCGCCTGATCCGACACCCCCTCCAGCCAGCGCAAGGCATCGCCCGCTGCGCCCTCAGCTCCGTCCGCACCGATAAGTGTCGCCGCGCGCGCAATATCCTCGCGAATGCGCTCGGCCCCCTGCATCAGGCGTCGGCGCATGTCCAGTTCGGCATCTTCGCCCGGCTGCGGATCGAGCGCGTCGAGTTCCTTGACGGCGTGGCGCAGGAAATCCTCCTCAGCTCGCACTTTCGCCAATGCAATCTCGGCCTCGTCCAACGCCTTGCGTGCCTTGGAGCGGGCACTCCAGGCCGCACGCACCGCGTCACGTTGGGGTCCAAGGCGGCCATAGGTATCGAGCATGTCGCGGTGCCCCTTGGGGTCGAGCAGCCCGCGATCATCCTGCTGACCATGCAATTCTATCAGCGTTTCAGACAGCCGTCGCAGCACATCGCCCGAGGCGCGGCGATCATTGACCCAGGCGGTCTTGCGCCCGTCGGCGGTGTTGACCCGCCGCAGGATCAACTCGTCACTGTCTGGAAAGCCCGCCTCTTCCAGCACCGCACGCGCGGGATGACCGGGGGCGAGATCGAACACCGCAACGACCTCGCCGCGCTCGGCCCCGGTGCGGACCAGATCGGCCCGCCCGCGCCAGCCCAGCACGAACCCAAGACTGTCCAGAAGGATGGATTTACCGGCACCGGTCTCACCGGTCAGCACGTTGAGCCCGGGCTGAAAACTGAGTTCAAGCCGGTCAATGATCAGCATATCGCGGATTTCAAGCGCGCCCAGCATCCAGTCCACCCGTCGGGCGGGGTGTATCCCCGCCGCCCTTTACAGCCAGCGCCCCTGAACCGTCTGACGATATATCTGCCGCAGCCAGTTGTCGCCCGCCGCTTCCAGCGTCAGCCCGCGCCCGGTCAACAGCTTGTAGCTATCCTCGTACCACTCGGTGCTGCGGAAGTTGTGGCCCAGAATGGCACCCGCCGTTCGCGCCTCATCGACGAGACCGAGCGAGAGATAGGATTCCACCAGCCGGTGCAACGCCTCTGCGGTATGGGTCGTGGTCTGGAAATCCTCGACCACAACACGGAACCGGTTGATCGCGGCCGGGAAATGATCCCGTTTCAGATAATAGCGCCCGATCTCCATTTCCTTGGAGGCCAAGTGATCAAAGGCGAGATCGAATTTCAGGATCGAGGCATTGGCATACTCACTGTCAGGATACCGCTCGATCACCTCGCGCAGCGACTGCAGCGCTTGAAATGTCAGCCCCTGATCGCGCCCGACCTCGTCAATCTGATCGTAATAGCTGAGCGCAAGAAGATACTGCGCATAGGCCGCATCCTCGTCGGTCGGGTAGAAATCGATGAAGCGCTGTGCAGCGGCACGGCTCTGCTCGTAATCCTTGTCCCGATGATAGGCAAAGGCCTGCATGATCACCGCTCGCTTGGCGAGATCGGAATAGGGGTAGAGCCGCTCGACCTCGGCAAAGCTCTTGGCGGCCAGATCGGGATCGTTCTGAGCCAGATCATATTCTCCACGCTCGAAAATCTGCTGCGCGGTGTAATTCTCGTAATTCACCGTGCCGCGCTCGACGCTCTCTCTATCCCCGCATCCGGCCACGGCCAACACCGCAACGGCGGCACCGATCAGCGTGACCCGGGGCTTGCCCTTACTCATGCGCGTTCTCACTCCAGATTCCGGTAGGCGGGGCCAACCCCGCTCTTCGACTTGGTCCTAGCACAGAATTTTCCGGTGCAAAACGCCTTTGGCGCATTTCGCCGCGCCTGCGTGTCAGACGACTCATGAAATGTCACTCACATGCGCCTGGCTCTCGGCAGAAAGGTGGCGATTTCGGCGTCGCATGCCTTTTCGCCCAACCACATGACGCGCTTTGCTCAATCAAATAGGGCCGCCCTGATGGACGGCCCTATTTTGCGGAATTGTCGGCGAGAGGTCAGTTCGCCTGACGTCTCAGGAATGCCGGAATTTCGATCTGCTCGTCCTCATCCTGCGCGCGCGGGGCGGGCTGATGTGCGGCAGCGGATTGCACCTGCGGTTGCTGCCGTGCCGGGCGGGGGGCCTCGGATGTGCCGCCATGACCGGTCATGCGATTGATCAGAGAATTGATACCGAACCGCTGCTGACGGTCTTCGCTGGCTGCAGGCTGTGGTGCAGGCGCGGACTGCTCGACTCGACTCGGCGCCGGTTGCGACGACGCACGACCGACGGCGGCCTGCAGGCGCTGCAACGCTTCTGGCGAGGGCGTGCCAGGTGCCGGAGCGCGCGGCGCGACAAAGCTCTCCGCCTCGTCTTCGGCCTCGACCTGCGCGGCAGGCGCGAATTCCTCGACACGAGGCTGGTAGGCAGGCGGTGGCAGACCCGCGTCATCGTCCTCGAAGATATCCTCCATCTGGTCCTCTGCGGCGGCGCGTTGCGCATCCACCTGCTCGAACAGCGACGGCTCGGGCTCTTCCGTGCGCGCCGCGACGGGATCTTCGGCGACGGCAGGCGTGTCCACCTCGACAGCCTCCGGCTGTTTCAGCGGCTGCGCCAGCGAACGGCGCGGCAGCGGTGTCTCAAGCGCCTCGCTTGCGTCTATACCGGTGGCCACAACGCTCACCCGCATCGAGCCTTCCATCAACGGATCCAGCGTGGAGCCGACGATGATATTGGCATCGGGATCCACTTCCTCACGGATGCGATTGGCGGCCTCATCGAGTTCGAAGAGCGTCAGGTCATGCCCGCCGGTGATATTGATAAGGACACCTTTGGCACCGCGCAAACTGATCTCGTCGAGAAGCGGGTTCGCAATCGCCTTTTCGGCGGCCTGGATGGCGCGATCCTCGCCACTGTCCTCGCCGGTGCCCATCATCGCCTTGCCCATCTCGTCCATGACGGCGCGCACATCGGCGAAATCGAGATTTATGAGGCCCGGGCGCACCATCAGGTCGGTCACACCCTTGACGCCCTGATAGAGCACGTCGTCGGCCATGCTGAACGCTTCGGTAAAGGTGGTCTTTTCATTGGCGAGACGGAACAGGTTCTGGTTGGGGATGATGATCAGTGTATCGACCATCTTTTGCAGAGCCTCGACCCCGTCCTCGGCCTGACGCATCCGCTTGCCGCCCTCGAACTGGAATGGCTTGGTTACGACGCCGACGGTCAGAACGCCCAACTCGCGCGCGGCCTGCGCGATGATCGGTGCCGCCCCGGTGCCGGTGCCGCCGCCCATACCGGCGGTGATGAAGCACATATGCGCCCCCGCCAGATGATCAACGATCTGCTCGATGCTTTCCTCGGCGGCAGCAGCCCCGACCGTCGCCCGGGCGCCCGCGCCCAGACCCTCGGTCACCTTCACGCCAAGCTGTACACGGTGTTCCGCATTCGACTGGCTCAGCGCCTGCGCGTCGGTGTTGGCCACCACGAAATCCACACCATCGAGCTGTTTCTCGATCATGTTGTTCACGGCATTGCCACCCGCGCCACCGACACCAAACACGGTGATACGGGGCTTGAGCTCGTCATGTCCGGGCATTGAAAGGTTGAGTGTCATTGCTCTGTCCGCCTGTCGTTATGGCCACGTTTTCGGGCCGATTTCCGCCTGATTGGGTCCATTCTTACCGATGGATACCCCAATCGTCACCAAAAAAACACCATTTGACCACCAAATATGGCCATTTTTACACCACTTTTCGCGGGATTTCGCCGATAACGCCATATATTGCGGTTACCAGTTATCCTTGAACCACTTGACCGCCCGCTTGAGCGAGCGCGCCGGATAGCGATCCACGGGAATCTCGAAATCCCACCATTCATCCTGCGGGTTGGCTGCGAACAGGCACATGCCCACGGCACTGGCAAAGCCCGCGCCGGTTGCCGCCTGCGGCAAGCCGTGCACCCGCAGTGGCCGCCCAAGCCGCACCTGTTGCCCCAAAATCTTGCTGGCCAGCCCATCGAGACCGGGGATCTGACTGCCACCACCGGTCAAAACGATCTGTTGGCTGGGCAGGTGATCGAAGCCCGCCGCATCTAGCCGGGCGCGCACCTCTTCGAGGATCTCCTCCACCCGCGGGCGCATGATGCCGATAAGTTCTGCGCGGCTGACCTGTCGACGATCATGTTCGTAATCGCCGGTATCGCCGCCGATCTCGATCATCTCCCGATCATCCATTCCGGTGGCGACGACGCCGCCGTAAAACGTCTTGATGCGCTCAGCGGTGGCCTGCGGCACCTGCAGCCCCATGGAAATGTCGCTGGTGACGTGATCGCCGCCCATCCGCACGCTGTCGGAATAGATCATGTGTTTCTTAATGAAGATCGACACCCCCGCCGTACCACCGCCAAGGTCGATACAGGCTGCGCCCAGTTCCTGCTCGTCCTCGACAAGAGCCGCGATGCCCGACACATAGGCCGAACTTGCCACACCCGCGAGTTCGAGGTCACAGCGCTTGACGCAATGCGCGAGGTTCTGGATCGCGGCCCCGTCCACAGTCAGCATATGCATGTCGGTGGACAGCACCTGCCCCATCTGCCCGCGCGGATCAATCAGACCGGTGCGGTGATCAAGCGCGAAATTCACCGGCTGTGCGTGCAGCACCTCGCGCCCGTCTCCATAATCGGGCACGTCGCAGGCGCTCAGGACGCGGCTGATATCCTGCTCGCTGACGGTATGACCCTCAAGCTCCACCTGGCCGGCAAGGCCGTAGCTGCGCGGTTCTGCCCCGGAAAAGCAGGCAATGACGTGATCGACCCGGATATTGGCCATCTTCTGCGCGGCTTGCACAGCGGTGCGAATGGCGCGCTCTGTTTCGACCATGGCGTCGATCTCGCCAAAGCGCACACCGCGCGAGCGAGTGGTCGCGGCCCCGATCACCCGGAACCCGGCCTGACCCGCCATGCGGCCCACCTCTTCGGCCTCACCAAGTCGGCCGGTGCCGTCGAACCGCAGCACGAGACAGGCGATCTTGGAGGTGCCCACATCCAGCACCGCCACCACACCCCGCTGCAAGGCCGCCTTTCGCATCGCGCGCATTGCCCTTTGGGATTCGTAAAGCTCGATCATCTTCAGTTTGCCCCTGATGTCATGCTTGTTATCCGCCACCATTCCTCGGTGGCATAGTCGCTGAGTCGGACCGTCGGACGTGCACCGATCCGCATGTCGATGGCAACGAGGTCGCGCTCCAGCATGTCATGTGCCGCGTTGAGTACGATCACCCGTTCCAGCGCGCGCACCGGCTCTTCTTCCGGCAAGAGAATGCGCTTGCCGTCGTGCAGCACCAGATCCCACCGCCGCTCGCCCATGCGTATCAGCCCGCGAATGTCCTGCCCGAGCGGCCGCGCTGCGTGCAATATGTCCATCGCCTGCGCCACATGCGCCGGGGCACCCTCGCCGGTGATCACCGGCAGGTCAGGGCGGGCGGCGCGATCACTGGCACTGGCAATGCTTTCGCCCTCGATATCGACCACATCGATGCCGTCCCGCGTCCGCCACAGCGCAACCGGCTGACGCTCGGCAATCTCGACCGCCATGACACCCCCTTGCCGGATACGCACGGTGGCTTGCGCCACGGCGGGCAACTCCTCGAGCATGGTGCGGATCGAAGGCAAGTCGAGGTCGAAGGAACTAGCTGGCAGGTCATATGGAAAAATCTCGTGGATATCCGCCTGAACGCTCTCGCTCGCACCGTCGATGGCCATCAGGCGCACCATGAATTCGGGACGCGTTTCGATCTGGCGGCGGATCTCGGCGATCTGATCGGTCAGCGCCACGCGCCGCGCCTCATCCGCCAGGTAGCCTGCACAGAGCCCCGCCACCGCGACCAGCGGCAGCCCTACGCGCAACAGCCTGCGATAGAGCGGCGTCAGCATCAGACGCTGAAACCGGTAGCTCAGCCGCGAGGGGGCGGGGTCGATACGGGGAATTACCTGTCGCATGAGGCATCCTCCACCATCCAGCGGCACAACTCGGGAAAGGAAATACCCACCGCCTGCGCCTGTTCGGGGCTGAGCGAGGTGGGTGTCATGCCGGGTTGCGTATTCGTCTCAAGCAGGATCAGCCCGTCCAGACCGCGCGCCTCGTCCCAGCGAAAATCCGTCCGGCTGAGCCCGCGACAGCCGAGCGCGTCATGCGCGCGCAGGGCATAGTCCATGCAGGCGTCGAAAATCTCTTGCGGCACCTCGGCGGGCACCACGTGGCGCGACCCGCCGGGTTTGTATTTGGCGTCGTAGTCATACCAGCCGTCGGTCAGGATATCCGTCACCGTCAGCGCGCGCTCGCCCATCACCGTGGTGGTCAACTCACGACCCGGCGCATAGGCCTCGACCATCACCGTCTCCGGCATATCATCCGCCAGCTGCGGCGGGCCGTTGGCGGCCTCCTGCACCAGGTAGACCCCGACGGACGAGCCCTCGTTGTTGGGCTTGACCACGTAGGGCGGGGCCATGACGTGACCTGCCCGCACCTCGTCGCGCGGGGCGAGCACGCTATCAACCACCGGCAGCCCGGCGGCGCGATAGGCGGATTTGGTACGCTCCTTGTCCATCGCCAGCGACGAGGCCAGAACGCCCGAATGGGTGTAGGGGATGCGCAGCCATTCCAGCAGGCCCTGCACGCAACCATCCTCGCCCCAGCGGCCATGCAGGGCGTTGAAGACGACATCGGGAGAAATCTCGGACAAGCGCGCGGGCAGGTCGCGGTCTGCATCGACCTCGACCACCTCAAACCCTGCCTCCCTCAATGCGGCGGCGCATTCGCGACCCGAGGACAGCGACACCTCGCGTTCCGCCGAGGGGCCACCCATGATCACCGCAATTATGGAGGCTGTTCTGCTCGAACCAACCACCTTGTGCCTCAATATGTCGGGCCGTTTCACACAGCCTCGGTTATCGTATACTTTAGTCTGCCTGCAGGCTTGCGCCCGGGGCCGGTTCACCGACCCTCATGATTTCCCACTGTAGCGCTATTCCACTGTTTTGGAAAACCCTTTTTCGCACCTCCTCGCCCAGACCTTCGAGATCGGCGGCGCTTGCCCCACCGGTATTGATGAGGAAATTTGGATGCTTCTCGCTCATTTGCGCACCGCCGCGGCGCGCGCCCCGCAAACCGGCCTCGTCGATCACCTTCCAGGCCTTGAGGTCATGCACGTCATCGGCGCGACCCGTCGAGGAAAACCCGGCCGGGTTGCGAAAGGTGCTGCCGGCGCTGCGGTCCTTGGTGGGTTGCGTGGCATCGCGACGGGCGAGTTGCTCCTCCATTCGGGCAAGCAGAATTTCGGACGCCCCGGATTGCCCCTCGAACGTGGCCTCGGTGATGACGCAACCCTCGGGCAAGTCGCTGTGACGATAGGCGAAATTCAGATCCTGCGGCGAGAGAGTCAACTGCGCGCCGTCCCGCGTCACCGCCCGCGCCGAGATCAGGTGATCGGCCACATAGGTGCCGTAGCAGCCCGCATTCATCCGCACCGCCCCGCCGATGCTGCCGGGGATGGTACGCAGGAACGTAAGGTCCACCCCCGCGTCGGCGGCCCGCCGCGCCACATGCGCATCAAGCGCGGCCGCCCCGGCAGTCACACGGGTGCCCGCGATGCGGATATCGTTGAAGCCTCGCCCGAGGCGGATCACCACGCCGCGCATCCCGCCGTCGCGCACGATCAGGTTGCTGCCCACCCCCATCGGGAAAACCGGGATGTCCGGGGCGAGTGCTGCCAGAAACCCTGCGAGATCCTCCGGGTCGGCAGGCTGGAACAGCCACTCCGCCGGGCCACCCACGCGCAGCCATGTCAGGTCGGATAGCGGGCGGTCGGGCGTCACCCGGCCCCGGGTCTGTGGAAGCTCTGTCATGTCCCCGCTTTTGCCCTGCACCGCACGAAAGGTAAAGAGCGCCGCAACGGCCCTGCAAGGCCGTTGGAGAAGCCGTTTGAAACGGCTTGCAATCGTTTTACAAAACGATTGCGCCTAACCCAGCCGACGGCGCAGCCATCGGCCCAGGTAGATCACCGGCCAGCGCAGCACGCTCATCCCGGCCGCCAGCACCATCAGGCCGATCCATGGCCCGTTCTGGTATGTCACGAACCCGAGTAGCGGCACACCAATCGCGATCAGCACATAGGCGCGTCTCCAGTGATTGTCGCGCGAGGGCAGCGTCGCCAGCACATTCGCCACGACCGCCCAGAGACAGGCCAGAGCCAGCGAGAGAGTCATCCTGCCCCTCCCGCAAAGCTTGCGATCAGCGCGGCCAGGGCCGCGATGAAGCCAAAGACCGGCACCGTCATGGGCACCCGGAACGCGGCCTCCGGGGCCGCGCGTTTCATCGCGATCAGCGCCGCGTTGACCAGCACGAAAACGGTCAGGAGCAGCGTCGAGGTCAGCCCCGCGAGATCGGCCACCGGCAAAAGGAGCGCGCCCGCGATCACCGCCGCGCCAATCAGAAGCGTCGCGCGCAAGGGAGTACCGAAGCGCGAATGCACGTGGTGAAAGCCTGAAAGCGCAGTGCTGCGCCGCCCGAGGCCGAAGAGTACCCGGCTCGCCATCACCATCTGCGCCAGCACCCCGTTGAGCGCCGCCGCCACCGCGATGAGCGAGAGAAACGCTGCGCTGCCGCCGCGCCCCGCCTGCCAGACAAGCGCCAGCGGCTGTTCGCTGCCGCCGAGCGTGGCAAGCGGCACGGCGCGCACCGCCGCCACGCTGACCAGCGCGTAGAGCGCGCTGGTGATCACCAGTGAGAGCAGGATCGCGCGCGGTAGGATGCGCTCGGGTTCGCGCACCTCCTCGGCCATGTTGACGATATCCTCGAAGCCGATGAAGGCGAAGAAGGCCAGCACCGCGCCCGCCATAACGCCGGACCAGACCAGATCACCGCCCGCCTGCCAATCGGGGGCAGGCATGGCGGTGAAGCCTGCGAAGACCACCATCGCCAGCCCCACCACCTCAATCACGGTAAAAATCGCTGCGAGGGCGAGGCTTTCGAGCACGCCCGCGATTGCCACAGCCATGAGCCCCAAGCCGAGGATCACCACAGACGGGGTAAAGGGTAAACCGGTCACAGCGCCTAGATAGCCCACCCCGCCGCGCAGCACCGCCGCCGCCGAAATCGCCCCCGCCGCGACGATCGCGAGGCCCACGGCCGTGCCGAGCCAGGGCAGGTTGAGCCCCTTGGCGACGAAGATCGCCTCGCCCGCCGCCTCGGGCAGACGGGTGGAAAATTCCGCATAGCTGAGCGCCGTGGGGGCCGCGATCACGCCGGCCATTATGAAGGCCAGCGGGGCCCAGATGCCCGCTTCGGCCACCACCGCGCCGACCAGCACATAGATCCCCGCGCCCACCATGACCCCCACGCCATAGGCGGTCAGGAGGCCCAAACCGATCCGGCGTTTGAGGGTCTCTGCCATGCGCGCTATCCCCGCAAGCGTCCGGGCAGGGCATTGGCCCATGCGCTGATCGTACCTGCCCCGAGACAGACGACCATGTCACCGGGCTTGGCCGTCTCTCGGACCAGTCGCTCCAGATCTTCTTCACTGTCCAGCGCCACCGCGTGCCGGTGGCCATGACGTATGAGCCCCGCCACCAGGTCGTCACGCGAAGCACCGGGGATCGGGTCTTCGCCCGCCGCGTAGACCTCGGCGATACCCACGACATCGGCCTCGTTGAAACAGCCGCAGAAATCCTCGAATAGCGAGGACAGGCGCGAATAGCGATGCGGCTGGTGCACGGCGATCACGCGGCCCGTGGTCGCCTGACGCGCGGCGCGCAGCACGGCGGCGATCTCGACCGGATGGTGGCCGTAATCGTCGATCACGGTCACCCCATCCACCTCGCCGACGCGGGTAAAGCGGCGATTGACGCCACCAAAGCTCGCGAGCGCCGCGCGGATCTCATCGCGCTTCATGCCCAGATGGCGGGCCACCGCCACCGCGCTCAGCGCGTTCGAGACGTTGTGATCGCCCGGCATTGGCAGGCTGCAGCCTTCGATCATCCGTCCTTCGGCCTGAAGCGCCACATCGAAATGTGCCACACCCTTTTCGTAGCGCAGGTTCACCGCGCGCACATCGGCCTGCGCGTTGAACCCGTATGTGAGCACCCGCCGGTCACTGATCCGGCCGACCAGCGCCTGCACCTCGGGGTGGTCCGTGCAGCACACCGCGAGGCCATAGAACGGGATATTGCTTAAGAAATCATGAAAGCCCTGTCGCAACCGGTCGAAATCGCCCCAATGCTCCATATGCTCGGGGTCGATATTGGTGACGATGGCGATGGTCGCGGGCAGGCGATTGAAGGTTCCGTCGCTCTCATCGGCCTCGACCACCATCCATTCGCCCTGCCCCATCCGCGCGTTCGATCCGTAGGCGTGGATGATGCCGCCGTTGATCACCGTCGGGTCGATCCCGCCTTTGACCAGCAGTTCGGCTACCAGTGTCGTCGTCGTGGTCTTGCCGTGGGTGCCCGCCACCGCGATGTTGGATTTGAGCCGCATGAGTTCGGCCAGCATCTCGGCCCGGCGCACCACCGGCAGGCCCTGACGGCGGGCTTCGTCAAGCTCGGCATTGCCCGGCTTGATTGCAGACGAGATCACCACCACCTCGGCCCCGTCGAGATTTTCAGGCCGTTGCCCGGTGAAAATGCACGCGCCCATGCCCTTGAGCCGCTCGGTGATCGGAGTCGACTTCAGGTCGCTGCCCTGCACCTCGTAGCCGTGATTGATGAGCACCTCGGCAATCCCCGACATGCCGATCCCGCCGATCCCGACAAAGTGGATCGGGCCGACATCCATCGGAAGCTTGGTGGCTGCGTTCATCTGTCTTGCCCTTTGCGTGCCAGTTCCTCGACCATGTCGGCCAGTCGTTGCGGCGCATCCGGCAGCCCCTGCGAGAGCGCCGCCTGTGCCATCATGTTCGCACCCTTCGCGCCCTCCAGCACGGCGGCGATTTGCGCGCTGAGGCTCGCGCTGTCCAGCTTGCTCTCGGGGATGCGGATCGCGCCGCCCGCCTCGACCAGTCCGCGCGCATTGGCGCTTTGGTGGTCGGCAGCGGCGGCGGCGTAGGGGATGAGGATCGCGGGCCGCCCGATGACGGAAATATCGGCGATGCTGGATGCGCCCGCGCGGCTGATCACCAGCTGTGCCTCGGACATGCGGGCCGGAACGTCACGAAAGAAGGGCTGTACGTCAGCATCGATCCCGGCATCGGCGTAGAATTTGGCGACGCGGTCCATGTCCTCTTCGCGGGCCTGATGGCTGACCCGAAGATTGCGCAGGATCGGCTCGGGCAGCGCGGCCACGGCCTCTGGCACCACGTCGCTGAGAATGCGCGCGCCCTGTGACCCTCCGATCACCAGCAAAGACATCGGGTAATCGCCCGGCGGAATAAAGGGCGCGCCCGCGCGCTCCAGCACGGCGGCGCGCACCGGGTTGCCGACATGCACACCCTCGACACCCTCGGGCAGGTCGGTGGGCCATGTGCCACAGGCCACCACGTCGACGCGTTTGGAAAACATCCGGTTCACGCGCCCCAGAACCCCGTTCTGCTCGTGCACCATGCGCGGACGGCGCAGCAGCCAGGCCGCCGCGAGGGCGGGAATGGTGGGATAGCCGCCGAAGCCCACCACCGCATCCGGCCGGTCGCGCCGCATGCGCAGCGCGGCCCCCAGAACACCGCCAAGTATGTGAAGGGGGGCCAGCAGCTTGTTGAAGAGCGAACCGCGCGCGAAGGTGGCGCTTGCAACCTGCTCGATCTCGACCGAATGGGGAAAGCCGCCGACATAGCGCGCGCCACGCGCATCCGTGCTCAGCCGCACCCGCCAGCCACGCCGCAGCATCACCTCGGCCAGCGCCTGCGCCGGGAACATGTGCCCGCCGGTGCCGCCTGCCGCGATGATCAGAAGGGGTGCCCTGTCGCTCATGCCTTGACCCTCGTGCTTACCTGCGTCCGCGCAGAAGATCGCCGATCTGCCCCTGCGGCCGGGCCCGGGTAAAGGCCAGAAGCATGCCCACGGCGATGCCCCCCGCCACCACCGACGAGCCGCCATAGCTGACGAAGGGCAGGGTCATGCCCTTGGCCGGCAAAAGCCGCACCGCAACGCCCATGTTGATCATCGCCTGCGCCCCGAAAATGGCGATCAGCCCGGTGCCCGCCAGCCGGATGAAGGGATCGCGTTCGCGCATCAGCCGCATCAGCGAGCGCACGACGATGCCGGTATAGAGCGCGATGATGCACAGCACCAGCACCAGCCCGTATTCCTCGGCGGCCACCGCGATGATGAAATCGGTATGCGCGTCCGGCAGGCTCCATTTCACCTGCCCTTCACCGACGCCGACGCCGAAGAAGCCGCCCTCGCGGATCGCGTTTGTGGCAAATCCAAGCTGCGTCGTGGGGTCGAGTTCTGGGCTGAGAAAGCCGTCGATGCGGCGCGCGAAATGCTCGGAATTGGAATAGGCGAAACTGCCCGCCAGAACCACGCCTCCGGCCATCGCCAGAAGCAGCGTGATCGGCGCACCGGCCACGAAATACATCACACCCCAGCCAAACAGCACCAGCGCCGCCTGCCCGAAATCGGGCTGCATGGCGAGAAAGGCAAGGATCACCATGGCCAGCAGGAACGACCAGCTCAGCCCCGGCGGCCCGTTGATCTGCTGGCTTGCCGCCA
>Ga0102943_1000701_pt1 | contig 22025 bp, 18 predicted proteins | sample SalPonC_black_MG_FD_78174 | JGI IMG/M metagenome (GOLD analysis project Ga0102943, IMG submission 78174) | Salt pond soil microbial communities from South San Francisco under conditions of wetland restoration - Salt Pond MetaG... | ecosystem: Environmental > Aquatic > Marine > Intertidal zone >...
AACCAGGTATCGTCCATGCCAAGGGGATCAAAAATATGTGTCCTTAAATACTCATCAAATGGCATCCCGGAGACCTCCTCGATAAAATATCCCAGCACATCGAGTCCCTCGCTATAGGTATATTTCTCACCGGGTTCATGATGTAATGGCAGTTTGGCAAGCTTGGTTACACTTTCCTCTATAGTGATATCTTCCGTGGTAAACAGATCGGTAACACCTGCTTTTTCGTAAATCATTTTGAATCGTTCATCCCCGTCAATTACGCCGTATCCAATACCGGATGTGTGAGTCAGCAGGTCACGGATTGTTATATGGTTTTCAGCTGGAACAATTGTGTAAGTGGTATCATCTGCATTAAAGGTCTCCAAGATTTGAGCTTCTCCAAAAACAGGCAGGTAGTCAGAGATTGGGTCGTCCAACCGAAATAACCCATGCTCCCACAGCATCATCACGGCCGTGGAAGTGATTGCTTTTGTTTGAGATGCAATCCGAAAAATTGTATCCGTCCGCAGTTCTCGCCCGGCTTCATTGTCTGCCATTCCAAATGCTTTTTTATAAACGATTTCGCCGTCTCGTGCAACGAGGGCTGCGGCTCCGGGAATCTGGTTTTGATCAATAGCATTTTGGATCATATCATCAATCCGTGAAAGTCGTTCATTAGACATTCCTGCATCTTCTGCAACACCTTCAGAAAGAGGTGGCGTATAAAGTATGGATTCTGTTTGGGCAAATACTCCAGATGAGAGCAGTATAAAAATGAGAGTAAATAAAAATTTCATGACAGTAGATTACTTTTTTATGGCCCATCGCATTGTACAAAAAAAATGGACTCTCAGCTAACAGCACTCTCTTTTTTGATTATTGTTGAATTGACGGACTTAATAATGATATGAAAATCGGCCACAAGAAAGCAGAATTCTTACTTTAATAAAGATTAAAAAAAAATATTTTGTGAAAATTTTTGATTTTTTTTAAAATCTATGCGGAGAGTACAATACAATAACAAACTATTTATCATGATTTTAGCAATGGCTGATATACTAATTATCATATCTTTTCTTCTGTTTATTCTTGGGTTTTTAGGAATCTTTATAAGATTCTTGAGAAAAAAAATCAGACTAAGACACTATTTCATCGCCTCTGTTTTATGTTTTTCATTAGCCCTTTACCTTGAATGGGATAGTATTGTAAAGGGATTCAATGGTGCATGCAATGAATATCGTTCAAACTACCATGAAACTGAACAGGTTAATTGAAGAAAATTGCCCCATTTAAATTCATCATCCCAATATCGTGAAGCACATGAATTTTTATATTTACTTCCTGTGGTTTTTGATCGTTTATATAACCATTGATGCAATTTATATCTATCTGACTGATGGGATATTAGAACTTTCCTATGTTGGTACTGTGTATGCAGCTGCAGGAATTGGATTGGAGGCGTTGAAGAAATTAAAAAACCGATCATTGCCATCAGGAAAGAGTGAATGAAAGATATCTCCCGACAGTTTTCAATAACTCACTTTAAGCCAACCCTTGTCCAACATCTTCAATAAGATCTCCTGCATTTTCAAGCCCAATTGCAATTCGAATCCAACCGATCGGGAGTTTTTCTATTCCTCGGGCAATTTGGAGAACCGTATAACTTTTTAAAATTTTACCGTTCACAATGATTAGTTAATTTTTCAGAAGTTTTTGAACGTAGAGCTAAATCTATCATTAAGTATCGTCATTACCGCCCAAAAGCATATCCAAAAACGCCTGCCTGGTCTCGGGTCCTGCATCACGGTAAGCATCGAATGTAACATGCTGATCCAGATTGGTGGTGTCTACTTCAATGCCCCATAAAGGAGAGAGTGTTGTTGGGAGCATGGAGTAGCGGCCATCCCCGATCACGTTTTCCTGTTCCGGATGCGTGATCAGAAATCCATCCGATAACGCTGAAAAACGCCGGATGTCGCGGTATAACGTGGTTCCTTCATACGCTGAAAACCTCTCTTCCCAATCCAGAAGCGGAGCCTGTTCACCGTCATAAATGGTCGGTTCAAAAAAGGGAATGAGCCGGATGCCTGCGGCGTATAAGTTCCCATCGGCTTCATAACGAACGCTCCAGAGCAGCTGGTTTGCGATGGTAGGCTTTAACACCATCCGCCCGACATCATGCCCCTTGTACGATGCATGCTTCAGTGCCGCCTCCTCGGCCCGTTGCTGCTGCATATAACCGAACATGAGGTAGAGAAACAGCCAACCCCCGGCAAATAGTACATATCTCTTTTTCTTTTTGATGAATGCGATTCCTGTCAGCAGGATGATACCCAGTGTAAAGAGCGGATCAAAGACAGAGATGATATTGAGCGAGTAGCGTTCGTCCAGGAACGGCCAGAAGAGGTACACCCCATAGCTGGTAATGAAATCGGTTGCACCGGCCGTTGAGTAGCCCGCAAAGCTGTAGAGGTAGGCTTCTTTCTTGGTTAGATGCTTTTTCACGAACCACCAAGTTAAACAGGTAGCAATCAAAGCTCCGATCGGAATGAAGATTAAGGAGTGGGTGAAATGGCGATGCAGTTCCAACATCATAAGTGGATCCGAGCCGGTGGGGATGAAAACATCCAGGTCTGCAAGCATGGCTGAGACGAATCCGGTGAAAGTAGCAGCCCGAAAGGTTTTCGGCTTTGCAACTGTTTGGGAAGCCGTAGCGCCGATAAATCCGTGTGTTATTGGGTCCATACCTAAAATCAGGGCGAATTTGCCCTCAATGTACCATTATTAAGCGGATATCCATCCATTGAAATAAAACCCAAATAACAATGAAGTTGAAATACTGGTTCCATTCACCCCGGGGTTAGAAAGAGCTTTATTTACAAGCTCAGATCCCCGATGATATCCTCCGCATTCTCGAGGCCCACCGCAATCCGGATCAGGCCTTCTGTAATCCCCACTGCTGCTCGCTCCTCTTTAGTAAGTTTAGAGTGTGTGGTGGAAGCAGGATGGGTAACGATAGTTCGGGTATCTCCCAAATTTGCAGAGCGACTAAGCATACGGATGCCGTCAATAAACTTTACCGCCGCCTTGTACCCTCCCTTGATTTCAAAGCAAACCACACCACCGCCACGTTTCATCTGTTTTTTGGCAAGGTCAAACTGCGGATGGCCGTTGTGATGGGGATACTTTACGAAATTGACCTTCGGATGGCCGTCCAGAAACTCAGTCACCTTCTCGGCATTGTCACAGTGTCGCTCCATCCGAACCGGTAGTGTTTCCAGGCTCTTACTGAAAAGCCAAGCATTAAACGGGGAAAGAGCCGGGCCGGTATTTCGTGTAAAAAATTCGACCTCTTCCATATATTTCTCTCTTCCCAGGATCACTCCACCGATGGCTCGCCCCTGTCCGTCAATAAATTTTGTGGCAGAATGCTGGACCAGATCGGCACCGAATTCTATGGGACGCTGCAGGTACGGAGTGGCAAAACAGTTGTCGACGACAAAAATGAGATCATGCGCCCTGGCAAGTTTACCCGCCCATTCAAGGTCGATTAGATCCAAACCGGGATTTGAAGGCGTTTCGAGGAATAACATCTTCGTGTTTTCCTGTATGAGTGACTCCCATTCTTCCGTTTTTTTGACATCTCCGTACGTAAACGTAATTCCCCATTTTGGCAGAATCTGGCTTAATATTTGGTGAGAAGATCCAAAAAGAGACCGTGATGCCAACACATGATCCCCCTGTTCCAGTAAGGCAGCAAGGCAGCCAAAGATAGCAGCCATTCCCGAGCCTGTGGCAACTCCCGCTTCTGCTCCTTCCAGCCTGCACATTTTGTTGATAAACTCATCCGTGTTCGGATTGGAATACCGGCTATATACATTTCCTTCAACCTCTTTGGCAAACAGTGCCCGGGCATGCTCGGCCGACTCAAAGGTAAAACTGGAGGTCATATACAACGGTGTGGAGTGCTCCCGTTCGGCCGTGGTTGGTGTTTGGGTGCGAATCGCTTCGGTTTCGAAGTTTTTCTTTTTAGGCATGTTTCAGGTTGCGGGGTTCGAGTTACAGGAATTGTAAAACGGTCAGCCCCGAAAGTATTCGGGACAGGCTCTGACCGTTACTGAAAGATTTAATTCAACTTGTTATCTAAAATAAAGTTATGAGGCCGGTCAAGCCCCGACGGTTCGGGATGGCTTGGCCACAATGCGGCGTACATAATTCATTATTTATTAACAACCTCAAAACTGGTCGTAATTTTCGCTGTTTTTTCCAGCATTTTGGAGACGGAGCAGTATTTGTTAACCGAAAGATCAATCGCTCGTTCAGCTTTTTTTTCATCTACACTGCCGGTAAAAATATAGTGCATGTGTATCGCTTTGAATTCTGAATAGGTACCGACTTTTTGGCGATCAGCGGTTACTTCAACCGCAATATCATCGGGATTTTGTTTCTGCTTTTTCAGTATACCTACAATGTCGATCGTTGAGCACCCGGCCGCTGCGGCGAGTAACATCTGCATCGGACGGAATCCACCATTGATTCCTCCGATATTAGCCGATCCATCCATTTGAAGGGTAGCACCATCCTCATTTTCGGCTTCCATGTGAACGGCGTCGTTAAGTCGTTTTACTTTAATCATCTTAGAATATTTTAGCTAACTGTTTCTATGCATTGAAGATAGGAATTCTATGACTGATGAGGAAAGATTGTAATGGATTGATTTGTAAAAGGATGAGTGGAAGATAACTTCCCCTTCCTTATTCCGTGCAGTTGCGGAATAGGGAAGGGAATTGAAGGGATGGGTTCCAAATATACTGAACAAGTCAACCACCTTCAGTACTATATTTTATATTCAAAAGAGGACCTCGAAACGAGTGATTCAAAAATATTTCGACTTCGCTTCGCTGCGCTCAATATGACGTATTCACTTATAATGCAAAAAATCAAGTCGTAGCTCCGCCGCAACTGCTGCCCGCTCCGGCTGTGCATCCGTAACAATGCTGGTTGGTAATAATTTCCCGGTCGTTCAACTCATCCAAATCCCAGTCTTTGATGTGTTGAGGAGAGCCGTTTTTTGTCTCCATCTTGAGCATCTGGTTAAAATCACAATCGTAAAGAGTACCGTCCCAACCAATGGAGATCGTGTTTCTGCACATCACACCCTCGGCCGCAGCCGGGTTGAATGAGGTCACAAGTTTTTCCATATATTCATCCAGATTTCCACTGGTAACGAGAAAATTCAGGTAGCGGCTAATCGGCAGATTTGTAATCGTAAAAAGATCATTAAACTCAATGCCGTGATCTTTCCATAAACGATCTTTGTACTGCTGTTTAAGTGACTCCTGGTCGCCCGGAAGAAAGGCACCAACGGGATTGTAGACAAGGTTCAATTCTAAACCTGTCTCCTTCTTACCATAACCGATCTCATTTAAAATCTTAAGTACTTTCATCGATTTATCATACGTTCCCTCCCCTCTTTGGGCATCCGTTCTCCTCTTGTTGTAAAACGGAAGCGAGCAGGTAATCTCAACTCCACGATCGGCCATAAATTGAGGAAGGTCTTCGAACTTTCGAGTATCCAAAATGGTGAGGTTCGACCGCACGATAATATCTTTACCCAGCTTCGCAACCTCATCCACAAACCATCGAAAATGCGGATTCATCTCCGGCGCGCCCCCTGTCAAATCCACCGTTTCGATGTCTGAATGCTCGAGAGCATCAAGGCAGTACTCCAGCGTCTCTTTTGTCATGATCTCCTGTCGGTCTGGTCCTGCATCAACATGACAGTGTTTGCAGGTCATATTACACATATACCCAACATTGATCTGGAAAATTTCAATTCCGGTCGGTTTCAGCGGAAACAGTCCAATTTCATCCAACTTGGACTCGAATTTCTCCAGACGTTTAACTTTTTCGGTTTGATTGTTAATGATATCAAGCTGTACTTCAGGATCAGCTAACGAGTGGCTTTGTGCTATAAGAGACTTCATACTTCTGGTTTACGCTATTAAAGACAAATTTTTTATTTGTTTGAAGGTCATTCTGAGCTTGACTCAGAATCCCCTGATGTCGGGCCGAGTAAGGAGATTCCGCATCAAGTGCGGAATGATACAAAATCATTTTACTATCGAATCAAGTATTTACATCGACAACTTCTTAACCTGGTTCATCATTTGAACACCGTGAACAAGTGAAGAACCTCCCCGAATTGCGGTCGCTACATGAACAGCTTCCATCATCTGTTCTTCAGAGCACCCTTGCTGAAGTGTCTCATCCGTGTATGCATCTATGCAGTACGGACATTGAATAACATGTGCAACAGCAAGAGCAATCAGCGCTTTTTCTCTTTTGGTAAGAGCACCTTCTTCAAAAACTGAACCATAATACTCGAAAAATTTATCACCTAATTCTTCTTGAAATTCAGTTACATCACCAAACTTTTTAAGATCTTCGGGGTCGTAATATTTCTTATCCATATTGCTTTATTTGATTTTTGATTCTCATTAACAAATACGAAGTGCTTTGTTGAACAGATTGCTTTTATGTCAATAGATTTTATGCACCTTGAAATAACTCATTTCTTATAAACATAAAAGAATAATTTGGTATGATTCATTCGCTTTGTGAACGAATCATAGTAAAGGCAAGCAGGAACTTTATCACAAAAGGATAAAAAGAGCATAGAAAATCAGGCTGAATTGATACCAATCCAGCCTGATATAAAACTTATGCCTCAGCAGTTTCTTCGAGAGAGGCGACCAGTTGATCTGAAATTTCTTCAGTATTGGCAAGTTTCGTGCCGGATTCTTCATTATAAAGATCGGCGGGGCGATAACCGTCATCCAGTAGTTTCAGGATGGCTGCTTCAATACGTTTGGCTGCCGATTCCAATTTCAACGAGTGCCTGCACAGCAATGCCGCAGAAGCAACCGCAGCTAACGGATTAGCAATCCCCTGCCCTGCAATATCCGGCGCTGATCCATGGACCGGTTCGTATAATCCGTTTTCTCCACCCAAACTTGCAGAGGGCAGCATTCCAATTGAACCGGTAAGCATAGAGGCTTCATCACTCAAAATATCACCAAACAGATTTCCGGTTACAATCACATCAAACTGCTTGGGATTTCGGATAAGCTGCATTGCGGCGTTGTCCACAAGCATATGGCTCAATTCAACATCCGGGTACTCTTCTGCTACTTCAAGTACAGATTTTCTCCACAGTCGTGAACTTTCCAAAACATTCATTTTATCAACAGAGCAGACTCTTTTCCCGCGGAGTTTGGCGGTATCGAAAGCAATTTTGGTCACTCGCTGTACTTCAGACCGGCTATACTTCATCGTGTCAACAGAAAATGGATCTCCATCTTCTTCGGCACTGAAACGGGGTTTGCCAAAATACACTCCACCGGTCAATTCGCGAACGATAAGAATATCGGTTCCTTCGATAACTTCTTCCTTGAGTGTGGATGATCCTGAAAGTGCAGAGTGTACGAAAATTGGCCTGAGATTGGCATAAACACCAAGTTCCTTCCGAAGCTTCAATAAAGCAGCTTCCGGGCGCAATTTGGCGCTGAGGTCATCCCATTTCGGGCCGCCAACAGCGCCCAGAAGTACAACTTTATGTTCTTTACAGGTTTCTAAGATTTCATCTGTTACCGGTTCGCCAAACTCATCGTAGCAGGTTCCACCAAAGGGTCGTTTTGTAACTTTGAGTTTAATGTCGTGCTGTTCACAAACGGTATCTAAAACTTGTAGTGCAACATCCGTTACTTCTGGTCCAATTCCATCTCCGGGGAGCGCAACAATACTTACTTCTTTCATGCTTTTTCGATCATTCCGTTTTGTCGGGCATAAGCAAAAATTCCGCCGGCGTGAACAATGTCAGCCACACTGCCCAAAGGTTTGATTTTATACGTTTTATCCTGTGTATGATTGATCAATTCATGGTTCTCCTGGTCAATCTCCAACTCATCACCTGTTTTAATCTCGGTACTGAGATCTTTCAGGCTTTCAAATGGAATTAAAAATCCGCCATCAACTGAGTTTCTGTAAAAGATTCGTGCATAAGACGGTGAGATAATCGCTTCAATTCCGGCAATTTCAAGGGAAGCAGGAGCATGCTCGCGAGAAGAACCACACCCAAAATTATCGCTGGAAACGATAATCTTAAATTCACTCTTTGTCTCTTCATCTTTAGTGAGCGGAATCCCTCCTTCTGGCAGACCGGATTCTTCAAGCGGCACCCCCGAAAGTGCATATTTTCCGTATAATTTTCGTTCTTCAGGATCATCCAAACTGTATACAAGATGTGCCGCCGGAATAATCTGGTCAGTATCAATATTCTTTCCCAATACAAAGGCTTTTCCTTTGATGGGGTTTTTTTCTTCTTTGCTCATGTTATTGAGTAAAATTTTCTGTTTTCAATTAATATAAATCCCCTTTTAAGGGGGAATAAGAGGGGTTGGCTTGCCTCGTACAATGAACACCCCACCTCCCGACAGAAAATCACCATCGGGAGACTCCCCTCAAGGGGTGGTTTTTAGAATCTCATGTCTCAAATCTCAAGACTCATGTCTATTATATTACAGTTTCCTGGATGAACACCCTTGGATCAGTAATCACACCTGTAACTGCAGATGCAGCAACGGTATAAGGCGATGCGAGATAGACAGATGACTGCTTGGATCCCATTCGACCGGGATAATTCCGGTTTGTGGATGAGATACAAACCTCGGTGTCTTGAAGTCGACCAAATGTATCAGACGGCCCACCTAAACATGCTGCACATGAGGCGTTTCCGATCTTACAGCCTGCTTCTTTAAAGATCTTAATTAACGGAGTTCCAAAAAGAGTTTCCGTTTCAAGACCTCTTGCAATCTCAGTGGTTGCCGGAACTATATATGTATCAATCTTTAATTCATTACCACGGATGATTTCAGCAGCAGCTTTAAAATCAGACAGCTTTCCACCAGTACAGGAACCGATATAGGCTCTGTCGAGTGGAGTACCTTCAACCTCTTCAGCGGTTGCTTTATTATCCGGGCTGTGTGGTTTTGCAACCATCGGAACAATGTCTTCCAGGTTGTAGAAATGTTCACTGAAATATTCAGCATCAGGATCACTATACACACACTCGTACGGGTGATCAGTCCTGGATTTCACATACTCTTCAGTGATTTCATCGGGTTCAACTACGCCATTCTTACCCCCGGCTTCGATCGCCATGTTGGTAAGCGTCATACGGTCTTCCATCGTAAGTGCTTTGATGCCCGGGCCGGTAAATTCCATTGCCCGGTAGGTCGCTCCGTCGGTTCCAATATCACCAATAATTTTCAGGATAAGATCTTTTGCCATTAAATAAGGCGGCATTGAAGAGCCTTCAAAAACAAACCGCATCGTTTCGGGCACTTTTACCCACAACTTTCCGGTTCCCATAATGAAAGCAGCATCGGTATTCCCAATTCCGGTTGCAAACTGACCAAAAGCTCCGGCTGTACATGTGTGAGAATCCGTCCCAAAAAGAACTTCTCCCGGTCGTGTAAAGCCTTCTTCAGGAAGCGCTACGTGGCAAACACCTTTATACCGGTCAGATCCCACATCATAAAAGTAAGGCAGATCCTGGTCTGCGGCGAATGCGCGAAGTACATCTACGTTTCGGTTGGCATATTTGTCACTGGTAAAAATGTAATGGTCAGGGATAATCACCAGTTTCTCTTTATCCCAGACACGTGCATTCTCACCAAACTCTTTGTTAAAGATACCAATGGCCGGTGGTCCGCAGACGTCATGTGTCATGAGGACATCAACGTCCACCCACACACTTTCGCCAGGAGAGACATGATCTCTACCGCTGTGATTGGCAAGAATTTTTTCTGTAAGCGTCATTCCCATAATTCAGGAGTTGTTCTTTAGTGTTTATAATTAAAAAGTTTTCAAATGAAGTCAGTCCCCCTTTGAAGGGGGATTGAGGGGGATGTTCAAGCATTGTGCAGGGAACAACACCCCTCCCCCGATAAATCGGGGACTCCCCTCAAGGGGAGATTTATTACCCGCCAGCCGCTACAGACTTATCGGGTTTTTCTTTTGAATATTCAGTAGTTGCCATCAAATTCATGAGGTCTTCATCGTTGACCACTTTCTGTTCATCGGCCAGTTTTGTAACCATCGTGTACACCCGGTTCAAATCCTCTTTGTTGAGGTGATATCCGAGTTCCTCCAGTTTTTTGCCGAGGGCAAACCGACCGGAGTGTTTTCCGATTACAATTTTGTTTGATGTCAAGCCAACGGAATCCGGTGTCATGATTTCGTATGTCAATGGATTCTTCAATACACCATGCTGATGAATGCCCGCTTCGTGCGCAAAGGCATTTTCGCCTACAATCGCCTTGTTCGGCTGAACGCCTTTCCCGGTAATCTGGGCAAGCATCTGGCTGGATGGATATATTTCCTTTGTGTTGATCCCCGTTGTGTAATCCATATTGTTTTTGCGGGTTTCTATCGCCATCACAACCTCTTCAAGCGAGGCATTTCCGGCACGTTCACCTATTCCGTTGACGGTACACTCAATCTGACGCGCTCCGTTTCGGACGGCCATCAGTGAATTCGCAACTGCCAAACCCAAATCGTTGTGGCAATGCACACTGATAGTAGCTTGATCAATATTCGGAATATTCTCGTGCAGTGTTTTTATCAAATCGGCATACTCCCACGGAAGGGCATAGCCGACTGTATCCGGTACATTAATCGTCGTTGCACCGGCTTCAATGACCGCCGTAAAAATATCAATCAAGAATTCCGGGTCACTTCGAGAAGCATCCTCAGCTGAGAATTCAATATCATCATAATGAGATTTAGCAAACTCAACGGCATTCACAGCCGATTCCAAAACTTCTCCTCGACTCATCTGCAATTTGTGCTGAAGATGAATATCACTGGTTGCTATGAACGTATGAATTCGTGGTTTTGCCGCATGTTCAAGTGAAGAAACAGCACTTTCCAAATCTACCTGACGGGTTCTGCAAAGTGCAGCTACCGTACTTTTTTTGATTTTTTTTCCAATCTCTTTCACGGTTTCATAGTCACCGTCTGATGCAATTGGAAACCCGGCCTCAATCACATCAACACCCAGTTTTTCGAGCTGTAGAGCAAGACGAAGCTTTTCGGGCTTGTTCATGCTGTATCCCGGCGACTGTTCGCCGTCTCGAAGGGTTGTATCAAAGATGGTAATGTGATTGTCCATGATTTTGACTGTTCTTATGATTGTTGTTTGAAACTCCCCCTTTGAAGGGAGTTGAATAATCTGAGTATGTTCGGTAGTTAGAACCTGTCAGAGTCCGAAAGGTCCTGACAGTGTTCGAATTATCCGTCGTCGCGACTCTGACAGCCTGGACCATTTGGGGGTACTCAGTCAGGTCACTCAATATCCTCACGGCTCACGCCGTACTCCGCTGAAGCGGAAATTCAATACTTGTTTTCTGTTTGGGTTTACTGTTTCTATTCATCAAAAAGTAAATAATTCCTTCAGAAAGTGCTTTCCAGCTGGCATCAATAATATTTTCAGACACTCCGACAGTACCCCAACTTGAACCGTCTTGTGCCGAATCAATCAGTACACGAACTTTGGCACCGGTTCCGTCCTTCTCATTCAGTACGCGAACTTTATAGTCTTGAAGCTGGACAGTTGAAATCTCGGGGTAAAACTCACAAAGAGCTTTTCGGAGGGCTGCGTCCAGTGCATTGACCGGACCGTTACCTTCAGCCGCACAAAGTTCTACCTGGTCATTCACGCGAACTTTAATAGTTGCTTCAGCCCGTGATTCGCCCTTGGCGTTTCGCTCCATAATCACCCGAAATCCTTCTAAATGGAAGAAGTCAGGCGTCTTACTGGTCTTCTGTTTTACCAGCAATTCAAACGATGCTTCAGCTGCTTCAAACTGGTAGCCTTCATTTTCAAGTTTCTTCAATTCCTTAATAATCTCGGCCCCCTCCTTTGAGGTCTTGTCGAAATCAAAGCCGAGTTCATCTGATTTGTAAGAGATGTTGCTTTTACCGGAGAGCTCAGACAACAAAACCCGACGACTGTTTCCAATCAATTCGGGTTTTATGTGTTCGTAGGTCTGTTCGTTCTTCATGACGGCACTGACATGAACTCCGCCTTTGTGGGCAAATGCACTCTTCCCAACGTACGGTTGTTTATTGTCGGGGATCAAGTTGGCCAACTCACTGACGTATTTTGAGAGAGTTGACAACTGTTTCATCTGCTCTTCAGGAACGCATGAGTATCCCAATTTCAACTGCAAGTTCGGGATCACGGAACAAAGATTGGCGTTTCCACATCGCTCTCCGTACCCGTTGATGGTTCCTTGAACATGAACCGCACCGGCTTCAACCGCCGCAATTGCGTTGGATACTCCCAACTCACAATCGTTATGAGAATGGATTCCGATCGCTGCATCGATAGAATTTCGAACATCTTCAACAATTTTGGTGATTTCGTGTGTCAGAGTTCCGCCATTCGTATCGCAAAGAACAGTTACATCCGCACCGGCCAATTCAGCCGCGCGCAATGTTTTTAAAGCATATTCGCGGTTGTCTTTGTATCCGTCGAAAAAGTGCTCGGCATCATAAATAACCTCTTTGCCATTTTCTTTCAAAAACTCGACAGAACCGGAAATCAATTCCAGGTTTTCTTCCGGGGTAATCTTCAAAGCCTCACGAACATGAAGAAGCCAGCTCTTTCCAAATAGAGAAACGGCTGGAGTTTCGGCCGCAATCAGAGCTTTTAAATTTGGATCTTCTTCCGGTTGATTGCCTGCACGGCAGGTACTTCCAAAAGCCACAACTTTTGCATGTGAAAAACAGTGGGTTTTCGCTTTATCAAAGAAAGCCATGTCTTTGGGATTGGAGCCGGGCCATCCGCCTTCAATATAGTCAATACCAAATTCGTCGAGCCGCTTGGCAATTCGAAGCTTATCCTCGGCCGAAAATGAAACTTTCTCTCCCTGGGTTCCATCCCGGAGAGTCGTATCGAATATTTGGATTGACTTTGACATATCTGTTTCTGTTTGAATCTTGGTTACTGCGTCCCCTCCTTCTCAAGGAGGGGATTTAGGGGTGGTTGAGAAGTTAAATAACAATTTCAATCGTTACCTGGAGACTACCTCCCCCGGCCCCTCCTTACACCCCGACGTATCGAGGGCAGGCAGGAGGGGAGTTCTTCAATAAGCTTTCTTCATTTATAATTACTTCTCAATCCAGTCCATCATGGATCGGAGTTCTTTTCCTACTTTTTCAATTTGATGTTCGCTGAGGTCTTTTCTCATCTTCTTCAGATTAGGAAGACCCTCTTTGTTTTCATTAATCCATTCATGAGCAAAGTCGCCGTTTTGGACTTCTTCAAGAATGTTCTTCATTCGTTTCTTGGTGTCTTTATCAATCACACGTGTACCGCGTGAAAATCCACCATATTCAGCAGTATCACTCACTGAATAGTACATTCCGGCAATCCCGCCTTCATACATCAGGTCAACAATCAGTTTAAGTTCGTGCAGACATTCAAAATAAGCAATTTCGGGTTGATAACCGGCTTCAACCAATACTTCAAAACCGGTTGCTACCAGTTCGGATGCGCCACCGCAGAGAACAGCTTGCTCACCAAACAGGTCGGTTTCCGTTTCCTCTTTAAAGGTGGTTTCAAGAACACCGGCTCGGGTTCCACCAACACCTTTTGCGTAAGCGAGTGCGGTGTCTTTAGCCGTACCGCTGGCATCCTGGTATATGGCAAACAAACAGGGAACACCTGAACCTTCTGTAAAAACTCGTCGAACCAGATGCCCGGGTCCTTTCGGTGCCACCATAAAAACATCTATGTTCTCAGGAGGAACGATCTGATCAAAGTGAATATTGAATCCGTGAGCAAATAAAAGTGCATTTCCTTCTTCAAGATTGGGTTCAATGCTCTCTTCGTATACGGCTTTTTGGAACTGGTCGGGGATCAGGATCATCACAAGATCGCCTTTTGCTGCTGCTTCGGAGGTTTCGTACACTTTAAGTCCCGCTTCCTCGGCGTCATTCCAGGAAGAACTGTCTTCACGGAGCCCCACAATTACATTAACCCCGCTCTCGTGCAGGTTCAGTGCGTGAGCATGTCCCTGGCTTCCGTAACCAATAACTGCTACGGTTTTATCTTTAAGAACATCGAGGTCGGCATCTCCGTTATAATATGTTTTCACTTTCATTGAATCGATTCGTATTTGGTTCGTTTATTTTTCTGTTCTGTCATTCCGGGTCTGACCCGGAATCTCCTAATGTTGATCAAGTTTGGAGATGCTGAATTGATACTGAATCAAGTTCAGCACATGGTTCAGCATGACGTTTATATCGTTAGTTGATCCTATTCCTAATTAATTAAAACTTACAGTTCCCTGGAATTCACGTTTCAGGGCAATACTTCCGGTTCGAGACATCTCGGTAATTCCGTATGGCTTCAGAACCTGGATAATTGCATCTACTTTATCAGTATTTCCGGTGACTTCAAGCGCCAGCTTATCATTTGTTATGTCAATTACTTTGGCTTTAAAGGCTTGAGCGATCAACATGATTTCTGATCGGCCGGCTTTGGCGGTTGAAACTTTTATAATTGCCAGTTCTCGTTCAATACATTTTTTATGAGTCAGATCAGTAACCTTCTTTACATCAATCACGTTGTGAAGATGTTTGTTGATCTGCTCGACGGTTTTTTCATCACCAAATGTGGTGATGGTAATTCTTGCCATTCCCGGTTCAGCTTCGGATGCAAATGTGACGCTATCCAGCTCAAACCCTTTTCCACTGAAAATCCCGATGATTCGGGAGAACGTATTTAAATTGTGCTTTACTAATACAGTAAGAGTATGTTTAGAATCTTTTTTCAAAACTGTAGTTGTTGCCATTATTTTTTTACGTCTTCGTCAGATTCAACCATTTCATCGAGAGCTGCACCGGATGGTACCATCGGATAGCAATTTTCCGTTTTCACGACACGGAAATCCATCAGAACAGGTCCGTCTTTAATCTTCATTGCTTTGTCGAGTACCTCATACATCTCTTTAGGATTACTCGCCTGCATTCCTACAGCACCATACGCTTCAGCCAGTTTTACAAAATCGGGATTATTACTTCCAAAGACTGAGTAACTGGTTCTGTTATTATAAAAGAGTTGCTGCCACTGACGAACCATGCCAAGGCATTCGTTATTCATCAGGGCGATCTTTACCGGTATCTTGTATTCGACAGCTGTGGCCAATTCACAAGAGAGCATCTGGAATCCACCGTCACCCGTAATACAAACTACATCACGGTCCGGACACGCAATTGCGGCTCCCATTGCTGCCGGGAAACCATACCCCATCGTTCCAAGTCCGCCTGATGAGATCCATGAACGCGGATGATTATATGTATAATGCTGCGCCGCCCACATTTGATGCTGCCCTACATCGGTCACTACAATTGCATCTCCATTCGTAGCTTCTGAAATAGCCTTGATCATGTGTTGCGGATAGATTGCATCATCAGATTTTGGAACCTCCAACGGGTGCTCTTTCTTCCAATCATGAATAGTATCCCACCATGCATCAATCTTTGGCGCTTTGGCCAGTTTTCCGATAGCCGGCAGTACATTCTTCACATCTCCCACAATCGGAACTTCCACATCTACATTTTTGCCGATACACGAGGGATCGATATCAATATGAATCTTTCGGGATTTCTGTGAAAACCCATCCAACCGGCCCGTTACACGATCATCAAACCGGGCACCCACTGCGAGAAGAACATCACATTCGGTCATCGCCATATTGGCATACCAGGTACCGTGCATTCCAAGCATCCCTACAGATTGAGGTTTACTTTCCGGGAATGCACCGAGCCCCATCAGTGTAGTCGTGATCGGGATATTCAGTTTCTCAGCAAACTCGGTTACCTCTTCCCAGGCTTCACCCAAAATGGCTCCACCACCTACATACAGTAAAGGTCGTTCTGCTTTGCTTATCATCTCAGCTGCTTTTGCAATCTGCGGCTGATGGCCGTGAAGTGTTGGTTTGAAACTAGGGATATCCACTTTCTTCATCCCGGAATATCGGGCTGCGGTGTTCAGCATATCTTTGGGGAGATCAACCAAAACGGGCCCCGGCCGGCCGTTCGTTGCGATATGAAATGCTTCCCGCACTACGTTTTCAAGCTCATTAACATCCCGAACAAGGTAATTCTGTTTGGTGATCGGCCGCGTAATTCCCACGATATCCGCTTCCTGAAAAGCATCATTGCCAATCACACTTGTCGGAACCTGCCCGGTCAAAACAACCAAAGGAATCGAATCCATCATAGCCGTTGCAATACCCGTTACAGTATTAGTTCCGCCAGGACCAGATGTTACCAGCACAACGCCGGGTTTACCGGTGGCCCTGGAATAGCCGTCAGCTGCATGTGAGCCTGCCTGCTCGTGACGAATCAAGACATGTTCCATTTCGTGCTCATCAAAAAGCACATCATAAATGGGAAGGTTCGCTCCCCCGGGATACCCAAAAATGGTATCTACATCGAGGTCTGCTAATGTTTTGATGAGGATCTCAGCGCCATTATGCTTAGGCACGGAATCTTCCTCCTCAGAATGCTTAACAGACTGGAGTGGTTTGTTTTGTTGAATTTTATTTGCCGGTGAACTTGATTCGGATGGTTTCATATTGTCTCGCGGATATATATTGCCCGCCAGAGGTCAAAGTTTTCTAAAATCATATTCGCTTCTAACCTCTGGTAGGTGTGATTAACTAATAATTAGAATTAGGTTTAGAATGCCAGAAATTAGAATAGATAGGACTAGCAGCGGAAGCAGATTGCTGATAATTCTATCAAAAGAAAGAGAAAGTGTAGATGTTGAAGCTGGTAATTTGCTACTAAAGGTCGCGATAAATACAGCAATCACGTCCAGTATAAAAGCTGTGCCAAACCCGTTGCCCGGGTAGTGCGAAAAATTCTTAGAAAAAGTATGTGTGATTGCGGTAGACAATTTGTAATCTGTTATTTCAACATCGCATCCAAAAACATAGACAAAGGCATGAATGGAAGCAAGAAATTTTTATAGATTGTTTAGATAAGCTTACTGATCAGAAAATGATTTTGCCAAAAGCGCTTCCATTAAAATTATCATGGATGGCTAACATATTGAATTTCAATAACTAAGGACGTATCAAGGAACATGACTAAACTCAACAAATACAGCTCCAGATTAACCGAAGAACAGTCTCAGGTAGGCTCAAAAGCGATGCTTTATGCCACCGGTTTGAGCGAGGAAGACATGAAAAAAGCCCAGGTTGGAATCGCAAGTACCGGGTGGGACGGCAATCCGTGCAACATGCATTTGAACGGTTTGGCCTCTGTGATCAAAGAAAATGTATGGGAAAATGACCTTGTCGGGTTCGTATTTCATACCATTGGAGTCAGTGACGGAATCTCCATGGGAACCCAGGGGATGAAGTTTTCACTGCCGTCGCGAGACATTATTGCCGATTCCATCGAAACGGTGATGCAGGCGCAATGGTATGATGCCAATATTTCGGTTGTAGGATGCGATAAAAACATGCCCGGTTCGGTTATGGCGATGGCAAGACTCAACCGTCCTTCAATCATGGTTTACGGGGGGACCATTCGACCTGGAAATCTGAATGGTGAGAAACTGGATATTGTCTCGGCGTTTGAATCGTACGGAAAACTTCTTTCTAATGAGATTGATGAAGAGCAGATGCACCAGGTGTTGAAACACGCTTGTCCCGGGGCGGGAGCTTGTGGCGGAATGTATACAGCTAACACCATGGCTTCTGCCATTGAGACGATGGGAATGAGCCTTCCCTTCAGTTCATCCATCCCGGCCACGCACCAGGAGAAAGTGAATGAGTGTAAGCGTGCGGGTAAAGCTATCCGCAATCTTCTCGAAAAAGATCTGAAACCACTCGACATTATCAACAAAAAGTCGATTGAAAATGCGGTGACGATGATTATCGCTCTGGGGGGATCGACAAATGCCGTGATGCATATGCTGGCGATTGCCCGTGCTGCCAACGTTGATTTTTCAATTGACGACTTCCAGGAGGTCAGCGACAGAACTCCATTTCTTGCCGACCTGAAACCGAGCGGAAAATACGTGATGGAAGACCTCTATAATGCAGGCGGTGTTCCGGCGGTTCAAAAACTTCTGTTTGATGAAGGATTTCTCCACGAAGGATGCATGACGGTAACCGGCAATACGCTTGAAGAAAATGTTGCCGATCTACCCGGATTGCTGGAAGAACAAAAAGTGATTCAGCCGATCTCCGATCCCGTGAAGAAAACGGGTCACCTGCAGATTCTCTACGGGAATCTCTCACCTGAAGGAAGTGTGGCAAAAATCACCGGGAAAGAAGGAACTACCTTTAAAGGAACGGCTCGGGTGTTTGAATCAGAAGAGGACGCCCTCCAGGGAATTCGAGGCGGTAAAGTGAAAAAAGGAGATGTGGTTGTGATTCGATACGAAGGTCCCAAAGGCGGACCCGGCATGCGCGAGATGCTCTCCATCACCGCGGCGATTATGGGAGCCGGCCTTGGGAAAAACGTGGCCTTGATTACCGACGGGCGCTTCTCCGGCGGAACCCACGGTTTTGTAATTGGGCACATCACCCCCGAAGCGCAACTTGGCGGAACAATCGGCTTGCTTCAAAACGACGACATCATCGAAATCGATGCCGATGAGCGAACACTGAATGTACAGCTCTCAGATGAAGAACTGGAAGAACGCCGCAAAAACTGGACCGCCCCCGACTTGAAAGTTCAAAGCGGTTCACTATATAAATACGCGAAACTTGTTTCGACCGCGTCTGAAGGGTGCGTGACGGACTTATAATGAATATCGAATAGCGAACAAGGAACAACGAATTTCGAAATTCTCCTTCAAAGTTCTGACTTCCTTGTTCAATATTCATGATTCACTTGTCATTGCAAAGAAGCATGTCACCACAGCAGTCACCACATTTTTTTCTGCGTCCTTCAGCGCACACCGCGGTTTCATGAACCACCGGGAGCGCGGAGATTCGCAGAGGGATTTTTGGGACCTATTCAGCAGCCTCAACCCTTACTTACTCGTACCGAAGTTCCTGCTTCGGTACGTATCATGGAAGCTCTGCTTCTATTACTTTTAACAACACGGCTCATTGAGCGAATCTTAAATCCTATCTCTTGCCCCTACCCTTTTCTCTTGAGTACTTTTAGCGGATCGCAATACTCCGTTCGCGATGACGGCTCCATGTTTGAAGCATGCATTGCGAATGAGCCTGTAACCATGAAATTCTCCAGACATAATCTTTTTCTTCAACGGGATGAAATATCTATAAACAACGTAATAATTCTAAATCGGAGAAAACCGTTACCTTATCCATTTTTTATTTATGATTAAACAGAAAAATTTGAAACGATCATACCCCCTATCACAATTAAGTTCTTAAAAGAACACTGACAAATATGAAGCAGATATACCACAAAAATATAACATGGCTGATACCCACTTTAATTTTACTTATTTGTATTTCCTGCGGAAAGTACACAGCAGAAAATAGTTCGACAGGGAATGACCACTATTCGCAGGCAACAGCTACACCAGAATGGTACAATCCAGAATCAGTCGATACACTGACCGTAGTCACATGGAATATTGAACACTTTGTGGATGATTTCGACAATCCATATATCGATAATGAGCGTGAAAATAAACCTACTGCAGACATGGAAGAGCGACGGACCCTGCTGGCAAAAGCTCTGCAGGCATTAGATGCGGATATTGTGGTGTTCCAGGAACTGGAGAGTGACAGCTATCTCCGTATTCTTGCCGAGAATTATTTCCCGGAGCTGGGGTACGAGATATTTGCAGCTCTTGAAAGCCCGGACTGGTATATGAATGTCGTAATGATGAGCCGTGTACCTCTCGGTGTGTTTTACAGTTACGCTCATGCTAATACACCGATACCGGGCCAAACCGACGAGGAAGGCCGCCCCGAATCGCAAACCTTTATCAATAACCGTATGTGGACCGCTGAGATTTTGGTGAACCCTGATTATCGTTTTACTCTGACCGGGCTCCACCTGAAAGCCGGTCGCGGGGAACGGAATGAAGCCTGGCGAATCGGGCAGATCGATCTTCTTCGCGAACACCTTGAATCCCTGGTGATATCCAATGAGCAAAAGAATATGTTGGTAGTAGGTGATCTGAATACTCCACCCGGCAGCCGGGAGTTCAATCGACTCTTGGGAGATCAACCGCCACATTTTTTTGACCCGCTGGAAAGAAGCGGTGCGTTCTCACATCCGTCTGATTCTCTTTTCTGGAGGATCGATCACATATTGCCGAATCGGCAAATGGGACCTGAGCTGGCACCCGGAACTGTTCAGGTAGCCGAACCGCTCAACAGGGAACAGATGATTCGCATCAGCGATCACTTGCCAATCGTTGCACGGTTTGTAACAACTGACAAGTAAAATAGTAGAGAACTTTACAGTCTTATTTTATGCACGATATGTTTGAACGGTTTGTTCTGACGGTAGCAGAAAATTATGAATAAAATTCAGCCCAAATGAGTAAGAACGAGAGTTTTGAGGACCGAATTGCACTAACCTATTTCGACAAAATTGATCGAACCATCAGTAACTGGATGGCCAGGACCGGGATAACCGTTCTTCGTGTCGGCCTGGGCATCATTTTTATCTGGTTTGGAATTCTCAAATTTTTCCCGGGCCTGAGCCCCGCAGAAGAGCTGGTTCGAAACACCGTTTATTTCGTATCTCCCGACCTTTTTATACCGGTACTTGCGGCATGGGAAACCCTGATTGGACTCGGGCTGATCTCCGGAAAGTTTATGAGGCTGACATTACTCTTACTCTTTCTGCAGATGCCCGGAACTGCACTTCCCCTTGTATTACTCCCCGACGTGGTCTGGACCAGTTTCCCATTCGGCTTGACGCTTGAGGGACAATATATCATCAAAAACCTGGTATTGATCGGTGCCGGATTGGTACTTGGCGGCCGTGTCCGCAGCCGGTTAACGGATGAGTAAGTTTGGATATAATAGATGATGATTACAAACAGATGGCATCGCGGGAGAGCTGGCAACCGTTGTAATCTCAATTTTTTTCTCCGTGTCCCTCAGCGTTCACCGCGGTTACATTCAACCGCTGAGCACGCAGTGAACCGCAGAGGAGTTTTTTTGGACCCATCCCTTCAGTTCCCTTTTCTATTCTTGAACTGAAGAATAAGAAAAGGATAGATCTATAATTCGCTCACTTTTTTTATTGATAAGTTCCCAATGAAATAGATAGAGATTTAGCTTGAGCCAAGCTCATTCTTCACAATATCGACTACATAAACATGCAGTTTATTGATGAATCTGATGTGTTAGATTTTTGAAAACTCCTAATTGATCCATCGATTAGGATTCATCCATTTCACTAAATATCTGCACCATGAAATCATTCTTATTCTGTTTAATCCTCTCTTTATCATACATACATCTATACGCAAATAACTCATACTTGCCAGATACTACAAATACATCAAATCAAAATATTGCTGAGAATGAACAGGTTGACGAGATAAAAAATATTAAAGGAGATATTGATAGGATTTGGCAAACAATTGAGGAGAACAAAAATGCAGATAAATCACCCGTTGGCATGTTGCGAATAAAAAATTGGGATGCTATTCCAATAAAAGTAAGTGGTGAGTTTCCAAGTCAGCAACAAATTATTGACGATATTCAAACAGTTGATATCCAAAAAATCACATTCATTGTAAAAGACGGTTATATGAATGATGTACAGATATGGGCAAAATCAGGAGATCATTCAATGAAATTCACGAATATGGATGCTCCAATCGGTATTACAACCAGCCGGTTGGATCGCGGCGATAATTTGACACATGTTATTTCTCGTAATATGAATTACGTCTTATTCACCAATTCCTTCTGGGATTATGAATCAAGAGGTTCCTATGC
>Ga0102943_1000702_pt1 | contig 21990 bp, 23 predicted proteins | sample SalPonC_black_MG_FD_78174 | JGI IMG/M metagenome (GOLD analysis project Ga0102943, IMG submission 78174) | Salt pond soil microbial communities from South San Francisco under conditions of wetland restoration - Salt Pond MetaG... | ecosystem: Environmental > Aquatic > Marine > Intertidal zone >...
TTGTAAAATCACGTGTTGATGTATTAATCCAAATATTATCAATAGCAAATTGAATAGTAGATGTAGAATCAAAAAAAATTTGACTGATATCATCTGCTCCAAGAATAGATAAAAATTTAGCATCCAAAACTAAACTATCTGATATAGTAAAACAAGGATCACCTAAATACAATCCTGATTTATTATCATCTGTTAATTTAGTCGATGTATCATTTAAATTAGATATTATTGATAATATATTATCTGTACTACTATAAGGTTGAATATCATGTCCAAATCTAGATGTTATAAATAATGATTTAGCAGAAAACTTATTAAACCCTAAAATATCAATATTAAAATTCTTAATACCATTATCCGATAAATATTCTGCTTTTTTTGCACTTGTTATATCTATTATAAAATCTTCTAATGTTAATTGAATATTTGAGATAAAATCTTCTGTCCAACATGGAATAGTTTCTGCTTTAACGGCAGATATTGTATCTGATAAGTTTATTTGAATTGAATTTGTAGGTACTGAAAATTGTATTCCTAATGGTAACCATCCATCATGACTCAAAACATAAAATCTGTCATCATTTGGAATATAAACATATCTTCCATATTGATCATGATCAACTTCAGGTAATTCATCTAAAGTTTCATATATGGGATCAAATCGTGTTATTTTACAATTCATAATTTAACCCCTATATTAAACGTTTTTTATCAAAAATTTTTAACGGTAGTTTATCACAATCAAGATAAAATATAGTATTTGTTACAGGTACAATATAAATTCGATTTTCAAGTAAATCGGTTATTTCATGACATTCTGGATCTGCTAATTTCCATAATCCATTGTAATAAATATGAACTTTATTAGTTAATAAGTTGTACAATAATTTTGGTGAATTATCTGGATGATTTCGATAATAAAAATCTTGTATTTCTTGAAAATCATCTGAATCATCACTAATTAAAGTGTCAGTTATTATATATGGTTTACAATTAAAAAAATCTTCACCACATGAATCAAGAAATTGTTGAAAATTTTGATGTTTTGATGGAATAATAGTTGGAGTGTTAACATTAAATAATAATGTTTCTGCTTCCATACATTTCCAAGTTGTTGTTTTTCCAGTTGTTTTTAAATAAAATTCTGTTACACTTGTTGTATCACATTCCCATCCTGAAAAATCAGATAATTCTTGTATTTGTCCTGTAATTGGATCAGATGAAAATAAATAATCAAATTCAAATTGTATAGTTGATGTTGAGTCGAATGCTGGAATATTCGATGCATTTAAATTATCTAATTGATCAATTTCAATATTAACTAAAGAATTATGTATAGATAAATTACCAAATGATGTGCTATCTAAATTAAGATGTATATCTCCTTCTGAAACAAGTGTTTCTAAATTATTTCCACAATTACCAATATCATCAGCATCAATATCAATACTAAAATAATTAACTGAATCGGATTCAATATCAATAGATTCATTAATTTGTCTTTGACTTAATTGAAAAATTGAATCTTGTAATGTTGTTATGTTACCATTAAATTCACAAGGAATTATAATTGAAGAAATATATTCTCCAGATGATCCAATCTTTAAATGAGATAACTTGATTATTTCTTTACTTAAATTAAACTGTAACCAATCAGAAAATCCACCTAACCAATATAATTGTGAATCTTTTTCATATATCATCCGTCCACAATCATCAATAGACCAAATGGATCGTCGTTTAATTTGCTCAATAAAAAAAGGACCATACATTTCTAGTGTATGCACTTTCATAATATTAAAGTATTAATTGATTAAATTGTCGATGACAATCAGAATAAAATAATTTACAAGTTATATCATTATAATAAATTGTATTCGATTCAAAAATTAACCAATCTGGACATTGTATAATTTCCCAAGAACAATTATCTAAATTCCATTCATATACATATTCATCTCGAATATCATAAATTAAACGTATATTTGTTTCAAGTTGCGAACATGAAGTTAAAGAAGGTGTACATGGTTTTGGTCGATTAATATATCCACCACATGGTTGTTCGATGAATCTAGGATCCCAAGAACATGTTTCTGAAATCCAAATCCACATAGTAAATTCAGATGGATCATAAACATTTGGAACTTCATCATTTTCAACACCAGGTGGTAAATCTATTGTATGTAAATCTGGTGAACTAAACCAAGAATCATTCTGTGAAAAACAACCAAATCCAACTGGTCTCGGCCCAGATAAATCTGGATAATCTTCTAAATTTATTGTAACTTGAGTATCTTCATTAACTGTTTCTGAACCAAATGGAGAACACGCAATTGTTAAAGTATTATCAAATCGACAAACAAACAATCTTGAATAATCTCCATTCCAACCTTCAATACCACCTTGTTCAATATTAGCAGCAGATGCTAAAATTGTTTGACCAGGTAAGTTAAAATTATATGCAACAAAATAAGTTGGTTGTGGATTACCTGTTTGATTATCAGCACCTTTTGTACGCACAACACAAATATTTGAATTTTCACCGTGAGCTGCAACTAAAACAATATAATCATCATCAGAACTACCAGATCTAACAGTTAATTCAAACGAATAACGTTCATACACTTCCAAAGAATAAAAATATGATAAATATTGAAAGTTAGCAGTTGAATGAATTGATTCACCAACATATTCCCAAAGATTAGGATTATTATTATTAGTAGCATATCTATTCCATGTATTAAACACAGTTTCTAAATCAATAAGATTATCGCTAGTAGAAACTGAGTCATAACAGCTACCATTACATGACCTATCTAATAATGGTAATGTTGATAATAATTCATTTAAATTAGATGGTGATGTTGAAATAATACAATCATTTTCTGGAAATTTATAATTATAACAATCTGTAGTCAAACCATGAGATGTACAATTAGCATCATTTTTATGTTGTTCTATACGTTTAGATTTATTTAATTCATCATCACTATTAACAATTAAAATAGGATCACATGCCATTGAACGTGGAGGGTCATCACAAGTAATGTTTCGTATTATATCAATACCTTGCTGAACTCCAGTAGAATAAAAATCAACCGGTGCATGACTAACTTTATCAAATGAAATAATATTTTGAATAGAGTTAATTATACAGTTTTCAGATGGATGAAAATAAAGTTCTCTAGTAACATCTAATAGTTTTTCAGAATTAATATGTTTAAAAATATTAGGAAACTTAATTTTAATATTAGATGCTGTTGGTTCAATCCAATTAGATTCAGAAATACCATCTGTTTTTAAAGCGGATAATGTATTTTCTGAATATTCAGTAGGTATTCCTACAATATCGATTAATTTAGGATGTAAATAATTATCATTAATTTCATCAATCATAAACTGAACATTTGACGTATCCGATAAAGTTGAAACATCAATATAAATATCATCAGCATTAATATTAATTAAAAATGTTGATAAATCAATTAATACATCATGTATCATTATAATATCTAATCCTAAATGATACCCTATTGAATTATCTTGTTTGATTTCAATATCGTTTGAAGACAAATTATTAATATCAATAAGTTCCGATTGAAATAAAGTTAATCCATCATCTGATAAATGATGATGTTCAATTGTATTATTATCAAATTTAACATCGGAATTAATTCTTGAATAAACTGCATTAAATAAAAATTGAACATTAGAGAATAAATCGAAATCAAAAGTATTACCACCAGGTTTATAATTAGATGAAATTTCATCCAATAAAGCACGACCTGTTAAATTAAGATGAACAGGAATTCGTATTGCAGATATTGCATGATTTGATCCAGTAAGATTATCATCTGTTAATAAATGATCATTTTTAATCATCCATTTATAAATACCAAGAGGTTCCCATCCATTAAATCTACCAAGATAACATCGTTTGGTTGATTTATTATATATGATTCTCCCTTGATCAGATTCATTCCAAACAGGTAATCTTTCAACATGTTCAACAACCAAATCGTTTCTTGCAACTATTCCATACGATTCCATACGATAACCTATAATGAAGGTTCAATCAATAAACGATATGATCCAATAACAATTTCATCACATCCAGATTCTGTACATTGTGCTGTTAAATTTACAGATCCATTTGGAGAAAGAGTAGTCTTAGCCATTAAATATATTGTATAACCTGGATATAATAAAGATTTATTAACTGTAACTGTATCAATATCATTAATTGATACTATTAAATCCTGATCTTGAGAAGCACTTTTTACAACAATTCTTGCAGTTATAATAACTGAAGCATCACTAGTTCCACCATATGTATGGGTTAACAATAAATATTCTTGACCAAGATTAGAAATGGCAATACTAGTATCAGAAGATAAACTCACTGGAGAAATAGGTGAACCACACGAGGTATCACCAATAGATGCAGCTAATGATTCAATTCGTGCATCTAAAAATTCTAAAGAAGATTGAACATTATTACTTGTACCAATGCCAGTAGATGAAATTTGTGTAGCTTCTGGTAAATTAGATGCTGTAAAACACTCTTGAATCAAATAATCTAAAACATCATCAATATTAGTAAAACCAATAGAAGGACTATCATCAAATGATATATCACTAGCATCAAGAGATAATGTTCCACCATTTAATTGATCAATCGCATTTTGTATAATAGCCAAAGCTGATTGAACTGTAGTCGATGTTGTACCAGGATATTGACAAATTATATCAGATGCATAAATATCAGAAAAATATACTGTATCTATACCGTTTGTTTTTATAAATTGTTTGTTAATACCATAATCATCAGGTGTTCCAACTAAATCGGATAAAGATATATTTTGAATATTACTATTAAGCATATCTAAAACACTTTGTACTGACGACCACACACTTGTACTTGGTACTAATGCTTTAACATTGTCTGCATTTAAATTATTCAAATAAGTATCAATATCCAATAAAGCTTGTTGAGCATCTTCAGCTGTAGAACTAATACCTAAACCAAAATCATGTGGTTCTTTTAATAAAACTCCATCAGCTGTAGTATATCGTAGAAAATTCAAAGCATCTTCAACACTTTCAATTTCTACTGTAAATTTACCTTGACTATTAGCAAACGGAACATCAATCGAAGTAAATCCAATATGAGTTCCAACAATTGAACTTTCACCAAGTCCTGTTCCATCAACTAAACTATCAAGATCTTCAGTAATTGAATTAATTGCAACTTGAACATTACTTGTTGAATCACGAAATAATGTAGGAATATTAATAGATGAAATTGCCGTTGGATCATCTAAATTTGTATTCCAATGAATATATTCAGATAAAATCGAATCATCAGATAAACCGAATTGTATCCAACCATTTAATCCATCATCTATCGTATCACCAGCAATCCAATACGTTGATGATGTTATATCGTATACCATTCGCCCAACAAGCGAAGCAGTCCAAGTTGGTAAAAACGCCACCCGTTCAATAACGAGTGGGCCATCCATACTTAAACCATAACTTTTCATATTAACCTACCATGACCACGTTTAAGGTTACAGTTGAATTATACCAAATATGAACACGATTAGTTCCATCATCCATTTCAATTCGATCAGGTGTAATCATAATACCATCTGATGTATAACACTGAACTAAAAGTGGAAATGATGTAATTGGTAAAGCAACAATTGTAGCCCTATATAAATTCTCTGCTGGTGCAAAAACCCACGCAGTCGATTGAATTATTGCTCGAGAAATTTTAATTGTACTTAATTCTAATTGATTAATTGCTTCCTCAACAGAAAGTATTTCAGGAGAAGAAGAATCTCTAAATAAACTATTAACTGGCATATATGATGCATTAACAAATCCATCTGAAATGCTCCAATTAATATGAGAAGCTTTAATTTGATTATTTTTAAAATGACGAGAATCAATAGATAAATCATATAATCCTACACCAGATGCAATTGATACTAAAGCTTCAAATACATTATCACCAGTTATATGAGCATGATCAAAAGGTATTGATGATGAATTAATCTGTCGATAACCAAAACCAGTATTTAAACTAAATTCATCGACAACATCTTGTCCATATCCAAGGGCTAACCATTTAGTTACACCACCCAACCAATATGTATCAGTATCTTCAGCATATATAAATCTACCAATATAAGATTCTGTCCATGTAGGTTTAGATTCAACAACATCTATAAAAAATTCACCATTCATCTGTAATCCATAGGATTTCATATCTTTATCCTGTAACTATAACTGACATTATTGGTAAATTTTCTTGTGTAGCCCAAACTTCTGGCATCCATATCTTAACATTTAAATTATCAATGTGTTGAATTGCCGTTGGATTAATCATTAAATCATCCAAAAAACACTGAACTGTACAACGTTTACGCCTAATGATATCAATATTTAAATTAGCTGAATAAAATATACCAGTAGAACCAATATCAAAATTTGGTATTTCTTGTATCCAATTAGATTGATCAATAGTAAATTCTTGTCTTCTGGCATATATATTATGATACCCTTCAATTATTCTATACCAAAGACTTGCTAACGGCGCAATTTCAAAATCATCACCATTAATAGTTAAAAAATTTTTCGTAACTTGTTCATATGGATCTGTAATGGAAGATGTTATTTTTGTAACAATTCCATCAACTTTTTCAAATCCTATTCTTGTTAAAATTACTGAATCTCTATCAGATTCAAATTCATCTGGAATAAAATTCATTCCATCATAATATAATGCTTTTAATAGTGGTTTATTTTCATATATAGTTTGCATATATTTAAAATTTAAAAATAATAATATTTCTCCACTATCATCTAAATCAGAAACGTCAACATCAACTGTTGTATCTTCAGGAAAAACAAGTAATACATTATCTGCAATTATTGAAGTTGGTTTAAGTGTCATTTGAATTAAAGAAGTTCCATCCAAACTAGTTTCAATATAACCACCATCTAATATTGCATGTTTTCGATCATTATATGGTCTTGATGTTTCATCTGGAGTAAATCCATTTGTAAATGAACGAAATACAGCATTTGCTGCTTCACTTAAATAAATTTTAGAATCTTGTACTCCATATTGCAATAAACGTTGTTGATATGGTGTAACTAAGGCTGCATAATTACTCGGTTGTCTAATATACATATCTTAACCTTATGGTGTTGGAGTAGAATCTACTCGACCGTATAAAATTTGTACATTATTCTCAATAATTGAAATATCATCGTTTTCTAAGAGAATATCAACAGTAGAATTAGTGTTAATCCATGATAAATGTTCACATATAAATGAATTTTCACCATTAATTGTTACTCGAATTGGGTATTGTGATGATACATAAATATAATTAATATCATTAATATCAAAAACTTGATCTTGTACCAAATTCAAACTACGTGAAGCGTATTCATTTGGATTATCAACATGAAATTGATGATTATAACAATTTTGAACTGTATCATCAGTGTTATCAATATATACAATTCGAACATCATGAGATAATTGTCTCATAAATTACCCTCTAATCATTTAAAATTAATTTTTGCAACGCTTCATCCCATGTAAAATCATATTCACAAAGTCCAGATAATTCTTCAACAACAGAAGAAGTTAATGGATTTTGACATGGATCTGTGTCATATATTAATGAATCAATTTGTGTATCAAATTCCATATCATTACCACAATCTCCAGGAGCTGTAGTTCCATTTTCAACATCACCCGTTTGAAAACGACCATATAGAAATTTAACAATAGTTTCTCCATTAGTATATGGAAAAATTTTAGCAGATAATAAAGCTCGTGGATTAATATAACTGAATTGTGATGTATATAATGCTAATTTTTCATCAATTACAATCGAAAATCGTTTATCTGCAACAATAAATACATAATTAAATGATCCCAAATCATAATCTTTAAAATCTTCTGAGTGTAATGTAATATTTCCAGCATTATGTGCCGCTGGGTTATTAATAATGCTGCGATGAAGTAAAGATGTTTCTGGGGATTTATATGTATTCAAATTATCATTCAATAAAAATTTAATATCCGATACTAATTGTTTCAATGAATTTTCCTCCTCGATATAAAGTCATTAAAAAACAGTTCGCCCTAACTAACTTTAATTATATTCATATCTATTTATTTTTGACTTTTCGTAAATGACCGATGAGTAATTCACTAACAAAAAAAATAAAAAAACCAATGTGGCGGTAAAAAAGTCTAACAATTCATCATAAACGTGAATCATTAGATCAATTTTTACCACCAATTATTCTTATATATTAAATAGAATTCAAATTAACATTCAAATATTATATAGTAAGAGATCTAATGAATTCAATTAATTAAACCCGTCGAGCTAACCTTAATATATCTCTATGCTCTTAAATCAAGTAAGGAGGGATTATAGTGTCTCATTCGAAACATATCCTAACGTAGTGTTATCACTCACTAGTCTTAATAATATCACTTACAATCATTGATACAATAACGAAACTATATTAAGTCATTAATCGAATTGATTTATCGAGATTCTAGTTACTATCATAAATATTCTTAGAAATAATATTAACATACATCATATCTGATCAATCTATCATTGATAGTTTTTTACTCTAATAATTCACGATTATTATTTCATTCATAAACAGATAACTGACTTAAGTTTAATATTATTTTATAATTGACCCTATTATAAGAATAACATGGAGTCAATAACATCACATGTGAGAATAAATGAACAATAATTAACATTTCTTAGGAAAGTAATTTTTCATTCAGGAAAATCCCTTAGATACTTTTATAAAGCACAATAAAAATTGCCTCCAACCTAAGTTCACTCAGTTAACCCCAAGTTCAAACTAATTCACTATGTGACATGCACGGCGATCCTTAATCATTCCTCAGTTTAATATAACTGGTTGAAATTTAAACATTCTTACTTGAATTAATCTTAAAGATTATTCTTTCATTATAATTATGTTCATTCAACTAACATGATGGCTATTATCTATCCATCATTGGAATTATATTTGTATAAAATTGAAAGTCATTGAAACTGAGAAAATGAAAAAATGTACGAAAAACGGAATAAGAACACTTAAATAGATAACTGTTATAATTTTGAATTTTAATTTATTATTTATTATTTATTACATATCAAAAGTTCTCAGTTCAATGAGAAACTTAATAAGAAAAGCAAATTTCCCACTTGGTTCAGTTTTATCGAAGAACTTTCATATTCACCTGCAGATGAACACTACTTGACTTCAACAGGACCTGAAAACCATCTTTCGATCACACTGATCTCCAGACAGGAAAAGCTACCTTTTTTGAAGTTAAAACATCTACTGAATTATAAAAATTTATGTATAAATATTTATATACTAATCATATTTTTATGAATATATAACATATGATATTTTAACTCTCAATATTGATCAATATTCTTAGAACACAGGAATAAAACCAGATGGTGTTCCAATAATACCATCAACATCTCATGTGAAAAGTAACTCTATACTTTTTCACTGTCGAACTTTCTTTATTTAGAAATTTACTTTGAAATAATAAAATAACTATATTTATAATCTTTAATAATTTAAATTTATAATCTCTTATATATGTATAATTTTTTTTAAAAAAAAGAGTTTATTTGTTCCTAAGTCTATGACTAGATTCAACTCTAGTGTTTACTGAAACGATCTCAGTCATTTGTTTATCTTTTTCATTATTTTATTTAAAAATAAATAGATCTACAATTTAACATAAACTTAGAAACAAATAAAAAATTTGGAAAAAGGATGGTTAACAAATAATATTATTAACCACCCTGTCCAAATAAGGAAGAGCATCTCTGTTTTTTGTCCGTCGTTGATATAATTTAATTTGTAGCTCTTACCATACTTGAGTTATCCTACCACATCTCAATAATGAACATGCAGGCCTCCCTCAAAATGGATTTAACAACAACGGGAAAGTATCACACTTTCCTCCTATTATAAACTATTATATCTATATAAAATCAGATATAATTAGCGAATATAACGCATCCAAGGCTTAAGAATAATTTCTTTGCCCGGTAAAATTGGACGAATACCTAGTCTTTCTACTGGTATTTTACGACCATTCCAAAGACTTTTAATTAATGTTTCAATCTCTTTAGATGATCCATAATCAATATGAAATGTTACATTATCACCATTAAAATATCTTTCAACTAATTGTTCTTTAGCTTTACGTCTTGAAAATGAATCTTTTGGTGAACAAAATGCAACACACAATGAAAATTTAATTCCATCTTGATTTTCTTTAATAATTTTATAACCAATACAAATTACACCATTATGATTGATATTTGTTTGTTTTTGTTTAAATAAATTATTATTACGAAAGTATCTATAATTAAGATCCGCTTTTTCAATCATTTCATCATATTTAAGTCTCTTATTTTCACGAAGTTCATGATTTTCTTTTGCAATTTGATCAGAAATATCTTTTTTTGCTTGATTATCAGGTGTAATTTCATTCATTGATTCTTCACTCCCTAAAATATCCGATTTTTTCCGATTTAAATTAATCTTCCGCTTCATCATAAATTGATATTCCTTGTTCAGACAATATAACATCTTCATCAACTTCATCTGGATAAAGTGATTGAATATTAGCATCTCCAGCTAATATTTGTTTCATCACTTTACGTGCCTCAGGCCACACTTGTCCAAAAAATTCAACATCTGGTAAAAATAATCGTCCAGCATTACGTTCTTTTATTTCCCCATCATGTGATTCTATCTGAGAAACAAATGCAATTTTAGGTTTTCCTCGTTCACCATATTTCATAATACGAACAATTAAACCATCAGATGAACGTTCACTTTCCCACATAATTTTGTCTAATTTTTTATTATACCCAGCCACAATTACTCCTTTTGAATGTGATTATTGTTTTCAAGTTCATTGTGAAATTTATTATAATAATAATCTAATAATTTTTGGCGATTAATTTCAATTTTCACTTCATTAAATTCGAGAATTACATCAACTTCTTCTTGTAAAGCTAGTTGAATTGCATCAGGAACAGCTTGTCCTAAATTATTACCTGCTTTACAACATACATTTATTGATTCTATTCTTATATTTTTTCGTTTCATTTGTTTAATTTATTTCCGTTTATAAAATGTTATACCATTATTTAATACATTCTTTGTAATATCATTAAAAATTTCATCTTTAGATGAAAATCTCATATAATAATTTAAAAAAGCTTCTTCTTTTTTATTTAAAATAATATGACCTCTGTTATTTGGTGTATTTAATCGTCGTGATTTATCCCAAACTTCATCAGTTATTCGTATGATTTCAGATGTTAAAGAGAACAATATTGCTATTCTTTGATCTAAATCAAAATCACTCATTTTCGTCCTCTAAATTTACATCTATGTTTCTCACCTCATGTATTAATTCTTTAATATTTTCATTTAATAAAAACGAATCTGTATTAATTTGTTCATTTTGTTTAGAAATCATCAGGTTTGAATCATAGATTGATTCAATTTTCATACTCATATTACTCATATAATATTCAATTTTATCAAATTGATCTTCTATTTTTTGAATTTTATTTTCAACAGTATCAAATCGATCAACTATATTTTCAATATTTGAAACAACAGCTACAATTTCTTCACGTAACTGATCAATTTCATTATTTATTTCATTGTTTTCAGTCATTTTTTTCCAAAGATTAGTTCCCAAATTGATTTTTCAGTAATGTCTTCAGGATTCTCATCAGCTCTTTTAATTGCATCATTAATCTGATCATCTGTAAATAATGCATTTACAATATTACCGTCTTTATCTTCGATATGACATGGATAATAATGTAAAGCTTGTCCAAATCTACGATCTTTATTTTCAACTACCTCTTCAGTATGAATTTTACTTTTCATTTATTTTTCCTAATTTTTTAACATTTCAATATAGATATTAATCTTAATATTAAAATTAAGAATAATGGGAGTAAATTATGAGAATGTGGATGATTGATCCTCATATTCTTTGCGATAAACATCTTCGTGGTGAATATGTTGAACATCTTATGTTTCTAGGAACATTCAAAAGAAAAATGAATATTCCAGGTTACGTTAAAAATAATCTTGTCGAACCATTAAGTTTAATCGAGAGATTCGATGTACTTAAAACAGAAATGTTAAGACGAAATTTTAACGCTAAAAAAGATCTTGATTTTGAACTATGTTTATTAGATTACCTTAAACCAGAATGGTTATGGAATCAAGTTGACATAGTTGATGCCCTTGATAATCTTATTAGAAGATGTCATATATGTGCTGCAAGATACATGGTATTGGTTGAAACTGATTGGATTCCATTAAGAGATGATACTGTACATTGCATAACACATGGGAAAGAATATAAAAGAAATGATTATATCCTTAAAAAGAAAGGATTGATCAAATGATTAATAAGGAGGGCTGTTAAAAGCCCTCCAAATCTTTATTTTTTTTACTTAATAACGTTTAGTCATCAAAACTTTTCGAGAATTTGTTAAAATTTCAACTTTACCCCATGTATCAATTATACACTTTCCACATATTAAACCATATTCTTTTGTATCAACCATTGAAATTGAGATTTCAATACCAATTTGACGTTTGAATTTTGGTGGCCACCAATGTTTTTCACCACACTTACCACAATATTTATCATTTTTAACATATATACTTTTCATATTATTTATTCGATTAATGAAAATAATCAATAAATTTATTAATATTATACACATCGTGTAAATGAGGTATAATAATTCTATATAATAAAAACAACTCAGTTTTACTTGAAGCATCTGTATGTAAATATGGACGTATATAAGTAGTTAATAAATTCAATGTTGAAATAGAATGTTTAGGATCACATACCGTTAATTCCTTAAAAATCTGATTAACAATTATATTGTAATATTTCGATATAATTGGATTAACATCTTTTAATAAATTTTTCGATATATTTGGAGTATTTGTTATTTGTAATAATTGCAAGTATTCTATTGTTATAATAGTATGGTGTTCAAATTGTTTTTGTTGTGGTATAACTTTTTGATAATCTAACCAAGAATTATTATTTAACGGCTCAGATTCTAAAATTTGATCAATATTAATAGTTATAGATTTGCTAAATACAATTTTCATTTTGTCTAAAGAAATTTTAGAATTTTGTTCTTTAGATTTGTCTAATACTTGCTTAATAAAAAATTCACGATCAACATCAATTAAATATAATTCTTTTGAAATTAATTGTCTTACACTATCAGTATCATATTCTTCCTCAAAATATTCTACTGATGGATAATGTTTAAATATAATTTTATTATGTGTAATTTGACGTTGATCAATATGATTCATTATCACATGATCTACTGCATAATTTATTAAATATTCAATTGATTGTTTAAATGCTTGAACAGATCCACTAACTTTTCCAACATTTGATATTAAACTAGCAGGAGACAATTTAATTGTATATATTAATATTAAAAATTCAATAACTTTAATTGTTATAAAATATGTTGAACTATCTTTTGTATAATGATTAATAATATAAATTAAATGCCTTACAAGTAATTTAAGTTTTGTTATATATTCTTCATGTGAATAATTAAATGAAGAAATGATATTTAATAAATCTGTATAATGATCATCAGACATCTCAATTAATTCTTGATGAATTAACGGCGACATGTGTATCGTTACAGTTTCTTTATTAAAATCAAAATGTATTTTTTCTTTCTTTGGATTGCTTAATATATTTGAAATATATTTACTGATAAAATATGTTGTAATTACATTTGGACTCATTATTAAACAATCATTCAATAATGAAATCTCTTCAGATTTATCATCATTTTCTATTTCAAAAGTATTATCATCAATTTCTTCTTCATTGTTAGATATTGTATCATCATCAATATCATCAGAAGATTTTACATCTGCTATAATATTAGATTGTTTTTGTTGCTGCAATACAGATAAATTCATTCTAACCAATTCATATGTAGTTATAAATTGATTTATAAAATTATTCATTTTAAAGATTTGATCTGCTGATAAATATAACGTCATATTCATAATCGTTAATTGATGCAAATCGCGTCCTTGATGAAGATTATTTAGCATATTTTGTATATACAAATATAATTCTTCTGATTGATTTAATGATAATTCAACCATAGCAATTTTTTCTACAGGGAGTGCAGAAAAGAAAGCTCTATTTGATGAATTTGTATCAAATGATTGAACAATACTTTCAGTTAATGTTCCTTTAAATTGATGGACATTAATATGTAATACTAACACATCATTAATAGGAACACACTCTAATTCCAAAACACCTTTGAAAACTTGTTGATTAATTAAAATAAATCGACATGGTAACATAAATTTACCCTTAATAAAAATTTTTAAAGAAAACCCCTTTGTATTTTATTATATATGTATATAATTATTAATAATAAAATGATTATTTAGATTTAAATCTTTTACTTTACTTTATTTTAATCTTCTATATATAGATATAAAATTTAGTGAACCCCTCTCAAAAAAATAAAGGGTGTTAATTAAAATTTTTATTTAACATCCTTTATTAATTCTTTTTTAATGAGGTTGTTATGAGTTTACCAATTTCATATTTTTTAGCAAAGCCTTTCTATTTTAAAGATAGAGAGATTCTTCCTATGGTTAAAAATGATATTATTTCATGTATACCGGATGAGGAAAATGGTGTCACTATAATAAAAATGTTGAAAAAATCGTCAAAATCAGATAAATTATATGAATTAATAATACAAATTGATACAGTAGATGCGATTTCTTCACGTAATTTAATTAAAGTACATTGTGAATGTGCAAATTTTAAGTTTCAATGTAAATCGCTTCTTTGGAAATATGATTCACTTTATGGTGAACCCGATGTTAAACAATTACCAAAAAAGCATTCTAAACCTTATGTTTGTAAGCATTTATACGCAGCAATTTTATTATTAAACAGATTAAATAATGTTCAATCAATTATTAAATTATTAGGAGAATAAGGAAATGGAGAATCCTGTAATTAAAGTTCAACTCAAACATAGCATAAGGATACATTATGTTATGTGTGCTACAAATGATGCTGGAACCACAATCAGTATAAATGGAAAATCACTTTTAGCAATTGGAAGACTATATAAAATTCCAATTAATTTTACTGGTAATATGGATGAATTTAACGTTATAAAGTTATACGGTAAATATGCTGAAAAATTTGATGTTCGAAATATACGAGATGGATTTGCTATAATTCAACCATTAGTTCATAATGTCGCAATACAAGATGGAGAAGAAATCGGATATTTACTTTAATTGGTGCTATAATGATAGTTGACAAAACAAATTTAGCTGTAGTAACAAGTGATAAAATATATCTTAATCATGGGCTTAATAAATTAGATGAAGAGGGGATCTTTAGTCAGAGAATATTTGGCCCAATAAAGGCGTGGAAATGTGCGTGTGGAACATTAACTAGTAAAATATTACATGATGGACAGCGATGTGAAAAATGCCACGTATTGTGTGCAGATCCAGAATTAAGATATACTACTTTTGCTAAAATACGTTTACCATTTCCATTTTACAAAAATTCAAGAGTATATCGAGCTAAATTAAATGCTGTCATCCCTGAACATAAATCAATTATTGATCCACATCAAACTGATCGAAATATAACTCAATCGTTATTTATTGAATTAATTCCTGTTAGAGGAAAAGATTTTCGACCAAAATTACGGAAAAAGTTTACTAATGATCAATCATGTATACCAATACGTATAACTGGAATTTATTCTTTATACTTAGCATTGTATGCAGGTGCTTACATTTATCACAATAATAGATGTAGAGATATTGTTGAAAATTGTTTTTCATATGAATTATTAGTGACGCCACCAAAATCAAGAGATATTACTATTCAATTGAAAAAAGGTAAGCGAACATTAACAACAAATGAAATTAATGAACAATATGAAAGAATACTTAAGATATCAAATTTTGATTGGCCAAATATATTAGATTCTGAAAAAATTCGTGAGGATTTTATAACGAAAATTAAGAATATTATATATCATCCAGAAAAATCAACAGAATATCTTGATGACATTCAAATTCAACAATATGATCAAATGATTAGTAAATATCAAAGTCATATTAATAAAATATATAAACTGATCATAACAACCTTAGGAACAAAAACCGGATATATACGAAAAGATTTTATTGGAAGATCAATTGATTTTTCAGCAAGAGCACACATTATTGCAAATCCAGCATTAAAAGCGTATGAAATTTCTATATCAAAACAGATATTTTTACGTTTATGGTTCATTGAATATTTATACTTTATCAATATTATTAAAAATAATCAAGATAAATACAATGAATTATTACCATATGTTGAATTTACAGATATGTATATTAATTTAGATAAATTAGATTATGTTGATGAATTCATTAATTGGATGTTAACTGAAAATGATAAAGACTATAATTTATTAGTTTTTATGAACCGGCAGCCAACGCTTAATACAACAGGCGTTGTAAAATACCGTGAATTCAGGGAAACTCTGATCACATAATGGTGAAGACAATCCTGAGCGAAGCCCTTAATGGGAACGTGCAACGACTATTCCGAAAGGAAGTACACTCAAGTGAGTGGAAGCGCGGTACATTATCTAAATTAATTATAATAGTTTTAGATAATGATGATATAGTCTCGTCTGCATGGAAACATGTAGCTGCAGGTAATGCTGCGAATAAGAACTAACGACTCTTATTGAAGATTAACGATGGAGATATGGATGTCTGGTAGTTAAAGTAGTTAAAGTAACAGATACAGATACAATAGGGTTATCTAATTTAATATTAGAACCATATAATGCGGATTTTGATGGTGACACACATGCATTATATAAAGTTCACGATGTTGATGCTCAAAAAGAAATGCTGAAAAAAGCATATTTGAAAAATGAAATTGTATATGATCATAATGATTCATATATTCAGCAAATACGTTTGGAAGCAATTTATCCGATGTATTTATTATTAACATCAAAAATAAATGTAAATGATGAAGCTATTGAATATAAATCTTTATCAGACTTACCAATTAAATTTGATGACTTATTTAAAATTCACACTCCTGTTAAGATAAATGGTAAAATTTATCCATATGGAGTGTGTTTATTTAACAAATGGTGTGATTTTAAAGATATACAAATAACAACATATTTAGGACCTAAAATTGTACCAGATTATATTTTCAATGATAGTAAAAATATTGATGAATATAATAAACGAATGCATAATTTATCAAAACGCATGTTTTGGTTTACATCAATTCATCCAGATTTAGCATTAACAATTTCGTTAGATGAATTTAACAATTTAAATTTAGATCGTCCACGAGAATTAATTGGTAAATTACCAAAAAATCCATATGTTGGACAACATATTTACACATCAATATTACGTGATGTAAATAATTTAATCCCAGATGATTCAAAACTTAAATCACTTTTAAAGATAAAAGTTAATATTAAACAATTATCTAGATTATTGTGTGGTATTGGATATATTGCAGATAATAATAATGTTATTGAATCTGATCCTATAACAAGTTCAATTATTAGTGGATTAGATGAAGAAACATTTTTCCAAACAGTACCTGGTACTCGTAAAGGAATTATTGATAAATCTGAAGTCACTCCACAATCTGGATATATCGAACGTCAAATGGTTGTTAATTTATCACCAATTGAATTAGATATGGATGATTGTGGAACTACTTTAGGATTTCAAATTCAAATTCAAAGTAAAGAGCATGCAAAATCATTAAAAAATAGATATTTTATAAACGCATCTGGTGATATTGAATTATATAATGCTATAGATGTTGAAAATGATATTGGTAAAACATATTTATTTAGATCACCAATATGCTGTGCTAATCCAAATTTTAAAATTTGTAAGGTTTGTTTTGGTAACTACAAAAGTATTAAAAGTAAATATGTAGGAATTCTTGCAGGACAATCAATCAGTGAACGATTAACTCAATTAACAATGAGAACTTTTCATACAAGTGGATCTTGTGATCTTCCAATTGATAATAAAATTGTTGATATTATACAATCGAAACTTATTAATATTGTTATTGATAAAGAAGAAAAAAGATCAACATTAATATTTAAACCACGTTTAACTGAACCTGAAATAAGAAAACTGAAATCATTAATTGGATTTGCTTTTATATCTGAAATCATTGATGATGAAACTCATATGACATATGATGATATAAAAAATGTTGTAAATCGTGATGTAACTGTAACAATAAATGAAGTAAATAAACTATTACAATCACAACACAAAAATGATATTCAACCAATAGATAATGTTTATGTAAAATTTATTAATGCTGCATTATCAGTTGGACAAATTCATTCAACATTTGTTGAAATTGTTTTATGTAATATGTATGTTACTCAAGATGGTATAATTTGGAGAGAAGCTTTACAAAAAAACATCAATGCTGTACCATATAAGAAATTAAATGTAAAAACATTACATACAGTTGTATCTAAATTATTAGGATTATTATATGAACCTAATGAACAATCAATATGTAAATTTGCAGATTTAAATAATCCTTTACCAATATCAACTGATACTGTTTTAGAACGTTTTTGGAATGACATTTAAAAATAAAGGGGTACAAAGTACCCCTTTAAAATTTCAAGGGAGATTATGAATTTACTAGTACGTGAAACAAATGAAAGTACAATTCGACATTTCCGAGTACATCAATATATGTTGTACAGTGAATTAATTAAAGTAAGTATGCAATATTTGTATAATTTTGGATTGAAATGGGACACTGATTATTATGACTTTCATAATAAACCAGTTACTATTCACCAAGATGATTCATATAAGAATATATCTTATTATGCATCAGATTTATTAAAAATTAAATTATGGCCAGATGATATAACTGATGACTATTTATTATATACATACATACCAAGATTAGTTCATGAATCATTTTTTATTTTAGGGAGTAAATATTATATACCATCACTTTATATATCAGATGAACCTATTGTATTGAAAGCAAAAAGTATTTCAATATATTCATTATTTCAACCAATATCAATATATTTTGAAGATAATCGTGTAACATTCATGCAAGATAATTATGAATTACGCGATTTTATGCAATTATTAATAATGGATTGGAATGAAGATAATATTAAGTTAATAGAAAATTCTATAAAATTACATGGACCTAATCGCAAAAGTGAAACCGAATTATGTAAACTTTTTAGTTCAAAACTAAAATGTGAAGCTGATCCTGTTAAAATTAAAGCCCAAATTAATAGATTAATTTTTGATAACTGGACATATGAATTATATGAAACATATTATGGATTAACACCATCTATTGATATGATAATGAAAATTGCATTTGATCGTTTAATTGATGGATTTCAACCTAAATTTGCAAATCTTAAATATAAACGTTTAATGTTTATTGAACAATTAATGAAAGAATTTTTTAAGAGAATTTCATTAGCTGTAGCTAAAGTATTACTTAAAGGTAAAACATTACGGCAATTATCATTTCCAATTAATGGTTTTGCAACACATTTTCATACAAATTTACATAATCAATCATTTTACGATACTGTAAATGGATTTAGTTCTATATTAGCTCATAAAGCGACATTTAGAAATCCTGGTGCATCTAGCAAATTACCAAAATCAGTAGCAGATTTACATGAAAGTCATAAATATAGAATCTGTTCTAATACTATTGGTAATGATAGACCTGGCCAAATGGTATCATTAGTTCCAGACCAAAAAGTTGATACTAGATTTGGAATATTTGAAAAAAATCATTATAAATTAAAACATTTTAAATAATGATAATAACAGGATATAATATGAGTAATGGTTTATATACATCGTGTAATCTTTGTTCAATACCGTTTTTAGGACACACTGATAGTACTCGATTACAAATGAGTTCTAAACAACTTAATCAAACATTAACACATTCAAATTGTGAAGTACCAAAAATTATTGGATCTGATTTTAGGCATTTAACTGATAGTTCAACACTATTTAAACTCAATGCTGTAAGTGATGGTGTTATTCAATATCAAAATAATGAAATAATGATTGTTGTTTATTCAACATCAAATGGTGATGTCATGGAAACATATGATACACCAAATGTTCGAACATGTAGTGGCCTTTATTCTACAACATTAAGATATAGAAGAGAAGTAGGTCCATTTAAACGAGGTGATATATTATATGAATACGATTCATTTAATTTTGGATTACCATCATATGGATACAATACTTGGACCGCATATGTTCCATTTTTCGGGTACAATCATGAAGATGCAATTGTTGTTTCAGAATCATTTTGTGAACGCGCATGTTCAACAAAATCTGAACAAATTGTAATTCCAATATATACTCATACACTATTTAAAAACATCTATCCAAATTCATGTTATGGATTTATTCCAGAAATTGGACAAGAAATTAATGGTAATACATTAGCAATGTCAAGTGTTTCGACCAAAAAGAATATACTTCAGACACTTAAACAAATGAATATTGCAGATTTTACATCATTTGTAAATAATAAATTATATTTTAAATCAACACCAATACCATGTCGCATTAAAAATGGAAAAGTAATTGATATTAGAATTCATAAAGCCACAAATTTACCATTATTAGATAAAAAATTACACACAACATTACATGATCTTAATGATGATTATACAAGTCATGTTCGAACAATTGCTAGTGATTTAAAATCAAAATATAATAATTATCATTTTATTAATGGATTATTAGTATCAAATTATATGATTGCTAAACGTGATTTTAAACGCCTTGATTTTAGTACTCAAGATCTAGCATATGTTATTGAAATCACAGTTGCAAAAGAATCAACAACAACAATTGGTGATAAACTTGCAAATCGATATGCTAATAAAGGTGTTATTTCTTTAGTATTACCGGATGAATTAAGACCAATTGGAATTGAATCGAAAAAACCAATTGATATGTTAGTTGGTCCAATTAGTGTCATAGCTAGAATGAATTACGGTCAAATTCCAGAAGGATATTTGTCAAAAGTAATATGTCATGTTGAAGATGAAATTAAAAAAGATCCAAGCACAACTTCTGATTGGTTATTTAAACTATCAGGATTGGCAAATGTTCTTGGAGATCCATTATATGGTGAAAGAATTTTACACCTTAGTTCGACAATCGATCATGATCCAACATTGAAAAAACAATTTTTGAATTCAATTAATGATGTTGGATTATATTTTGAAGCACCAAATTTTGCAAGTTATCAACATGATGAATTAACTAAACGTATTGATAATTCATTTGGAATTAGACCAAATGAACCTTTATTATATAAACGTGAATTAATTGAATTCATGTATGAAAAACTTGGTTTAAAAGAAGAAGACATGAATGATTTTTATAATTCAAATGCATGTGTTCAATTACCAAACAAAGATATTATAATTAAAGATATTTTAACTGTTCCAATTTATATGCTTAAATTGAAACAAGAAGCATCGTCTAAAATTACAAGTCGTGATTTTGGTTCGTATAAATCAAGTAGTAAACAACCACAGCAAGGACGAAATAAAAATGGTATGATATCAAATAGTTCTCGATTAGGTCAAATGGAGTTAAATATAGCTCCCATGTATGGTAACATACATTGAAAAATCTGGTGAATTCAGGGAAACTCTTATCTAGTAATATTGAAGACAA
>Ga0102943_1000704_pt1 | contig 21965 bp, 20 predicted proteins | sample SalPonC_black_MG_FD_78174 | JGI IMG/M metagenome (GOLD analysis project Ga0102943, IMG submission 78174) | Salt pond soil microbial communities from South San Francisco under conditions of wetland restoration - Salt Pond MetaG... | ecosystem: Environmental > Aquatic > Marine > Intertidal zone >...
TCGGCTGGGAGCGGCTGGGCGAGGCACCGGTGTTGCGCGGGTCGCTGGTCCAGCTCTCGTGCGGGATCGTGCAGCGCGTGACCGTCGGGGACCACACCCTGTTCGTCGGGCAGGTCGAGGCAGCAGCGACGCGCGAGGCCGACCCGCTCCTCTACCACCGCGGAGGCTACGGTCGCTACCGCGGCGCCTGATCGCCCCGCAGGAGGGCCGCTCGGAGTCGGCGGCGCTGGTCAGGGGAGGCGGCTGGCGAGGCCGGCCGCGCGCCGATAGAGGGTCGCCTGACCGACGTGATAGCTCTCGTGCCAGACGAGGAACGAGAGCCAGTCGCCGACGGTGCCGTCGCCTTCGCCGCGCGGCGAGGGCAGGATCTCGGAGCTCTCGGCGAGCCCCGATGCGAGCGCCTGTTGCTGCGCGTGGAGGAGTTCGAGCAGCTCATCCGTGGGCACCGCACGCTCGGCCGAAGGGGGCGTCGCGCCGCGCCGATACCGTTCCATGCGCGGGTCCGTAGCGTACGCGGGGCGATCCAGCGCGGCGAGCATCGCGTCTCGCGAGACGGCGAGATGCCCCAGCAGCCAGTTGAGGTGGCTCGCGCCCTCGAAGAGTGGGCGTAGCGCGGCGTCATGGTCGACGTCCCGCGTCTGCTGTTCCAGGACGCTCAGGTTTCGACTCAGAATCGTGACCAGCTCGGTGACGTCGAGCATCGTGCCTCCCCGCGAGGACCCGCGACGCGCTCGGTCCCGACGCTAGCACGGGACCGAGCGCCTGGTCGCTGCGCGCCTGTCACCGCGCTGCCGGGCGCACCGGACCGCCCTCGCGACGCGAGCGCTCCGCGGCGAACGCCACCAGGTGACTCTCCAGCGACGTCGCCAGATCGGTCGGTCCCGGTCCCGCGTCCCCCCGGAGCCTGGCGATCACGTCGTCCAGGAGGGCGCGGTCGGCCGGCGCGTGGCCCTGGGCAGGCGCCACGTCCAGCCGCTCCGTGCCGCCCGAGGCGAAGTCGCGCAGCGCGATGCGGCCGCTCTCCAGGTGCCCCTCGAGCTCGCCGTGGCTTCCGAACACGCGGATCGTCCGGGTGTTCTCCTCGCTGAACGCCGTGACCGTGAGCGTCGCGACCACGCCGTTCGCGAAGCTCAGCGTCGCGACCTGATGGTCGACGACGTCGTTGTCGCAGCGGTAGACGCACCGTCCGTACGGTCCGGCCCGCAACGCCGCCGCGACGGCGTCGCCGCCGCCGCCGGGCGCGACGACCGATCGCGGCCAGCCGCGCCTCCCGGCGAAGCGCTCCAGGTAGATCCGCGGCGCCGAGTAGGGACAGTCGGTCTCGACCGGACAGCCGTCCAGACAGAACGGCGGCGCGTCGGCAGGCGCGTTCTCCTCCCGGAACCAGCGCAGCTCCCCGCGTGAGAAGACCTCGTCGCACGGCGCGTCCGCCAGCCAGCGCAGCAGGTCCAGGTCGTGGCACGCCTTGGCCAGGATCATCGGGCTGGCCACGTCCTCGCGACGCCACGCCCCCCTCACGTACGAGTGCGCGAAGTGCCAGTGCCCCACGTTCTCGACGTGATCGATCCCGATCGGGCGTCCGATCCGGCCGTGCGCCATCGCCTCGCGGATCGTGCGGAAGAACGGCGCGTGACGGAGGACGTGCGCGACGGTCACGGTCCCCTTCGCTTCGGCGGCCGCGGCGGCCAGCGCCCTGATCCCCTCCGCGTCCGGCGCGATCGGCTTCTCGAGCAGGACGTCGTAGCCCCGCGTCAGCGCCAAGATCGCCGGCTGGACGTGCGCCGCGTCGGGAGTCGCGAGGATGGCCAGGTCGGCGATCCGAGGTGCCGACAGGAGCTCGGTCGCCCCCGCGAAGCGGCGATCGGACGGCACGCCGTGGCGCTCCGCGAGGCGGTCGCGACGAAGGGGATCGGGATCGGCGACCGCGACCACGACGGCGTCGCCCCGTCCCTCGAGCCCGCGTCCGTACACGTCCGCGCCACGGTTCCCCGCTCCGAGGATCGCGACCCGGACCGGCCCCACCGTCATGTCGCTCCGGTCTCCTGGGCCGCGCGGCGGATGCGCACGCTCACGTCGTTCCGACCAGCGAGCGCAGCGTCGCCAGGTCGCGCGCGTGCCCCTCCTCGTCGTCCCCCAGCGGCGTCTCGAGGATCATCGGGAGGTGCGCGAAACGCGCGTCGTCCAGCAGCCGCGCGAACGGCTCGAGCCCGATCTCGCCGTCGCCGATGTTCGCGTGCCGGTCCTTGCGCATCCCGACCGGGAACTTCGAGTCGTTGAGGTGCCAGCACGCCAGCGCCGACGTGCCCGGACCGTCCGCCAGCTCGGAGACCAGCCGCTCGTAGCCGTCCGCGTCCGTCAGGTCGTAGCCTGCGGCGAAGGCGTGGCAGGTGTCCAGGCAGATGCCCAGGTCGTCGGCGTGCTGGGCCCGCGAACGGATCGCCTGGAGCTCGTCGATCGACACGCCCAGCGTACTGCCCTGGCCGGCGGTGTTCTCGAGCAGCACCTTCACGCGGGCGTGCCCGAGCTCGTCGAGCACGGCGTCCAACCCTCTCGCCACCCGCTCGATCCCGACCTCGCGACCGTCGTCCTGCGGAGCGCCGGGATGGAGGACGAGACCCGGCACGCCCAGCGCGTCGCAACGGCGGAGCTCGTCCAGGAGCGCCGCGTGCGACTTCTGGACCACCTCCGGCTTGGGGCTCGCGAGGTTGATCAGGTAGCCCGCGTGCGCCACCACCGGTAGATCGGCGGTACCACGCAGCTCGCGGAACGTCGCGGCGGCCTCCGCGGACCTCGGCAGCGCGGACCAGCGGTTGGGGCTCTTGACGAAGATCTGGAAGGCGTCGCAGCCGAGGGCGACGGCTCGCGCCACCGCCTTCTCGGCGCCGCCGGATACCGATACGTGCGCTCCAGGCAGTCCCATGACGGCATGGTACCGGCCGCGGGTGACGCCCGGGCCCGGTGGTACCATCCGGGCCGTGATCGCAGCGCAGCTGTTCGAGCCAGGCCCCGGCGAGCTGCTCGCGTTCTTGCGCGAGCAGCTCGCGGAGCCGGGCCGCTGGCTCCAGATCGGCGGCGAGATGGAGGTCGTCTACCACGGGCGGGCGGCCAGCACCGCCGACGCCGGCGACTACCTGTTGCTGCTCAAGCCGGACCGCAGCCTGCAGGTGCACGCGTCGCGCGGCATCAAGCCGCTGAACTGGCAGCCGCGGGTCGACGCGGTGGAGCTGCTCGAGGAGGCGGGACGGACCGTGCTGATCGCGGAGCGAGCCTCGCCCTCCGAGCTGGTTCGCGTGGCGTTCCTCGACACCGCGTTCGCTCTGGCGCTGGCTCCACGCGACGAGGGCGGCCTGCTCTTGCACGGCAGCGAGGCCCAGATGCAGCGGGCGCTGGCCCGGCGTCCCGAGCTGATCGAGGACGGCCTCGTCCTGCTCGAGGTCGAGCTTCCCGTCGGCGTGGGCGGGATCGATCTGTACGCTCGCGACCGCGAGGGGCGTCTGGTGGTCGTCGAGCTCAAGCGGGGCCGAGCCAGCCACGACGCCGTCCATCAGCTCGACCGCTACGTGCGGCGGGTGCGCGAGGCGACGGGGTCGACGGTCCGCGGCATCCTGGCGGCGCCCGAGGTCACGGCCCCCGCGCGGACGCGTCTGACGGAGCTCGGCCTCGAGTACCGCGCGGTGACGTCGCTTCCGGCGCTCGGCGACGACGGTCCCGAGCAGCCGTCGCTGTTCGGAGCGCCCTGAGCGATCGCGCGCTCAGAAGGCGTTGCCGGCCGCGAACGGCGGACCGATCGGCCGTCCGTTCTGCGCGTCCTCCCACGATTCGCGCTCGAGCCGCGCGAGGAGCTCCGGCTGATCGGCCAGCACGGTCATGAACGCTTCCACGATCCGGGGCGAGAACCAGCGCCCGCTCTTGCGGCGGATCTCGGCGATCGCCGTCTCGAGCTTCCAGGCGGGTTTGTACGGCCGCGCGTTGATCAGGGTGTCGAACACGTCGGCGATCGCCACGATCTGACCGACGAGCGGAATGTCGTCGCCGCTCAGGCCACGCGGGTAGCCGCTGCCGTCCCAGCGCTCGTGGTGGGTGAGCGCCACCTTCTCGGCGAGCACCATCAGCTCCGACTGTCCTTGCGCCAGCAGTCGCACGCCCACGTCGACGTGCTCGCGCATGGTACGGAACTCGTCCTCGTCCAGGCGGCCGGGCTTGAGCAGGATGGCGTCGGGGATGCCGATCTTGCCGACGTCGTGAAGCGGCGCCGCGCGGCGCAGCAGGTCCACCTCGGGGGCGGGCAGGCCCAGCTGCTCGGCCAGCAGACCGCACAGCTCGCCGACGCGCTGCGTGTGCCGCCCGGTGACGTAGTCGCGGAACTCCGCGGCCAGGGCGAGCCGCTCGAGCAGGTCCAGCCGGGCGGTCTCGAGCTCGAAGGTGCGCTCGCGCACCAGCTCCTCGAGATGGTCGACGTGGCGCCGCAGCGCCTCGTGCAGGATGCGCGTCCGCAACAGGTTCTCGACCCGCAGCTCGATCTGCGTGGCGCGGAACGGCTTCGTGATGAAGTCCTTCGCGCCGCGGGAGAGCGCGTCGCGCTCGGCGTCGGGCGACACGTCGGCGGTGATCACCGCGATCGGGAACCAGTCGTCCGCGGATCGCGTCCGCGTCACGGTCGAGATCAGCTCCAGGCCGTCCATCTCGGGCATGTGCAGATCGGTGATCAGCAGATCGGCGTCGTGCTCGGTCAGCAGCCCGGGTGCGGCCCGCGGATCGCCGCACGGCACCAGGCGGCGGTACCCTGCTCTCTCGAGGATCTTGCCCAACAGCGTGAGGTTCACCGGCTCGTCGTCGACGAACACGATCGTCGCGTCGAGCGGATCTCGCAGTTCGTTCATCCGTGCCTCCGAATCGGCATACGGTGCCGGCACCGCCGTCAGCATGCTGGACGCAACGGAGGAACCGGGTGCCAAAGCTCACAGCTCGCGGGGCTTGCTACACTTCCCCCATGTCCGACGACCTCAGGGGCGCGCCGTGAACGCCGCCGACGCGCCGACCCGGCGAGCGCTTCGGCTCCTGGGCGTCGTCGCGCTGGTCGGCATCCTGCAAGTGGGGTTCCTGACGTTCGTCGAGCTCGACCGGATGATCCGCCACCGGGCGGCGATCGCATCGCTCGAGGACGAGGTCCAGGCGGCCCGGGCCGAGGCCGAGGCGTTGCGGGCCATCGCCGAGCGAGCGGACGACGCGACGTTCCGCGAGCAGCTCGCCCGGGGTCAGGGGTTCGTCTACGAAGGCGAGACCCGCGTCGTCGTCCTGGACGGCGACCGCGCTCCCTGACGCGGACGCGATCGGCCCGATGCGGTCGGAACGCCGCGGGGTATCCTCCGATATGGACGACGGTGGCGAGGCGCGTATCCAAGAGCTGACGGCCGAGATGGAGGAGCGACGCAAGCGCATCGCGCGCGGCGGCGGGCAGGCGCGGATCGACCGGCAACACGACGCCGGAAAGGCGACCGCGCGCGAGCGGATCGCCCTGCTGCTCGACGAAGGCAGCTTCCACGAGCTGGGCGTGTTCGTCGAGGCGATCGACGGCGACGGGCACGTCGAGGCGCCGGGCGAGGGCGTCGTCACCGGTCACGGCCGGATCGACGGCCGACCCGTATTCGTGTTCAGCCAGGACTTCACCGTCGCCGGAGGCAGCCTGGGCAAGATGCACGCCCGCAAGATCGCCCAGGTGATGGACCTCGCGGCTCGGAGCGGCACGCCGATCGTAGGGCTGAACGACTCGGCGGGCGCGCGCATCCAGGAAGGCGTCGACTCGCTGTCCGGCTACGGCGAGGTGTTCTACCGGAACGCGATCTACAGCGGCGTGGTTCCGCAGATCAGCGCGGTGCTGGGCCCGTGCGCGGGCGGGGCCGTGTACAGCCCGGCGCTGACCGACTTCGTGCTGATGGCGGAAGGCACGTCGTACATGTTCATCACCGGGCCCGACGTGATCCGGTCGGTCACCAAGGAAGAGGTCGGGTTCGAGCAGCTCGGCGGCGCGACGGTGCATACGCGCCGCTCCGGCGTGGCGCACCTCGCGGGCGAGAACGACGCCGACGTGCTCCGCAAGATCCGCGAGCTGCTGGCCTACCTGCCCTCGTCCGCGCGCGAGGCGCCGCCCGACCGCGCGACGCGCGACCCGGACGATCGCGAGACGCCGGAGCTGCTCCGCATCGTGCCGCCCGATCCGAAACGGGCCTACCCGATGCGGCAGGTGATTCGGGCCCTGGTCGACGAAAGCCGGTTCCTGGAGATCCAACCGGACTGGGCGCGCAACCTGCGCGTCGGGTTCGCGCACCTCGGCGGAACGGCGATCGGCATCGTCGCGAACGAGCCGAGCCAGATGGCGGGAACGCTCGATATCGACGCGAGCGACAAGGCCGCGCGCTTCATCCGGACCTGCGACGCGTTCAACGTGCCGCTCTTGACCCTGGTGGACGTCAGCGGGTTTCTGCCCGGGGTCGGGCAGGAGCATGCCGGCATCATCCGGCACGGTGCCAAGATGCTCTACGCCTACGCCGAAGCCACGGTGCCGAAGCTGACGCTGATCACCCGGAAGAGCTACGGCGGGGCGTACCTCGCGATGAACTCGCGGGACATGGGCGCCGACGTGGTGCTCGCCTGGCCGACGGCGTCCGTCGCGGTCATGGGCGCCGAGGGAGCCGCGGCGGTGCTGCACCGGCGCGAGATCCAGGACGCGGCCGATCCGGCGGCGGTCCGCGACGCACGCATCGCGCAGTACCGCGAGCGCTACGACAATCCGTGGCGAGCCGCGGCACGGGGGTACCTCGACGACGTCGTCGATCCGGTCCGGACGCGCCGGGCCCTGATCGGGCACCTGCGCGCCCTGAACGGCAAGACCGAGACCCGCCCGTTCCGGAAGCACGGCAACCTGCCGCTCTGACGCCCACCCCGGGCGGGTATCCTCGACGCGAGCGATCCGTCGTTCGGATTCCGGGCCGCCGTTGTCGCGGACCGGTTCCGACCCTCGCCGCGAAGGAGACTGCATGAACCTCGACGACATCGGAAGCCTCGCCCTCGCCCTCGCCGTCGACGTGCTCGCCGGCATCGCCATCCTGGTCGTCGGCTGGATCGTCGCGAACTGGGCGTCCGGCATGGTCCGCCGCGCGGGAGAGCGCAGCGAGCGGTTCGATCGCACGCTCACCAGCGTGTTCGTCCGCTTCGTGCGCTGGACGATCCTGGCGGTCACGCTCGTCGCGGTGCTGGGCCGCTTCGGGGTGCAGACGACCAGCATCATCGCCGTCCTCGGCGCCGCCGGCCTGGCCATCGGGCTCGCGCTGCAGGGCGCGCTGTCCAACGTCGCGGCGGGCGTGATGATCCTCGGCCTCCGGCCGTTCCGGCTGGGCGACGCGGTGGACATCGGCGGCACGATGGGGGTCGTGGAGGACATGGGGCTGTTCGTGACGAAGCTCAAGGCGTTCGACGGGGTGGTCATCCACCAGCCGAACTCGAACATCTGGGGCACCGAGATCAAGAACTTCTCGCAGGCCGAGCTGCGCCGCGTCGACCTCGTCGTCGGGATCGGCTACGGCGACGACGTGCGCAAGGCGATCGAGGTGGCGCAAGGCGTCCTGGACGGCGACGAGCGGATCCTGGACGAGCCGGAGACGCTGATCGCCGTCGACTCGCTGGGCGACAGCTCCGTGAACCTGCTCATCCGGGGATGGACGAAGGCGGGCGACTTCTTCATGACGAAGCTCGACCTGACGCGCGCCGTCAAGGAGGCGTTCGACGAGGCCGGCATCGCCATCCCGTTCCCGCAGCGGGACCTGCACATCGTCCAGGACACGCCGGTGGAGGTCGAGGGCCTGGGCTGAGCGCGCCCGGCGGGCCGCGGCGAGGCCGGGATCACGCCGAGGCGGCGCGCCTCAGCTCCGGAAGGAACGCCGCCACCGCCACGATCCCCACGGCCGCGGTCAGCGCGAACAGCGATCCGTGCCCGCCGAAGCCGGCGTCGAGCCAGAGGCCGAGGCCCCACTGCAGGCCGAACCCGCCCGTGAACATGAACAGGTTCACCGCGGTCACGGCCCGGCCGGTGAGCGCCAAGGGGAAGGCGTGGCGTGCCAATGCGAACAGCAGGGCCGACGTCGCGCCCGATACGCCCAGGACGGCGAACGTGCCCGACAGGACGCCTCCACCCGCGGCGGGTACCGCCGCGAGCACCGCTTGGGCCGCCACGAACGCGACGCCGGCCCCGACCAGGGTACGGGCGACTCCCAGCCGCTCTCCGAGCGCGCCCAGCACCAGGTAGCCGACCGACACGCCCACGCCGAACGCCAGAAGGACGTTGCCGGTGGCGAGAGCCCCCAGGCCGACGCCGTTCGCGAGGTACGGCCCGGCCCAGAGACTCTGGAACGCGAACGTCACGCCCGTGGTCGCGAGGGCCAGGCCGGCCAGGCGCCAGAAACGCGGCGAGCGGAACACCTCGCCGAAGCCGCCGTCGGTCATGCCCTGGTCACGGTCCACGTCGGGAGCCGACCGGGCCCAGACGGCGATCGCGCCGGCCGACAGCGCCAGAAGCGCAGCGCCCGCGACGAACACGGCCCGCCAGCCGAACGCCTGCGCCATCCAGGCCAGCGGCGTCGAGGCCAGCAGCGAGCCGGACGAGCCGATCGCCACCAGCGCGCCCGATACCGCGGCGAAGCGCAACGGCGCGAACCAGCCGGACAGCGCCTTGAGCCCGCCCATCAGGATCCCGGCGGTCCCTACCCCCATCAGCGCGCGGCCGATCGCGAGGGTGAGCAGATCGCGTCCCAGCCCGAACGCCAAGGCGCCCGCCACCGCGGCCAGCATCAGCACGGGCGTCACGAGGCGGGCGCCGTACCGGTCCAGAGCCATCCCGAGCGGCAGCTGCGCCGCCGCGAACCCCAGGAAGTAGAGGCTCGTCATCAGCCCGAGGTCGGCCGGACCCACCCCGACGTCGCGGACCAGGTCGCCCGCGATCACGGCGTTCGCGCTCCGCACGAAGTTGGAGAGGAAGTGGGCCGCCGCGAACACCGCGAACACCGCCGAGCGCGTCATGGCGACGAGCCTAGCAGCCGGCAGGCGCGCTCCTGCTCCTGCGCCGCCGGTGTCCCGTCGCTGGAGGTCGCGTGGAGCCACGCCCCCTACGCTGCTTCCCACGCCGCCCTCGACCCGGTCGTCGGGAGGGGACGGCGCGACCGGCGCTCCGCAGCCGCTCGCGTCGGCGTCGGCCAGCGCGCGGATGCGAGGAGACACCCATGGCCCTCGGACTGAACCACGCCCTCCTGATCGGTACGCTCGTACGAGAGCCGGACTTGCGCTACACGCCGGCCGGCCTCGCGGTGCTGCGGCTCGATCTCGGCGGCGACGATCACCTGCACGACGAGGACGGCACGCTTCGCTCCCGTCCCTGGTACCAGCGGGCCACCGTCTTCGGGGCGCAGGCCGAGCGCATCGTCGATCACGTTCGGACCGGCACGCCGGTGTGGCTCGAGGGGCACGTCGAGCAGCGCAGCTGGGAGACGGAGGAGGGCGCCGTCCGCTCGGCGCTCGACGTGATCGGACGACGCGTCGAGATCCTCGGACTGGGAGCGCGCGATCCCGACGACGCGTTCGCGGTCGACGCCCGCGACCAGCCTCGCCTCCGGGACGCAGTGAACCGGGTTCGGGTGATCGGAAATCTGGCTCGTGACGTGGAGCTTCGCCGCAGCGAGGGGGGCGTCGCGCTGGCGCGGTTCGCCGTCGCCGTGCGGGAACGGGAAGCGGGAAGCCGCGTTCGCGCCCGCGGCACCGCCGCCCGTGACGACGCCGCCCGTCCGGACGACGAGGCCAGGCCGCACTTCGTGGAGGTGCGTGCATGGCGCGACGTCGCGCTCGCCGCGGACGGCCTCGAGAAGGGGACGCCGGTGTACGTCGACGGCCGACTCGTGACCGACGCATGGACGGACGGCGAGGGATCGCGGCGCTGGGCGACCCGCGTCGAGGCGCTGCGGATCGAGACGATCGAGCGGCTTCCTCGCGGCGCGGAGGCCGCATCGCTGCCGGACCACGAGCCATCGACCGTCGGGGAGCCGGATGCGGCGGCCGGCGCCGTTTCGTCGGGCTCGGCCCGCAGCGGCGCCGAAGCCGGACCGCCGTTCTGAGCGAGGTGCGGAGCGCGGTCCACACGCTCGCCGCGGCCGTTCCTGCCGGGGAAGCGGCGCTTCGGCTTCCCCGGTCCGCTCGGCCGACGTACGATCGGGGCATGGACGAGATCGTTCTGGTGCTCGGTGGGGGAGGCGCGCGCGGGCTCGCGCACATCGGCGTGCTGCGGGCGCTCCAAGAGGCGGGACTGCACGTCCGTGCCATCGCGGGCTGCTCGATGGGCGGCATCGTCGGCGCGTTCCACGCGGCCGGCTACACGCCTGACGAGATGGAGGAGATCGCGCGCGGGATTCGGTACGAGTCGCTGCTGTCGTTCGGCGAGCTCGGCGGCATCGTCGGAGGCGAGGGCCTCGCGAACCTCTTGGCGGAGCATCTTCCGGAGCGCATGGAGAACCTCGACGTCGACCTGTTGATGACCGCGGTCGACGTTCAGAAGGGCGAGCTGGTGGTGCTCAACGACGGGGGGCTCGTCCAGGCGTTGCGCGCAACGAGCGCGCTGCCCGGTCTGATCTCGCCGGTCCGCCTGGGCGACCGGGTGCTGGTGGACGGCGGACTGCTGAACAACCTGCCCGTGGACCTCGCACGCACGATGGGCCACGGTCCGGTCGTGGCCGTCGACGTCGCCGCGCCCCCGGATCGTCAGCTGCGGTTCCAGGACGACCGGAGCTTCTGGGACCGCCTGAAGGACGTGATGCAGCCGCAGCGCGCGCTGACGGTCGAGCTGTTCATGAAATCGTTCGACGTGCCGCAAGCGCTGGTGACGAAGATGCGGCTGGCCATCTCGCCGCCCGACCTGCTGATCCGCCCAGACCTGGGGCGCGATTTCGGCGTCGAGCAGTTCGGTCGGATGGACGAGGCGTTGGAGAAGGGGTACGACGCCGGTCGCGCCGCGTTCGCGTCTTGGACGCCCTGAAGCCCGCGGGCGGCGCCTACGCTGGGCGGGCCGTGCCCCCATCACGTTCGTCGGCAGACGTCAGCAGCTCACGGAGATCGTCGCTCGCGCGAGCCAGGCTCAGCGTCCGGCGTGCACGCGTGACGGCCACGTAGAGGAGGTTCAGCTCGGCGCGCGCCGCTTCCGGATCGGGCGCGCGCGCCAGGGCGCCCGCGTCCACCGCCACGCGAGGAAGATCGCTCCAGAGCTCGACGTGGTCCCACTCTCGGCCCTTGGCACGGTGCACGGTCGAGACGACCACGCGCGCGTCCCGCTCGCTGGGCCGACTCGCGTCCAGCAAGGACCTGCACAGGCGGGGAACGTCGTCGCCGTGCGTCTCGACCAGGCGACCGAGCGTGCGCAGGGCGCCGCCCTGCACCTCCGCGGCTTCGGTCAGCTCGTCCCAGCTCGCGAAGCCGCCCCACGTCGTGGCGTCCGGTCGTCCGCCGTTCAGCGGGGTGTCTTCGCGAGCAGGGCGCGCCCCGTGACCGCGGTGACCACGACCGCCGTGGCCACGTCCGCGAAGGCCGCCACGACCGCCACGCGCGCGCGACCAGAGCGCGTGCGCATCGCGCAGGGAGGCGACGGTGCCGTCGAGCCCGCCGACCACGTGCACGCCCTCGTCGGCGAACGCCAGCGTCGCCTCGATCACCCCGAGGTTGGTTCTGCACAGCACGGCGCGACGAACGTCGCGGCCGATCGGATCGAGCGACACCTCGCCGGCCCGACCGGCGCCGACCAGCCTGGAGCCTGGCGCCAGGACGTGCAGGACGCGGAGCGCCACCTCGGCGATCTCGGGGCCGAAGCGAAACGACCTGGTCAGCCGCACTTCCGGGTATCCGGACGCCGCCATCGCGTCGACCGCACCGCGCCAGCCGTAGATGCGTTGGGCGGGATCGCCCACGAGCAGGCGTGCTGCATCCTGGCGCCCGAGAACGGACAACATCACCGGAGCGAGGTCCTGCGCCTCGTCGACGAGCAGCAGCTCCGCCGCGATGCGGGCGCCGCGAAGGTGGAACAGCTTCAGGTAGGCGTCGTGATCCAGGGCCGCCGGGTCGTCCGGGTCCGCCATGCGCTCCCACGCCCGCTGCACGCGGCGCACCAGCCAGCGTGTCCGCTCTGCCGCGCGCTCCCTCCCCAGCGTCGCGACGAGGCGCGTGCGCAGCGCGACGGGAAGGTGGCCGTCGTGAGGCGCGTCGTCGGCACTGGCGGCGAACCGGCTCAGCAGCATGCGCAACGCGTCGACGTGGCCGCTCATGCCCGGGTCGCGTGGGTCGAGGCGAGCCAGCTCGACCCACGTAGCACGCGTGCGCCCGCTCGCGCCGGCCGCGAGCTTCGCCCGCATCCGGGCGTCGGGCGCGACCACCGACCGGAACGCCAGGGCGTGCAACGTGGTGCTCCGCACGTGGGCTGGGAACGACGCGCGGGCCTCGGCGGCGATGGCCCGGTTGAACGCCAGCAGGACCGTGGGTCGGGGTGCGGTGCGCTGCGCGACGGCACGCAGCGTGTAGGTCTTTCCGCTTCCCGCCCGCGCGACGATGGCGCCGTCGCAGCGGGACGCAGCCAGGTCCACCGCCCGGCGCTGCTCGTCCGACAGCGTCGATGCGGCGGGCCGCGCGTCCGCGTCCACGGGCGCGCGGGAACGGAGCAGGACGTCGCGCCCGGAAGCGGCCACGCCGAACGGTAGCGAAACGAGCCGGGGGTGCACGGCGCTCCCGAGGCTCCGACCGGCCGTCGCGCGGCCGCTGCCAAGCGCTTCTGGGTCTCCAGGCCGTTCCCGCCACCGGGCCGGTGTCCCGCGCGCCCGCCCGGATCGGCCCTACGGACGCCGTGGCTGAGGCATCGTGAGCGCAGACGCGCGGTACGACCGATCGCCGGGCGCGAGGAGGCACGTCGATGAGCAAGGTCACGATCCAGGTAGCAGAACCGCACACGTTCGTTGCGGACGCGATGGTGGTGGTGCTGGCCGGTGCTTCGGCCCGGCCGTCGCAGCGCCTCCAGGAGCTCGACAGGGCTTTGGGCGGCGAGATCTCCGCACGCCGCGACCTCGGCGACCTCGCCGTCGGCGCGGATGCGCCCGTGTCGATTCCCGGCTTGGACCGGGTCGGCACGGCGCGGCTGGTGGTCGTCGCGGCGGGTGCGGACGCCACGCCGGACGAGGTCCGTACGGCTGCGGCGGCGGCCGGACGCGCCGTCGTCCGCACCGGCGCCGAGCACGTCGCGCTGTGGGTCGAGCCCGACGCCGCTGCCGCCCTCGACGCCGACGCAGCGGCCGCCCGAGCGGACGAGCAGCCTCACGTCACGATCGGGGCGGCCACGGAAGGGCTCCTGCTCGGATCGCACCGGATCCGGAGCTACGCTCGGGACGACGCTGGACCGGCGTCGCCCGACCGTGTGACGGTCCTCGTTTCCGATCACGCCTCCGGCCAGGCCTCCGAGTCGGCGGCCGAGCAGGCCGTCCGGACCGCCGCGATCGTGGCCGAGGCGGTCGGCTGGAGCCGCGATCTGGTCGATGCGCCGCCCAACCGCCTGACGCCGGTGGCGCTGGCCGAGGCGGCCGCCGCGGCGGGAGACGACGCCGGCATGCGCGTCACGGTGCACGACGAAGCGTGGATGGAGGCCCAAGGGATGGGCGCCCTCCTGGCGGTGGCGCAGGGATCGGCGAACCCTCCGCGCCTCGTGGTGCTGGAGCATCGGCCCGGCGAGCGCGAGCTGCCGAGCGTCGCGTGGGTCGGGAAAGGGGTCACGTTCGACTCGGGCGGCCTGTCGCTCAAGGACCGCGAGGCGATGCCGGCGATGAAGGGCGACATGGCGGGCGCCGCCGCCGTGCTGGGCGCAGCGCTCGCGGTCGCGCGTCTGGACCTGCCGGTTCGGATGGTGACGATCGCCGTGTGCGTCGAAAACATGCCTGACGGTGGCGCGTACCGGCCCGCCGACGTGGTGGTCGCGGGCGACGGCACGGCGATCGAGATCGTCTCGACGGACGCCGAGGGACGGCTGGCGCTCGCCGACGCGCTGCTCCACGCGCAGCGCTTCGGTACGGACGTCGTGGCCGACGTCGCGACCCTCACTGGCGGGGCGATCGTGGCGCTGGGGAAGGGAACGGCGGCCGCGGCGTTCGCGACGGACGAGCGCTGGCTCGAGACGCTGACACGGGCGGCGCAGGCGAGCGGTGACGCGATCTGGCCAATGCCGATGTACGACGACTACCTTCGCGCGATCGACAGCCGCGTGGCGGACCTCAAGAACGGCGGCGTTCGGGAAGGCTCGGCCGGCATCGGGGCGATCTTCCTGCGGCGCTTCGCGCCGCCTCGCTGGGCGCACCTCGACATCGCCGGCGTGGCGTGGACGGAGAAGCCGGCAGGCGTGTGGAACGCCGGGGCGACCGGGTTCGGGGTGCGGCTGGCGGTCGAGGCGACGCGCCGGCTGGCGAGCGGCGACGGAGGCGCCTGAGCCCGCTCATTCGATCGGTCGGAGGTCTTCCATGATCTGCCAGCCGACGCCCTCGGGGGTGGCCTCGAGGGCGGTCTGCAGCGTCTCGGCCAGCCACGGCACGAGCCGTCCGGCGCTCTCCTCGTCGTCGGCGAACGTCAGGACGGTGAGCTGGTAGACGTGCTGCGTAGCGGCCATCGTGCCGTCGTCGAAGAAGGAGAACGGCGGCCGCGGCAGCTCGTCCCAGAGCACGTGCACGTCCGGCTCCATGCGGCCGGGGAGGTAGTGGCCGAGGTCGACGTCGAGCTCCTTTGGGAACCACAGGTATCCCTGCAGCAGCTTGATGGCGCGCTGGTCGTCGTCGCTCACGCCTCGAGATCGATCCCGGTCGGAACGTCCGGGAGGAGCGCCCGCCAGTCCGCGAGGAACCCGCCGAGGTCGGTGAGGTGGATCGCCTCGTACCCCAAGGCGCGTGCGGCCCTGACGTTGCGCTCGGCGTCGTCGACGAACACCGTGGCCTCGGGAGGCACGCCCAGGGCGACCGTCAGCGCCGCGAACGCGGCGGGATCGGGCTTTCGTACCCCGATCTCGTTGCTGAACACGAACCGCTCGACGCGTTGCATTCGGGGGTCGTCTCGCACGCGATCGCACAGCTCCGGAACGTTGTTCGACAGCATGCCGACCGTGTAGTCGGCCGGAATCGCGCCGAGGACCGCGAACATCGCCTTCCGTTCCCGTACGGCGCCCAGGAACGTCTCGGCGAACGTCGCTTCGTCCAGGGTCACGCCGGTCGCCTCGACGAACCGGCGGTGGAAGCCGGAAAGACCGAACGCGCCCGTCTCGAACTGCGCCATCAGGTCCAGGTACGGGCGCTCGATCCGCGCGGAGTCGTGACCGGACCGGTCGGCCAGGGCCGCGATGGCGCTGGAGTCGAACGTGCCTTCGGTGAACACGCCGCCCCAATCGAACGCGATCGCGCGGATCATGGCGCCTTCACGGCGTCGCGGGGCGGTTGGACGCGCTGCTTCGTGGGGCGTGGGCCGACCTCGTCGCGGTACCAGCGGAAGAAGATCACGACGAACGGGACCCCGAACGCGATCAGCCCGCCGACCTTCATGATCGCGCCCGCCAACGCCTGCTCGGAGAGCGCGTCCATGCCCAGGGTCCAGGGTGCCGTGCCGTACGTGGGGTAGAGGACCTTGTCGGCGAACGTGATCGAGCCGAACACGGGAATCTGGAACACCGGCAACAGGAACAGGTAGATGAGGCGCAGCATGTGCGAGAGCCTGGGAAGCTCCGGGACGCGGCTCATCAGCGGCCACCACATCAGCAGGGCGGTCGCGAGGAAGAGCAGGTGCTCCGCATGGTGCAGGCTGGGGTTCCTGAGCGCGCCTTCGTAGATCGCCGGGACGTGCCAGGCGGAGAAGAAGAAGGTGAACAGGCCGATGGCCACGACCGGGTTCGTGAGCACGCGCGCGACCGGCGCGATGCCGGGCCGCAGGAGCCACGGACGGAGCATCCAGACCGGAACGCTGGCCAGCAGAAGCGGCGCCGCCAGGTAGGCGATCCCGAGGTGTTGGACCATGTGCGCGGTGAGGCTGTAGCGCTCGGCCAGGTCGTGCAGCGGGGAGCCCTCGAACAGGTAGAGCAGGCCGAGGGCGGCGTAGTAGGCGAGCGCCGATCGGACGGGGAACGGCCGACCTGGCGCGAGGCGGTGGCGGAGCGGCCCTGCCGCGAGGGCGTAGAGCGTCGCGAGGGTGATCAGGCCACCGAGGAGGACGGGATCGGCTTGCCAGCCGAGGTAGAGCTCAGGCATCGGACCTCCATGCTACGACGCGGGCCGGGGCGCACGCCCCGGCCCGCGAACACGGTTCTCGGCGCGGACGGCGCCGCCCGTCAGGGCAGCGCGAGCTCGCCCCTGAGGTCGTTCACGTCGCTTCCCGAGAGACCTTTGCCGCGCTCGGCGGCGACCTCGTCGGGGTCGAACGGGGCGAAGCCGTCCGGCAGGTCGGCGGCGTTGTCCCACTCGTACGACACGAAGCTCGCGACCGCCGCGATCTGCTCGTCGCTCAGGTGGCCCCAGGCGGGCATGACGCCGTTGTAGGTCTGACCCGAGACGCGGATCTGTCCCTGGAGGCCGTAGAGCAGGGTGTCGATCAGGTAGGTGCGGCCGCCCTCGGGCGCGAGGAGCTCCGGCACATGCCCGGCGAGCGGCGGGAACGCCCCGGGGATGCCCTGTCCGCCGGCTTGGTGGCAGGACGCGCAGTTCGCCGTGTACGTCTGCTGGCCGAGCTCCTCGTTCCAAGCGTCGTCTGAGGCCTGCGCGGCAGGAGGCGCCGCTTCACCCTCACCCTCGCCCTCGGCCTCCGCGTCGGCCTCGGCCTCCGCCTCGCCGGGCGCCGCCTCGGCGTCCTCTGCGGGCGCCTCGACGGCATCGCCCTCCGCAGCTGCCGGAGCGGCGACCGTGAGCGTCCAGCCTTCGGTCCGCGCCGCGGGCGGTGCGACGGACCAGGAGAGGTCCTTCGGTCGCGGGTCGCCCAGAACGGCAGACAGCTCGCGAGCGTAGCCGTCCGACTCGATCAGCGAGACCGTCCGCTCGTCCAGGCCGTGGTCGCCGCCGTGATCGTCCTCGGCTGCTGCTTCGCCGTGCAAGAACTTGCCTTCGGGCGCGACCTGCGAGCGGACGAAGCTGAGGCTGCTGGGCGCCGTCATCAGGAAGGCGAAGGCGACGAAAGTGCCCAGCCCGATCACCATGCCGCTCCCGAAGAAGCCGGAGTAGGTGACGTCGTCGTCCTTGAGGTGCATGAAGAAGAGGATGACCATCACGAACTTGACGACCGAGAGGATCATGAGCCACCAGAGCGTCGCCGTGTCGCCCAGCCAGGCGACCTCGTACTCCACGATCCAGAACTCGACGTAGGTGATGACGGCCAGGATCAGGGCGACGCCGACGTACTCGCCGATGCCGTGCTTCTTGTGTTCGTTTCCGCCGTTTGCCATGACCGCCTTAGATGAAGTCCACGAGGTAGACGAGCGTGAAGATGACGATCCAGACGATGTCCACGAAGTGCCAGTAGAGGCCGGCGACCTCGAGGTACGTCGCGTCTTTGGCCTGCCAGTGCTGCGGTCGCACGTAGCTCGCGACCACGATCGACAGCAGCCACAGCACGCCGATCGCGACGTGGACGCCGTGCGTGCCCGTCAGGACGAAGAAGGTCGTGCCGAACAGGTTCCGATCCAGGGTGAGTCCGAGCTCGACGAAGTGCCTGAACTCGTACACCTGGAACCCGAGGAAGATCGCGCCGAAGAACGCGACGCCGAACGTCCAGAGCCGGAACCCCGGGATATTGCCCTGGCGAAGCGCGTGGAGCGCGATCACCATCAGGAACGAGCTCATCAGCAGCACGAAGGTGCTGACCGTGGTGAGGGGGATGTCGAGCACGTCGAGCGGATAGGGACCGACGATGCTGCGCCCCTTGTAGATCAGGTACGTCCCGATCAGCGTTCCGAAGAACATCACGTCGGAGGCCAGGAAGATCCACATCAACAGCTTCGTGTCGGGAAGCGTGCTGCTCCGCCAGCCGTGGCTCTGGGCGGGCGCGGGCGCGCCTACGGACGGTGCTTGGCCGGCCATCAGTCTCCCGCTCCTTCCTGCGCGGAGGAGCGCGGGTGCACGTGATGCCCGCCGACCCCTTCGAACGCCCAGCCGTAGGTCGAGGCCACGACGACGAGCCCCATCAGGATCGCGAGCGGCCAGTTGTCGTACATCACGCCGTAGCCGCCGATGAACACGGCGAAGGAGAGCAGGAACGGATACCAGCTCTGGCCGGGCATGTGGATGCCGCCCGCGTCGAAGTCGATCCCCTCGTACGCGCTTCCGTCGTCGGCGTGCGCGAGATCCGGGTACTTCTTCGCCCACCAGGCGTCACGGTCGGTGGCGATGGGCTGCTCGTCGAAGTTGTGGTGCGGGGGAGGGCTGCTGGTGCTCCACTCGAGCGTGCGGGCGTCCCACGGGTCGTCCTCGGCCGGCTCGCCGCTGCGGAAGGCGTGCACGAAGCCCAGCACGATCATGATCATGCCCACGCCCATCACGAACGTGCCGGCGGTGGAAACGAGGTTCCAGATCTCGAGGCCCAGCCCGGCGTCGTACGTCTGGATCCGACGCGGCATGCCCATCAGGCCCGCGAAGTGCTGCGGCATGAAGATCATGTTGAAGCCGATGAAGAAGAACCAGAACGACGCGAGCGCCCAGCGGTCGGAGAACATCTTGCCGGTCATCTTCGGGAACCAGTAGTACAGGCCGGCGAGGAACGCGAACAGCGCGCCGCCGCCCATGACGTAGTGGAAGTGCGCGACGACGAAGTAGGTGCTGTTCGCCTGCGCGTCGAACGGCGGCATGGCCAGCATGATCCCGGTGATCCCGCCGATGACGAACATGAACAGGAACGCGAGGGCGTAGACCATCGGCGTGGCGAAGCGGATCGCCCCGCCCCACATCGTGCCCAGCCAGTTGAAGATCTTGACGCCGGTCGGGATGCCGATCACGAAGCTGGTGAGGCTGAACGCCGTGTTCGCGACGGGTCCGAGCCCGGTGGTGAACATGTGGTGGCTCCACACCGCGAAGCCCATGAAGCCGATGAAGATGCCGGAGAGGATCATCACCGGGTAGCCGAACAGCGGCTTGCGCGAGAAGGTCGGGATCACCTCGGAGATCACGCCGAACGCCGGCAGGATGATGATGTAGACCTCCGGATGCCCGAAGATCCAGAACAGGTGCTGCCACAGGATCGGGAGTCCGCCCGCGGAGGGCACGTAGAACAGCGTCCCGAAGGTGCGGTCCATGATCACCTGGAACAGCGCGACGGTGAGGGGAGGGAACGCGAAGATGATCAGGAACGCGGTGACCAGGATCATCCACACGAACACCGGCATGCGCATCATCGTCATGCCGGGCGCGCGCATGCTGAAGATCGTCACGATCAGGTTCATCGCCGTCACCAAGGTACCGATGCCCCCGATGAACAGGCCGATCATGTAGAAGTCGATGCCGTTGCCGGGGTTGTTGCTGAGCGACGTGAGCGGAGCGTAGGCGAACCAGCCCGCGTCGGGCGCACCGCCGAGGAAGAAGCTGGTGTACACGAACAGCCCGCCCAAGGCGTAGATCCAGTAGCCGAACGCGTTCAGCCGGGGGAACGCCAGGTCGCGCGCGCCGATCATCAGCGGGACGAAGTAGTTCGCGAACCCGGTGCCCAGCGGCATGATCGCCAGGAACACCATCGTCAGGCCGTGCATCGTGAACAGCTGGTTGTACACGTCGGGGCTGACGAGCTGCTGGTTGGGAGCGGCGAGCTGCAGGCGGATGATGAACGCCTCGACACTGGCCAGCCCCAGGAACGTCATCGACGTCAGGATGTAGAGGATCCCGAGACGCTTGTGATCGACCGTCGTGAGCCAGCTCGCGATGCCCGACGTCCCCTGGGGTCGCTGCAGAAGGCCTGCAGCGGGCGACGAGCCGGTGCCCTGTCTACCGATCGCCATGGCTACCTCCGAGCGAGGCCTGCGCCTCGGGTCCGGACTGCGCGCCGAGGCTCAGCAGGTAGCTCGCGATCGCGGCGATCTCCTCGTCCGCGTTCGGATCGTCCTCCTGCCAGAGCGCCGGCATGTAGTTGCCCGGCTTGACGGCCTGCGGGTCGCGCAGCCAGGCTTCGAGGTTCTCGCGGTCGTTCGGAACGATGCCGGCCGCGAGCGTGGTGCGAAGACCGAAGTTCGTCAGGTTCGGGAAGTCGGGCGTGCCGACGGACGAGCCGTCGCGGTAGCCCTGGACGGTGTGGCAGTTCGTGCAGCCCTTCGTGGCGAAGAGCTGGTACCCCTGCTGCACGTCGGGATCGGCCTGCACGGCGCGCGAGTCTACGGTCTGGAAGCTGTCGGCCCAGGCCTCGAACTCGGCGTCGCTCTCGGCGATCACGCGGAACTTCATGTAGGCGTGCGCGCCCAGGCACAGCTCGGCGCACTGCCCGTAGTACGTCCCGGGGTCGGGGGCCTCGATCCAGAGCTGGTTGTTCTGGTTCGGGATCAGGTCGCGCTTGCCCGCCAGGCGGGGGACCCAGAAGCTGTGGAGCACGTCGGCCGAGTCGAGGTTCAGGATCACGCGGCGTCCGGCGGGAATGTGGAGCTCGTTGGCGGTGACCACGCCCAGCTCGGGGTACTCGAAGCGCCACCACCACTGGTACCCGGTGACGTTCACGATCACGTCGCCCGCTTCGGGCGTGACGCGGGTCTCGGTCGCGAAGATCGTCCGCACCGTGGGCACGGCGACCGCGATGACGATCAGGACCGGCACGATCGTCAGGCCGATCTCCAGCGGCGCGCTGCCGTGGAACTGCGCCGGGATGCGATCCGGATCGTCGCGCCGACGCCGAAAGCGGATCAGAACGTAGGCCATCACGCCGAAGGTCGCGATCATCACGATCCAGCTGAGCTGGTACGACCAGATCAGCAGATCGTGCTGCGCTTGGGCGATCGGCCCGGCCGGGTCCAGCGTCGACTGGAGTCCCGTGAACTCGCAACCGCCGAGCAGGAGCATTCCTCCGACCAGGAATGCGGCTCGACGGAGCCATTGGGTCATGGGCACGGTTCGTTCCTCCTCATGTGCAGGGGTTCGCGCGAGGCCGGAGCGAGCAGGACGAGCGCCTCGCGGAGACGTGTCGGGGCCGAAGATATCACAGGCTCCCACCTCGCGACCTTGTGCACCGGTCACGCTGCGTGACCTAGGTACACCGAAGGGCGGATCGACCCCGGCGCAACGGCGTCTCGCAGCCTCGAGGGCCGCCGAGGGATCAGCTCGCGAGGTCCGGTTGGCGGAACGACGCTGCGGTGCGTACATGATCGGCCTGGACGACGACGGATCCGGCCAGGTCGGCGACGGTGCGCGCGACGCGCAGCAGACGGGCGTAGCCGCGCGCGCTGAGCCCGAGCTCGCCGATGGCGCTCAGCGCGACGCGCGCGCCGGCGTCGTCCAGCCCGGCGATCCGCTCCAGCCGGCCGGTTTCGAGACGGGCGTTCGCGACGCCTTGACGGACGATCGAGGATCGGCGGGCGGCCAGCACGCGGGCGGCCACCACGGCGCTGGTCTCTCCGGTCGCCGGTCCAACGAGCTCGTCCGCCGTGACGGGAGCGAGGCGGACGTGCAGATCGATCCGATCGAGGATCGGGCCGCTGATGCGATCGGCGTACCGCCTGCGAGCGGTCGGGTGGCAGCCGCAACGAGTCGGCTCGACGCCGAACCACCCGCAAGGGCACGGGTTGCGCGCCGCGATCAGCTGGAACGCGGCGGGGAAGCGCGTCCGCGCCCGGTGGCGGTCCACCGTGACGTGGCCGTCCTCGAGCGGTTGCCTGAGCGCCTCGAGGTGGCCGCGCGGGAACTCGGGCAGCTCGTCGAGGAACAGCA
>Ga0102943_1000705_pt1 | contig 21964 bp, 16 predicted proteins | sample SalPonC_black_MG_FD_78174 | JGI IMG/M metagenome (GOLD analysis project Ga0102943, IMG submission 78174) | Salt pond soil microbial communities from South San Francisco under conditions of wetland restoration - Salt Pond MetaG... | ecosystem: Environmental > Aquatic > Marine > Intertidal zone >...
AGTTATCCTCAGCGGTGAGTGTAGCGACGGGCGGTATGTCATCACATTCTACGGTGACATCTGCGGGAGTGGAGATGAAGCTGGGAGCTTCGGTATCCTGGACGTTGATGGTCTGCGTATAGGAGGTGCTGTTGTTGCAGTTATCGGTAGCTGTCCAGGTGCGTTCGAGCGTGTAGGTGTCGGTGCATACCCCATCGGTTCGGGTTTCGCCGTCGTAGGTGATGCTCACATCCTTATCGCAGTTATCGGTTGCGGTGGGCGTTTCGAGGTCCGGCACCTCATCGCACTCGACGGTGACGTCGGCGGGTACGAAGGTGAACGTGGGTTTTTCGGTATCCTGGACCGTAATCACTTGAGTATGCGAAGTACTGTTGTTACAGTTGTCGGTAGCGGTCCAGGTGCGCTCGAGGGTATAGCTGTCGGCGCAGTCGCCTTCGATGCGGTTTTCGCCGTCGTAGGAGATGGTGACCTCGGGGGTGCAGTTGTCCGTGGCTGTAGGCTTGTCAACTAGAGGCACCTCATCACATTCTACGGTGATATCAGCGGGTGCAAAAGTAAATACGGGATCCTCTACATCTTTGACAAATATATTATTGGTACACGTTTCTGTGTTACCGCAATCATCCTCTACCGTCCAGGTTCTGGTAACGACATAGAGGTAGCCTTCCTGTTCGCAATCTTCGGCCGGTTGTGGTTCTCCATCTTCGAAAGAAATGCTCACCGTGCCACACTCATCACTAGCAGTGGGCTCATCGCCGGTATAGTTATATTCACAGTTTTCATCTGCGTCGACGGTTATATCTTTTGGACAAGCAGTGATGGTAGGCGCCGTAAGATCCTTAATGACATAAGTAAGCGTGCAGGTCACGCCGTCAGACGGATCGTTCGGGTCTTCATTTTCCGGGGGGCCATCACCGGTTTCATCGTAGAGGAGAAAGGTTCGTACGACTTCAATACCGCTGGTGCTACACAGGTCATCTGAGATGATCTGCTGGTCAGTCTGTATCAGGGTAATCGTTCCGCAAGGGGTGGTAGAAACATTGGCGTACAGATCTTCAATAGCGGGCAGGTTTTCCGGCAGGTCAGCCGTACTGCAGCCCTCTACGGGAACGGGGGTGGTTGCTTTACATTCGGCGAAGAATTCACAGCATTTTTCAATAGTAAATGTCTGGGAATCATCACTTACTTGTTGAGGATCACTAGAGTCGGTCACCGTAAGGCCGGCGGTTTTATCTCCTCCCACGGAATAGTTGACTACATGAGGACCGGGACCGGTGGCCGTAGCGGGGGAGGCGTCTGCCCCAAAGTCCCAGGAATAAGTATAAGGCTCCTGCCCTCCGAAAGATTCATCGGTAAAAGTGGCTGTTGCAAAGCTCTGGTCAAGGCATTCTGATTCAACACGAAACTTGGCGACAAGTGGAGTGGTGACTTCAATGGGTTCCCACTCTTTACACTTGGCTTTAGTCGTTGCGCTACAGTTGACACTCCCTCCCGGGCATACAGGACCGGAAGCGACGCCCCATACGGTCAAAGCATTTTCAAGGGTAACACTTTCGTCGCAAGACCAGGGGAAGGGGGTAGAGATACAGGCAGTTGCCGTTTCATTTGCGGGTATGAGGATGTCAAAACACTCTTCTATGGTAAGAGAAGAAGCTCCGGAGACGATGGTTCCGGTTAAATACACACCACTACGCTCACTGTTATTGTTGTTCTGAAACGTTACGCATAGGAAGGTATTTACCGGGAGGACCCCCTCGCAGGCAGTTGTTGTCAACCGTTCTCCATTTTCATCGCTCAGAAAAACTTCAGTAATAATCACATCATTCGCTGTGCAATTGGGAGTTTCATAGCATGGATGGGAGCTTTGAGCACTGAGGTGGTCAATATTACCTGCCAGGAGGGTAAAAAGGAATATTCCGTGTATGAAGAAGGAATAACCAAAGGACCGTTGTCCTGGAAATGATACTTTTTTCCTAAGAAGAAAAGCGTCAAATAACATCTTACGCAGCGAGCGGGATGTTAATCGATGAAGTAAATGTTTGATTTGCATGGGAGAATTTTTGTTTTGTTAATTTAAGCTGTACAGCGATTGGCTCCACAGCCTTTAAGTTTTCTCAATAGTAATAGAAAAACAGCTGGCCGACTATGTTCCTAATAGTCTGGCGCCAGGCCAAAATGAATTCACGGCGGATGGAAATACGGCAGCATGGTATTTGGGTTTTATTTGATTAACCTATTGTTATACAAGGGGGGTAGCGGCTGTAGGAGGACCGCCGTAAAGGCGGATCGCGCATCCTGACTACCTTATGCAGTCTGAAAATTTATAGCTCAATCAAAAGGAAGGGGTACCGTATAGGTAGGTGTAAAATTTGTTTTTTCATAACGGAGGCATTTGGTTATTAAATAGATTGCTCAAAGTAAATTTTTCTATTACATTGGAGTCCAAAAAGCTCATTGGCATAGCAAACAGGCAAATCGGCCAGCAATGTTGCTGATGGGAATCAGGTGGCAGGTGAGGTAATTTCAGTTACCGGGTAGTGTTTGAGCAGGGGAGCGAATATATTGTTTTTTCGCTCGTGGGGTAGATGGAGGATCAACCAAACAGTTGATTCTTTTTCACGACACTAAAATAAGAGGTTTTTAGTCGAAAATGCAATTTTATTTTCGATAATGAAACATTTTTATTTTTACTTCGTATCGGGAAAGGCTTCAGCAGGCATGATTTATGAGAATTTATCAATCCTCAATAATGAGTTTATTACGCCGACTCATCGTCATTGCTCTCTCCATTTATGTGCTCTTCTGGGTGATGGACTGGTATCACGACCGGCGTGCGGCGCAGGGGCGGCCCGGTCATGTGCATGCTTTTGTGCAGCGATATTCGGGCATGGCGCAGGAGGTCAGTATGCAGTCGGGGGTTCCGGCGCCGCTCATTTTAGCGGTGGGGGCGCTGGAGAGCTCCTGGGGTAGCTCCGAGCTGACGCAGCGCTCGAATAACTTTTTTGGGATTAAAGCTGGCAATAGTTCTCAGCCGACCTGTTGTCTGCCGACGCAGGAGTTTGTCAACCGGCGCGCCCGTACCGTTAAGGCTTGTTTTCGGGCCTACGATGACCCCCGCGGCAGTTTTCGCGATTTTGCCCGGCTGCTCAGCTCGGAGGAACGCTACCGAAACTTGTTCGATCACCATCCTGGTGACTATGCGCGCTGGGCGCAGAGCCTGCAGGATAGCGGTTACGCAACCGATCCGAACTATGCGAAAAAGTTGATCCGCGTGATACAGCAATACCGCCTGCACTAATTTTTCAACCTTCTTCTGATTTCTTTTTCCATCTTTTCAGCCGGCAGGAAGGCAATGATCCACTGCCGGAGCAGCTGGCGGGTCAGGTTAGCGCTCTGTTTGGATAACACCAGGTCGATTTGCAGCTCTGTTACCGGCTGATCCAGTAGATCCGGTGAAACCTGCCCTAGCTGAGCATCGATTTTCAGTTGTTCCCGCTCCGGCGCCCGCTGCTTAATGCGTACGGATCGCCCCATGGAGGGGAAGTAAGCCGTAAAGATGGGATCCCCGTTGTAGTTTTGTTCCTCGTGATAAGCCTGGTAAGGATGCTCAAAAACGGCAAAAACGGCTTCAAACTGCTCTTTCCAGAAATGACGGGTCAGGTTGTATGTACTTTTCTTTTCCAGAAAATTCGCATATAGAGGTTTGGCAGATGTTGGGCCGGCGTCATCCATAGTTGCAGGAATTGTATTTGGTGATCGTGTTATTTAAAATGACGGGAAAGCGAAGAATGTTCCACTGTTCGTCTGTTTCCCGCTTTTTAACGAAAAAGAGAAAAAGCCGGATTCTGCAGTTTCGTAAATGTGTCTTGGCTCCCCTAACTAGCATCCAGCATCCAGCATCCAGCATCCAGCATCAAGCATCCAGCATCCATCCCGCAACTTTCCAGCTTCCCCAGCTGACGACGGCGCAGAGCACTGTTCCCCAAAGCATATCGATGACCACGGCCTGCAGGGGCCAGTCGCGCAGTGTAGCGAAGTTGGTCAGTTCATAGGTAGCGTAGGTGACCAGTCCGAAGAAAGCGCCGTTGAGCAAGGCCCGGATTCCGCTATCTGCTTCGATAGCCGGCAGGGTAGCGAAGTAGACCAGTCCGGCCACAAAGAGCAGGTAGAAGATGATGGCGGCGGACCAGTTCACCTGCGGGGCCATCCAGGTGCCGAGATGGCGTTGATAAAAACCCCGGGCCAGCCAGCCCAGCCAAAGCATATCCACAAGGAAGAAAAGGACGAGCGCAATGAGGTAGAGACGAAGGAAAAGCATATTTGGCGTTTTGGTATATAACAGCCATAGGGTAAAAGTGTTAGAAGAAAAAGTAAACAGTTTTTTTACAGCGATATACTTTTGGTGGATGCATTTTAGTTTATCGAAAATTTTTCCTATAAATAGCAATCCTGATGACCTTCTTGCCAAAGAAGTTGTCTGAAATTTTCTTGCTGGGCTCCAAAACACGTCTTTTGCCCTCACTCTGTGCCAATTTTTAACTCCGTAGCGCTGCTATGCAGTGGAAAATTGGCTTCGATTGGTGCCAAAATCCGGATTTTTTGCTGGCAGCAGACAACTTTAAAGCCAGGTTGTGGAACACGATATAATCAATCCATTTTAAGTAGAATTTGACTAAGAGTATTTATGGACAACGATAAAAATCAGTCTGCGGAAAGAGAGGGATCGAAAAGGTACTTCGATATATACGCTCCTGTATTTTACCCCGCCGCGATAATCATCATTTTATTTATAGCGCTCACCCTGACCGTAGGAGAACCCATGGAACGGGTATTCGGCAGTATACAGACCGGCATGTCCGATAACGCGGGCTGGTTTTTTGTGTTGGTGGTCAATGGAATGGTTGCGGTTTGTCTTTTCCTGGCTCTTAGCAAGTACGGCAATATCCGGCTGGGAGGTAAAGATGCGGAGCCCGATTTCAGTACTTTTGCCTGGTTTTCCATGCTTTTTTCAGCAGGCATGGGTATCGGGTTATTATTTTTCAGCGTAGCGGAGCCGATTTTCCATTACGATACTCCGCCCATGGAGGTAAGCAGCCAGGCCGGCGCTGCCCGGCAGGCCATGAAATTTACTTTTTTACACTGGGGGTTGCATCCCTGGGCTATCTATTCAGTGGTTGGCTTATCCCTGGCTTTTTTCACCTTTAACCGGGGGATGCCGCTTACCATTCGCGGGGTATTCTACCCGGTTTTGGGCGATAGGATTTACGGTTTTTGGGGCAACGTCATTGATGTCATCGCCGTGGCGGCGACCTTGTTCGGGCTGGCGACTTCCCTGGGGCTGGGGGTGCAACAGATCAATTCCGGCCTAGATTTTTTATTTGGCATCGGGGACAATACGACGGTGCAGGTCATCCTGATTGCGCTCATCACTGTTGCTGCGACCACCTCGGTCGTTTTGGGGCTGGATAAAGGCGTGCGGGTGCTTAGCGAACTCAACTTACGGCTGGGGCTAATCTTTCTCATTGCCATGCTCATTCTGGGGCCTACGCTTTTTCTGTTCGACAGCTTTGTGCAAAATATCGGCGCTTATCTTCGGGATCTACCCATGATCGGCAGCTGGACGGAGGCCTACACCGGCACCGAATGGCAAAACAGCTGGACGATTTTCTATTGGGCCTGGTGGATCTCCTGGTCACCCTATGTCGGTATGTTTATCGCACGGGTATCCAGAGGGCGCACCATCCGGGAATTTATTCTGGGCGTATTGTTGGTGCCTTCATTGCTCACCTTTCTGTGGATGTCGGTATTCGGCGGCTCGGCGCTGTTTCTGGAACTCAACGGCATCGGCAATATAGCCTCGGCGGTGGGCGATAATATTTCTACGGCGCTGTTCGTCTTGCTGGCAGAATTTCCGTTCTCATCGTTGACTTCGGTCATCGGTATTATTCTGGTGACGAGTTTTTTCGTCACTTCTTCTGACAGCGGTTCGCTGGTTATCGATAGCATTACCAGCGGCGGAAAGCTCGACGCGCCGGTCGGGCAGCGTATTTTCTGGGCCGTTTCTGAGGGCGCCGTGGCCGCCACCTTGCTGGTAGGCGGCGGATTGCTGGCCCTGCAGGCAGCGGCTATTACAACCGGCCTGCCCTTCGCTTTTTTGCTGATACTTATGGTGTACAGCCTGATGAAAGGGCTGGAAGAAGAATACCAGGAAATGCAGGAACGCGAGGCCCACCGGCAAAAAGAATCTTACCAAAAAACGATTGCTGATCTGGTCAGAAGGAGAAGTGGGAAAGATGTCCCATCCGAAAAATAAAAGATAATAAAACAATTTGTCCGGGGTGTGGCTTAAAATACTGCTTTGAACCCCGGAACTCAACCTATATAAGTGATCATGAAAGAAACCAAGGTCTTATTAGTCGGGTTGGATCTCACCGAATCAGATCCACTTTTGCTGAGATATGCTTCCATGCTGGGCAAAAGCTTGGGAACGATCAGGCAAGTCTATTTCGTCCACAATATCAAACTGGCTTACGAGTCGGAGGCTCCGGGTTTTCTTCCGGAGCTGGATCGCCCGCTGGAAGAGATTATTACGGAGGAGATAGAAGAACAGGTTGATCAGTTTTTTAAGAGGAGTCATCCCGATATGCCTTTCGAGGTTATCGTAACCAATGAAACCAATACTCCTACGGCATTGTCTCAGCTGTGTAAAGAACAGGAGGTGGACCTGGTGCTGATGGGGAAAAAAATAGCGTACATCGGCTCGGGCATCGTCGTGCAAAAACTGCTTCGCGTTCCCACACTTACGGCGAACGTGTTATTGGTGCCCGACACGGCGTCCCAGCACCTGCAGCACATTGTGGCGGGTATCGATTTCTCGGAGCCTTCGCGGCGGGCCCTGCTCCAGGCCAGTTCCCTGCAACAGGCAAGTGGAGCAGAACTGACTCTGCTCCATGTCGCTCACATCCCTACCCATTACTTTCCTTACATCCCCGAAAAGGATATGAAGGAAAAAGCCCGGGAGAGCGCCCGCAAGAAATACGAGAAATTCATCAAGCGTATGGAAGACCCGGAACTGCGGCAGAAGGAATGTCGTATCGTGCAGAAACACGGGGAATCCATCGCCCGGAATATTTACTCGGAAGCCTTGCAGTTAGGGGCCGATCTCATTGTAACCGGCAGCATCGGCCACGGCAAGGTAAAAACTTTCCTGCTGGGCTCCGTCACCCAGCGTCTGGTGAATATCGACAGCCATATTCCGCTGCTGGTTGTAAAGGGGAAAGATAAATGAAAAAGCCGGAGCAAAGATGCTCAGGTTTCAGCAACTTTTGCCCCAGCTACTCTTCCAGTTCTTCCCAAGGAATGGTAATGACCATCGTCTCCAACTCCCCTTTCTCTGTTTTTATCCCGAAAAGCAATAATTGCTCTCCTCCGAGCGACCAGCTTTTAACGGGGTAAGGCGTTATGGGTTGCCGGGATTGGATTTCGCTGCTCACGTCGTTGAACTCCACCTCGCCTTTTTTACTGATGGTGGCAAATACGGTGTTCCCGCTCGTACCGCTGCGGGAGGCGTTGAGGTTATTGTAGAGCAGTTGGAGCTTACCGTCTTGGTGGAAGGCCCGGTAGGAGAATTTGCCCAGGTCCTCCCAGAACCCTTCCTGTCTTTTAGGGATACGGATGACCCAGTCGAGGTAGCGGTCCTGGTTGATTCTGGCAATGATAATATCATTGTATTCAAAAGGAGGAAACTGACTCTGATTATCGATCAGTTGTTCTCCGAGGACGTACAGGGCGCTATCCTGCAGGAACAGGTGATCGACAGTGAAATCCCTGAAGTTATAGGAGTTGGTTCCGCTGGGTTGCCGGCCGGGCACCTCCGTAGCTGCGTTTTTATACTGGTTCTTATTCACCGGTAGCAGCTGATGCCCCAGCCGGTCGGCCGGGCCGTCGATGCGCACCGTAATAAAGCCTTCGTATTTGCTTCGGCTGCGTTTGCGATAGAGGCCGGCGCCTATGAGCTGATCGTTCTGATCAAGGGCAAAGCGGATGCCGGATAAGATCAACTTGCCGGGTTCGATGGAAAACTGGCGCGGCCTTTCCAGGTCCTTGCCTCCGTAGAGAATGATCTGTTTGATCTTGCGCTCATTGACGCCCGAAAGCCCGCCGGGATTACCCTGGTACTCCTCGCACAGCAGATAAGCGTTGCCCTGAGCGTCGAGCAGGCTGCCGTAGAGGTAGAAGGTTTCGTTTTTGAAGGGAAGGATATAGTTGCGTACCCATTCGGTTTCCAGTTCGCGGTTGAACACCTGTAGTTTAAGCCGTACCGGATCTTCAGGAAGGCTGTAGCTCCAGCCATAAACAAGCAGGCGCGACTGATCGGCGGACAGGCTGTAGCCAAAAGGGATGCGCAGGTTGCGCGGGGTATAGGCTTCTTCAATCAACTGAGCGCTGATTTCTTCGAGATCCGGAAGCGTATATTGGCGCAGGATGAGATTGTTGCGCCGGGGCCCGGGGTAATATATGGAAGTCAACACCGTCAGGCGGTCCCCCCAGCGGAAGGCGCCTTCCAATTGCGCCGGCAACCCGCGGTCGCTCAGGGTCAGGACCCGCTCGGCTTTCATCGTTTCTTCTATGTCAAAAGTACGAATGGTCAGTGAACGCGGAGCCTCCGGCTGATCCAGCAGCAGGGCGACAAAACCCTCGCTGCCCAGCGGCACCACCTTCTGTAACTGTGGGTTAAATTCGCCGGTTTTGTCGATCAAGGGGCCGATCGACTGGGCTGGTGCGGCGAGGGAACTTAACAGGATGCCAAATAAAAACAGATAGTATTTCATTGATGATCTTTTGCTCAAAAATAGCAGTTGCGACGGGGTAATGCAGAAAGAAAGCACTTTTTTACTTTGCGGTACTTTCGATTCCTGCAAGACCGATAATAAAGAAAGTTTAAATCACTTCAATTAAAGTAAAAAAATCCTGCGAAAATCCGATGCGCTATAACAGTTTGTTAACAGTAGATGATGTCAATCCCCCTTCGCGGTATCCGGAAAAATCACAAAGAGAGGACCTGCCGCAGGAGTATACCTGTTGCGGTGGGTTAAACCAATTCGTTGATAAAAGCCAGTGTGGAAATTGATGAATATCATTGCGTGAAGACAACAGGGTGTCGTAAATTTTGGTGCTTGGCGTACCGATGCGCAAAAAATGAAAAAGCCTCCGTTACAGGAAAAATACACATGAAAACACAACATGCCCAGGATCTTACTACTTTGATTGACAAGATAAAAAAAGTACTCGAATACGTACTTCGGGCGGAGCAGCGAGCAGGCGCAGCGCTGAGCGAAGTGCATCCCCACTACCGGGAAAGCGCACGCAATCTTGTTCATTATATGGCGCTTCGCTCTTTTGACCTGCGCGAGGTGCAGGCGGAACTCAGCATGCTGAGTATTTCCTCGCTGGGGCATTCGGAAGGTTATACGATGACCAATTTGCGGAAGATCCTGGAGTTGTTGAAACTGTTGAACGGAGAACACGTGGAAAGGGCCCTCAAACAGCAATTTTACTCCCCGTTCAATTACTTCCGGAGCCGGGAGCAGTTGCGCGAAAACGCCAGGTCGCTGTTTGGTTGCTGTACCCGTGGCGATCTGGCGCAAATCATGGTGACCATGGACACCGAGGCCGCCTATAACTACGAGCTTATCCACCAGCTGATACAGGCGGGAATGGATATTGCCCGGATCAACACCAGCCATGACAGCCCGACGGAGTGGGAGCGGATGATTGAAAATATACGCAGGGCGGAGGCGGAGACGGGCCGTTCCTGTTTGGTCTATATGGATTTGGCCGGACCGAAAATCCGTACCGGATCTGTTGATCCGGCCTGCTGCCTGCCGCATGCCAACAAGGGTCCCTATTTGCTTTTGAAAAAAGGCGATGGCCTGCGTATTGTGCCCCGTGTCGCCGAGTCGAATGGGCAGCAGGGGATTGCGGCCGGACAAGTTCCGCAGGTGGGCATTACCTTGCCGCAGATATTGGAAGATGTAGAGGCTGGCCAACGCATAGCCTTCGACGACGGCAAACTAGGCGGCGTCGTCCGCGAAGCCGGTCCCGAAGGATTATTGGTGGAAATCACCTTTGGCAGACCTGATGGGGCCAAGTTGCGGGCAAATAAAGGCATCAATCTTCCCGACACCCACCTGCGGCTACCTTCCCTGACCGAAGCGGATTACGAGCACCTGCCCTTTATGGCCGAACACGCTGATATGATCGGCTATTCATTTGTACGCACCCCCGCTGATGTCGAGCAATTGCAATCGGACCTACGCCAACTGGGCCGGGACGACCTCGGCATCATTCTGAAGATAGAAACCAAGGAGGCTTTCGAAAACCTGCCTGTACTCCTGCTCACCGCCATGAAGAGTCCCCGAGTAGGGGTAATGATTGCCCGCGGTGACCTGGCCGTAGAAATCGGGTTCGAGCGTATCGCGGAGGTGCAGGAAGAAATTCTCTGGATTTGCGAAGCGGCTCATATCCCGGGTGTCTGGGCGACACAGGTCCTCGAAAAGCTGGCCAAGAAGGGCGTGGCCAGCCGGGCTGAAATCACGGACGCCGCCATGTCGGCCCGCGCCGAATGCGTCATGCTCAACAAAGGCCCTTCGGTCGTCAAGGCGGTAGCTACCCTCGATGACATTATCCGGCGCATGGCCTCTCACCAGTTTAAACGCAAGAGCAATCTCCGGCCCCTGCAGGTGGCGCGCCTGTTTTTGGAGGCAAAGAAGGAGCTGGGAGAGGAAACTGAAAACCGATAACCTTCAACGCGGCCGGGCTGAGCGATCAGCTGTTTTGCCGCAGCCATTCCAGAATTTTCGTCGCAGCGGCCGTCCGCAGACCGGCGGGCAGTTCAACCCTTCGGCGTTCCAGCATATCAATAGCCAGGGCAGGCCGGTCCTCTTCGAGCAGGCGCAGCACGAGAAAGCGGTTGTCGAGCGCGCCTTGGGGCACGTTGGTGCTCACAGGCCGCGGTCTTTCCAACAAGGGGTTAACTTCAAACTGATTGATAGAAGGCGCATACTCCGGTAACAAAATCTGATAACGATTCCCGGAGGGCAGCAGGAAGAGTGAAGCATAGCCATCCTCCGGAATTTCATACTCTGCGAAGGGTAGTACCGGTTCGGGGTTGGTGGGGTTACGCAGATCGAAGGCGAAGGCGCCGAAGTCCTGAGCGTAGCCAACGAGGAAATTTTCCCAGACTTCCACCCGCCGGATCATGCCCGACTGGGCATCCACGGCATGGCGACCAGCTTTAAAACGGGGGGTAAGTGGCGGAAGTAGCCTGCGGTCGGCAGGGTTGTAGCAGTAGATCACATCAAAGCCTCTGATGGCGACCAGCCGGCTATTGTTGTTGTAAATGATATCTGCGATCTGATAGGCGTAGTCCGGCGCCCGGTTGACGGGCAGCACCTGCCGGTCAACCGGCTCGCAGGAGACCGTGTCGTACAGCATTAGTACGCGATGGCTGGGGCCGTAAGGTTCCTCATAGGTTGTGGAGTCGGCAATAAGAGCGAGAAACAGCCGGCTTTGATTGACCTGCCTCCAGTTTCCCGGCAGTAGCTCGCCTTCCACAGAGCAGGGAGGGGCTGCCGGTTCCGCGGTGGGCAGATTGCGGGTGCTGGTAGTAATGGTATCGCCTTCCGGCCTGTTTGCCGCTTCTCCGGAAGCTTCTTCCCCACCGCAAGATGCCGCAAATCCTGTGAGGAGCAATGAAATTATTAGTACGGGCAGTTTGTCGGTCATGGTCAAATGTTTTCTATAATGGTAAGGAAAAAATGGGGGCTCTGGTTGAGTTTTCGGCCCGCGGGGCAATGGAAGCGGCCGGCTTATTGTTTTGTACTTAGCCCGGAAAATTCACAAAGAATTTTCCGCCCGGAGGGCTAACGAATTGCAAAATTTTGCAATTCGTTAGGGTTAATCCTGACACAAGTATTTGAAAATCAATGATTCCAGATCATTCGTCGTCATTATTCATGGACTTACCATGAATAATCCGGGTTAGGCGGAATATAGCGGGGAGCAGCCATGGCACAAGGGCAGACCATGGCAAAACAAGATCGAACAAATTCGAGTGGGCTCGAACCGCTATGTACGGCAACACCATTACCATTTCATTCTCCCCGTTTCAACTATTCGGTGGGGGGAAATTCGCCATTATTTCATCGACAGCTGCGTCTATTTTCTCATAAAGCTTTTCCGTTTTGGCGTTGCTGATGACCTTTGGAGCTGATCCCCGCCATATCAGCTTATTGGAGCGGCGGTTGATCAGGTCAATGATCAGCGTACCTTTTTTATACCTAAACTGTTCCGTACCGCCGTAGTAGCCGCCATAGCTCCAGTGGTCGGGCCAATACATATAGCCCTGCCGGCTGGGATAGATGGGGGCTTTTTCCCCGATGTGGTACGTGAGCAGGAGCTCACCCCCGCTTTCTTTCTGGCTGAGCCCTTTACTTTCGAGTGCCTGGCTGACCGCCTTGCGGATGTGCTCCTCTACCGGCGCGATGAGTGCGGCCGCTTCGCTGCTTTTTTCCAGCCAGCTGAAAGTTTCGTATTCCGAAAAACGGGCTTTAGTGTAATAATCGTACAGCACCTGCGAAGAGTTGCAGGCCGTCAGGAAGCCGCTTAGCACAATCAGTATACTGCTGATGATAGTGGTCGAGTGCATATCAATGATTTTTCACTAAAGAAAGCGTTGCTTACGCTGCTTGCTTTGCATTCCGGAAAGATAGGAAAATCCTGCCCGAATGAAACAATGAGGACATTAGTTCCGAAAGGCCCTTCTTTGAATCCCAAAACAAAAATTTGCGACAGAAAAACTTGCATTTACGAATGATTTCGTATATACTTGCACTACGAAAGTGTTCGTAAAACAAAAAGTCATGTCAAAAAAGCAAATACCGAAGCCGACGGAAGCGGAACTTGAGATCCTGCAGGTCCTCTGGGAAAACGGTCCTTCCTCCGTCCGCTTTGTCAACGAACGATTGAATGAAGAGCGGGAGGTGGGCTACACCACCACCCTGAAGCTGATGCAGATTATGGTGGAAAAGGGTTTGGCGAGCCGGAATACGGAGCGGCGCACCCACGTTTACAAGGCGGAGGTAGCGGAATCCGATACCCAACGGCGTTTGCTGGAGAAATTTCTGGATACGGCCTTCCGCGGATCGGCGACTAAGCTGGTCATGCAAGCGCTGGGACAGCACGAGGCTTCCCGGGAGGAACTGGAGGAGATCAAGGCCCTGATCGAGGAGCTGGAGCAAAAGGAGAACGAATAACCGTATCACCCGATGTAAATCACCCGACTAAAAACAAATATATGAACTTCATTGAGTATTTCTTTTCTGATCCTGTGATCTATGCCCTGGGCTGGACCGTACTGCACTCCTTGTGGCAGGCGATGCTGGTGGCGTTGTTGTTGGGGCTGCTCAGCCTTCTACTTCAGCAGCAGCCGTCGGCTATACGTTATCTGGCCGGAAAACTGGCGCTGATATTTGTACTGGTTTTATCCGGAATCACTTTCGCCGGGCTGTACGCGGAGGCCTCGGGGCCATATGCCGGCGCTGTGGAATCAGGCAGCGGTCAAGTATTGGCGGCAGGCGCTACCTCCGCGTCGCCTTACTGGCATCAGTTTCTCAGTTACTTCAACGCGCACCTGCCGCTCATCGTTATGATCTGGTTGGTGGGGGCCGCATTTTTTTCTCTGCGCCTGCTGGGGGGACTGGTCTATCTGCAGCAGCTCAAGCAGCGGGGAATTCTTCCGGCGCCTGCGCAGTGGCATCGCCGGATACGTGATATTGCTGACCGGTTTGACCTGCAGCAGCCGGTGCAGCTGCTGGAATCCACCCTGGCGCAGGCGCCAATGGTTATCGGTCACTTCAAACCCGTGATTCTTTTGCCCGTAGGGGCCATCAATGCACTGAGTCCGGCCCAGGTAGAGGCCATTCTGGCGCACGAGCTGGCGCACATCGCCCGCCGGGACTACTTGCACAACCTGTTGCAGTCCTTTGTCGAAACCCTGTACTATTTCAATCCTGCGGTGTGGTGGATTTCTGGTTTCATCCGCACCGAGCGCGAGCATTGCTGCGATGATATGGCCGTATCGGTCAGCGGCGATCCGCTGATGTACGCCCGCGCCCTGCTCAGTCTGCAGGAGCACTGCCGGCCCGCTCCGCAACTGGCAATGTCCTTCTCAGGGAATCGCAGGCAGCTGCTGCAGCGCGTACACCGCCTGCTGAGGCAGCCCTCCCGCGGCTCTTTTCCGGCGGAGCGCATAGTGGCGGCCTTGACGCTGCTGCTACTAGTCGTTTTGCTCCCCCTGTCATCTGCTTACGAACCGGTGACTATTCCCGAGGGGCAAATTGAAGTGTTGTTGTGTGAAGCGGAAATGGCCTTTCCTGCCGAGATCCATGAGATAGCCCCACCCTCCCCGGCCGCTGTGCGCCTCGATACTCTGCCGCGGGAAGAGACCACCCTGGAAGTGGTCAAAGGCAACGGTGAGCGCATGAAAGTCCGTATTCGCGATCGAAAAATCCAGGAACTGAAGATTGACGGACGGGATATTCCTGCGGAAGAATACCCGGAATACGAAACGTTGGTGGAAAGCTACCTGGAAACGGCCGAAACACCGCTTCCCCCCGCGCCTCCGGCGCCTCCTTCTCCTCCCTCCATGCGCATGCCTTCGCCTCCGTCGCCTCCTTCCGTCAATCTGCCCGATATTCCGGTTCCGCCGGCGCCTCCCTCCCCGCCTTCTACACCTTCCGTTCGCATGCCGTCGCCCCCGGTCTTAAAAGAACTGGACGGGCAACGCATCCGCCGGATCGAAACCCGGCGCGATAACGGGAAGATCAAGATCATCATCGAGACGGAAGAGGGGAAACAATTCAATATCGAAAAGGACATGGGCGTCATTTTCGACTTTGATCCGGACCTGGACTTCGATCTGCCGATGGAGCTTCACGTCGCCAAAGATACATACAAGGGGGCCTGGAAGAAATACGAGCTGGAACTGAAAGGACTGCAACTGGAGCTGAACGGCATGCTGGACAGCTTGTGGAGGAGGAGGTGAAAAATTGGCAGTCGATCGGCAGTCGGCACTTGGCAGCGCCGGCTAAGCGGAGGAAAGCAGGGAACAAACTCGGCTAGACGGGGTAACCATCTCAAACAAGCTCGAACTAAATCAAACCATCTCGAACCCTCAAACTTCACCCCTCCCGCACACATCGCTCCCTGACGACCAGCCGGTGTTGAGCGGCATCCAGCTCGGCGGGGATGCCGACGGGCAGCGTACACTGGTTATCGATATGGCCGAACGAAAGGCCGTAGGCGACCGGGATGCCGAGGTCGCCGAGGCGATCCTGCAGGGTTTCGCGCAGGGAGAGCGAGCGGTCCTTCGGATCCGCTTCGCAGTCGGCGAAGACGCCGAGGGCGATGCCGGCGGCGGCGCTGAGGTTGGCGGCCTGTCGCAGCTGCGTGAGCATGCGGTCTATGCGGTAGGGCTTCTCGCCGATATCTTCGATGAACAGGAGCTTACCTGTGGCGTCCAGTCCGTAGTCTGTACCGGCGAGGGCGGCCAGCAGGCTGAGGTTGCCGCCGAAGAGGGCCCCCGTCGCTTTTCCACCCCGGATGATGGTAGGCTGAAAAGCCGGTTCTTCTTTTTCGCCGTTCGCCTCCGACAGTTCAATGGTATGCGGCCCGGCGCCGTCCATCAGCAGGGCGCTCAACTGCGAGCGGGTATAGTCGGTGAATTCCGAGGCCGCCACCGGGCCGTGGAAACACACCAGCTTCGTCTCCTGATAGATGGACTGCAGCAGTGCGGTAATGTCGCTGTAGCCGATCAGCACCTTGGGATGCCGCCGGATGAGGAGGTAGTCGATATAGGGCAGCAGGCGGCTGCAGCCGTACCCCCCGCGCGCGCACCAGATGCCGGCGATCTGATCGTCGGCAAACATGCGGTGCAGGTCGTCCAGCCGCTGCGCGTCCGTACCCGCTGTAAAGCCGCGCTCGGCGCGGAGGTGGCGGCCCATCTTCACATGGAAGCCCATGTCCTCCAGGTTCTTTACCGCCTTTTCCAGCGCCTCGTCATCGATGTAACTGCCGGGGGTGATGAGGCCGATCGTGTCTCCTTTCTTCAATGCTCCGGGCTTGATCAGTTTCTCTTTTTTAACCGAGGCGGCGCCCAGGTGGCGGGCGGCTAGCAGAGACAATGCGCCGGCGCCGAGCCGGCGGGTGAAAGTGCGACGGGAGTGGAGCATGGTGTGAATTATTAAATACTATAAAAAGTCAGTACCCGGTTATATTTGATTATGACGGAAAAGACTGGAAGACTCAGAGACGGGGTGACTGGGAGAAGACAAAATATGGAAACTCCCAGTCACCCCGTCTCTTTCGCAACAACTTTTACGCTCAATTATATAAAACCGGTAATATTTGGTTTGGCACGTCGGACGGAGTATACCGTTATGATGGAAATACAATTAGCAACTTTTAACGTAAGGATCGCGTCCTAAACTAAGAGACTGTAGAAGGGCTCAGTTCATTCTTCAATTTCGTAGTCAATGTCTAGTTTTCGCAATGCCCTGAAAGCAGAGCTAGAGGTTTTATCTTCTACCTCTATAGCTACCATATCGCCTTCTAAGAGTATATCTGTAAGTTCGTTCGATAAAGATTCATTCACGTTAGATGAAATCTCTGCTATACATTTGGCTATTGCTCTTCTATCTGGTCTCTGAGCGTCACAAGAAAACAGCTTTAATTTCATAATATTTTTTTATAAAGGTAAAAAAACTTGAGTTGAGGCTAATTACTTAGTGTCGAAGCCACTAGCCAAGCCCGAGCGATCCCACACCAGCAACCGGATCTGGTTGCGCAGGCGGTTGACGAATATATAAACGTCTTCCGACAGGGGATCGCTCCTCCTGTACTGGTCCACTATACTGCTGAGTCCGTCGAAACTCTTGCGCACCTGCCTGCGGTATAGAGAAAATACCGGTGAGTACTGCTAAGAGAAAGCATGTCTTAGCGAACAAGTTCGATGAGTGACTGCAAATCGTCCAGCGATATATCTCCGTGAAGCCGTTTCTTCACGCCATTGGGATATTCTACCTCCAAATCCTGAAAGCTAGAGGATGTATCCGAGGAGGACAACAGTTCTACCAATCCCTCCTCTTCTTTGCCTTCCTGTGGCTCTTCCTCTTGTGGATCGGCTCTTCGGCAATGGGGCAGTACATCGATTTTCGCCACCTGGCCATTGAGGACGGGCTGTCGCAAAACGCGGTGTACGCCCTGCTGCAAGACCGGCAAGGATTGATGTGGTTCGGCACCAAAGACGGGCTGAACCGCTACGACGGCGATGCCTCAGAGTTCTCACCCAATTGCCCTATCGCAACAACGCTAATAATATCGCCTTGATATCGGTTTCCCTTAAAATCCCTAATTTGCAGTTCATTTACACCGATAATGACAGACAATACCATCGCGGTCCTCCCCTTCGTCAATATCAGTTCCGACCCGGAGAACGAGTACTTCAGCGATGGTATTACGGAAGAGATCATCAACGCCCTGGCTCGCATCGATAGTCTGAAAGTCACTTCCCGCACTTCATCCTTTTTTTTCAAAAACAAATCATTGCCACTCAAAGAAGTCGCAGAGCAGCTGGGCGTGGCGGTCATCCTGGAAGGCAGCGTCAGACGGGCGGGCGCTGTCGTGCGCATTACCGCGCAGCTCATTCAGGCGGCGGACGACTTCCATTTCTGGTCGGAAACCTGGGACCGGAAGCTGGAAAACATCTTTGAGATCCAGGATGAAATCAGCCTGCTGATCGCCGAGAAACTCCGGGAGCAGTTTGGCCACTTCGAACTGGAAGACCATCTGGTGGAAAAGCAGACCGAAAGCCTCGATGCTTACGAATACTCCCTGAAGGCGAGGTACTACTTCAATAAATGGAACCCTGTGGATATACGCCGGGCAATCGACCTATATAAAAAAGCAGTAGCGCTCGACCCCGGGCACACCGAATCCTATGTCGGCCTGGCCGATGCCTATGGGTTTATGGCAACCACGGAATTTATGCCCCGCGAGGAAGCCTGGCAAAAAGCAGCCGATTATACGCAAAAGGCCTATTCTCTGAACCCCCGGAATGCCGGTGTGCATTACCAACTGGCCAACTTGTCCTTTTTTACGGATTGTCATTACCCGGACGCTGTCCGGCACGCCCGCAAGTCTATCGAGCTGAAACCCAACTATCCGGAGGCGCAGCAGTTCATGGCTTTCCTCCATGCGATTACCGGTGAATGGAAACAGGCACAGCATCACCTGCAGCTGGCGCTGCGCATCGACCCGCTGTCGCAGGAAACGCTGTTCTACAAGGCCTACCTGCAGTACCGCACAGGAGATTTTCAGAACGCCCTGGCGCAGTTGGATGCCTGTCTGGCCGAAAACCCGAAAAACATCCCGGCCTACATCACCCGCTGTTATTGCTTGTTGAAGCTCGGCCGCTTCGACGAAGTGCTGGAGTACCTGGAGCAGCTTCCGGACGATTTCGTGGTGCCGGGCGACCGCCTGGGGATCACCTGCCTGGCTTATCTCCTGAAAGGAGACGAGGAGAATACCGGAAAATACTTCGCCCGGCTGCAGCAGGAAGCGGAAAACCCGTCTTCCTTCCAGGCGCATTCCTACCTATTCCTGGCCCTGGCTAATCTGGGCAAAGCGGACGAAGCTTTCGCCTGGCTGGAGAAGGCCCTGAAGATGAAGTCTTCTATTTTGCTGCTCGGTTATACCGATCCGCTGGCCGATGCGTTGAAAAACGACTCCCGGTACGCCGGGTATAAAAAGCGGCTTTATCAGCAATCTGCTGCTTCCGCAAAAAGCGCTGAAGGCAAGCCCCCGCTTCTGGATGAACAAACTGCCACCTCCTTTACCGGGCAGATACTCCGGTACGTCGAGGAAGAAACACCTTACCTGAATCCCGGCCTCTCCCTTCGCTCGCTGGCGGAGCAGGTGCAGATACACCCCAATCAGCTCTCCTGGGTGCTCAATAACTGTATCGGAAAAAACTTTAACGAGTTTGTCAACCACTACCGGGTCGAGTATTTCAAGAAGCTGGCGGTCGATCCCGCCAATGCGCATATCTCCATTATCGGCCTGGCCTACGAGAGCGGCTTTAATTCCAAAACGGTTTTTAATACCTATTTCAAAAAAGAGGTGGGTATGACGCCTAAGGCGTTTTTGGAGCAGAACGGTTAATCATCTAGTTCGCATTTATAATTCCGAACCCCTCCCTGCCAATCCCGAACGCATGCTCGTTCCGGCCCCCTTACCTTTGTATTGTCGGTTATTGATAATCAAGCCTTTCAAAAAATTAAAACACCTTTACTATGAATGCAGCTACCACAAAAACGACCTCTATGAAAGCCATTATAGCCACCGGATACGGCTCCCCGGATGTCCTTCAACTGCAGCAGGTGGAAAAGCCGGAACCCAAAGAAAACGAGGTGCTGGTCGCGGTACACGCCGCCTCCGCCACCACTGCCGACGGCATGATGCGCACCGGTACGCCTTACTTCGGGCGGCTGTTCATAGGGTTGCGCAAGCCCAAGCATGCCATTCCCGGTACCGGCTTTGCCGGAGTGGTGGAAGCGGTTGGTGAAAAGGTAAGCGAATTTCAACCCGGCGACCGGGTATTTGGGGAGACTACGCTGGGCTTCAGCACCAATGCCGAATACGTAGTGGTTCCCGAAAACGGCGTCATCCTGCCCATGCCGGAAAATATGCCTTTTGCGGAAGCGACCACCTTCTGCGACGGGCACCTCACCTCGCTCAATTTCCTGCAGGAGATCGCTCGTGTCAAGCCCGGCCAGCGAGTGCTGATCAACGGGGCATCGGGCAGCCTGGGTACGGCAGCCGTACAGTTGGCCAAATACTTCGGCGCCGAAGTGACGGGCGTGTGCAGCAGCCGCAACGTCGGCCTGGTGAAATCCCTGGGCGCCGATCACGTGATCGATTACACCAGGGAGGATTTCACCAAAAACGGACAGACCTACGATATCATCTTCGATACCGTCGGGAAGAGTTCTTTTGGGAAAGCAAAAAATGCCCTGACGGAATCCGGTTGGTATATCTCTCCCGTGCTCAAGTTTTCGCTGCTTCTGCAAATGATGCGGACCTCCGCATTTGGCAAAAAGAAAGCCAAATTTGCCGCCACCGGCCTTCGCACCGATGATGAATTGAGAGATCTGCTCGCCCAGCTCGTAGAAATTTTCAGAGAGGGACGCCTGCAAACCGTCATCGACCGGCAGTACCCGCTGGAGAAAACGGCGGAAGCGCATACCTATATCGCCGCCGGCCATAAAAGGGGGAATGTGGTGATTACTGTCCGGTGAGTATTTGGGAAGCACTGGAAAATTGCTAGTGGTAAAGGAACAAAGTGTCTGATCATTTTATCATCTTGTATTTACTTGATCTTCAAATAGATGCACTTGCCATAAAGTGTCAGTTACTTGTATCTTTCACCACTAGCCGCCCAGGCGGGCCGTATGGCCAGCGGGGGATTTAGGGGGTGGATCCCGATAATATTTACCTCTCCACTATGAAGATTTTAGCAAAGCTTGGTTTTTCTTACGCGAAACATCCGTCCGACTTCCGATTTCCGATTTCCGACTTAATACAGCTCACTCCACCTCAATAACCCTGCCCACTCCACTTCCAATGTAATCCTCCCCGTACGCCTCCTCAAAAGCCTGCATGGCCGCTTCGCCCGTGCAGTGGGAGGGCGCCGCTTTTTCCACACCCATGGCCTGAAACTCCTCGACCGCCGAGAGCGGCGGGCGATGAAAGCCGCCCATAGCGAGATAAACGTGCTTATCCCGCAGCACTTTTGCAGCTTGAACGATGTGAGCGATGCCCGGATGGGCGCAGCCGGTGATCACGACCAGCCCCTCGTTCGTATCGATGACCAGGGATTGTTCTTTAATTTTGTCGCCCAGCATGCCGGTGGAGTATACGCCCTTGGTGATGGCGACAGGATGCTCTATCTCTTCCAGTTCGGCGCCGGCAGCCCGGACCTCCTCTTTAAAAGAATCGGGAAAAGCCGCCGGGAGGTAGACCTTCACATCGGTGTTTTTCTCCAGAAAGCCCATCAGTCCGCCGTAGTGATCGGCGTGGGCGTGGGAAAGGACGATGCGATCGATATCTTCCGGGGCGATGCCCGCCGTCTGCAGGTTGGCTAGCAGGGTAGGGGCGTCGCCGCCGGTGTCGAACAGGATGTTTTCCTCCTCGAGCAGGACGACGCAGGCGAAGCCGAAACCGGTTTTGAAACCGGCATTTCCTTCTACGTTGTCGTACACGTCGATAATCTTAACCTGGGATACAGTTGGTTTGTCTTTCATGACAGGTAATTTTTGATTGGCAAGTGCTTGATCCGGCGCAGGGCTTTCTGCGGGATTACAGCTACATAACAGTAGAAAAAGGACGCTTGTTAGAATGAGGCCCGTGCTGTAATAATCATTTTTTACCATGCGAAGCAGAATAGTTCAATTTGAGGTGTTCTCCATTTCATGAAACAATCCTCCCATTTGTGAAAACCGGTAAACAGGTTAAGTCCCCGGACAGATTTAATTTAAGTGAAAAAAAAGAGGAAGACTTCCAGACAATATCCTTATCGGAAAGGACTGGGAGACTTGGGGAATTGGAGAACTAAACTCCCGGCACTTGTTCCTATCCCGTATCTCCCAGTCTCCCTCTCTTTTCAGGGCCAACGAGAATTTGGGATGCTACTGAAGACTTAAGTTAAAATAATTATGTCCGGGTACTTACTTAGTTCTATGCCGCTGAAGCCGCGTAGCGGCGACGGACCATAGCCTATGGCGCAAGCCATAGGATGTAATGGAATGTTGTATGATGCACGAGGAAGCCGCGTAGCGGCGACATA
>Ga0102943_1000706_pt1 | contig 21951 bp, 13 predicted proteins | sample SalPonC_black_MG_FD_78174 | JGI IMG/M metagenome (GOLD analysis project Ga0102943, IMG submission 78174) | Salt pond soil microbial communities from South San Francisco under conditions of wetland restoration - Salt Pond MetaG... | ecosystem: Environmental > Aquatic > Marine > Intertidal zone >...
ATGGGAAATGGCGCCGTTTTCGACCCAGACCCTGCTCACGGCGCCGGTTGCGGCCCGCATGCCGCTGGAGATCTGGGCGCCTTCCAGGGCCGGCCCGGTGGCACAGCTGGTGGCCCATATTTTTGTGCCGGCACACAGCATGAGTTCACCGTTGGTGCCAATATCAATGATCAAGGTGGTATCTTTTCTGGTATGGGATAGATCCCCGAGACAGGCTGACAGGATATCCCCCCCCAAAAAACCGGATATCACCGGAAATATGTAGACCGGTACATTTTCTCCTGCATGGATGCCCAGATCACGGCAGGTGAGAAAAAGGGTGTCATGGAATACAGGCAGATACGGGGCAATGCCCAGGGTGTGTGGATTGAGGCCGGCAATAATATGCTCCATGGTGGTGTTGCCGACCATGGTGATCTGGTCAATGGCATCCCGGTCCCTGTTGACCGCTTCCAGACAGGTGTCAATGAGATGGTTCATGGCCCCTGCTGCAAGTCTCTGCTGGGCGGTCAGGCAGGCGGTATCTCCGCTGGCCGCGGAAATACGGGAAATCACGTCCTCCCCGTAACGGCGCTGGGGGTTGACCATGGCCTTTGCCGCCAGGATGGTGCCTGCGGTCATATCACAAACATAGGCGGCAATGGTGGTGGTACCGATGTCAAAGGCAATGCCCAGTCCGCTGGAGTGGCGGCCTTTTTGCACAGAAATCACGCCGGCGTCTTTGTGGAAGACCACGGTGATATCAGTGTCATGGAGGGCAGGATCAGAAAGTGCGGCCAGGGCAAATCGGTGGGAAAACCAGATTTCTTCAGCGTATTCAGCTGCAACGGCACGGCATATTATCTGGGTCAGGCTGCAGGCATCCGTTTTTGAAGCTGCCTGTATCCGGGCTTTTGTCAGAACAAACCGCTGTACTGCAGGGTCAGTGGTAAATTGTCCCGTAATGGCGGTTTTGCCGAACACTTCATTTCCCAGAACCAGTTTTTCCGGTATGGTGACCTGTAGCGGTCCTTTGAGTATACGGGCCTGACAGGACAACCGGTGATCAGGGCCTTTTTTTTTCAGCAGTTTTTGTTCCTGTTCGGTTCTGGGGGCCAGCCGTTCGGGATGGTTCACAATTACCCGGCATTTACCGCAGGTGCCTTTTTCTCCACAATCGGACCGCAGCAGTATGCCTTTGGAAAGGGCTGCCTGAAACAGTGTGGTGCCGGCCGGCACGGTGACCCGCCGGCCAAAGGGCTCAAAGATGAGAGTGCAGGGTGTTGTCATATGCAAAATAATCCTTTCAATTAAACCAGATATCATTTTCCAGGCACGCCTGGTCCAGTTTTTCCTGGTGCTGTTTGAGCGCGTCCCCCATTTCCGAAGCCAGGGTATGGAGCAGATAATGGATCAGGCTGATCATGGATACCGGAGTGCCCAGAAACGGTATCCTTTTCTGTGGGGTGATCAGGACATGGTCACTGAATTGGACCAGAGGACAGGCAGTGCTGTCCGTGATCAGTACCTGGCACAGACCCTGCCGCCGGGGGATTTTGCCCAGTCGGACCAGTTCATTGGGATAGCGCGATGTGGCAATGACCACCACCACTGCGCCCGGGGGGGCAAAAATCAGCTGATCCATGGAGGTCCGGTCACTGCCGTTGAGGATACACACCCGGGTCCGTATTTTTGACAGTGTCCAGCCCATGTAATGGGCCGGCGAATAGGTCAGCCTGGATCCCATTATATACACAGCCGGAGCGGATTTCAATGCGTTTCGGATAGCCTGTGCCACGACCGGATCAAGGGATTTGTGCATGGATCGGATGCTGCGGATATCCTGATTTATCAGGCGGTCCAGGTTCGCATCCTTGCTTTCGGTCACCAGCTGGTTCATGTTTCCCCGTTCCACCAGTGTCAGTTCCCGGTCGATGAGATCCCGCAGGGTGCTGATAAAAACAGCGTAATTGCTGAATCCCAGGTGGCGCACAAACCGGACCACGGTAGCCTCACTGGTGTCCACGGCCGCTGCCAGCTGCCGGGTGGTCATGAATACTGCCTTGTCCGGACTGGACAGGACAAAATCAGCCAGGCGCCGGCCTTTTGAGGTCAGGCTGTTGTATTTTTCCTTGATTGTGGCCGGCAGAAAGCCGGATGGGTTTGTCATGGGACGTCCGTGCATCAGTGGTTTCCGGTTGTGCGCCATTCGGCGGTGCATGACAAAAGTCGGCATTGCCGGATGGCACAGGGCCAACCATCTTGTAACAAAAACTATCAATTATGACAAGAAATAAAAAAAAGATGGTTTTTGTTACGCTTTTATTGACACCCGGACCGGACCGTGACATAACATAGAAACAAAAAGGTATACCAATGCCAATATGAAGCAAACCATAAAAATCAGGAGAAAGATATGAATTTAATGGGATTACAGGGTGGTCAGTATGGGCCGCTTTCTGCAAAACAGATTGAAACCGTTCACAACGCTGCATTAACCATTCTGGAAAAGACCGGCATCACCTATGAATCGGGTCTGGACGATACGGTGGCCCTGATGGAGAAAAACGGTGCTGCAGTGGACCGGGAGAAAAAACGGATCCGCCTTCCCCGGGATATGGTCTCCACCTGGATAGAAAAGGCGGCACAAACGGTGGTGCTTTGCGGCCAGAACCCCGAAAACGACCTGCACTTGACCGAAGACCGGGTACACCTGGGAACCGGCGGGGCAGCCATCAGAATTCTGGATCCGGATACCGGGGAGCACCGGGCCACCACCCTGGATGACCTGCACCAGGTATCCCGTCTGGTGGATCAGCTCCAACATATCCATTTTCTGGTGCGGCCATGCATCCCCACTGATATCGATGAAAAAGACTACGACATCAACATGTACTATGCCTGCCTGTCTGCATCGGGGAAACATGTGATGTCCGGGGTGAACAACGAGGAAGGTCTGCACCAGGTCATTGACATGGCCGCCATGATCGCCGGCGGCAAGGACAAACTGGCGGAACGGCCCATCATTTCCGTGATCACCTCCTTTGCCATCAGCCCCCTGAAGCTGTGCACCCAATCCACCCGGATCATGCAGGAAGCGGTGAGAAACAGTATTCCGGTGGCCCTGTCTTCGGCCCCCATGGCCGGTTCCACAGCGCCCCTCACCATGGCCGGCACACTGGCCCAGCTCCATGCCGAAGTACTGGCCGGCATTGCCATCTGCCAGATGACACATCCGGGGGCGCCGCTTCTTTACGGCGGCATTCCGGGCATGGCCAACCTGGCCACCATGGGATACTGCGGCGGGGCTGTGGAGTGCGGCATGATGAATGCGGCCATTCACCAAATGTCCCGGCATATCAAGGTACCCAATTACAACTCATCCGGACTGACCGATGCCAAGGTGCCCGATGCCCAGGCCGGGTTTGAAAAAGCTTTTACATCGGCGCTGGCTGCCATGGGGGGTTCCAATTATATTCACCACAGTGCCGGCATGCTGGAATCCATGCTCACCATCGCCCATGAGCAGTTTGTGATCGATGATGAAATCAACGGCAACTGCTGCAAAGTATTGAAAGGCATTGCGGTGGACGAAGAGCACCTGGCCCTGGACGTCATTGACACGGTCGGCCCGGGCGGCAATTTCATGACCGCCCCGCATACCATGACCCATATCCGCAGTGAATACTTCAACGGCAACGGTGTGACCGACCGCAAGAACCGGGACCGCTGGGAAAAGGAAGGATCTCAGGATACCCGGCAGCGGGCTTTGGCCATTGCAAAGAAACTGCTGGCCAACAAGACCGCCTATATTCCGGAGGATGTGGATGCGGCCATCCGGGAAAAGTTCCATATTCTGGTGGCCAGGCAAAGCTGACGATACTTTTATGCCCCACCGACATGCCCGCCGGAAAAAGAAGCCCAAAACGGTGTTGTGTGACCAGGGACAGTGGTATGAGGAGATAAGCACATGTGCGGCATTATTGTCTACTACGGGGATGCCCCAAACCGGCTGACACGCATTTTAACCGGTATGTGGGCCATTATCTACCGGGCCCCGGACAGCACCGGCATCGGATTGGCCGGCAGTGACCTGGAACCTATCAAGATCCGGCGGGAACTGGGCTCGGTGGAAAATCTCATTGACCGGCTCATGACCGACCCGGTATTTGAGGAAAAGGATATGCAGGCCGGTGCATTCCTGGAGGATGACATGGGCAGCCAGGCTGACCGGATCACCCGGTTTCAGGAAAAGCTGCTGGCCCATGAAGGGTTTTCCTTTGACAATTCTTTGTCATTTCCCACCTGGTCCGGTATGACCGATCCCCAGGCCCCGCTCTATGTGCCGCCGGGAACACGGGGAAACCCCCGGATTCTAAAAGGGTTCACCATCGATTCCCCCAAGGCATTGAAAGCAACCATGGACTGCCTGATGATGGCCTATGACCTGCCGGCGGCAGTGGTGGAGAAACTGATCAGAAACGGGCTGCAGATCCAGTTGGACCAGGCGGCGGCATCCGGACCCCTGCCGGTGGAACGAGCGGATCTGTTTCACGAGTTTGTTCAGATCTTCAACCGGTATGCCTATGATGAAGCCCCGGTCCGGCCCCGCCGGGTGACCGGCAGCCCGGGCCCGAAAAATCCGTTTGCCAGAAAATTTGTGTGGCACTACCTGCGGCAGGTGAAAATCTTTCTGCCGACGGACTATACCCCGGACGGCATTGCCAATTTGTTCCGGTATCTGGATGCCTGGGTGCTGGCCGGTCTGACCCAGGATGCCATCGACCGGATCCAGATGATTTTCGAAAATTTTTGGGCCGCATATACCAACCGGCCGGCCCGGCACTGGCAGATTCTCTACCGGATCGAACGTACCTGCAATGTGTATGGGCTGGCAGCCACAGCTGTCCTGGCCTATTACCAGACCCGGATCTATATGCCCAAAATCACGGGCGGGAAAAACAGTACTTACCAACCGGTGGGCCATGTGCCGGGCCCCACCCATCCCCAGCTGCTCAGATCCATGGTGCAGCCGGTGATCGGTCAGGGCCGGTGGGCCATTCAGTCGGCTATTTCGGTGCGCAACGCCCACCCGTTCATGGATGCGCAAAAGATCCGGGCTGTGGTATTGAACGGACAGTTTGATTCAGATGTGGAGTCCCGGATCAAGCAATACCTCACCCGGGTGGTGGGCATGGTGCTGCGCACGGACAACTCCACCGAATTGTTCGCCATGCTCTGGGGGCATTATTTTGAGGCTGCCTGGCAGGAAAACCGGCGGTATAAAATCATCGAGGACCAGCACCGCCTTGATCTGGAGGATATCTCCATCTGCAGCCATTCCATTGATTATACGGTTTTCAGAAAACTGAGCAAAAAATCGATACATGACATCGATGAAATGGCGTTTATCAAGGCAGTGGAGGCCATGATCCCGTCAGGGGGCCAGTTTGCCGTATCCGGCATCAGCCGGGTATCACCGGACCGGCTTTTTGTGGCGGCCCACAACCGGCCAGTGTATATTGTCAAACGAAGGGAAACCTCCGACTTCATGGTCGTGTCGGATATCAATGCGGCTCTTGGGCTGTTTCCCCAGACATTGATCCAGTCCACACGGGTCAAGCTGATGAAACTTATGAAAACGTTTTCTAAAAAATCCATGGTTGTGGAGCCGGATTTTTTTGATATGAATTCCCCAGCAGAAGAAGACTGGTACCGGCAGGAAAAAAAGGCCCTGCTTGCCCCGTTTCTTGTGGATATTTACGCCCTGGACCAGCCGCAGATATTTGCACGGATTCAGACAAAAGCAGGCAAAGAAGGGGTGATGCGGCACCTGCATTTTCAGGATTTTTCCGGCAAAAACAGAACCGATATTCGGCCCGAGCAGACATATATCACCCCTGTGTCTTATCAAAAGGATTTTGGCAAAACCTTTTACGAAGAGCACCTGCTGGAAACCCCGGGCCTGATGAAAGATATTTTGCACCGGTATACAGATGCCGCCATGTCACAGCCCCGGTTTGATATCCGGCGCCGGCTTCTGGAAAGGCGTTTTGGCGGCAATATGGCCAACCTCAACCGGATCATCCTGGTGGGTACCGGATTCAGCTATCTGGTGGCACAAATTGTGGAAAAAACAATGGAATCGTTTTTTTCCGGGATCAATCTTGTTGTGACCACGCCCGGGGATATCAGCCACGTAAAAACCGCCATCAACCCGGACCGGGACCTGGTGGTCATGGTTTCCTGGTCCGGCACCACATCGGATATGATTGATTTTGCCATGGTGTTGCTCAAACACAATGTTCTCATGATAGGCATCACGGAAAAACCGTTCTCCGACATGGCCCTGGTGGTGAGAAAAAGTGCAGGGGTCATTCCGGTGCTCAGCGGTGAAGAGGTCACTGTGGCACCATTGAAAAGTGCCATATGCATGCTGTTGACCCTGGATCTGTTCTGTTTGTATATGTGCGGGGTTACGTCGGCGCAAACTGACACCATAGCGGAACTGATAAAAGAGATGGGCACCATGCCCGAGCAGCTGGATGCCCTGCTCGCGGATGCATCAGTGTCCGCATTCTGTAAAGAATCCACCCAATCGTTGCAAAACACCGTGCTGCACTATATCGTTGATGCGTTTCATGATGTGGGTGCCGCTAGAATAGGGGCCTTGAACCTGGAACTCAATGCCTGGACCTCCATGGGCACTGCGGTTGATTATTCCGAACTGGACCGGTTTCTGGAAATTCCCATGACAAAAGATGATTTCATACTGGTGCTTGCCACCAACAGGCAGCGCCTGGATGAAGCTGTGCGGTTCATGGCGGCTCTGCACAGAGAAAATACCCCTTTTACAGCTGTTACTTACCAGAACAGGGAGCTGGAAAAGATCAGAGAACTGGCAGACCAGGTGATTCTGCTGCCCGAAGTGGCTTCCCATTTTCAGCCGTTCATGGATTTGCCGTTTTTGTTTTTACTGGGATTTTATTTTGGCCTTTCCCATGGCAGGCTGGCAGGTGAAATGCCCAGAAACATGGCCAAATCGGTTACAGCCGGCAGGACTAAAAACGATAAAGACTGGTCGGTTTCCGATATTCTGGATGATATGGACCAAAAACAGCAGGCCCTGGGACTTGGTATTTATCCCGTGGTGCAAAGGTCTGATCCCCTTTGCTGGCTCAACCTGGCAAAAGAAAATACGGAAACCCGCTATTATGAGGACATTCTCTTGCTCGGGGCGGCCCTGCATGAAAAGGATGCTTTTTCAGCTGTTTTTGCACAAACAGATGATACCGGGCTTGAAAAGCTGGCCCACCTGATTTTTACCCACCTGGCAGAAGACGGGATGCTTGTTTTTGTGCCCATGGACAAAATGGCGGAAGCCGGGTGCCGGAATTTCGCCCGGTTGTGGGAACCGTTTTTGGGAATCCCCATCCAGGTGGAATTTGCTGAAAAATTCAAAAATATCAGCCCTGAGGACAATTTGGTGGTAATGGTTGCGTCACAGATACCGGATGACGACAGATTGTCTGTCCTCCTTGATACCCCCCATGAGAACCTGCTCTGGATCGGTCCGGAAAACGATGCCGTATACCGAAAATTATCGGCAGGTTCCCATGAAGGCTATTATGTGAAAAATCCCGGACTTTTGTGTCGGTATGAACATATGTATGTGGCCCTGTCCCTGTTTTTTTCAAAGATCATGTCCTTTCAATATCCCGGGCGGGCAAAACGGTTTGATGCCCATTTTAAGCTGCTGCTGCCCATGGTGCAGACGATTCTGGCCGATGCCGGTTTGCACCGGCAACTGCAACATGCTGTCCAGGAAAATCAGGCGTATAAAAAACAATTGTTTCTCACCGGTATGCGGGGAAGCTGTATCACCTGGAAAACCCATTTCAGGGGCCAACCATCCCGGGTCATAGAAAGCGATCCCTTCGGGGTCTCCGCTTATTCCCATCTGGTAATGGTGGATTACCGGGTAAACGAGAAATTTGTAAAACTGGCATCTGGAGAAAAACTGAAAACAGCCTTTGGAAAAGATCTGGTCCAAAATTGGGAAACCCGCTACCTTGGAGGCGCAGCAGTGGATGAATTTTTATCCGAAAATTCCATGCCGTTTTCACCGGATGCGGTCCTGCCTTTTTTTGTCGACGGCAACTGGTATCTGCCGGTACTGAGGCCGGAATATGATACAGACCAGGATTGCCTTATCATTATTGATGCCACCAGCGAAGCCCGGTTCGATGCAGCCCTGGATGAACTGGCCACGTTCGGCAGCCGGTATGCCCGGATGGTTGTCATCACCCAGAAGGGTTTTTCCCGGGATGCCAGGCTGTCCAATCTGAAAAAGTATCCGGTGAGCCATATTATACTGGTGCCAGGAATAGCTGAAAACACCGGTGATACCGGAACCATATCCGACTATCTGTTGCCTGTGGCCGTGGGTTTGGTGGGTGCTGCCATGAAATTTCTGGATGCCCGTACCGACGTACCCCCAAAAAGCCCATAGCCATAAATAGCCCATACATGAAAAAGTGCCCGTAATTACCTGAATTTGGTGATTGCGGGCACTTTTTTAGATAACTTCATCTGGATATTTGCCATAAACATGCCATGCCAGGGTAAGCATGCCGGGATTTCGACCCATTTCTTCGCAGCACCCTGTTCCCGAATCCGCCCCTGGCGGTGTCCTGTGTCCGGCCCGAGATCCTGCGGGGTTAACCGCATAACAGCTAAAAGCTAACAGCTAACAGCTACAAGGCTGCCAGCGTCTCTTCCGCCCGGGTGGTCTTCTGGACCTCATGGGACGAAAGCAGGGCCTTTGCCTTTTCATTGCACCGGGTGAACAGGTCTGTTTTGCCCTGTTTTTCCCAGGATTCAAACCGGGACCTGTCCATGAGTTCCGGCATGAGATGGGCTGTGCGGAAATGGGCAAAGGTGTGGGGATCACTTAAAAAGATGGCATTTTCAGCACTTTTGCTGACCCGGTCGATGACATCCAGGGCCAGGGTCTGCTCGTTCACAGGGATGCCTTCCACAAAATACCTGGCCATGGCCACCATTTCATCTGCCATGGTCAACATCTCCAGGCTGGAGGTGTGACCGGATTCAATATATCCCACATCATGGATCACATTGCACCGGGACAGCATGGCCGTTACAATAGACAGCATGCCTTCCGCTCCTGCCTGGGCATCGATGACTTTGGAATCGGTGGAGCCGGCAAAGGACCAGATGGGGATCTGGTAGAGTTCATCGCGCATGTCGGCAAAGGCGGCCTGGGTAAGGCTCCATTCTGTACACCCATAAGATACCACGGTGTGTTTCATATCCAGAACAGAGACATTGGGAGCAAATAAAAATGGTGCCCCCTTGTTGGCCAACTGGTGAATTACCAGTCCCACCAGGTTTTCTGCAATCCCCTGGGCCATGGCACCGGCCAGGGTTACAGGGCCGCCGCCGCCGGCGTTGCATCCGGACGGCAGGCAGATGGGGATCTCTTTTTCAGCACAGAACACCAGTTTTTCCATGACGTTTTTTGGAAACAGCAGCGGACTGATGGCTTCAGAATAATTGAACAGGAACGGTTTTTTGCGCAGTGCTTCTTCTCCGCCCACGACGGCACAGGCGATGTCATATATCTGTTTGATGTCCCTGCCGCTGTCGGCAATAAAGCAAATGGGTTTGTTGCTGTTGCGGACCATTTCCTCAAAAGCGCGTACATAAATCTGTTCAATGTCAACATCTTCGGGATTTCCCATGGACATGGAAAAATCCATGTTGGGCAGCGCATCCACAAGTTTTGCAAAATTGCCGGTGTCTGCCAGTACCGGCCGCCTTCTTTCGCCGGTTTCAAGATCCATGGTGAAAATCGTATCAGAACCGGTGCCAAAGAAACAATTATCACCTTCCAAGGGCATGGCCGGGTTTCCGGTCTGATCATAGATAACATATTTTTTCGGGGCAGACATGACGGCATTTTCCACCAGGGCTTCGGGCATGGTCACACGGTTGTCTTTGTCCATGCTGCATCCGTTGTCCAGCAGCATTTCCAGTACTTGGTCATGTTCCATGCGGAACCCGGTGGTTGCAAGAATTTTCAGGGCAGCATCGTGGATGGCCATTGCCTGTTTTTTGTTAAAGACCTTTAACCGGGGGTGAAAGGTCGTCACATCCTGTAACATTGGTTTTCTCCCTTTTGTGTTAGCGTTTGGTACTGCTGTTTGGCGACGCGGTTTCCTGTTTTTGGTTTCAATGATGATCTTCGGCTCGGTGCCGTTCAGGAGCGTGCCCGCAACCGGCAACCACCTGACAGAAAACCGGTGGCTGCACAGCGCATTTATTTTTGTCAGAAAATTATGTCAATGGTATTTATGCAATAAAATATTTTCTGTTAAAAATATTATTGTATGTAAATACCATTATTGAAATAGCCTTGTCAAGGAGAAATGCGGAAAACTGGATATTTGCCATAGCAGCGTACCCGCTATGGGGAGCCCACCAGGGGCGGGGCCCTGGAAAGCGTGCTGCATAGAACAAGCAAAAACCTGGCATGCCTATGGCAAATATCCAGGCGGAAAAAATATCCGGCACTAAATATTGCTGTTGGGATCTACCAGGTCTTCTTCCGGATGCATGATATGTTTGGGTGTCTCGGAAATGTTGGCCCCTGGAACACTTTGATCCAGCATATCCACCAGCAGCTCAAGTCCCCACAAAAGAATGGAAACATCCCTGGGTTCCATTTTTTCCAGTTTTTCCATGAACCGGTGGTGGATGGGGGTGGGGGCATCTTCGAGAAATTTCAGTCCGGCCCGGGTGATTTCCACATGCACCTGCCTGCGGTCCTGGCTGATTCTGACCCGCTGCACCAGTTTGCGTTTTTCCAGGCGGTCGATGATGCCGGTGACCGTGGAATTGTTGATGAAAACAATTTGTGTTAACGCACCAATGGCAATGGGGCCATGGTCAGCCACCTCTTTGAGACAGATAAGCTGGGGCAGGGTGATTTTGTATTTTTCCTGGAGCTGCTTTGAATGTCTGGACATCTCCTGAATGATCTGCCGAAGCCGCATCATGATCTGCATGCTGATATTTTCTTCCATGGGCAAAGAGACCTTTTTTGCTGTGTACTTTAGGGTTATGCTGATATCTGCCGGGCAAAGGCAGCAGCCTGTTCCCGGACGGATATATCCATATCTGCCGGGGTTGTGCATTTGCCGATGAACAAAGTTCCGGTTTGGATGGTTTTGTGGGGTTTCTGCATCCGCTCAAAGGCGGTGAATGCGGCTTCGGCATTGTTATCCCACCCGCCTGCCCCGGTTACCAGAAGGGCCTGGCGCCGGCCTTCCAGCAAAGAGGCATGACCTGGTTCATGAAACCGGGTATAAAGGCTGTAGGTTCTGTCTATCACCGCTTTGAGCTGGGCGGAAACCCCCCAGAAATACAAAGGAGAGGCAAACACAACCAGGTCGGCTGCCACCATCCGGCCTAAAATTTCCGGCACATCATCTTTCTGTACACATCCCACATCATCGGGCACCTCTTTGCATCTGGCACACCCCATACAGCCGTTCAGATGTTTGCCGTGAAGATAGATGCTGGTCACGTCATGCCCCCGGCTGGAAAGTTCCTCCTCCACCCAGCCAAGCACGGTTGCGGTATTGCCTTTTTTTCGGGCACTGCCCAGTAAGGTCAGAATTTTCATTCTCTTCTCCTGTTTCTTGGACAGGGCGCACGCCTGCCACACAACGGTATGTAAATAAGATCCATTTTACCCAAACAACGGCAATTGTCAAATAAATAAATGGCATAAGAAATCAAGGGAACACACCATGTGCGGAAGTGGACAGGGCACGGAAAATGTGTGAACCATTTTTTTTATTGACACCATACACCGTTTTGTTTGAAAACAAAGAATGGAAGGATATCTGAAAGACCACAGCCATATTTTTGCCGGGCTTGTCCGTCAGCAATGGCAGGGATGTCCCGGATTTATGACAAACACCTGCGGGTCTGCTCTGGACCTTGCCTGGGATTTGTACGGAGTGGGCAGTTTCCCGGAATATGCCTGGGTTCTGGCAGAAAACCAGATCCGGGGAAGGGGCAGGATGGGCAGACAGTGGGTATCTGTTTCCGGAAACCTGTTTGCAGCCCTGCGGCTGCCTGATGCAGTCCGGAACCTGGATACCCTGGTGTCCCTGGCCTTGGCCCTGCCCCTTGTGCAGACCCTGGCAGACCTGGGTGTTCCTGGTTTGATAAAATGGCCCAATGATATCATGGCAGGCCCCTGTAAAGTGGGAGGCATACTGGTTGAGGAAAAACAGCAGACACTGATAGCCGGCATCGGGATAAACCTGTGTGCGGCACCGGAAAGCAGCGGCACGGAAAATTTTTTTTCCTTCAGGGCTGGATGTTTACAGGCATATGGTGTAAATGTAACCCCTTACAGGTTGTGGGATTTGTTTCTAACACAGATCCTGCACCATTTTCCCGCCCTGGTGGCTGATCCGGCCCTGGTCGTCAAAAATGTTGATGCCTGCCTTGCCTGGAAAGACCAGACCGTGGTTGTGGAAAATACCGGCAAAAATGACGGCCCTGCCCGGATTCTGGGAATAGACCCTGCAGGGATGCTTTGTATCCGGACGGCAGAGGGCATAACGTCCATCAGTTCAGGAACCATCCATCCCGGGATGATGTGATGACACGCAAGGAGTATTACATGGAAGAAAAGACTTTTGAACAGGTTGTCAAAGAAACGGCAGGTAAAAAAATCCTGGTGGCCAACCGCGGTATCACGGCAAGGCGGATCATCAGGTCCATCAGAGAATCGCTTATGGCCGTCCCAGTGCTGACGGTTACCGATGTCGACAAAACCGCCCCGTTCACTTCCGGTGCCCAGGAACTGCTTTTGTTGGGGGAGAATCCCAGGGCCTATCTGGAGATCGACCGGATATTGAAGCTGGCCAGAGAACAGGACGTGGTGGCGGTTCATCCCGGGTGGGGATTCGCATCGGAAGATGCCGGGTTTCCCAGAAAATGTGCAAAAAATGGTATGTTGTTCATTGGCCCGCCCACAGAGCCCATGACCCTTCTGGGAAACAAGGTGCAGGTCAGGGAACTTGCCAGAAAACTTCAGGTGCCGGTGGTGCCGGGATCCCTTGATGCCGTTGAAATGGATGATGCCAGAAACATCGCCCTGGACCTGGGACTGCCGGTCATGCTCAAAGCCGAAGGCGGCGGTGGGGGCAGGGGTATATATGAAATCTATGATATGGCAGATCTTGAAACTGCTTTTTCCAAAGCCGCAGTCCTGGCCCAGGCCTCCTTTGGAAACCCCAGGATCTATGTGGAAAAACTGCTCACATCCGTGCGCCACATAGAAATCCAGGTCATTGCAGACCAGCATGGGAATGTGTTCGCCTTTGATGAACGGGATTGTACCGTCCAGAGAAACCACCAGAAACTGGTGGAGATCACCCCCTCCCCATGGCCGAAAATGACCGAAGACCTGCGGCACCGGCTCAAGGAATATGCCAAAGCCCTGGTAAGGGAGGTGGGATATTATTCCCTTGCCACGGTGGAATTTCTTGTGGATGAAGACCAGAATCCCTATCTCATCGAGGTGAACACCCGGCTCCAGGTGGAGCACGGCATTACCGAATGCCGCTACGGTATCGACCTTGTGGAAGAACAGATTGCGGTTGCTTTCGGGTCCCGGCTGCGGTTCACCCCTGACAAAACGCGGCCCGCAGCCCATGCCATTCAGGTGCGCATCAATTGTGAAGATCCGCGAAACGATTTTGCCCCCAATGCCGGGCACATTGCCCGGTATATCTCTCCGGGCGGCCCCGGGATCAGGCTGGATTCATGCATCGCCGGCGGATATGAATTTCCCTCCAATTATGATTCCGCTGCTTCCCTGCTCATCGCCCATGGCGAAACCTGGGAAAAGTCGCTGGCTGTCATGAACCGGGCCCTGAAAGAATATATCATCGGCGGTGTGAAAACCACCATCCCCTTTCACCAGAAAATAGTGGTTGACCCGGTATTCCGGTCCGGCCTGTATGACACCCGGTTTGTGGAAAAAACCCCTGAACTGATGCACTACAGAGACAGTGAGTCCGAGAGCCTTCGCCTGTCACGGCTTATGGCTGAAATATCCGCCATGGGATACAACCCCCATATTCAGCTGTCAGACTACCGGGGAATTGCAGACAAGCGAATGGGAGATTTTGATCCTGTGCTGCCGGCACTGGTGCCTGTGCCGGCAGCAGGCAGGTATCCCAGGGGGGACCGCCAGGCACTCATCGATTTTGTCAGAGATGCCGGTATCGTCCATTTTTCCGACACCACGGCCCGGGACATCACCCAGTCCAACTCCGGCAACCGGTTCCGCCTGGCAGAAGACAAACTCATGGGGCCGTATCTGGACCGGTGCGGATTTTTCTCCCTGGAAAACGGGGGCGGTGCCCATTTTCATGTGGCCATGATGGCCAATATGACCTATCCGTTTAACGAGGCACGGGTATGGAACCAGTTTGCGCCCCTGACCCCTAAACAGATCCTGGTGCGCTCCACCAACCTGCTGGGCTATAAACCCCAGCCCAAAAACCTCATGCAGCTCACCAGTGAATCCATCTGTGAGCACCATGACATTGTCCGGTGTTTTGATTTTCTCAACCATGTTGCAAACATGCGGCCCCTGGCAGAGGTGGTGATGAACTCCCGGCAGAATGTCTGGCAGCCGGCGGTTTCCCTTTCCTGGGCAGCCGGGTTTGATGTACGCCATTACATGGGGGTGGTGGAAGAGATTGTCCAGCAGGCCGCTGATGTCACAGGGGTGCCGGTTGCAAAGGCCCAGTCCCTGTTTATCCTGGGGCTCAAGGACATGGCCGGGGTATGCCCCCCGCGGTTTATTTCAGCGCTGGTGACGCAGATCCGTAAAAATTATCCGGCCCTGGTGATTCATTACCACCGCCACTGCACAGACGGGCTGTTTGTGCCGGCTGTGGGGGCTGCAGCCAAAGCCGGTGCCCATATCGTGGATACAGCCATTGGGGCGGCCGTGCGCTGGTACGGCCAGGGAGAGGTGCTGTCCACTGCTGCCTATATTGAAGAGGAGCTGGGTCTTGCCACCAGCCTTGACAAAGAGATGATCCGGAACTGCAATTTTGTACTCAAACAGATCATGCCGTATTATGACCGGTACACGGCCCCGTATTTCCAGGGCATCGACCATGATGTGGTCCGCCACGGCATGCCCGGCGGCGCCACCTCCTCCTCCCAGGAAGGGGCCATGCAGCAGGGATATATCCATCTTTTGCCCCATATGCTCAGGTTTCTGGCCGGCACCCGGCAGATCATCCGGTACCATGATGTGACCCCCGGCTCCCAGATTACCTGGAATACGGCCTTTCTTGCCGTGACCAGTGCTTATCAGCGGGGCGGAGAAGATGAGGTCAGGCATCTGCTCTGGATACTGGAGACCGTGATCGCAACACCCGAAGACCAGCTCAGTGAGGAGATGAAAGCGGAACGTAGCGTGCTGTATAAAGACAGCAATGATGCCTTCCGGAACCTGCTGTTGGGAAAATTCGGAAAGCTTCCCCTGGGATTTCCGCCGGACTGGGTATATGCCAGTGCCTTTGGTAAAGATTATGCAAAGGCACTGGCCTCCAGAACACAGACATCCCCTCTGGAGGGACTGGTCCCGGTAAATATTGAGAGTGAAGAACAGGCCCTGGAAAAACAGATCTCACGGGTGCCCACCACAGAGGAGCTGGTCATGTACCTCAACCATCCCGGGGACGCGCTCAAGACCATTTTGTTCCGGCAGGAATTCGGCAACCCCAACCGGGTGCCCCTGGATGTCTGGTTTGAGGGGCTGGTGCCGGGACGGGAGCTTGCCTTTACAGATACAGACGGCAAACCCCATTCCATGAAAATTCTGGGAATCGAACACCCCGATGAAAAAGGGATGAGCATGGTCCGGTATACCCTGAACGGCGAAATCTTCACCCACACGGTCAAAGTAGCCGATGCCACCGGCCATGCATCCGATGCCATCCAGATGGCAGACCCGGGCAATCCCTATCATGCAGCATCTCCTTCCAACGGAGACCTGTGGATCATGTATGTGAAGCCCGGAGATGTGGTAAAAGCAGGCGAGGAGTTGTTCAATATCACCATCATGAAGCAGGAAAAATCGGTGGTATCTGCTGTGGACGGTATTGTGGAAAGTGTCGTGAAAACCGCTGATTATAAATTTGACAAAAAAATGGTGCCGGTGAAAAAAGGGGAGCTGCTGGTGAAACTGGGGCCTTTGCCCAGAAAATGTACGGCATGCGGCACCCCTTTTGCCAGTTCAGATTATAAATTCTGTCCCCACTGTGGAGGAAAAGTCTAACGCAGGAAACCCGCAACCCAATTGCCCCTCCTCACTTTCTTGCTGTTTTTGACAGGAACTGAGGTGTAAGGCCCTAACGAAAAAGGATTTACCGGTTTTCGTTAAATGCCAGACGGACAGTGGTTCCCCCGGAAGTAAAGCAGTCATCCGGTGTTGTACAGAAAGCACAGCGCCGGATGTCCCCCGGGCACAGATCTGTGTCGGCGGGGATATATCGGCATCTGGAGGCGTCAATTTTCAATGCAAAATGAAACCGTTCGGAAAACAGCTTGATGCGCAGCAGATCAAAGCCCCTGCCCCCGGCATTGAAGGCATAGGGGGTTTTGGTGGTGTATTCAGATGATGCCGGCGGGGTGAAATAATTTTCAAAAACCAGGTGCAGCTTTTCTCTGGTAAACCCGATGCCGTAATCTTTGATGATAAGTTCCGGAAGGGTTTTGGTACCGGTGACAATGATGTCGATCTGCCCACTGTCCGGGGTGTATTCAATGGCATTGCGGACAAGACCGGTGACAATGATATCCAGAATCTCTTCGGGAATGTGCACTGACAGGGCGGTATCCAAACGGGTGTTTATGGCACACTGACGGAAGGCAATATCCGGCGCAATTTTTTTCAGGTGCTGTGCAATATGGTCGTTTAGTAAAATGGTCTGGCTTTTTAGCCGTGCCGGGCCGAACAGGGTTTCAATGGTCTTTTCCATTGCATCCAGCACAGCGGTTTCCCGGGTGTGGGTTTGTGCCATCAGCATAAACTGGTCTTTGCAGGCAGCCACCATCCGGCCCAGGATGTGGTAGGCGGCAAATTCTTTTTTCTGCAGCAGGTCTTCCACTTCATACTGGATGTCCAGTATCCTGGCAAGGTTTCTTCTGCCCCGAAAAATGATGTTTTCCATCTGGTCATCATGGATGCCCCTGGCCGTAAGCTTTTTGGCCAGCAGTTTCATGGCGGCATCCACCACAGACACCGGGGTTTTCAATTCATGGGCCAGGTGGTTGATGACTTTGTCCTTGGCCTGGTTCAACATTTTCAGATCCGCATAGGACTGTTCCAGCTCTTCGTGAATCCGGGTGTTTTCAATGGGCAGGGCCACAGTGCTGGCCACCATCATCAACTGGTCGGTATCTGTTGCGTCAAAATGGCCTTCGAGTTTGTTCACCACCGAGACCACCCCGATGACCCGGTCTTTGAGCCTGATGGGCACGGACAGCATGTTTTTTGCCACGAGGTCGGTTTCCTCATCCACCCGTCTCAGATAAAAATCACATTGTGATATATCCGGGATCAGCAATGGCTGGTTGGTCTTGTAAACATGGCCGGATACCCCCTGATCTGCCGGAAACCGGATTTTCTTGAATTTGCTGCCGGAAACCGCATCCTTGAATTGTGCAGAAAAAAAATACAGTTCATCTGCTTTTTTGTCCGCCAAAAGGATGAACGCCCCCTCCACCGTCACCAGTTTCTGGATCTCCGCGGTGATAATGGACACCAGGTCCCCCAGTTTGTGGTAGGTATGCAGGGCATGGGAAATTCTGAACATGATCTGGTTGGTTTTTGCCATGCGTTTTTCAGCCGTCACATCCCGCAGTATCAACACCTGGCCCATGGGGGTGTCATGCTCATCATACAAGATCGCGCCGTTGATCATGATATCAAGAATCCGGCCGTCCTTAGTATACCGCTGGGTTTCAAAATCAAGCACCGTACGGTTCAAAAACAACTGCTTCATTCCCTGTTTTGCCTGGTCGAGCAGATGGGGGGGGATAAAATGGATGTTTCTGCCTTTTATCTCGTCCAGGGTCCAGCCGAACACCCTTTCAAATGCCGGATTGACATATTCCACCGTATTGTCCAGGGTAAAGGCGAACACCGGATCAGGCAGAAATTTGAGCAGGGTATTCAGGCGTTTTTGGGCCAGGCGGCTTTCCTTGTAGAGCCTGCCGTATGCATCGGGTTTGGTGTCGGATTTTTCACTGGAAGATGGCATGGTGTCCTGCATCCGTTTGCCCCGGGTTGTATCAATGGTCAAAAAAGCGCTGCATATAGCCAAAAACGAATTCTCACAGCGTTATCTACCATGTTCAGATGGGAAAGTAAATCAATAACCCGGCAATGGCAGGGCCATCGCATGTCATCCCATGTGACCGTATATTGTTCAGTGGATTGAAGCCCGCCCCCTGCGGGTGCCGTGTGACTGGCCCGAGATTGGCATCTGACGGTCCTGTCACACGGCACCCACAGGGGGCTATGGCAATGAAGGTGATGCTGCATTTCCATTGTTCAAACCCCGTTTTCCGTTAACGGCGTGCGCGCTGTGGAAAGCCCCTGTTGGTATCCTGTAAACGGACCGTCAGAGCCGGAGGGGACCTGCTTGCATTCAGGTGGCAAAGTGTTTATATTTACCTGACAGATATGGTACAAATATGGTACAAACAGAGAAAACAGGAGCGGATCATGGCAGTGGGATGGGCAAAAGACGGGGCCGTGCAGGAACAGATCGATGCCGGTGTGGCTGATGCAGTGAAGCGGGCCAGAAGCCGCCTGGGAAACGCTGAAAGCAGGACCCATTGTGATGTGTGCGAAGAACCGATTCCCGAAGCACGGCGCAACGCCCTTCCCGGGGTGCGGCTGTGTGTTCAGTGTCAAACAGAAATGGAAAAAAGCGACGCCGGATCCAGCCTTTACAACCGCCGGGGCAGCAAAGACAGCCAGCTGAAATAGACCGGACGTCTGTATCTGAACCCTGGTCCGTCAAAGAAAGGCATTCTCCCCCTCACACGATCTATCTTTGTTCGTTCAACCTTTGTTTGTCAACAAGGTTGCCATGCACATAACGATGGAGTATACTTGCCATCAATGTTTGATAGGGAATGCCATTTTCAATGGCAAGAGTCTGTGTTTCATCTTCATTGCCACGCTCTATATGCATCACCACCCGTTCAAAACCGACGTTTTTACTTTGGTCAGGCCCCGTTAGTCCAGTTGACAATATTCAGACCAGGAATTTTTGTAAAATGTTTTTCATTGTTGGTGACAACCGAATAATTCATAGAGAGTGCTGAGGCTCCGATTAGAAGATCAAACGCATCTATGACAATTCCCTTTGTCGCAAGTTCTGCTTTTAGATGGGCAAAGGTGTCAATAACTGTCATTGATATTTCAATTACAGGGAATATATCTACGATTCTATGCACTTTGCCAAGGTTTTCAATTTTTCTATGTGATTTATACGCGCCATATAAAAGTTCACCAATGGTTATAATCGAAACTGCCTTAGGTTCCTGTGCGTATAAGTTAAAATTCCGGATAACTTTTTCATCGTTCTTTAACGAATAAATAATAATGTCCGTATCAATCAAAAACATTTGTGTTATCCATAAAATCGAACCGTTTTGTTGATCGTCTGCTTTTTATATCCTGTATTATTGTATCTGCACTTCTGTCATCTTTCCATGAACCTGCCAGCTTTAAAAATTCATTTGTCTGATACTGCGCTTTTTTATCAGGTTTGGATAAATAGTCTTTTATTATCATCACAACCTGCTGACTTAAAGACCTGTTTTCAGCTTTCGCCCTGATTTTAAGCGCATTATACAATTGATCATCCATTGATTTTATCTGCATTGTCGCCATATAAACCTCCTCATGCGCGATCCAATTTTTAAAATAAAGCATTCTGCATGAAAAGGCAAGCAGTATTCATGAAATTTCGCGTGCTTTGCCCAGGCATGAACTCACGATTTCAGTGAAGGAAGCCTTGGCTTAACACAGCCGGAATTTTCCTTGTTATGACAACCATTGAATCTTTCATTCATAAAATCCGGAAGGTGTTTCAGGCGTGGCTGTCTCATTGATCACAGCGGATTTTTGCCGGATCAAAAGAACCGTGCCTGCCAGCAGGATGGCCAGCCCGATCAGGGCCGGGGTGAAATCATGGGTGATATCAAATACAATCCCGGCGGCAATGGGGGAAAGGGCAGCCGGGATATTGGCGGTAAACAGCCAGCCGTACACCCGGGAGATGTGGGACGAACCCCAGCTTCGGGCGGCGCTGGATACATATATCACCAGGACCCCGCCATAGTTGAATCCGGTGATCAGGGCAAACCCCCAGAATCCCCAGGCTGATCCGGTGAGCAGCGGGGCTGCCGCCAGAACCGCTGCCTGGCAGACCAGGTTGGCCTGGATGGCCGCAGATGACCTGATCCGGTCGAACACTGCTCCCCAGATCACCCGGCCGGCGGCATTGGCCAGGGCGAACAGGGAAACAGCGGTGATGCCGATCTCAGCTGCATGCCCGTTTCCCGAAAAAATCTCCTTGAGGTTGGCATTCACGGCAAATCCGGCAGCCAGTCCCATGAACATGGCCAGATAGAGCAATTGAAAATTGGCATGCCCCATCACCTGTGCCGGTTTGAGGGCGGACAACGGCGCAATGGTTTTTGCGGTGTCAGGAAACTGCATCACACTGCCGGCCATGACCACCAGGCACAAAAACAGGGTGCCGAAGATAAAAAATGTCTGGAACGGGCTGTACCCAAGGGTGGTGGTGAGAAAGCCCCCCACCTGGCTGACCATGGCGGCTCCCCCGCCGAAGCCGGCCACGGCAATGCCGGTGACAAGGCCCTTGGACCGGGGAAACCAGCGGATGCATACGGCAATGGGCACGATATAGGCCATACCGGCCCCGATACCGGCCAAAACCCCGATGCCCAGAATGGTGAACACAAAACTGTGGCTGCCCAGGCCGGCCAGCAGCCATCCCCCGCCGAACAGCAGCCCCCCTGCCATGGCACTGATTCTGGGACCGATTTTCGGCAGGAACCCGCCGGCGATCATCATGGTCAAGGGAAACACAAAATAAAATACGGTGAACGGAATCTGTACCGGCCCCTGGGAAAGCCCTGTCAAGGTTTTGATGGGCTGGACATAGACGCTCCAGGAATAGGTGGCCCCGAGGCAGATCTGCATGAGAACGGCGGAAACAAGGACAAGATATCGCATGGGTGTTATTATCAGGCCGTAGCCAGCATCATGCGTTCATCCCCCCGTTCCATGGCCAGTTCAGTGAGTTTGTCAGCCGGAATGTGGCACAGGATCTTGTGGCCGTTGGGCAGCCGCTGAAATTCCGGTTTTTCCTGTTCACAGATTTTCCCGTTATCCGGCAGCACCGACTTTCTGGGGCACCGGGTGTGGAAACAGCACCCGGATGGCCGGTTGGTGGGGCTTGGCACATCCCCGGACAGGATAATGGACTGGCGTTTGTCCGTGGGGTCGGGAATGGGCACCGAAGACAGCAACGCCTCGGAATAGGGGTGATAGGGTGGTGGATAAATGGATGCCACCGGTCCGAACTCCACGATTTCCCCTAAGTACATGACCGCCACAAGATCGGAAATAAAGCGTACCACACTTAGATCATGGGCAATGAATATCATGGTGGAGCCCATATCCTCCTTGATCTCATTGAGCAGGTTCAGCACGGCCGCGGCCACGGACACATCCAGGGCAGATACCGGTTCGTCGCAGATCACCAGAGACGGCCGGCTGGCCAGGGCACG
>Ga0102943_1000712_pt1 | contig 21917 bp, 17 predicted proteins | sample SalPonC_black_MG_FD_78174 | JGI IMG/M metagenome (GOLD analysis project Ga0102943, IMG submission 78174) | Salt pond soil microbial communities from South San Francisco under conditions of wetland restoration - Salt Pond MetaG... | ecosystem: Environmental > Aquatic > Marine > Intertidal zone >...
AGCCTGGCAGGTACCCGCACCAGGGGTCTGGGAGCGGCATACCCCTGGATTCTGTGCAGAAACGGCACCACCACCATTTTCATCACCACCATGGCCGATACCACCTGACCGGGCAGTCCCCAAACTGGTTTGGTACCGCTTTTTGCCAGAATAGTGGGTTTGCCCGGGCTCACCGACATGCCGTGGACCAGGATATCCGTATCCGGAAGATCTGACAGCACCTCCACTGTATAATCCCGGGTTCCCACGGAACTGCCCCCGGATATGAGCACCATGTCGGTTTCAGCCAGGGCCTGCTCACAGCAGGTCTTCAATGCCCGGGGATCATCTTTGATAATTCCATATTGTACAGGCTGTGCATGGGCCTGCTGCACAAACCCTGAAAGGGTATAGGAGTTTATGTCCCGGATACGGCCTGGAGAAGGCTTTTCATGGATGGGAATGATTTCATCTCCGGTGGAAATAATGCCCACCCTGGGCACCTGGTGTACCGGCAGAGTTAAAAAACCCATACCGGCTGCAAGTCCCACCTCCTGGGGGCGCATAAAAGTACCGGCCGGCAGGACCACGTCCCCTGTTTTATAATCTTCATCTTCAGCAATGACGTTCTGCAAAGGTGCAACACTTTTGTAGATTTCCAGGGAGGTCTCATCTATGATCCGGGTATGTTCCACCATGACAACAGCATCCGCACCCCGGGGCAGCATACCGCCAGTGGCTATAGCCGCGGCTTTACCCGGTGCCAGCACAAAATCAGGCATCCGGCCCATGGGGATGGATCCCTGGATATCAAGCCATGCCGGCGTGGATTCCGAGGCCCCGAAAGAAGCAGAGGCCTGGATGGCATATCCGTCCATGGTGGCCCGCCGAAATCCAGGCATGTTTACGGGCGCTGTCACATCCTGTGCCAGTATCCGGGAAAATGCGGATGCCACGGCAATGGTTTCCGCCTCTTTGGGTCCAAACTGCTGCTGCAAGGCCATGACTTCATCAAGGGTTTTTACTTTAAAAAAATGGCTCATTTCAGGGCCTCTTTTATTCTTTCCATGGCAAGGTTCACATTGCTGCGGCTGTTAAACGCAGAGATACGGATATAAGGATTGCCGCACCGTCCAAATCCGCCGCCCGGGGTGCACACCACTGATGCCCGGTTGAGCAGCAGATCAAAAAATTCCCAGGAATCTCTGCCCTGACCGTCCACCCAGATATAGGGGGAATTTTTTCCGCCTGCATAAGCAAAACCCAGATTTTCAACCGTCTGGCAGATGATATCTGCATTTTCCAGATACAGGGCCACCAGTTCTTTTATCTGTTCTTGGCCCTCACGGGAATACACTGCTTCAGCCGCTTTCTGGACCGGGTAGGAAACGCCGTTGAATTTGGTGCTCTGCCGCCGGTGCCACAATCCATGCAGAGAAATCACATCACCTTTGCCGGAAAAAACACGGCATTCCTTAGGCACCACGGTGAACCCGCAGCGGGTACCGGTAAACCCGGCTGTCTTGGAAAAACTTCTGAACTCCACAGCCACTTTGGCTGCCCCCTCAATTTCATAAATGCTTCTGGGCAGGGTCTCATCCCGGATAAAAGCCTCATATGCCGCATCAAACAGAATCAATGCCTTGGTTTGTCTTGCATAGTCCACCCATGCGGCAAGGTCCGATTTTGTGGCACAGGTGCCTGTGGGGTTGTTGGGAAAACACAGGTAAATAAGATCCACAGGTTCTTTTGGGATCTGCGGAAGAAAATCATTTTCCTTAAGACAGTCCATGTAGACAATATTCTGGTATCTGCCGTGTTTGAACATACCGGTTCTGCCGGCCATGACATTGGTGTCCAGATACACCGGATATACCGGATCGGGAATGGCAATTTTTATATCCCGGGCAAACAGTTCCTGAAAATTGGCGGTGTCGCATTTGGCCCCGTCACTGACAAAGATTTCATCAGCAGAAATATCAGCACCCCTGGCCTGGTAATCATGGACGGCAATTTTTTCGCGTAAAAACCCATAGCCCTGTTCCGGGCCATATCCTTTGAAGGTGGTGTCCCGGGCCATCTCATCCACGCCTTGATGAAAGGCTGCAATAACAGCCGGAGCCAGGGGCTGGGTTACATCTCCGATGCCAAGGCGTATGATCCGGGCATCGGGATTGTTTTTTTGAAACAGGGTCACGCGCTGTGCAATATCTGAAAAAAGATAAGAAGCCTGCAGCTTCTGGTAATTTTCATTGGCTCTGATCATGGATTTTCCTTTCTGTTTTCAATTTTTATGCCTGTCGGTCTGGAAATGACGAAAAATCAGGCAGAGATGACGGTCTGCCTGAGAAATTCAGGCAAAAGATTATACACCTCTTTTGGGGTTCGGATGCTCCGACCGCTGTCAATGTCCAGCAGCGGATCCGACTTGGAACTGCCCAGATCCAGCGGTTCTGAACTGCGGTTCAGGGTTCTGCCGCTGGTATCGGTGAAAGGCAGTATCAGGGGGCCCTTGCTTTCCAGCACATAGGCCATCTGCTGGTTCTTCAGAAAGACGATGCTGCCCGGAGGATAAATACCGATACTTTTAACAAATGCATGAAGAATGAACTGCAGCATGGTGTTTTTTTTCACATATTTGCGAAACACCTCGGTGACGGCGGAAATCTGGTTCAGGGCTTCCTTATAACTGCGCCTGGAGGTCATGGCATCATAGATATCGGCCAGCTTGCATATCTTTACATACAAAGGAATATCACTGCTTTTTCTGTCAGAGGGATAACACCCTTCTTCATTCTGAAACAATGGGGCATGGTGATAGGCAACAATATTTTTGACAATTGCATTGCTCAGGTTGTTTTTTTCAAGAAGATCAACGCCATATTCATAGGAATGGCGCTTGATAATATCAAATTCTTTGGGGGTCAGGCGGCCGGTTTTGTTGAGCAGAGGTTCGGGAATCATCACCTTGCCGATATCATAAAGAAAAAATCCCAGGGACATATCTTTGAGTTCATCTGGATAATAATACCTGAATCCCCGATCTGTAGCGTCTTTTGCCTGAAACACGTTGCCTGGGATATCTGCACTGTTTTCAGATAAAAATGTTTCTACCGTGCTGGAAAAATGCCTGTTGAACCTGTGAACGACAGCAGTACCTATGGCGCAGACATTAATGGAATGGTTGAACAGATAATCGTCAAAGGAAAGTATCTCCCTGCCCAAATATGAAAAAGGATGGCCGTTGGACACCAGAAATTTGGACAGTGAATATACCTGCTCTTCCAGCGCCTTTGTATCAAAACGGCCGTTGTTGTCTTTTATCTGTCCTATGGTTTGTTTTATGGCTTCCTTTGCTTTCTGGTAGGCAATTGCCGCCTGTTTCTTTATATCTTCTATTTCCTGGAGCCGCTGCCCTACATCCCCGGCAAACTGTTTTTTTTCCGGCTGCGGGGGCAGAGGAACCGCCTTGTCACGGGGGGCTGGATCAACAGCCCCATCCCGGGTAAATTGGATCCGGTTCCCGTTTTCATCCCAGAGGCCCCCGTCATTGGCTGCATTGACCATCACTGACCGAATACCATTTTCTTTGATGATTTCCAGGATCCGGGGCTTTTCAACAAGAATGGTTTTTTCCAGCAGCAGCGTTCCTTTGGAATTATAGACATCCACACCTGTCTTAACTTTTCCGCCTGATCTCACAACCGCAATAAGGTTGTCAATGGTCACCATGGTATTGGTCATAACGCTTCCTGTAACAAAGGCTGTACAGCCCGGGTCAATGATAGAAATTCATCCACTGTCAGGGTTTCCGCACGTCTTTCCGGTGAGATCTTTGCACAGGACAGGGCCTGGGCAATGGCATGCTTGTGCAGGCCCAGATCCTGGCCCACCAGAGAATTTTTAAGCGATTTGCGCCGTTTTGAAAAAGCCGCCTTGATTACCGTAAACAAAAGGGATTCCGTGGTTCTGGACACATCCGAACCGGTATGAAAATCAAACCCCAGAACCGTGGATTCCACCACTGGTCGGGGAAAAAAGGCAGCCGGGCCGACATGTGCGACACACTCGATATCTGCTGCATACCGGGCAACCGCAGATAGACGCGAATACGCTTTTTTTCCCGGAGATGCCAGGATACGGTCTGCCAGTTCTTTTTGAAACATCAAAAATGCCTTTTCTATATAAACCCTTTCCTGGACAAGCCGAAACAGGATCTGGGAAGAAATATTATAAGGCAGATTGGAGATGACCACAAGTTTTTTATCTTCCGCCACGGCCGCGATATCGGTTTTCATCACATCTGAATTCAGTATTTCAACCCAGTCAATATCATGGTTTTCCAGTTCCTGTCTGAGCAGAGGAATCAGGCGCCGGTCTTTTTCCACCACTACCACCTGCCGGGTTTTTTCTGCAATGGGTATGGTCAGGGCTCCCAGACCTGGACCGATTTCCAGTACCCGGCTGTCAGCAGATATCCCGGTCCGGTCGACAATCATCCGGGCTGTAGGCGGACTGGATAAAAAATTCTGTCCCATTTCCTTACCTGCAAACAGTTTTTCCTGTTTTAACAATTGTCCTGGATGCGTCATGGGTTTGTCCGAATTTCAAATAGGTTATGGTCCATATTTTCAACTTTTTGCCCAAAGGCAATTTACTTTTTATGCCCCTTGTAAAATTACTACTTGACTTTCATTGTGTTGAGAAGTAATTTTATTTTATATAAACAATTAATATACGCCAACATTACACAAGATTCAATACCGGGGCGCAGGATAAAATAACAGAAAAGCTTTCAAACAAGCTTTTCCAGTCTATTATTTTTAATGCCTGCATTTTTCGCCAGCGGTATGAAATCAGGGTATTTGAAAAACAATTTATAAGGATCAGGAGATGCATCATGTCAAACAACATGGACCTTGGAACCAACTGGGAAGGCTTTGTCAAAATGTTGCTGCAGCGCCTGGATATGCCGACAAAAGAAGACATCAATATGCTTCATGAAAGGCTTGACGCGCTGGAACAGCTTATCAATCAAAAACAGCCCTTTGCAAAAAAACAGACCCGGACAAAACCTCCCAGGCGAAAAAGCGCGTCCGCCACTGTTCTGGAAATTATTGCCAACCATCCTGAGGGCACAAATTTCAAAACCATCAAGGCTGCCACAGGATTTGATGATAAAAAACTGAGAAATATCATCTTCAGGCTGGATAAAATCGGGCGGATCAAAAGGGTCCGCCGGGGTATTTACAAAACCACTTAATCAATGGGAAAACCATCCATATGAGTACTTCAGCATTATCGCAGGGCCAGACCATACACAATTATGAAGTCCAGCAAATCACACCGCTGCCCATAATAGATGCCACAATGATCCAGCTGATCCACAAAAAAACCCGGGCCCGGCATTTCCATATTGCCAACAAAGACAAGGAAAATACCTTCAGTGTTATTTTCCGGACAGTTCCCACAGATTCCACCGGGGTTGCCCATATCCTTGAACACACTGTTTTGTGCGGGTCCAGAAACTTCAATGTAAGGGATCCGTTTTTTTCCATGATCAAACGCAGCCTGTCTACATTCATGAATGCCTTTACCGCCTCAGACTGGACCATGTATCCTTTTTCCACCCAGAATGAAAAAGATTATTTCAACCTCATGGATGTGTACCTGGATGCGGCATTCTTTCCGAAAATTGATGAATTGAGCTTCAAACAGGAAGGGCACCGGCTGGAGATTGATCCTGATCAGGATCCGGAACTGGTATACAAAGGGGTGGTGTATAATGAAATGAAAGGGGCCATGTCCTCACCCGGCCAGGTCATGGGCCGGGCTTTGCTCAAAAGTCTGTATCCGGACACCACATACAGCAATAATTCCGGAGGCGACCCCCTAAAGATTCCCAGGCTCTCCTGGCAGGATCTCAAAGCGTTTCACAGCCGGTATTATCATCCATCCAATGCCCAGTTCTATACCTATGGGTGTCTGCCTCTGGAAAAAACACTGGCTTTTATCCACGAAAAGGTACTGGATCAGTTTGACTATCTTTCAGTGGATTCCCTTGTTCCGCCCCAGCCCCGGTGGAAAAGTCCCAGACAGGAAACCCATGGCTATGCCTATTCCGATTCAGAGGATATGGCAAAAAAATACCAGGGATGTGTAGCCTGGCTGACCTGTGATGCCAAAGATACTTTTGAAATTCTGGTGCTCTCAATTCTTGACCAGATTTTGATGGGCAATTCCGGATCTCCATTGCGAAAGGCCCTGATTGATTCAAATCTGGGATCTGCACTGGCAGATTCATCCGGGTTTGAGCCTGACAACCGGGATGCCATGTTTGTATGCGGCCTCAAGGACATCACCAAAGATTCCGTAAAAAAAGTGGAAGAAATTATTTTTTCCACCCTCAAGGATTTGATAAAAAAAGGAATTGACCCGGATCTTATTGCGTCTGCCATCCACCAGATTGAGTTCTATCGCAAAGAGATCACCAACACACCGTATCCCTTCGGCATCAAACTGCTGATCTCCTTTGCCGGTTCCCTGATACACGAGGGAGATCCTGTGGCCTGCATCAATATCGACCAGGATCTGGACCGGCTCAAAAAGGAAATTGCACAAGGCAGATTCCTGGAAGAAAAACTGCAGACCTATTTCATTGACAACCCCCACCGGGTGTTGTTTACCCTGGAGCCGGACCCGGAGCTGGAAGCAGTCACACAGGAGAAAACCCGCAGGGAACTTGCAAAAATCTACAGCCAGCTGTCACAAAAAGACATGGAAAAGATTAAAAATGATGCAGATATGCTTGCACAGCTGCAGGAAAAGCAGGAAGATCTTTCTGTGCTGCCCACCCTGGAACTGTCAGATGTCCCCCCCCGCATAGAAATCATCAATCCGGACCACCTGGAACAGGTGCACAACGTCACCTCCTATGACAAGGCCACATCCGGAATCTTGTATTTTACCTGTCCTGTGGGGGCAGGCCATGTTGAAAAAGGTTTTTTCCCCCTGATACCCTTTTTTTGCCACGCCTTTACCAACAGCGGTACCCGCAGCCAGTCCTATGTACAGATGGCGGAAAAAATGGACAGATATACCGGCGGGATTACATTGTCGCCCTTTTCCGGCACCTATTTCAACAAGGAAGCAGATTCCCATGTATTTCTGGCCCTCCAGGGAAAGGCCCTGGACCGGAATGTGGACAATATGTTTGATATTGTAAAAGAATTTGTCCTGGATTATGGATTTACCGATCTGGACCGCATTAAAAATCTGCTTTTGCAATACCAGGCCGGCATGGAAGCCGCCATTGTCTCCACGGGACATCGGTATGCCATTTCCCTGTCATCGCGCCACCTGTCAATTGCATCCCATATCAACGAAATATGGCATGGCATTGCCCAGTATAAAACCATCAGGCAGATGGTAAAAAATATCGGCAATCCAGATACAGCCAAACCGGTTCTGGAAACACTGGCGGCCAACCTTGATGCCATGGCTGCCAGCATGCTGCGAAAAGACAATTTCAAGCCGGCTGTCATTGGAAGTCCGGATGCCATTTACCAGGCTGACGCGGCCATCGGCAAAATAATGACCGAACTGAACAATGGTTCCAGACCCGCTTTTTTCACACCGGATATCTCTTTGGACCAGCAGCTGCCCAGGGACGGATGGTATACCAGCACAGCGGTTTCCTTTGTGGGCCAGTCCTTTAAAACCGTGGGCATAACCCATGAAGACTCTCCCGGCCTGGCAGTGATCAGCAAAATTCTGCGTTCTTTGTTTTTACACCGTGAGATACGGGAAAAAGGCGGGGCATACGGCGGGTTTGCCATCTATAATTCAGAAGAAGGCATTTTTTCCTTTGGTTCCTACCGGGATCCCCATATCAAAAGAACCCTGGATGTTTATACCCGGGCATGTGCGTATATCATGAAAGGGGATTACACCCAGACCGATGTCAAGGAAGCTATTCTTCAGGTCTGCTCTGATATCGACCGGCCGGAAACACCCGGCCCCGCTGCCATGAAAGCTTTTTACCGGAATATCGCCAAACTCACCGATGAGATACGGCAGCAGTTCAAGGATGAACTGCTGAAGCTCGACAAGCAGCGGATCCAGGCCATTGCCCGCAGATATTTTGACCTGGACAGCCGCAAAACCGGTATCTCGGTTATCTCCAGCAAATCATTGCTGGAGCAGGCCAACCAGGCCCTGGAAAAAGATGGTCAGGCTCCGCTGGAACTTATAAAGATATAAACGCCATTGCCCCCCAGGGTCCCTGCTGCTTTACCACAGATACGGTTTTGTCCGGGTGTCATTTTTTCAGCAGATCAGAAATCTGCTGGTCAGCCTCTTTGGGAAAATCTGCTCTCATCCTGGCAATATCCAGGGTATGCTGTCCCAGGAGCCGGTATAAGGCTGAAAACCGGGGCATTTTTTTGTCAATATCTGCCAGGTGGCGGGCAATGATGGCTTTATCACCCCGGACCACCGGCCCGGTCATCGCATCCACGCTTCCTTTGGATGCGATGTTGCGCAGGGTTCCCTGAATCAGGGGGTCCAGGATTTCATAGGCCCGGGCCTGATCAAGTCCGGTCTGGCCCAGCAGGGTCAAAGCAAAATGTTCCAGGGTGACCAGGTAATTGGAAGCCACAACAGCTGCTGCATGGTAAAGGGTTTTTGCTTCAGTGGGAATGGTAAAGGGCCTGGCCTGCAGTGCTGCCACAATTTTTCGCCCCAGGGTTTCTGCCCTGGGGCTTCCCTCAATGGACATATTGACACCTGCAAAAGGTGATGCCTGGCCGGGTTCATACGGGGCAAATGCCTGGAGGGGATGCACAGAACCTGTGGCAGCGCCGTTTTTCCGGGCAGATGCCAGTATGTTTGAAGACAGGGCCCCGGAAAGATGAAAAACCACACTGTTTTCATTACACCCGCCGTCTGCAGCCATTTGATCACAGACCGGTGCTATGAGAATGTCCGGGGTGGTAATAAAAATCAGCTCACAGCTTTTTGCTGCATCTGCTGCTTTTTCAAACACCTTGCCTCCCCCGGCATGGAATGCGGCATTTTGTGCAGATGCACGGGTCCTGCTGAAAAAAGCAGCCGGTCGATACTCCTGGCCTGCCAGGTGCACTGCCAGGTTAGTACCTACGCGGCCGCATCCGATAACACAAAAATCTGTTTTTGTTTTACTTGTATTCATGTTCATCCGATGGAAAACTGCCCTGCTGCACCTCATCCATATATGCTGCCAGCCCTTGCCGGGCCTGTGATGCCAGATCTGCATATTTTTTTACAAATTTGGGCAGAAACCGGTCATTGATGCCCAGCATGTCATGGAGCACCAGGATCTGGCCGTCACAATGGGAACCGGCACCAATGCCTATGGTGGGAATTTTCAGGGTCTGGGTAATTTTTTGGGATATAGGGGACGGGATTCCTTCCAGAACAACAGAAAAGGCACCGGCTGCCTCCACATCCTGTGCATCCTTGAGCAGCCGCTTTTCATCCCGCTGCACCTTGAAACCGCCCATCTGGTGAACCGACTGGGGAGTCAGCCCGATATGGGCCTGGACAGGTATCCCGGCTCTGGCCAAGGCAGTGATCACCGGGCAGACATCAGCCCCGCCTTCCAGCTTGACCGCGGCAGCGCCTGCCTCCTTTAAAAAACGGCCGGCATTTTCCACGGCTGCATCCAGAGATCCCTGGTAGGACATAAAGGGCATATCCCCCACCACCAGGGCCCGGGAACAGCCCCGGGAAACCATGGCAGTATGGTAGATGATTTCATCCATGGTCACGGACAGGGTGTTTGGTTTGCCCTGTACCACCATTCCCAGAGAATCCCCTACCAGGACAGTGTCAATACCTGCCTGATCCAGCATCCGTGCAAACGGAAAATCATAGGCGGTCAGGGCGGTGATTTTTTTGCCTTCCTGTTTCATTTTCAGCAGTGTTGATACAGTAACCTGTGATTGCATGGCCTTTTTTCCTCCAATTATTGATTCCAGACATCTCAGAATACATTAGAATAAAACCGGCCAAGTTTCAACCCCGGTTTGTCCGGATTCGGCACCACTGCTGGTATTGGTGCATGCTGGACAAAGCCTTTACCGCACGTTCCGGTGAAGGGAAAAATACCCCTTTATATGCCATATCTCCATACCGGTACAGGGTCTGGCTGAGGGCATCGGTAAGCAGGCTCACCCCTAAAACAGGCTTGTTGTATTTTTGTGTCATCTCCACCACATACCGGGTATAGGATGCTTCAAATTCCAGTATCACCTGTTTAAATGCTGCCACCTGTTCTCTGGAAATGGATGGGTCTGTCTGGGCAATGGATTTGGCCATGTTATTCACCAGGACCCGTTTGCCATGGATCCCTAAATGAATGACCGCATCGCACCCATCCCACTTGAGCAGCGCCTCCAGACAGGTTTTGGGAACTTCCGGATCACCCTCCCCCACCAGATCCACAGGATTGCCATGGCTCCAGAAGTCCGGAAGTACAGCATTGAGGCGTTCAATTATATCTTCTGACAAAGGCGGCACCACAAGCCCGTATTCTGCGCACAGGTCTGCGGCAATCACCCCCCAGCCGCCCCCCAGGGTCATGATGGCCACCCGGTTGCCCCGGGGCAGGGGCAATGATGAAAATACCGCAGACAGATCCAGCAGTTCCATGGGCTGGTCCACCTGGATGATGCCGGCCTGACGGCAGGCAGCATCAAACACACGGGCATTGGAGGCCATGGCACCGGTGTGACTGGCCGCAGCCTGCTCCCCCTGTTTTGTGCGGCCGCCCTTGAGCACCACCACCGGTTTTTTTGTGGATACCCGCCTGGCACTGTTGAAAAACCGCCGGCCGTCCTTGACGCTTTCAATATACAGGACCACGGTACGGGTAAGGGCATCTATTTCAAAGGCCTCCATATAGTCTTCAATGGTGACCATGGCCTCATTCCCGGATCCGGAAAAGGCCCGGATGCCGATTCCCTGCTGCTCGGCAAAAGCCAGAAGCTGGGTGCCCATGTTACCGGACTGGCTCACCAGGGCGGTGGACCCGGGAATGGGATATGCATGGGCAGCACTGCAGTAAATATCTGCATGGGGATTGCACATGCCCATGGTATTGGGGCCCAGAATCAGAATACCGCTTTTCCGTGCCTGTTCCACCAGTTGTTTTTCCAGTGCCGCCCCCTGGTCTCCCACTTCCCGGAAACCGGAAGTTATGAGCAGCATCCCTTTTACCTTTTTGGCCTCAAGCTCCGGGATCAGGTCCATGACATGCCGGGCCGGCACAGTGACCACGGCCAGATCCACATCTGCGGGAATGTCGCTTACAGACCGATACACCTGCCTGCCCATGATGGTGCCGCCTTTGGGATTCACCAGATACACCTTTCCCCTGTAATCCCGGGAAAGGGTATTGGAAGGCAGCATATGCCCCCACTTGCCCGGAGAAGCAGATGCCCCCACAAAGGCAATGGATGCCGGATAAAAACACGCTCCCAGTATTTTCAGGTCAATGCGGGGGGACACCTCATTTTCCCTGGCAGGGGGGCCGGTGATGATAAGCCCGTCTACTGCCACAGGCATGCCGTCAGGCTGGATGATCAGCGGATTGATATCAATTTCTCTGATCTGAGGCCAGGTGACTGCCAGATCGGAAAGTCCCTTTAAAACAGTTTTTATTGCCTGTATATCGCAGGCCGCCTCTCCCCTGAATGCCTGAAGCAGGGCTGCACCGGCAAAGGATGTCAGCATATCCTCCATGTCCGTCTCATCCAGGGGCGCTATCTTAAAGACAATATCTGCCAGGGCTTCGGTGAAAACTCCCCCGAGGCCAAACATGATCACCGGGCCGAACTGGGGATCTCTGAACATTCCGGCAACAAATTCACGTTTTCCCTGAATCATGGGCTGCACCAAAAATCCCTGGAGTTCTTCGCCGGCTTGGGCTGCCATTTTCCTGGCCGCAGCCAGCACCTGTGCTTCCGTAGTCAGCCCGAGGTGCACCAGATCTGCTTCTGTTTTATGCAAAACCGCCGCACCCATGCCCTTGAGAACCACGGGAAATCCTGAGGCCGCAGCTGCCAGGGCTGCTTCTTCCGGTGTTTTTGCCTGACAATCCTTGACCACGGGCATGCCCATGGCCTGAAAAATCTGTTTGGCCTCAGCTTCGGTTATGTGTTTTTGTTTTTCCTGTGCAGCATTTGCCAGCATCGCTTCAATATCAATGGCACCCATTATTTTTTTACCCCGTAAGATACAATGTTTATAATACCGCTGGATGCGGCCTGCACATCCAGTTCCCTGTCAAAGATCACCTGCTTCAGGCAGGTATGCTCAATAGCCCCAAGTATGATCTTCTGCAATAAAAACGGATCAGTATCCGGCTTGAGTTCTTTTTCTGCAATCCCGTCACACACAATTTTTCGGATAAGCCGGCTGTACTTTTTCACCATGACATAGGCACAGGAATCAAAATATGCCGGAGAATTGCGTACCTCCAGCAGCAGGATTCTGGCAAACACCCGGTTGTGGATGTAGCTTTCAAGACTGGCAAAAACAACGGCCTCCAGCTTTTCCATACAGGTGTTTTCTGCTGCTGTCCTGTCCTGAACAAGCGCCAGAAATCCTGCAAAGTGCTGGTGCAGCACCTGGTAGAGGAGGTCTTTTTTATCCTTGAAATACTTGTAGATCAGCCCTTCGGTCACCCCGGCATTTTTCGCGATTTCAGCAATGGTAATGGACTGAAAATCTTTTGTACCCATCAGGGTGGAAAAAGATGTCATGATCTTTCGTTTGCCCGGCGGACTGGTTCTGCAGACAGGTTTCATAAGACTGCTTCCTTGCATGGAATTGCGGATTTCAAAAGGTGAGTAAAACTTACTTACAAAACACGGGTCTGTCAAGAACAAACACCAAATTCAGTTGACACACAAAAAATTTATCATGATACCCTGTGATTTTATTTTAACAGGAATCTAGTGAAAATCCCACAAAGGTATGATAGGGTGCGGCCCATGAAATGTTTGGACTGTTATTTCATCACCAAATTACAATAAGGACGTTCCCATGTCCCTTGATCTGCACAGCGACACACACATGCACTCCACCTATTCAGACGGCAGGGCCACCATCGCTGCAATGGCTGAAGCTGCTTTTGAAAAAGGATTTACCACCATAGCCATCACCGACCATGTGCCTTTGCCTTTTGACAGCCGGTATGCCATGAAAATGGCGCAGATGGCTGCATACCGAAAAGAGATAAACCTGATAAAGCAGGCCTATGAAGGCAGAATGGCCGTAAAATCCGGCCTGGAAATCGAATATATCCCGGAGCACAAAGACTGGTTCGCATCCATCGCATCCATGGACTGGGATGTCACCATTGCATCGGTTCACACCCTGGTTGTGGGCAGCACCCCCTGCCTGGTCAACGGCAACGGGACTGAATTTCACACCTGCCTGGGTAAAAATTTCAACCAGGATATCACATCCCTTTGCCGGGCATATTATCAGACCCTGCAGGAAGCGGTTCAAACCGGGTGGTTCGATATAGTGGGACACCTGGATGTATTGAAAAAATACAATACCAATAACCGATTTTTCAATGAAACAGACACCTGGTACCAGGAACTGGTGGAAGATACCCTGGATGTCATCAGGGATCAGAAAATGAAACTGGAAATCAACATGGGTGCCATGGCGCATCCCATCGGTATTCCCTACCCGTCTCCCTGGATTGTGAAGACAGCACAAAAAAAAGGTATTTCTCTGGTCATGGGATCTGATGCCCATCATCCCGGGGGCATTGGTAAGGATTTCGACCGGATCCAGGATATGCTTGCCTGAAAAAAAACAGCCCTGTTATCAGATATTACTGCCTGCCACCGGCATCACTGCCATGGTCAACCGGGACACACAGACCTTTTCTCCGGCTGCATTTTCTATGGTGATGTCCCAGACATGGGTGGTACGTCCCAGGTGTACCGGCCGCACCGTGCCGGTCACCCTGCCGGTGCGCACCTGTTTGAGATGATTGGCTGATATTTCAAGGCCAACGGAATAATGATCGGAATCCAGGGCCAGAAAAGAGGCTACGCTGCCCAGTGTTTCTGCCAGCACAACCGATGCCCCGCCATGGAGGATGCCCATGGGCTGGACGGTGCGGTGATCCACCGGCATGGTGGCGCAGATAAAATCAGGTCCGAATTCTGTAAATTCAATGCCCATATGGCCCACAATGGTTTTGTCAATGACCGGTGCAAACGGTGTCATATCAAGGGGTTGTTTCCAAATCTGCTGCATGTCGTCTCCGTATATTTTTTGGGAAGTCATATCCTGTTTTTCAGCTAATGCATACTTTAGGATTTATTTTTACTGAAGTTGCCGGATGGTTCCGGCGCCAGCATATCAACCGGGAATCCGCACCATCCGGCTGGCGGGAATGACCTCGATTTTTCCTTTTAGTTTGGGCAGCTCAATTTTCAGGGTTTCCAGGGTGGCGGGATATGGGTGGCCGATACCGATGGCAGCCCCGTGTTTTTTGGCAATTTTTTTGAGCTGGGCAAACTGACCGGTGATATACTCTACCTCCTGGACATTGTCCAGAAACACATCCCGTTCGGCAAACCGGACCTGAAGCAGGCGCGCAGATGCACGGCACCGGGAGTTTTTCGCAGTTCTGGAGTCAATGAAAAACAGATTTTTCTTTTTCAGGATAGTGAACACCTGGTTCATCTGGTTGGCATGGGTGGTAAACATGGACCCCATGTGGTTATTGACCCCTGAGACCCCCTGGACCTCTCCCAGGTTTTTTTCCAGCTGGGCAATCAGCACATCGGGCGGCATGCTGGTGAGCAGGGCCCCGGGCCCTGGATTCACCGAAGGATATTCCATTGGTTCCATGGGCAGGTGCAGCATGATTTCAGCACCTTTGTCAGCCAGCATTCTGGAAGTGACCCGGCCGAACGGCGACCAGGGCAGGACGGAAAAACTGATATTCGGCTCCAGTGCATGCAGGGCCATGGCAATTTTTTTATCATATCCGATATCATCAATAATCAGGGCTATTCTGATCGTCTCATCTTCCGGCGGCGGTTTGACAGCTGAAGGTTCTTTCCGGATATCACCCAGGCCCTCAAAAACTTCATATACAATGGGGTGGCCGTTTTTTTCCATGAGCCCGGGCTGGGGCTTTTTGGGCGGCAGCTCACTGATATCTTCATACACAGGCGCAGGTTTATCCAGCCCCTCTGGCTTGTAAGTATCTGGTGAGGGGGCAGGTTTACCCGCAGTCTTGGGGACCTTATCCGGCAAAGGTGCGGGCTGCCGGATATACATATCCGCCAGCATGGCCCCTGTAAGGCATATGCCCACCAAAATCAGAACACCGATAATCACCTTTTTCAATTCCAACGGCACATCAATTTTTTTTGGGGTGCCGGTCTTTTTTTTGGGAGAAACCGATCTTTTTGTTCCGGATATTTTTTTTTTGGTTACCGCTTTTTTGGGCACTGCTTTTTTTGATACTGATTTTCTGGGTGCCGGTTTTCCAGCACCCTTTTTTTTAATTGCCATTTACTTTTTTGAAAACTCCATAGCTTATCAGGATATCAAGGGCTCTTCTCACCTGAGCATCCTTTTGAAGCTGTTCAGTTTCCTGCTGCTGCGATTGTCTGGATGGCGCCGGTGACGGTGTTCCGGATTTTTTATCATCTGCTGCTTCAGGCAGCAGGCTGTTTTGCAGGTCTTTTTCCTTAACCATCCGGTCAAAGGCAGAGGCCTTTTTGGTCTCTTTTTCAAGGATAGCATGGGCCACGAGGATATCGGGCTGGATGCCTTTTGCCTGTATGGATCTGCCGCTGGGCGTGTAATACCTGGCAATGGTGTATTTGAGACCGTATCCGTCTTTCAAGGGACGGACAGTCTGGACCGATCCTTTTCCAAAAGAGGGGGTACCCAAAATCAGTGCCCGGGAATGGTCCTGCAATGCGCCGGCAACAATTTCAGATGCAGATGCAGATCCACCGTTGATCAACACCACAATGGGATATTTTGGGTCATCTTTTCCGGGATGGGCTTCATATACCTGGGGATTTTTTTCCTGGCGCCCCTTGATGGAAACAATCACGCCCTGGTCCAGAAAAAAATCAGAAGCCTTTATGGCCTGATCCAGCAGTCCGCCGGGATTATCCCGCAGGTCAATAACAAGTCCTTTGAAATCATTTTTCCGGGTTTCCAGTTTTTCAAGGTGTTCGCGTATCTCTTCATGGGTATTCATCCTGAAATTGGTGATCCGCAGGTATCCGTAGCCGGGCTTGAGCATTGCCGATCTTACGCTGGTCATGGGAATCAGGTTCCGTTTTAAAGAAAATACCAGGGGTGCGGGTTCATCCTCCCGGATAATGGTAATTTTCACCTCTTCATGCCTGGGACCCCGCATCTTGCTCACCGCCTCCCACAATGCCATGCCTTTGGTGGATTCACCATCAATTTTCACAATGATATCCCCGGCAAAAATGCCGGCTTCATAGGCAGGGGTGCCCTCAATAGGAGACACCACGGTCAATATGCCGTCTTTCATGGTGATTACAATACCGATGCCGGAAAATTCCCCTTTGGTGTCATCCTGCAGGTCATCAAATGCTTCAGGCGGCATAAAACTGGAATGAGGATCCAGGTTTCCCACCATACCTTTGATGGCGTTGTGGATCAGGGTGTCGGCATCCACCTCATCCACGTAATTTTTTTCCAGTTCTTCCAGGACATCAACGAATAATTTCAAAGAGGTGTAGGTTTTGTCTGTTTCAGCACAAACCGGTATTCCCCAGGACAGGACCAAAGCCAGGGCCAAAGCCGTCCCGAACAGCCACCGGGTATAAAACGATCGAATTATCATGGGTTCTATGCTCCTTTTTTTAACCATTTCAGAGGGTCCACCGGTTTTCCATGGTGCCTGACTTCAAAGTGCAGACAAAGCCCTTTGATGGAGCCGGTATCACCAGCTGTGGCAATCACTTCACCCGCATCCACTTTTTCACCTTTCTGCTTGAAAAATTCCTGCACATGGGCGTACAGGGTATAATAACTTTCACCATGATCTATGATCAAAAGATTGCCATATCCTTTCAGCCAGTCGGCAAACATGACCTTACCTTTAAATACAGACCGGACAGGTTCCCCCCGTTCCACCTTTATATCAATTCCGCTCTGAAAAGTGAAGGAATTGTAATTTCCGGATCGGGACGGGCCGAACCGGGACACGATTTCTCCTTTAACCGGTGCGGGCAGACGGCCTTTTAACCGGGAAAAAACAATACCGCCCGGAAAAGGAGGTACCTGTGCCTGTTTTCCAATGGCATGCATTTTTTCATCCAGGCGTATGGCTGCATCCTTCAAAGATGCGAGCGCTGCCTGGGACAAGGCTTTTTTCTGCCGGATGTCTTTGAGAATAGCCTCTTTCTTCTCACTTTCCTTTTCCTGGATGCGGATCTGAAGCGCCAGGTCCTGTTCCAGTTTTGCCTTGACAGCCTTTCGTTCTGTCAATTGCGCCGCAAGGGTCTGAAACCTCTGCAGGTCCCGGGTCTGTTTTTCAATGGCCTGAAAGTCAGAAAGAACAATTTGTTTCATGGCATTCTGGGAAACAAAAAAGTCAAACATTGATGCCGGCAGACCCATCATATCCAGACTGCCGATATTATGCATACGGTAGAGGGCATTCAGCCGGTCTCCGGCATACACCTGGTTTTCCTGCAGCTGCAAAGCGAGCTGCTCTCTATCGGCCTGTATGGCGGCAATGCGTTTATCCAGATCCCGGGTTTCTCTGGACAGGGCATCCGCCTTGATCCGGGCCTGGTTCAATGTATAATCGATCTGGTTCAACCCTTCGATAATTTGTGTTTCTTTTTTGCTGAACCGGGTTATCTGTTCTTGTTTTTCATTGATGCGGGTCTCAATGGTCTGTTTTTTTTCCTGTATCCGGGGATCGGGTTTCAGGGTATCAGAAACCTTTGAAGGCTGTGTTTTTTCTGCAGGGGACACCTCTTGCAGTTCAATGTATTTAGGGCGGTTGCGGACATAGCCCTGATGGTTTTCATACTGCACTGTCACCCATCCACCGATGCCGCCTTTTACTGCTGTCACCCCCACTTTGGTGCCTTTTTCCAGTACCAGCACCACTGCGGCATCCTGGGAGGGCTCAGATCGGACATTGAGTCTAGAAGCAGTGATGGTGCCCTGATAAATCACCGGTGGTGCAGCCCACAAGGCGGTGGCCGCCACTGTCATCAGCCATGCCCATACCAGGATTATTTTAAGATCTGCTTTAAGGAGAGATAACATCCAAACCACCCTAAAAATGTACTGGCCAGAATGATAAGGCCCATGGCCTTGACAGACAGAAACCGGATATCAAGATACACATAAGTGCTCAAATTCTGAGAAATGCCCGACGACACCGTAAAAAAGGCAGCCAACAGGATCAAAAGTCCCAAAAGACCGCCCAGAAAGCCCTGGAAAAGTCCTTCCACATAAAAAGGGGTTTTTATAAAGCCTTCAGTGGCCCCTACCAGCCGCATAATTTCAATTTCAAGACGGCGGGAATAAAATGCCAGCCGCACAGTATTGGCAGTAATAAAAAGGGCGATCAGCAAAAAAAGACCGCACATGGCATACCCGGTGATCCTGAACAATGAAAAAATTTTCAAAAACCTTGCCAGCCATCCCTGGCCGTATTCCACACTTTCCACCATCTCCAGTGCCCCGATTTTTTTTGCAAACGCAGCCACCTCCTGGAAATCACCATGGGTTTTCATCCGGATTTCCAGGGCATGGGGCAAAGGATTGTGCTTTAAGGTATCAAAAAATCGGGTATGTGAAGACATTTCGTTTTTTAACTTTTCCAGGGCCTGGGATTTTGGAATGAAACGCATGTCCTCCACCGCACCCAGGCTGTTGATCCGGGCTTCAAGATCCGGCAGCATCTCCGGGGAAAAAGCAGGTTCAAGATAAATCATGGCCCGCCCGCCCTGGTTCCAGCTTTCAATCACCCGGCTGGCATTTTCAAAAAACAGCAAAAACAGGGATACCACCAGAATGGACAAGGAAATAGTCACTATGGTGATCAGGTTCAAAAATCGGTTTGACCGAATGTCTGCCAGGGCTTTTTTTATATATCTGGTCATGGGCATCAGCTTCCTTATCAGGGCATAACAGCAGTCAGAGCATGGTGGACGTTTTGACCAGCTGTCCCTGGTCCAGCACAATATTGCGGCCCCGCACCATGCTTTCCATCAGGTGCAGGTTATGGCTTGCCACCAGTATGGTTGCGCCTTTCTGGTGATACGCCATTAGAAAATCCAGCACCAGTCCGGCAGATGCCTGGTCCAGGCTGCCTGTGGGTTCATCAGCCAGGATGATATCCGGGTCCCCCACCACAGCCCTTGCCACTGCCACCCGCTGCTGTTCACCGCCTGAAAGGGTGGGCGGCAGGGCATTTGCTTTTTTTTCCATGCCGGTGGTGCGCAGAACATGCATCACTTTTTTGCGGATATAAGAGGGTTTTTCCCCGGCCACCTCCAGCACCAAAGCCACATTTTCATATACGGTCCGGCCGGGAATCAGCTTGAAATCCTGGAAGACCATACCGAAGCGCCGCCGCAGACGGGGCAGTTTTGCAGCGGAAATCCGGGCGAGGTTCATGCCGTTGATAAGTATCTGGCCCTCGGAAACCTTTTCAGCCAGGTAAAGCACCTTGAGCAAGGTGGACTTTCCTGCTCCGGAAGGGCCGGAAATGAAAATGAATTCTCCGGGCTGAATATCCACAGAAACATCGTTCAATGCCAGTTTCGCGCCATACCGCTTGGTGACATTAAACAATCTGATAATCGAATGTTTGCTGCTGTCCAGGTTCATATTTTTGTATGCATTCAGTTTTCATCACAGTCCATATTTGACTGGCACTGAATTTACTGATATATATTGGTTGTGTCAAGGAGTGCTGAAAAACAGTTTTTCTTACACCCAAAGCCTTCACTGAAACCGTAAACCCGGCTTCTTCCAAACAGTGAAGGCTTTGCCATATAAAAACCATAAGGACAGAAAAATGCTGTTATTTGATTCCCACTGCCATATTGACGACCCCTGCTTTGCTGCAGATATGGATGCCGTGTTTGAGCGGGCTGAAACGGCAGGGGTCCGGGCCATGGCCATTGCAGGGGTAGACACAGACACCGCCCAAAAAGCCGTCGAAATTGCCGGCGGCCGGAACAATGTCATCACGGCAGTGGGCATCCATCCCCATGATGCCGTGCATTGCACCCCAAAAAATCTGGCGGATCTGGCCGGCCTGGCAGAGAAAAACAGCTGCGTCAAAGCCTGGGGGGAGACCGGCCTGGATTTTAACCGGATGTTTTCTCCGCAAAAAGACCAGGAAGTCTGTTTCACGGCCCAGCTGGCCATTGCCGGGGATCTGGATCTTCCCCTGATTTTCCATGAACGTGATTCCAACGGCCGGTTTTATGACATTGTAAAAACAGACGGGCCTGACACCAGAAAAGGGGTGGTCCACTGTTTCTCCGGCACCCGCACAGAATTGTTCCAATATCTGGATCTGGGGTACTATATCGGCATAACCGGCATTTTAACCATCCAGCAGCGGGGAAAACTGCTCAGGGAACTGGCACCGTTGATCCCCAAAGACAAAATTCTCATTGAAACCGATGCCCCGTATCTCACCCCTGCCCCCCAGAAAAACAAATACCGGCGCAATGAACCCGCGTTTGTCCGTTCAGTGCTGGAAAAACTGGCACAGGTAAGGGACGAAGACCCACAGGAACTGGCAAAAACCATCTTCACCAACACCAACAGATTTTTTAACACCAGCTTTGTCTGAAATGCCATCCCCGCCGGAATAACCCACCGCAGCAGCACAGAGCCCCGGCGCTTTTCTGCGCTTAGACAGTCAGACCCATCCACAGATCCCATGCCGGATGCAGTGCGGGGTCAGCGGCAAAAAGCTGTCCCGCCGATGGGTGCGGTCAGACCGCCGGGGTGGTATCCTTTGCCATCAGCTTTGTCACCGCTTTTTCAAGGCCGTCCAAAGACAGTTCAAACATGGGGAAAATGGCACTGATGGTCATGATGGTGTGGGTGTAGCCCCACATGGATGCAGGCACCGGGTTCAGCCACACGCTGTGGCTGAAGGTTTCAGCCAGAAATTTGAGCTGCTGGATGCTGGGCCGGCCGCTGCGCTCACTGATGTGGATGGAGCCGTCATGGGCCATGAGTTCATAGGGGGCCATGCTGGCATCCCCCACTATGATGAGCCGGGTGTCCGGGTCATTTCTGGTAAATTCCACAATCTTTTTGGGCTTTTTATACCGGGCCGGGTCCTCCCACACATAATCGTAAATGGTGTTGTGGAAAAAATAGGTTTTCACTTCCTTGAACTGGGCCCTGGCATAATCAAACAGGGTCTGGACAATGCCAATATGGGGATCCATTGACCAGCCGCCATTGTCAATGGCCAGGATCACCTTGAGCCGGTCCTTGAGCGCCCGGTCAAACACCAGCTCGATCTCGCCGGCGTTGCGCATGGTTTCTCTGATGGTCTCATCCACATTGACCTGGTCTTTGGGACCGGCCGGCACCAGGTTGCGCAGCCGCTTGAGGGCCTCTCCGATATTGGCCTGGGTCAGGGGACCGGCTGTGGAATAATCCTTGTAACGCCTTTCATTGGCCACTTTTACCGCAGATTTTCCGCCGGACGACCCGCCCACCCGCATGCCGCCGGGATGGTATCCGGAATGGCCCACAGGAGAATATCCGCCGGTGCCGATCCATTTTCCGCCGCCATCATGGCGCCCCTCCTGGTCCTTAAGCCGCTCCTTGAAGTATTCGATCAGTTCATCCGGCGACAT
>Ga0102943_1000714_pt1 | contig 21870 bp, 16 predicted proteins | sample SalPonC_black_MG_FD_78174 | JGI IMG/M metagenome (GOLD analysis project Ga0102943, IMG submission 78174) | Salt pond soil microbial communities from South San Francisco under conditions of wetland restoration - Salt Pond MetaG... | ecosystem: Environmental > Aquatic > Marine > Intertidal zone >...
CCGAAGCCCTGGGCGAACGGTCGGCGGATCAGGCAGGAGAAACGGCCTCGTGAGAAGGGACCTGGGGACGGGGGGACCTCAAGGCTAACGCATCATGAAAGTTTTTTATGTATTACATAGGTTGAAAACATCCATACATTGTCGACGGGTTCGGCGATGTTCGGTTACTTCTACGGTTCTTCTGTTTTTCTGTTCTTCTGTTCTGCGGTTTCAAACTGTTAACGCTGTTTTTCAATCGTTCCCGAAACTCACAGAACCGAAGAACAGAGAAACCGACGAATATTGAACCGTAGAAGTGCCCTAAAACCGTTAATCCAATTGTTTTTCAACGAAAAACAGATCAACTTTTATACTATGCGTTAGCCCTGGAGGGGACAGGGAGACTTGGGGACGGGGAGCAGCCGCGCCCCTTACCCGCTGCTAAACTTTTAAACAGGTGTGCCGACAGGCACGCCGGCTAAACTTCTAAACTTCTTCCAAGCATGGCCAAACGAAAAAAGTCTGCTTCCTTCACCGAAAAGATGCGTCTGCTCCGGAAAGCCGGACTGGAGGATTTCATCATCCGGCGACCCGCTTCTTTCGAAGACGCCCCGCTGGACCCGCTTCCCGAGCGAATGAAGCGCATCCTGGATTATCTGAAAAAATACCGGTCCAAAAACAAGGAAGATATGTTCTGCTTCATCATGTACGACATCACCGACGACCGCATCCGCAACTATATTGCCAAATACCTCCTGGAAAAAGGCTGCATCCGTATCCAGAAGTCGGTCTACATGGCCTGCCTCGACAAAGCGCTTTACCAGGACATCCACCGCACCCTCAAGGAAGTCAACGACATGTACGACAATGAGGACAGCATCATCTTTGTCCCCATCGACGAATTTCACGTGGAAGACATGAAAATGGTCGGTAAAAACATCGACCTGTCCCTGGTCGTCGACCTGCCCAGCACGCTTTTCTTCTGATAATCATCACCCTTCGTTTTTTCCGGCCGCCTTACTGGGATTTCCGCTCCTTTTTCCTTAATTTAAGGGGTGTTCCGAAAGGAAAACAGCTCTTAAAATTACCACAGTTGCGGTATTGATACGTTCATTGAAATTTTGTAATTTTGCACCTTCAAATTTTAGCCGGCGCGTTTATTGTTAAAACACCTCTTTTCGCCGAAACCAATGAAATTTTTATTGATTATCAATTAGTTACGCAAACAACGAGTCAGAGTACCACTTCCAGTAGAATAGGGATTAAGACACTATGATTTACATTATCTACGAGATTGTTGATAAGTCAGAGTACCACTTCCAGTAGAATAGGGATTAAGACCCCATGATTTGAAATCATTGAGTTCGAGATTCTTTAGTGTCAGAGTACCACTTCCAGTAGAATAGGGATTAAGACTTTGTTGGTTCTTTTCTTGTCGTACAGCTTCTTTTCGTCAGAGTACCACTTCCAGTAGAATAGGGATTAAGACGGCGTCGGCGTAGGTTATTTCGAAGCCTTCGTCGCCGGGTCAGAGTACCACTTCCAGTAGAATAGGGATTAAGACTACGCAACCACTTGCGCGTAAGCTTCATTGGCAGTCTTTGTCAGAGTACCACTTCCAGTAGAATAGGGATTAAGACTCCTGCAGCTTTTCGTGTTTCCTGTAGGGTGTGTGTTGTCAGAGTACCACTTCCAGTAGAATAGGGATTAAGACGGCAGGGATTCAAATTCTTCAATGGACATCCATTCTCCGTCAGAGTACCACTTCCAAGAGAATAGGGATTAAGACTAGGGAATCAGAACTCTTTAGATTTTATATTCAATGAGGTCAGAGTACCACTTCCAAGAGAATAGGGATTAAGACCGCCCCCCTCAATCCCCCCAATGGGGGGAAGATAATTCCCCTCCCCACCGGGGAGGTCGGGAGGGGCGTCAGCGTACCGCTTCCAGTAGAACAGGGATGACGACTGCCAGACTGCGCTTCCCTTGATCGCCGTAGCCATTTTACCGGCGAAGGCTGCCCGGCGCAACCAGGTGGCTTCGAATCCCACATTCAGGGCGCGCCCCTTGAAGGCGCACCCTGACGTGGCAGCGTACCGCTTCCAGTAGAACAGGGATGACGACTGCCAGACTGAGCTTCCCTTGATCGCCGTAGCCATTTTACCGGCGAAGGCTGCCCGGCGCAACCAGGTGGCTTCGAATCCCACATTCAGGGCGCGCCCTTGAAGGCGCACCCTGACGTGGCAGCCTACCGCTTCCAGTAGAACAGGGATGACGACCGCCAGACTGCGCTTCCCTTGATCGCCGTAGCCATTTTACCGGCGAAGGCTGCCCGACGCAACCAGGTGGCTTCGAATCCCACATTCAGGGCGCGCCCTTGAAGGCGCACCCTGAGGGGGCATCTCCTTCCCCCAGAGGGAGGTGGCCGAAGGCCGGAGGGGCGTCAGAGTACCTGTTAGTGCGGCTGATTGAATAGCTTTGTGCTTCTTTGCGCCCCCTTTGTGCTTCTTTGTGTAAATTCACTTTTCGGAGTAAACTCAACGCTTAACCCGGCGAATGAATTCGCCGTCACGTACGCATCACCATGCAGCACACCGAACAACAAGACCGCCGCCACCGCATTGAAGACGAAATCCTCGCCGACGCCTACGGCCCTTACGAGCAGCAAATCGCCTGGCACAACTATCTGTCCGGCATGCTGGACTTCCCCTTCCGCGCCCAAGTCAGGCGCCGCCGCCGCGACCGCTGTGAGTTGCTGCGCGAGGTGGAAGTGCTGCGACTGGAAGAGGCGGACGAAGGCAGCGATGAGCAGCGCGTCGAGGTCATTGACCTGGAAGAGCAGTTTTCCTTCTCGGTTCCCCTGGAAGAACTTCAGAACGTGCAGGCCGATGATGAGACCTACGAAGCGGTGGAAGACTGGAAGTACTGGAAACGGAATGGATGACCGGTTGGTCCGGTTGTCGTCAAGGATTTGTTCTCTGAATTCACGGGGTGACTCCGCCCGAGTCACCCCGTGAATTACGCCTGTACTGATCGTTTGACAGCGTTCAATTTTTTAAAAATCAATTCTTTGTGTTCTCCGTGACTCCTCCGCGAAACGCTGTGTAACAAAAATGCTTTTCGGAGTAGACTCAATTTTTCACAAACACATCCCGAAACACCCTGCTCCCATCCCCCGGCGCCCGGCCGGGACCGCTTACGAGTTCCACCACATACACCCCCGTCTGTAAGGCATTCACCGGAAAGCTGAACAATTGCCTGCCCGGCGGCCGGCGTTCCACCGCCGGGGTGAGTTGAAGCTGCCCCAGGGCATTGTAGATACGAAAGCGCACCGGCCCCGCCTCGTTCAGCGCAGCCTCAATAAAAAGTTCATCGGATGCCGGATTCGGGTATAGCTCCATCTTTTCCGTTACCGCTACGGAGGCTTCGACCGACGTGGATAGGCGCCCGGCGCAGCTCAGAATGCCGACATCTGGCGATGCTTCTTCGGTAAAACCGATGCTCCGGCCGGCGCCGCGGGCGGGACTGCGCTCCTCCAGATAGTAACGGCCCGCCGCATCCTTGACCAGCAACGGATTCTGGCTGCGGTCGTATTTACTGAAAAAGGGGCCCGAGGCGGAATCCGCCTCTACCCTGCCGTAAAGGTTAAAGCGGCTGTCTACCTCCACCGCTCGTCCCTCCTGATTATCAAAACGCACATCGGCATTGGCGTTACCCCATAAGATGGAGTTGCTGACCTGTACGTGCAGCAAAGAATCGGAGGCCGGCCGGTAGCTGAGTCCGTAACCCGAGGCTAGCGCGCCGGCGTCATTTTCAGCATAATCATTAAAGGCAATCAGCGAGTGTAAAATTTTACAATTGGTCCAGTTTGCGTGTTGCAGCATCCGGATACCCGTGCCTTTATTGTCGGTTACCGTCGTATTCACCATGATGAAGTCGGAGAGCAGCGTGCTGCCGCCTTCCTCAAAATGGACGATGGAGGAAAAGCGCCCCGCCTCATTTTCAACGAGCGTGCAGTTGGCCAGCATCAGCTGGGCTTTGGCCAGGTAACCGACAAAGTCGACGGCGCCCCGGCTCGCATTTTTTAGCGTCAGCCCGTCCAGTACTACCGCCGCCGAATTTCCCGAAGCGATAAGGAAATTGAAAATCGCCCCGTTTTTCCCGCCGTCTAGAACAGTTGGGTAACGGCAGTAATCCCGCTCGGTGAAGTCGGCGTTCCAGCCGCCCTGTATCATCAGCCGCGGGGCCTCGCTGAAGGTCTCGTAGAGGTAATTGAGTGCGTATTCGCCTTCCGGTATCCGCAACACCGATCCCCGGGGCGCCCGGCGGATGACGGCTTCCAGCGGTTCTTTTCCCGAATAATTGATCACAGCCGGCTGCAGCGGATCCTGGGGATGCGCCCCCAGGAAATATTCAAAGAGGTTGCAAATACCATCCTGGTCGGGATCCTGCCAGGCATCGCCGGGATCGTTGACGTCGAGGCCGCGGTGGTATTCCCAGCCGTTGGGCATGGCATCCTGATCGGAATCCCAGGCGTCGAGCTGGGCGAAAAGCATTTGGGGCAGGGCTATTAACAGAAGCAGCGAGAAAAAAGAAGGGGTTTTTAACGGGTTCATGATTGGTGAAATTAATGAGCACATGGCATCATGCCGCGGCGTTTTCCATTATACGAATAGGGGTAAACCTACTAAAAATCAACCGTTTGGCGAGGAAAGCCTTATTAAAATCGCGTAAACTGCAGATTAAATTTTATTAAAAAATGCCCTCTTTTTTAAAAGATAGTTAAAGTGACGCTTGGAGAAAAGCTTGGCATAAAGCGCGAACTTTGTCCCAAAGTTTACAATAAAATCAATTAAAGATGAAAACCAACTACACACCCACTACCAGGACTTCAAAAGCCCACCATCTGGCGTTGCTTTTGGTCTTTATGTTCATGGGCGCCCTGAGCCTTTACGCTCAGCCGGCTACCGTCACCGTTCAGGGAACGGTGACAGATAGCGAAGACGGTTCCCCGCTTCCGGGGGTTACCGTCATGGTAAAAGGCACACCACGGGGCGCCATCACCGATGTGGACGGCGCCTATTCAGTCGAAGCGCCGGCGGACGGCACGCTGGTGTTCTCGTACGTCGGTATGACCACCGAGGAGGTGGCGGTCAGCGGACGAAGCACGATCGACCTCTCCATGAAGAACGACGCCGTCGGCCTTTCGGAGGTCGTCGTTGTTGGGTACGGCACCCAGAAAAAAGAGAACCTCTCGGGCGCCGTCGACGTGGTGGACGTCGAACAGCTGGAAAGCCGCCCCATCATGAACCTGGCGCAAGGGTTGCAGGGGGTCGCCCCCAACCTCAACATCGGCTTCAATAGCGGCGCTCCCGGCCAGGCCGCCAACTTCAACATCCGGGGCTTCACCTCCATCAACGGAGGCGAACCACTGATCCTGGTCGATAACGTACCGGTCGACCCTATCGAATTGAACCGGATCGCGCCGCAGGACGTCGCCAGCATTTCGGTCATAAAAGACGCCTCGGCCGCCGCTATTTACGGCGCCAGAGCTGCCTTCGGCGTAGTGCTCATCACCACAAAAAACGGAAGCCAGGATGGCGTCCGGGTGAGCTACACCAATAACCTGTCGCTGAGCCGGCCGACTATTCTCTCCGAGCGGGTGACCGATCCGTACATCTTCCTCAGAGTAAAAGAGACTTCCACCGATAATACCCCCTGGGATAACCAAAACTTCAGCGACGAAACGTACCAATGGGCTAAAGACCGCTCCGACAACCCGGAGTCGACCCCCGGGGTGCGCGAAAACCCCAACAGCCCCGGACTGTGGGAATACATGGGCAACCGCGATTGGGTAGGTTACTTCCTGGACGACAATTCCTTTTCCCAGGACCACAACCTCAGCATCAGCGGCCGTTCCAAAAACGCTGACTATTACCTCTCCGGCGGCTATAACCGCAATAACGGCGCCCTCCGGCTCGCCGACGATTACTTCGACCGCTTTTCCGTAAGAGGCAAAGTAAACTTCGACGTCAACGACTGGCTGACGGTAGGTAACAATACCTTCCTTTCTTCCACGCTCCGGCAAAGACCCAGTCAGTTTTCCATCTGGAACATTCTCAATATGGACCCGGTCTCTTACGATAAAAACCCCGACGGCACCTGGGCCAACTCTGAAGTGGGTATGGAAGCGGCGCAACTCACGAACGGTGGTGAATCCCAAACCCGCTACAACAGCTATCAGTCTACCTTCTCGGCGGAGGTGCGGCTCATCCCCGACGCGCTGCGGGTGAATTCCGAATTCACTATGAGAAGAGGGACGACCAACTGGGATTGGTATACCACCAAATACCTGCTCGGCTACGGCCCGAACGACGTCCGCGAAACAGGGGTTAACCGGGCCTATCGCGACGCTACCTTCGACCGCTACGACGTGCTCAACGTCTACGCCACCTACGATCAGCAAATAGGTTCGGATCACCGCCTCACCGTGATCGGCGGATACAACCAGGAGTTCTTCCGCACGGAACGCTTCTGGGCCGACCGCGAAGGTCTGATCTCCGCGTCCATTCCCTCCATCGCGCTGGCGACCGGCGAGGATGAAGTAGGCGAATTCATCGCCGACTGGGCAGTGCGCGGCATCTTCGGCCGAATCAACTATATTTTCCGCGACAAATACATCCTCGAATTCAACGGCCGCTACGACGGCTCTTCCCGCTTTCCCGAAGAAAACCGCTTCGGCTTCTTCCCTTCCGCCTCGGCCGCCTGGCGGGTGGATAAGGAAGCCTTCTTCAACACCGGCATGATCAGCCACCTGAAACTGCGCGCCTCTTACGGCGCCCTGGGCAACCAGGCGGTCGGCAACTACGGCTATATTCCTTCTATGTCAGCCGCTCAGGGCCGCTATATCATCGACGGGGAATTGCCACAGCGCATCATTCCGCCTGCATTAGTCTCTTCCAACTATACCTGGGAGGACGTTTCCACCTTAAACTTCGGTATCGACCTCGGCTTGTTCGAAGACCGCTTCTTTGTAAACTTCGACCTCTACCAGCGCAACACGAACGGCATGCTGACACTGGGTAAAGACCTGCCCGACGTGCTGGGCGCCGCCGAACCGCTCGAAAACGCCGCCGACCTGAAAACCAAAGGCTGGGACCTCTCGCTGGAATACCGCAATTCGGTACAAGTCCTCGGCAAACCCATGGGCTTCAACATCCGGGGCGTCGTATCCGACAGCCGTTCGTTCATCACCCGCTTCGACAACCCCGACAACCGCCTGACTCAGTTTTACGAGGGCATGGAACTGGGCGAAATCTGGGGACTGGAAAGCGACGGGCTGTTTCAGAACCAGGCTGAGATCGATGCCCTGGATCAGACCGCCATCATTCCCTGGGGCGCCCTGTCGATCGTTCCCGGCTGGCCGAAATACGTGGATCAAAACGGCGACGGCATGATCAATAAAGGACAGCTGACGACGGATAATCCCGGCGACCTGAGAGTGATCGGCAACTTCATGCCGAGATACCAGTTTGGTCTGAACATGTCATTCGACTGGAACGGATTCGACTTCAGCGCCTTCTTCCAGGGCATCGGCAAACGCGACTACTATCCCGTGGATTACCTGTACTGGAGCTTCTATCAGCAGCCCTACGAGGGCGGACAGGTGCATACGCTGGATTACTACCGCGCACAGGACGACTCGCCCGAGCAGATGGCCAAGCATTCTCAGGCATATATTAATGCGGGACTGGCCAACCAAAACCTCGACGCGGCTTTCCCACACCTGCAGGCCTGGCTGGCCGACCGCAACCTGGGCGAACGCATCGACCAATCACAGGGCCTTGCGATTCCGCAAACGGGACACCTGCTCGACGCCTCTTACCTGCGGGTCAAAAACCTGACCCTGGGATACACCCTCCCGGCCAACCTGACCGAACGCATCAACATCGCCCGCTTCAGAATCTTTGTCACGGGTGAAAACATCGCCGAATGGTCAGGCATCAGCGATTTCTACGATCCCGAAGCAATTACGGATGCCGTCAGCGCAAGATTTAACCCGGCCGTGGGCGCAGAACGCGGACAAGGCTCCGGTTTCCAGTATCCCTTCCAGCGCCGGTACGCCGCTGGGGTAAACATCACTTTCTAATCTCAGTCCAACAAGAAATTTCTAATCATGAATAAGTTATCATCTCTTTCCCTATTCGCAGCGCTCCTGCTCCTCCTCTCCGCCTGTAATGACGATTTCCTGAATCGCTTTCCGGAAACGGAAATCGGCCGGGAAAACTTCTTTAACACGGAGGATGATCTCAACCTGTATATCAATAATCTGTACAACTTCCCGGGAACCGGCAATTACCAGGCCGACGGCTACTCCACCACGGACAACATGGCCAATACCGGCAATACAGAGTTGAAGACCATGATGATCACCAGTCCGGACGCCACCACCGTTCAGGGCGGCTGGAACTGGGACAGATTGCGCACGATCAATTTTTTCCTGGAAAACTTCGACAAAGCCGACATTCCCGAGGATATGAAAAACCACTTCGAAGGCCTGGCGCGCTACTTCCGGGCCGCCTTCTACATGGGGATGGTCAAGCGGTATTCCGACGTTCCCTGGTACGACGAGGTCATTGAAACCGGCGATGAGGAAGCCTTATACAAAGCCCGTGATTCCCGTGAATTCGTGGTCGGAAAGATTTTCGAAGATTTCCAGTTTGCCTCCGATCACGTCTTCGAAGAGCAGCCGTCCGGCGCGGTCAACAACTGGTTTGTCAAAGCAGAAATGGCGCGCGCCGCGCTGTACGAAGGCACTTTCAGAAAGTACCACCCCGAGCTGAACCTGCAGGGATCGGCCAATAGCTTCCTGGAAATCGCCCGGGGTGCGGCTAAGCAAATCATGGACAGCGGCAAATACAGCATCCACAGCACCGGAAACCCGGACAGCGACTACTACGACCTGTTTGTTTCCGGCGATCTGACCGGCAACCCGGAGGTCATGCTGGCCAACATCTCCCAGCACCAGTTGAAAAACAGCGGTAACTCGGAAACCATCTTCGGCAACTACGAAGTTTCTCCCAGTAAAGACCTGCTTCAGTCCTACCTGATGAGTGACGGATCGTACTATACCGACCAGCCGGATTATGAGACCAGGCTGTTTGTCGAAGAGTTTGAAAACCGCGACCCCCGCCTGTCTCAAACCTATGCTTTCCCGGGCTGGGAACTCATCCGGACGGGCACCTACGCCCAGGGGGAAGGCATCTACGTACAGCAGTTGAACAAGAACTTCTCCGGCTACCACCAGATCAAAGGATTTGTGAATGCCAAAGAGGAAGCCGTTATCAACGACGTCGATTATCCCGTATTACGCTATGCCGAAGTGCTGCTCACTTACGCGGAGGCCAGAGCGGAACTGGGCGAATTGACACAAGCCGACCTCGACGCGACGGTGAACGTGCTCCGCAATCGCGTGGGCATGCCGCACCTGACCATGGGCGTTAAGGCCGATCCGGTGCAGCAGGCGCGCTACCCGCAGGTGTCCGATCCGGTATTGCTGGAAATACGGCGGGAGCGCCGCGTAGAAATGGCGTTTGAAGGATTTCGCTTTGACGACCTCATGCGCTGGGCGGCCGGCAAACTGCTGGAAGAGGAACCCGAAGGGCTCTACTTCCCCGGCCTCGGCAAGTACGACCTGACCGGCGATGAGGTTCCGGATATCATCCTCATCGACGAATCGGAAACCATCCCCTCCGGTCCCGATAAGGAAACCAACGAACTGGGCGCGCCGCTCATCTACTACCGGACCAGCCTTCCCGGCGGAAGCGGCGGCGTATATCTGGAAAACGGAACCAGCGGTACCATCCAGACGGTCAACGAAAGAGGCACTTTCGTCGAACCTAAATACTACTACCGCCCCGTTCCGGCCACCCAGGTGACGATCAACCCGAATCTGGAACAGATATTCGGGTGGAACTGATAGTAAATTCGGAAGGCTTGTGCGACCACGAAGTGGGCATATTTACCCTGTGGAATAGTCGTTTTACGAATTCCACAGGGTAAACCCGACCAGACTGTGAAGCAGAATGGGCGGGCGGAAGTGGGAAAGAGGAAATTTTACCTGACTAGTGCCTGTACATATTTAGCATGAACCTGAGTCTAAATCCGAAGTTTAGAAGTTTAGTCGCCGCCCCTTCCAGGGCGGCTGGTTTAGAAGTTTAGAAGGTCTGAAACCGGGAATCTCGTTTTCAGATCTGCTAAACTAAACAGCGAGCCCGACCGGACGGTCCGTAGGAAGGGCGAAGCGTTAAACTTCTAAACTTCAGTCGATCCATCTCATCAATGACGCTAAATACATGCGTTTTCAGAAAACCGGCAGTTCTACATCCCCTGCTGCGATTATTATATTTTTTGAAAAGTTTTATCAACATCTGCCATGAAAAAAACGCTCCTTTTATCCGCTTTTGTGCTGTCCCTTTCCACTTTCTCGTCGGCTCAGATTGAGAACATCGACCGCCGGGAGGTGAGCGTGCCGGATATTCCCGGTTACCAAACACTGAAGTGCGATTTCCACCTCCACACCGTTTTTTCCGACGGCACGGTATGGCCGACCGTCCGCGTGACTGAGGCATGGGAACACGGCTACGACGCCATCGCCATCACCGATCACATCGAGAGCAAGCCTTACCGCCGGTACGTTCCCATCGACTACAATGCGCCTAACGAAATTGCCAAAGAAGAGGGCTACCTGAAGGATATCATCGTCATCGGCGGGGTGGAAATCACCCGCAATATGCCGCCCGGTCACATGAACGCCATCTTCATCGAGGATGCCAACGAAATCGTTACCGAAAGAATCAAAAACCGCTTCCGGAGATTTAAAGCCGCCACCTCCGATTACCAGTACGTCGATTCCATCGACCAACATCACAAGGATTATATGCTGGCCCTGGAGGCGGTAGAAAGGCAAAACGGCTTCGTCTTCTGGAACCACCCCGGCCCGCCCGGCAAATACGACAGCCTGACGCTTTACGACGAACACAAAGAATTGATCGAAAAAGGATTGCTGCACGGCATTGAAGTTTCCGGCTGGGGCGCCTACTGGCCCGAAGCTTTTCAGTGGTGCCTGGATTACGACCTGACCATGCTGAGCAATTCTGATTACCACTATCCGCATGCCATCTCCAACAAATCGTCGCGTTCGTCCCGGAGGAACATGACCCTGGTGTTCGCCGAGGAACGCACGGCCGAGTCCATTCGGGAAGCCCTGCTCGACCGGAGAACGGCAGTTTGGGTCAATGACCTGGTGATCGGTCGCGAAAAGCACCTGGAACCATTGTTTTACAATGCCGTTGAAATATCATCTCCTCACTACGTAGACGGAAGGCGGAGAAAGTATGTGAAAATCCGGAATACATCGGATTTCCTGCTCGAACTGGAATTCCGTTCGGGCGCGGTCGGAGCCTATTTTGACGATATGATCCTCCAGCCGCACAGCAGCCAGATTCTGGTCTTCAATACCAGCGCCGATAAAATTGAGGCGACAGTCAGGAACTTCCTCATCGGACCGGAAAAGCCATTGGATGTGCGCTTCGAGCTAAAGCTTAATACCGCTGATGGAAAGTAATTTCCGGCTTCCGAATTCCCACAACTTCGTATCTTCCCCCCATGAACCGCTATACCTTTCTTTTACTGCTGTTTCTCCTCTCCGCCTGCAACGGACCGGAACTCATGCGCGTGCCCGAGATCATGGAGATGCCCACCGCGCCGGCCGACGTCCGCGTGGCCTACGGCCCGGCCGACACGGTACAGTTCGGCGATCTTCGGTTACCCGGAGGCGATGGTCCTCATCCTGTCGTACTGATCATCCACGGCGGCTGCTGGCTGTCGGCTTACGGTCTGGACCTGATGGACGCCATGGCCACCGAGTTCAGGGAACAAGGCTACGCTACCTGGAACATCGAGTACCGCCGTGTAGGCGAGCCCGGCGGCGGCTGGCCCCACACTTTCCTCGACGTGGCCGCCGCCGCGGATCACCTGCGCACGCTGGCTCCGGATTACCCCCTCGACCTGGAGCGCGTCGTCGCTATCGGGCACTCCGCGGGCGGGCACCTGGCCCTGTGGCTGGGCATGCGCGACCAGCTGCCTGACAACAGCGATCTGTATACCCCTGATCCGCTGCCGCTAAAAGGCATCGTCAGCCTGGCCGGCATCACCGATCCCGCGAGCTACCTGGTGCGGGAAGACGGCAGCTGCGGCTCCAGCGTCGATGAACTGCTGGGCGGACTGCCGGAGGAACACCCCCTGCGCTACGCGCAGGCCTCCCCACTGCGGCACGTTCCGCTGGGTACGCCCCAGATCCTTATCAGCGGCGCCGAGGACCCCATCGTTCCGCTCGCACACGTTGAACGATACTACGAAGCGGCCCGCCAGGCCGGAGATGAGGTGGAGCTCGTGAGCGTCAAAAAGGCGGGGCACTTCGAAGTGATCGCTCCGGGAAGCATCGCCTGGGAAAGCGTAGAGGAGGCAGTTGAGCGGCTGTTGAGTCGCTAAACGCTCATTTCGGCAGGCCTGCTTAGCATCCAGGTACTGTGTTTAATTCCAAGAAAATCGATTACTTTTTCGTTTGATTGATGATTAGAGGTCGCGAAGCAAAGCTTCGCGCTCCAGTCCACCATCCATCCAGTACCCAGAACCCAGATGTATTGTCTTTGCATCTTGTACCAAGAAAAATGAGCAATAGCAATACCTGCGATGATGGGAATTGCCATTGCTATTGCCATTGATATTGCCATTGATATTGCCATTGATATTGATATTTCTATTGCCATTCCTATTGCCATTGCCATTCCTATTGCCACTGCCATTGATATTGCCATTGCCATTGATATTGCCATTGCCATTGATATTGCCATTGCCACTGCCATTGCCATTGCCATTGCCATTGCCACTGCCATTGCCATTGCCATTGCCATTGCCATTGCCATTGCCATTGCCACTGCCATTGCCATTGCCATTGCCATTGCCATTGATATTGCCATTGCTAAGGCCAGCGCCGGCACTTTATGATCAGCACTGGTGCCGTGCGGTTTGTAGTAAATAGCCGGAATTTCCAGTCCGTCGAAGGATTCGAAACGAACGACCTCCGCTTCCACCAGGTCTTCATATTTAATGCCGGGATGGAGGTAAAGCCACCGCTTTGAAGATGCCGGTCTCATTGCTGCATACGAGGAGCTTCGAAGCATCCGGTAAAAAAGAACCGCCGGCCATTGAGGTATTTTTGGAAAAATCTTCAAAGGAATACTGCTGAGGCGTGTAGGCCGGCTCTTCCGTCCGGGATGAAGAAAGCAACAGCCCCGGGATAAATACTGCAAAGATGGATCGTATCGATTTGGGTTTTGGTGAAAACTGTTATACCCTTCCAAGATGCGAAATCACTGCCGCATTTTTTCAAACGGCAAGTCGGCGCGACGGGTTATCTCCGGAAGCTGAATGAGAACCGGAAAATTTCCCGGATTTTCCCTAATTTTGATACAACCCAAAATCGCCCCATGGTCAAGCGAATATTCAAATTCCGCCGCTGGCGGCCCCGTGTCAGTCCATCCGACATACATCGCAAGAGCTGGGATGCCACTAAAAAAGTAGAGCGCGGTCTGGAGAGCATTGTCAGCATTAGCCTGCGGCTGGGAACGCTGGTTGTGCTGATCGCACTCTTCGTCTTTCTCTACCGTACGCTCACCGATCAGCGCTACGTGATCAAATCTTTCAGTGTACCGCAACACCTGGAGGAGAACGGATTTACCGGCGCCGTGGTCGCTACCCGCATCAACGACGAAGTAAAAGCACTAAAGGAACTGGCGGCTTCCGCCAAAACCGACTCGCTGCAGATGTCCGGCGCGCTGGAGCCGGCGCTGGAAGTCGCCGTCATGGGTATCGGCTTCTCGCTGGAGTCCATCACCTACCACCTGCGGCAGATCATGGGGCGTCCCAATCCGATTATCCGCGGGGAAGTCGTCCGTATCGACAGCACTTATACGCTTACGCTCCGCATGACCGGCTTCGAGCCCATTCAGCGGGAGGTAAATATCGCATTAGCGGGTGGCGAAGGTCCGGCCGTACGCCGCCTGATGCGAATCGGCGGGGAAGCCGTCATGCGCAACGCCGATCCCTACCGGCTGGCGCTGGTCTATTACCGGGAGAAGGATTACGAAAGCGCCCTGAGTACGATCCGCTATATCATCCGCGAGCGGCCGGGAGAACTACACTGGGCCTATCACGCCTGGGGCATTATCCTGGAAGCGCAGGGGAAAAAAAGAAGAAGCACTGGAGCGGTATGGGAAGCTAAAGGATTAGCCTGGATCATTCAAGAGATCAAGGGGAAACGGCCTGGTTTGAAGAAATGTACTTTCGATGAAAGCGTCCGGTTTGAGAAGGCACTGGGAAATCCGTCAATGAGAAGAGGCAGACCAATCGTGAAGGGGTGACGCTGCGCTGGTCGCCCCCTCACGGTTATTCTCCTCTTGCCTTCAAACTTCCAACTTTTTCCTATATTTACATTTTTAATTTCTGCTTCCCCCCGCCAAATCGACGACTTATGCTGTTTAGCTTTCTATGGATACTCCTATCCGCATTTTATGCTCCGGCCCCTTCTTCCATAACCATCGACCTGAGCACCCTGGAAGATCCCAAAATCGACTTACAGGGAAAACGCCGTGTTTATCTGAAGGGGACTTACAAGGGAAAAAAGCTACTCTTTCAAAATGGCAGGCAATGTGAGATCCGGCCTATTGGAACGGTGCACATATACACGGAAGAAGTGGAAGCCATTATTTTACAGGAATGCTACGGATTACTCCTGGACGGCCTCAAGGACGGACGCAATCACCTGCGGCTGATCGGCGGCGGCATCGTCACCTGGGGCGGCAATTCTGACCTTACTCTGCGGGGCATCGATATTCTGGACGCCGCCGGGGCCGGCATCAAGATCAAAAACGACCGGTTCGGACGGGAAAGCCCATACTATCGCAATATCCGCTTGGAAAACTGCCGCATCGCCGGCGCCAAACACGAAGGTATCTACCTGGGCTTTTATACTTATTACTACCGCCCGGAATACGAAGAACGCTACGCCCATTCCATGCGCGGCCTACGGGTGCTCAACAACGAAGTCATCGACTGCGGCTGGGACGGCATACAAGTGAGCTGCGCCGACAGCGCCACCGTCATCAAAGGCAATATTCTCCGCAACAACGGACTGGAAGGGGTCTATGGTAACAATTTCGGGCTGAGTATTAACAGCGGCTTCTCCGGCGACATCACCGATAATGTCATCGGGGGCCCTGTACAGATGATGCCCTACTCTCACACCACCTTTCGCCGGAATATCGTACAGACCGATGGTCCCTACGCCATCTTTATCCGCACCGAACCCAATTACGGCGACTACATTCACACCAACCCCGACATGGTGCTGCGTCTGGAAAAAAATACCATCTATAATTCCGGAGATGCCGTCTATCTGTTACATACTAAAGAAAACGGTGATCCGGTCCCCATTCACCGCTTTATCTTTAAAGAAAACCAGCTGTACATCGGCGGTCTGGAACTGCGCTTCCAGGGGGACCTCAGAAATTATGATATAGAAAATGAACGGGAAGAGGAAAGGCCGCCGCCGACAAACCCGGAAGAAGCAGGGGGAGAGGATTGAAAGACATTTTCCCAATGCGCCTGTCCGCGCTGCTGATTGTTCTGGCTGATCTCGACGAAGGTGTAGGTTTTGGAATGATCAAAGGTTTCGCGGTGAGCAATATGCCAATTCTGAGCGTATTGCTGACTGGGAGTAATGCGGGCCTCCGGCTGAACTGTCAAAGGCTGCAGAAGTCCTCCGCCCAGGAGTAAAAGCACCGTGGCCGGCAGGTGAAAATCTTTTTTCATAAAAGTCCGATTTTATTCGTAAATTAGAATATTCCAACACTCCTAAAACCATCTATCATGCTCTTTCACGTCACTTTCTCTCCCCGTCCGGGACACACACACGAAGATCAGAAAAAAACGATGACCCTCTGGGCCGGTTTTGAGATGCCGAAGGGCTCTGAGATCAAAAGCTTTTTATTCGGGCCCAACGCTAAAGGTTACCTGATCGTAGAGGCGGAATCCACCGAACAGATGTACGAAGCCGTTGCTCCATGGGCTGCCATTTACTTTGACTATGAAGTGGTTCCCGTCATCCCCATAGACAAATCGCTTGAGATATTGCAGAAAGCGGTTGCGATGCGGGAGGGCTAGTGGCTTCGGAACTATATACTGGGTACCGGGTTATAACCGGACTGAGCTCCACCAGCCGGGCTTTTTCCGGTTGCAGGGTGAATCTATCGTTACATCAGTTCCAATTGCACTTTAAAAACGCCGGCGCACCCCGTCTCCATCACCGCATGAGCCGAATTTTCAACCTGTTCGATTCAGATGCGAGAGCAGCGTCTGTTAAGACCGGTGCTTCAACCTACTGCTCTGTGGCGATGTTTTTTTCCCAAAAGCTTTTCAATGAAATATTCCCTGTTGCTCGTTTTATTCGTTGCCCTGCTGGGCGCCGCCTGCGGCACCTGTTCCCAGCTGCAGCAACGTGATAACGCATTGATGTTTTCCTTCGAATCGCTGCGCAAGCAATACCTGGCCGGCGGCCTGCCCCGGGAAGCCTATATTTTCGAGCTGAGGAAACTGCGGGAAAAGGAACTGGAACTCTTCGAAGACGCCCGCCAATGTGAGTTTAAAGATCCGCAAAAGGAGAATTACTGGAAACGCAGCCGCCTGAAATTTCCCAGCCGGATCAAGCAGGAACTGGAGCGACTGGAGCGGGATGATCAGAATAGTCCATGAAAATCGTGGCCATAACGGCAAGGTTTAGTGAGCTTCTGCTGCCCCAAGACCGTCAACCTGTCATGTTTTCACCATCCATTCTTTTCCAACTCCTGCCACTGTCCTTGAACGCTTACACATGAAATTGCGTTTCATAGACAGTTATTTGATCCAGACGAATTGAAAAGAAAACTGGTTTACCAAAGCAATATTCAATCCTTATCCATCAGGATATTTGCTTTCCGGCTGCCAGGTACCCGGCGCTCCGGAGAGCGAGTGACTGCTATTCGTCACAAAATCACTTTATGATACAACGATTTCAAAGAGAAAGAATAATCAACAACCTGCGCACTACGGCTCTTATTGGAGGAATGCTGGGGTTGGTGCTCCTGCTGGGTTATCTGCTGATGGGAATGGAAGGGCTGATCTGGGCGGGTATACTCGGCGTGGCCATGCTGGTATTGTCCTCCAACGTGCCGACCAAATACATCATGCGCATGTACCGGGCGCGCGAACTGTCATCCAACGAAATTCCGAACGTCTCGCGCGTGATACGCATTTTGGCCGACCGCGCCGACTTAAACAATACCCCAAAGTTGTATTACATTCCCAATCGCATGCTCAACGCTTTCGCCACCGGCGGTAAGGGCGACCCTGCCATCGCTGTTACGCACGGATTGCTCAGTCAGCTGAGCCTGCGGGAAATAACTGGCGTACTCGCGCACGAAGTCAGCCACATTAAGAATAGAGATCACCGGCTGAAGTCTATTGCCAATATCATGGGGCGCATCACCCGCATGTTCTCCTTTGTCGGGCAGCTGCTGTTGTTTATCAACCTGCCGCTGTATCTGATGGGTGAAGCGACCATCCCCTGGCTGGCTATTCTCCTGCTCATCTTCGCCCCTTTCCTCAGCGGCCTGATGATGATGGCCATCTCCCGGACGCGCGAACGCGACGCCGACCTGGAAGCCGCCCGTCTTACCGGCGATCCCAACGGCCTGGCCGATGCGCTGCAGAAACTAAATTACCTCAACAACGGCGGTTTCCTGGAACGCATGGTGCCCAAAAACCTGAGCTCCCACCCAAAAACCAAGGAACGGGTAGAGCGCCTGCGGGAACTGGCGCCCAAATTTTCTCCGAAAATCGATTTCCCGGATGAGGAACAGACGAGCATCGGTTCGTCAAATCAAAGCCGGGAATTGTGGAGATCACAGTGAGTCGGAAATGGGAAATCCTTCCGACTTCCGCCCGCCCCTCGTTACCTCGGGTTGGGTTTACCCCGTGGAATTCGCGAAGCGACAATTCCACGGGGTAAACCTTCTGACTTCCGACTTCACTTATCCATTTTATACAACTCTTTACCCGCTTCCTCGTACTTGTCTCCTCCCTTCCACATCGGCCGTTCTTCGTCATTGGCGACGAGGCGGGCAAGGTGAGCGTAGGCCTGGCAATATTTCAGCAGATAGCCCATATCCACGGAATCGGCTTCATCGGCCACCTGGTGGTAGTACTTGGCGATCACTTCATCGAAGCTTGTAAGGCCCGGGCTGATCGTCAGCGCCGGCACGCCTTTCTGAGCAAAGGAAACGTTATCCGAGCGGTCAAACAGATTCTGTTCCGGTGCGGGATCGGCCATCACCTCCAGGCCGGCAGCGGCAGCAGCAGCTTCGATATGATCATCGATGCCGGTGCGACCAAATCCGATAACCGACAAGTAATCGGTATCATTATAACCGGCGCCGTCGGTATTCAGATTGAAAATGGTTTTTTCCAGTGGAATGAGCGGATGATCTGCATAATAGGCGCTTCCCAGCAGACCCAACTCTTCACCGGTGACCGCCAGAACAACGACCGAGCGTTTCGGGGGAGCCTGGCTGAAGGCCTTGGCCGCCGTCAGCAGCGCTACGGTGCCCATGGCATTGTCGCGGGCACCGTTGAATATGCTGTCCTCTTCGGTATAAGCACCACCCCCTTGCTCGCCCACACCTACGTGATCGTAGTGGGCCGTCAACAGCAGGTACTCATCGCGCAGTTCCGGATCAGTGCCTTCCAGAACGCCCAGCACATTTTTCGACTGTATCTCCGAGCTGCGAAAGCCACTGCTCGACAGCTTTACTTTAACTTTTTCCCCGTCCTTCAGCTTCTGATAGAGTTCATCGCCGGTGATATTCTTCACCCAGGCATAAACCAGATCATTGCCCGCTTTGTCCTTTTCGGCCACCCGTAGTGATTCCCCGCCGAAATAGCGCTTAAAGAAATCCCAGGGGAAGCTCAGCTTGTAAATCTCTACCAGCGCCACCGCGCCGCGGGCCCTGGCCAATTCCTGTTTTTTTGACATGGAATTGAGTACCTCTACCGGACCGTTAGCGCCCGGATAACCGGAAAGCGTGAAGACGACTTTTCCTTCCACATCCAGATCGGCATAATCGTCGATACCTTCGGCTTCATCCACCCATCCATAGTTGGCGAAAACAGCAGTGGTCTTGATTTCTGAAGCATCGCCCCCCATAATGATGTAATCTTCGCCAAAGGTGAAGTCTTCTTTATTGACCGTCATGGTGCTGCTTAGCGGCGGCTTCGTTGCTAAAAAGGGAATAACTTGAAAGTATTCGTTTGCTCCTTCGGCCGACTGATAACCGTAAGCCTCCAAATGAGCCGCAATATAGGTGGCCGCCATATCATTGCCCACCGAACCGGTTCTTCGTCCTCTCAGCATATCGTCTGCCAGGAAGCGCAACTGAGCCTCCACTTCCATCTCTTTCACTTCAAATTCCGGTAAACCGGAAGGCCCGCCGTTCTGGGACCAGCCCAAAGTTCCGGTTATCACGGCCACAATCATAAACAGGTATTTTTTCATACTTGGTCTTATTTGAATGTTGGTAAAATATTGAGGTAAAAATAAAGATAATGCCGGCCGGCCGGGTAAACAAGGCAAAAGATTAGACCAGCAACCGATTTTTAACTACAAAAGTCCCGATTACCGGGCAGATCTCCAGGTACTTTCCTCCGTCTCGAAGAAAGGAGGACGGGCATGCACTCAGGAATTCAACATTTTATCTCCAAGCTCCGGATCGGCCAGCAGTTCTAACAGCCCCGGGGTTTCCAGGGCCGCCATAGCCTGTGTCAGCCGCAAGCGCAAATCGTTAGGCAGAAAATCTAACAAGAGGAAGGCCTTCAAATTATGCAGCTCCGGCTTTGTAAGCTGCGGCCTTTGTTCCAGATGATGCAGCAAGCGCGTACCGAGCCCCGCGAGTATATCAACCCGCAGTATGGCTCCGGTGACTATCCTTTCCAGGGGCGATCGTACGGTTTTGTCAAAATCATCAGCAGCCAACAGCTCGGCCGGCCCCGGCAAGCGGTACAGCTGCTGTTGTACGAAGGCCACGAAGGCGGCCACCGTTTCCTCATCCAGGCTGGCTTCACCCAATGCCTGCACCAGCGATAATTCAGCCTCCAGGTTTTCAATAGCGGTGATGGATTCAAAAAACTGCACCAAGGTGCGCGGAGTAGTTCGCCGCCCCGTTATACTGTCCGGAAAAGTCAATAAAAATTGTATGCCGCGGTCGTCTACCCCGCGGTCCTGCGCCCAGCGCGCCCAGGTCTGCAAGTCGAAAGCGAGGGTGACGTGGCGCATCCGCGTAAGCAGGGAATCATCCATGGGCGTTACGCTGTAATCGCCCTCGTCGGGATTGGCGGTCAGCACGATCTGCCAGCGGGCGGGAAGGGCCCAGCTGACCAGCCGGTAGTCCTGCAGCAGCTGCATCAGTCCGCGCAGAATGCGATCATCGGCCCGGTTGACATCATCGATCAACAGAATGCCCGGTCCAGCCTCCACCGGCGCCCAGTCGGGCGGGCGGAAAGTAGTCACTTCCGTATCGCCCCGCTGTTGTATCCTCGGCATGCCGAGCAGGTCGCCCATCTCCTCGAATTGGGCAGGCGCAATATACACCAACGGGTAGCCCTGCCGCCGGGCGTAGTCCTGCACGATCTCGGTCTTACCGATCCCGTGCCGCCCCCAGATACACAGCGGCGCCTTGCGCCGGCCGGCGGCCTCGGCTTCCAGGTTGACCCGCAACAAGTGATCGATAAAGCGTACGAGCTCATCAGCCTTGAGTGCGGCGCCGTAGTGCTTGCCTTGTCTTTCCATTCTTCTGTCGGTTTTCTGTAGCTGTTTTTAGTTTGTTAATGCGCTGTCCCAAAAGTTCATAGCTAAATTCCAGGAGTAGTCACAAATTTAAGCGACCAATACCTTAGACAGACCGCAGAATAGCTCGAGCATCCAGCATTAAGCATCAAGCATCCAGCACCACTCTCACCTTCCTTCCCGGCAAATGGCGTCCCTCCTCCTTTCCCGCAACAGCCCACAATAAGGGAGAACGACAGCGCAGCTCCGGGGCGGGGCCTTCCCCGTCTGTAAAGTAGATTAAAGCATCGGGCCGGTAGTAATCGTTGGCCCAGGCGATCGGCGCATCGAAGCGCGTGCCGCCCCGGCCGAAAACCATTGACGGAGGGTGCCCGGCATAGGGGTACTTCCGCTGTATGCGGACATCGCATTCCACGATCATCACCTCGAAGTCCTGCCGCCAGAGCCGGTGAATTTCCTTAAAAAAATGATCCAAAGTCTGTTGTTCCACACTGGCCGAGGTATCGACGGCTATCAGCAGCCGGCTGTTGCGAACAACCTGAATGCCAGGGCTCGTCCCGTAACGCTTGGAGGGGCGCCGGATAGTATTGCTCAAACGGGTTCGGCGGCTGCTGTTCGCAAAAAGGCGCAGCGCCTGCCGCCAGTCGATGCCGGCGCTTTGCAGGGGCGCCGGTTCCAGCGCCTCCCGGATTGCTTCCGGCAGAGAGGCGACAGCGGCCCGCCCCGCCTGCCGCCCCTCCCGCAGCAATTCCCGTACCTGAGAAGTAACTACTTTCTTGGCCAGGGCGCCGGTGGCGGCCCCCTCCCAAAAACGATGTCGCTGTAAGGCAGGATGCCGTCCTTCCCGGCATTCCCTCAACAATTTATCTAATCCCGGCTGCATTCCCCGGCCTTCA
>Ga0102943_1000717_pt1 | contig 21820 bp, 21 predicted proteins | sample SalPonC_black_MG_FD_78174 | JGI IMG/M metagenome (GOLD analysis project Ga0102943, IMG submission 78174) | Salt pond soil microbial communities from South San Francisco under conditions of wetland restoration - Salt Pond MetaG... | ecosystem: Environmental > Aquatic > Marine > Intertidal zone >...
CGGCCAGGCCCATGCCCTGCTGACCCGCCTCGCCGGCGCCGCGCCCTCGCTCGACCTGATCGTGATGCAGCGCGAAGAGGCCGCCCGATGAAGCGCGAGCCGCTCTGGTTCGAGGACTTCGCCCCCGGCACGCGCTGGCGCACCGAGGGCGCGACGATCACCGAGGCGCAGATCCTCGACTTCGCGCAGCGCTGGGACCCGCAGCCCTTCCACATGGACGTGATCGCGGCGAAGGACAGCGTCTACGGCGGGGTCATCGCCTCCGGCTTCCAGACCATGCTGACCGCCTTCCGCCTCTGGATGGCGGAGAAGATCGTCACCCCCTCGGCCGAGGGTTCGCCCGGCATGTCGGAGGTGCGCTGGTTCCGGCCCACCCGCCCCGGCGACACCATCCATGCCGAGGTCGAGGCGGTCTCCGCCCGCCCCTCCGCCTCGCGCCCCGCCTACGGAATCGTCGAGTGGCGCTACGACGTCTACGACCAGACCGGCACGCGGACGATGACCTGGACCGCCGCGGTCCTGCACCTGAAGCGGCCCGAGAACCGCCCCGCCCCGGAGGAGACCCCATGACCAAGCCCGCCTACGTCGTCGTGCGTGCCGTGGTGCACGACCCCGCCGCCTACGAGGCCTACAAGAGCGCCGCGCAGGAGAGCATCGCCGCCGCCGGCGGGCGCTACCTGATCCGGGGCGGCGAGACGACGCCGCTGGAGGGCGGCCCCCAGGACCCTCGCCGCCTCGTGGTGCTGGAGTTCCCCGACCGCGCGACGGCCGAGGCCTGGTACCACGGCGAAGCCTCCCGTCACGCCCGAAGCCTGCGCGAGGGAATCGCCGAGATGCAGGCCGAGCTGGTCGAAGGCGCCTGAGCGGCGGGGCCGCGCCGCGCTCGGGCCCTCAACCCTCGCGCAGCGCCATCGCCGCCATCAGCTCGCCCATCTCCCGGTCGATCCGCGCCAGCGAACGGCGCGCCGCCGCCCCCGCCTCGGCGTCTCCCGAGACCATGGCGAGATCGGCCAGATGCGCCGTCGCCGCGCCGACGGCGTCGGCGAGCAGCGCGCCCCGCGCCGCGGGCGCCATCGCGAAGATCCGCTCCAGCGCCGCATAGAACGCGGCGGCCTCCGCCGTGTCGGGCGTCTCGGTCGGCCGATCGGCCGTGAAGCCTCCGCTCCCGCCCTCGGCGCCCTCGGCGCGGACCGTGCCCCTGCAGCTCATCGCCGTTTCCTCCCCTTGCGGTTGCATGTGCCGCTTCAAGGAACGACCTTCGGTACGCTAGAGCCTGCGCCGGCGACATCAAGACGCGTCGCGTCTCCGGCCCCCTCGCCGCGCGGCCCCGCCGCGGGGCGCGCGGCGCCGGGCGGCGCCTTCCCCTCGCCCCCGATTCCGCGCTACCTCCGGCCCCGCCATGATCGCCATCCGCAACCTCTCCTTCTCGCTCGCCGGCAAACCGCTCTTCGAGGGCGCCTCGGCCGTGATCCAGACCGGCCACAAGGTCGGCCTCGTCGGACGCAACGGAACCGGCAAGACCACCCTGTTCCGCCTGATCCGCGGAGAGCTCGCGCCCGACCGGGGCGAGATCGAGGTCCCCCGCAGCGCCCGCCTCGGCGGCGTCGCGCAGGAGGCGCCCGCCACGCGCGACTCCCTCCTCGACACCGTCCTCGCCGCGGACGAGGAGCGCGCCGCCCTCATGGCCGACGACAGCGAGGACCCCGCCCGCATCGCCTTCCGCGAGGAACGCCTCGCCGCCATCGAGGCGCATTCGGCGGAGGCCCGCGCCTCGTCCATCCTCCGCGGGCTCGGCTTCGACGCGGCGGCCCAGCAGCGGCCCTGCGAATCGTTCTCGGGCGGCTGGCGCATGCGCGTCGCGCTCGCCGCGACGCTGTTCTCGCGCCCGGACATCCTGCTGCTCGACGAGCCGACCAACTATCTCGACCTCGAAGGCACGGTCTGGCTCGAGAGCTTCCTCGCCACCGTCCCGGCCACCGCCCTGGTGATCTCCCACGACCGGGAGCTGCTGAACCGCGCCGTCACCGGCATCATGCATCTCGAGCGGCGCAGGCTGACGCTCTACGGCGGCGCCTACGACCGCTTCGAGGAGGAGCGCCGCCGCCGCCTCGCCAACGACGCCGCCGCGGCCGAGAAGCAGGCCAAGGCCCGCGCCCACATGCAGAGCTTCGTGGACCGCTTCCGCTACAAGGCGACCAAGGCCAAGCAGGCGCAGTCCCGTCTCAAGGCGCTGGAGAAGATGCAGCCGATCGAGGTGCATCAGGAGGGCTCGGTCCGCCCCTTCCGCTTCCCCTCGCCCGAGGCGCTGCCGCCGCCCCTGATGCAGGCCGAGGGCGTGAGCCTCGGCTACGACGGCGAGGCGGTGCTGCGGGACGTGAGCTTCCGCCTCGATTCGGACGACCGCATCGCCCTGCTCGGCGCCAACGGCCAGGGCAAGTCGACGCTCGCCAAGCTGATCTCCGGGCGTCTCGCGCCGCTCTCGGGCGAGTGGAAGGTCTCCCGCGGGCTGCGGGTCGGCTTCTTCGCCCAGCACCAGGTCGACGAACTGATCCCGGCGGAGACGCCGCTCCAGCACCTCGCCCGCCACCGTCCCGACGCGGCCCAGAAGGCGCTCCGCTCGGAACTGGCGGCCGGCGGCCTCGGCGCCGACGTCGCCGCGACGCCGGTGGACCGGCTCTCGGGCGGGCAGAAGGCGCGCCTGCTGATGCTGCTCGCGTCGCGCGAGGCCCCGCACGTGCTCGTCCTGGACGAGCCGACCAACCACCTCGACATCGACAGCCGCGAGGCGCTGGCCCAGGCCCTCGCCGAATACGAGGGCGCGGTGATCCTCGTCAGCCACGACCCGCATCTGGTGTCCGCGGTCGCCGACCGCCTCTGGCTGGTGAACGACGGCGCCGTGCGCGACTACGACGGCGATCTCGAGGATTACCGCCGCCAGCTCCTCGCGGAGCGCGGGGCCGGCGGGCGCGCCGCCGCCGAGCGCGCCGCGGAGGCGAAGGCCAAGGCCGCCAAGGCCGCGCCGAAGCGCAGCGCCTCCGATCTCCGCCGCGCGCTCGCGCCGCTCCGCGCCGAGGTCGCGAAATGCGAGGACCGCGTCGCCAAGCTGGAGGCGATGCGCGACGAGGTCGACCGCAGCCTGATGGACCCCGGCTTCTACATGGAGGCGCCCGCCGGCAAGCTCGAGGCGCTGCAGGTCCGTCGCGCCGAGATCGAGGCGGCGATGGAGCGCGCCGAGGCGCTCTGGATGCAGGCCCAGGAGCGCCTCGACGCCGAGACCGCGGCCGGCTGACGCAGCGTTTCGCGACGATCCGTTAATTCGCCGTCAATCCCTCGGCCCTCATGCTCGTTCGAGGAAAAGGGGAGGATCGGATGCGCCATCTCGCAGGCTTCGCGGCGGCTCTGGCGCTCGCCGGCTGCGGCGGGGGATCCGTCGCGCTCGATCCGCCGGAGGTCACCCGCCCCGTCGCCCTCGTCGGATTCGCCTTCGAGGTGGACTGGAAGGCCGACCGCGCCGTGGCCCGGCTGGTCGGCGCCGCCGCGCCGCGTTCGGAAGCCGCCCGCCGCTCGCTTGCGCGCTCGGCGATCGAGGCGGCGACGCGCTGCGCCGTCCGCCCCGAGACCCTGCGCCTCACCCCGGACGGGGCGGCGGCGCGACTCGACTGCTCGGTCGTGCCGCTGATCGAGACCTGATCAGGAAACGGCCGCGCAGGCCTTCTCGCTCCGCACCCGGTCGAGCGCCTCGTATTCGCCCTTGAGCCGCGAGAGCTCCTCCGCCTCGTCGCCCGCCGCCAGGATGAACAGCGCCGGCCAGAACAGGATCAGCCCGACCCCCATCACGACCGCGTCGCGCTGCGCGGCGTCGTCCTGCTCGCCGGTCACGCGGTTCACCTCCGCCGCGACCCGGTTCAGTTCCTCGCCGATGCGATCGCAGTCCATCGCATCATACTGTGCCGAAGGGACGTAGGAGGCCTGAATCTCGTGTCCCTTCTTGGCGCATCCGGCCAGCGCCACCGCCATCGCCAGCCCCAGTCCGATCGTGCGTCGTGCCGTCATGGAAAGTTCCCCCGCGGTGCTCGCCACCGTCAGGCACATGAACATTACTTTAATGAATTGTTCAAGCGCCGGATCGCTCTGCGAACCTGTGCGGCCGCGCTCGCCGGCCTCTTGCCTCCGTCCTTCGGTCATGCCAATCGGCGGCGCATGTCGGATCGTCCCCTCAGCGGCCGCGTGGCCCTCGTCACCGGCGCCTCGCGCGGCCTCGGCCACGCGCTCGCGCAGGCGCTCGGCGCGGCGGGGGCCGAGGTCGTGGCGCTCGCCCGCACCACCGGCGCGCTCGAGGAGCTGGACGATTCCATCCGCGCCGCGGGCGGCCCCCGCGCCACGCTGGTCCCGATGGACCTGACCGACGACGACGCGCTCGCCCGGCTCGGCGCCGCGCTGCACGGCCGCTGGGGACGGCTGGACCTGCTGGTCCACGCCGCCGCCCACGCGCCGCCGCTCAGCCCGGTCGAGCACGTCGACGCCAAGGATCTCGACAAGGCGATGGCGGTGAACGCGCGCGCCGTGCAGCGGCTGATCATGGTCCTCGACCCGCTGCTGCGCCTCGCCCCGGCCCCCCGCGCGGCGTTCTTCGACGACCCGCACGACACCGGCCGCTGGCATTCGGCCTACGCCGCCTCCAAGGCCGCCGGCCGGGTGTTCGTGGAGACCTGGGCGGCGGAGACCGAGCGCACCGCCCTCGAGGTCCGGCTCCTGACGCCGCCGCCGATGCCGACCGCGACCCGCGCGCGCTTCCGCCCCGGCGAGGACGCCGCGGCGCTCACGCCGCCGGCGGAGGCCGCCCGCACCCTCCTGCCGGAGATCGCGCCGGAACTCGCCCCGGCGCCCTGAGGCCCCGGGCCGAGCCCGAAGGGAACATTACCCGAACGGATCCCGTCCGGACCCCGCTCATCCCCCGTAATCGGCGTCCGAGACCTTCTCGAGCCAGACCGCCGTGGTGCCGCTCTCGTCTTTTTCCTGCACCGCGACGTGGCACATCATCGTCTCGGGCGAGGCCCCGTGCCAATGCTCCTCCCCCGGCGGGATCCACACCACGTCCCCGGCCCGGATCTCCTGCACCGGCCCGCCGCGCGAGGCGAAGCGCCCCACGCCGGAAAGCACATGGAGCGTCTGACCGAAGGGATGCGTATGCCAGGCCGTCCGCGCGCCGGGCGTGAAGGTCACCCGCAGCGCCGCCACCCGCGCCGGGGGCTCGGCCGAATGGATCGGGTCCATGTACACCGTCCCGGTGAAATAGTCGGGGTTCGGACTGACCGTCGGGCGCCCCGCCCGGATGATCTCGGACATGCTTCAGCTCCCCTTTCTCGCCGCCAGCCGGGCGTTGCGCCCGCGCCGGCCGGCCTTGCCCGCATAGGGGTTCTCCCCCTTGCGCCAGAGGAGCCGGATCGGCGTCCCCTCCATACCGAAATCGCGCCGCAAGCCATTGACAAGAAAGCGCTTGTAGCTCTCGGCCAGATCCTCGGCCTTCGGTCCGAACACCACGAAGGTCGGCGGGCGCGCCTTCGCCTGCGTCATGTATCGCAGCCGGATGCGCCGCCCCGAGGGCGCCGGCGGCGGATGCGCCGAGACCATCTCGGCCAGCCACTGGTTCAGCTTCGCCGTCGGCAGCCGCGTCTCCCACACCTTGCGCGCCTTCAGCACCGCCGCCCGCAGCTTGTCCAGCCCCTCGCCCGTCACCGCCGAGACCGGGACCACCGGCGCGCCCTTGAGCTGCGGCACCGCCGCCTCGAACTGCTCGCGCAGCGCCTTCAGCCGCCCCTGCCGGTCCTTCGCCAGATCCCACTTGGAGACGGCGATCACCACCGCCCGCCCCTCGCGTTCGGCCAGATCCGCAAGCTTCAGATCCTGCGCCTCGAACGGATGCTGCACGTCGGCCAGCAGCACCACCACCTCGGCGAACTTCACCGCGCGAAGCGCATCGGCGACCGAAAGCTTCTCGAGCTTGTCCTGAACCTTCGCCTTGCGACGCAGCCCGGCGGTGTCGAACATGCGGATCGGCAGGCCGTCCCAGTCCATGTGGACCGAGATCGCGTCGCGGGTGATCCCGGCCTCCGGCCCCGTCAGCAGCCGCTCCTCGCCCAGAAGCGCGTTGACCAGCGTGGACTTGCCCGCGTTGGGCCGGCCCAGCACCGCCACCTGCACCGGCTTCTCGCCCCTCGGCGTCTCCCGCGCCGCCTCCGCGTCGACCCGCGGCGCGAGCGCGGCGTAGAGCTCGCCCATGCCTTCGCCGTGCTCGGCCGAGATCCCCAGCGGCTCGCCGAAGCCGAGGCGCCAGGCGTCGAGCACGGCCTCCTCGCCCGCCCGCCCCTCGGCCTTGTTGACCGCGAGGATCACGTCCGCCCCTCGCCGGCGCAGCAGCTCGGCGAAGGCCGCGTCCTGCGGCAGCACGCCGGCGCGCCCGTCGATCAGGAACAGACAGGCGTCGGCCATGCCGATCGCCCGCTCGGAGAGCGCGCGCATCCGCCCGGTGAGGCTCTCGGCGTCGGCCTCCTCGAGACCCGCGGTGTCGATCACCCGGAACTGGAGGTCGCCGAGCGCCGCCTCCCCCTCGCGGAGATCGCGCGTCACGCCCGGCGTGTCGTCGACCAGCGCCAGGCGCTTGCCGACCAGCCGGTTGAACAGCGTGGACTTGCCGACATTGGGTCGGCCGATGATCGCGAGGACGAAGGCCATGCCGCGCCCCCCTCAGCGGAGCGCCAGCAGGCGCCCCCCGTCGGTCAGCAGGTAGACCGTTCCGCCGGCGACGACGGGCCCGACGCTCGCGCCCCCCGGCAGCTCGGCGACCGAGATCTCGGCGCCCGTCTCCGGATCGTGCGACAGCAGCCGCCCGTCGGTGGAGGCCGTCAGCAGACGCCCCCCCGCCAGCACCGGGCCGGCATAGGTGATCGCGCCCTCGCGGTCCTCGGGATCCTCGTAGGCGTCGAGCGTCGTCGCCCAGAGCGTGCGGCCCGTCATCAGGTCGAGCCGCGCCAGCCGCGGCTCCGTCGTCGCGACGAAGAGGGTCCCCTCCGCCGCCCAGACCGGCGAGAGCGAGCCGAACTCCCGCCGCCAGAGCCGCCGGCCGGTGGTGCCCTCGAACGCCTCCAGCGCGCCCCCCGCATTGCCCGCGACGATGATCGGCGCACCCTCGGGCGACCGCCCGATCACCGGCGCCGAGGTCACGTCGGGAAACGCGCCCATGCCTTCGGCCGAGCTCGAGGAGATCAGCGTCTGCGACCAGACCGTCAGGCCGGGTCCGCTGCGCAGCAGCTGCAGCTCGCCGCTGTGATAGGGCACGACCGCCACCCCGCGCGCCAGCGCCGGGGCCGAGCCCTGCAGGGATCCGGCCCGGGTCAGAACGCTCTCGACCGTCCAGCGCGGCTCGCCCGTCGCCAGGTCCGCCGCCAGCGCCCGATCGGCCCGCGTCACGGCGACGGCGAGGCCTTCGCCCGCGGCCGGGGCCGCGCGGAACGGCGCGTTCGCACGCCGCCGCCAGCGCACCTCGCCCGTCGCGGGGTCGAGGCCGGCGATCTCGCCGAAGCCGGTCGTCGCCGCCACCACGCCGTCCGCGACGGCGACGCCTCCGCCATGCCCGGCGTCCGCGTCCTCGCCCTCGAGCGTCAGGTCGGTGCGCCACAGCCGACGGCCGGAGGCCGCGTCGAAGGCCAGCACCGCGCTGGCGCCGTCGCGCAGGAACACCGCGCCGTCGGCCACGACCGGCCCGCCGCCCGCGGCGCGCTCGCCCACCGGCGCGCCCGCCTCCACCGACCAGGCGAGGCTCAGGCTCGAGGGCGCCGCGAGATGCCCGCCGGACCGCTCCGGCCCGCCGCCCACCTGCGTCCAGTCCCCCGCCGGGCGCGCCGGCGGGATCGGCCGGATCTCGGTCGCAGCCACGTCGCCCGCCTCGGACGCCGGGCGCAGCGGCGCGCGCTCGCCCGCCAGCCGGTCCTCGTCATCCGAACAGCCCGCCAGCGCCGCCGTCAGGGCGCAGGCGAGGACCAGGCCCCGCCTCATCGTGCCGGCGCTCCCGCCTCGGCCGGATCGACGCCGCTCAGCACCAGGATCCGCGCCGCCCGCTCGCGCAGCGCCTGCGTCGCCAGCGGCTCGGCCAGCACCGCCTCGGCGTCGGCCGCCGCCGCCGCCACGTCTCCCGCCGCCAGATGCGCCGCCGCCCTGCGCCCGAGGGCCAGCGGCCGGAACGGCGCCCCTTCCGCCGCGTAGGGCGACAGCGCGTCGACGCGCTCCGACGGCGCCATCCCCGGCTCGCGCAGCATCACCGCCTTCAGCCCGGCGAGCGCGCGGTAGACCGGCTCGATCCCCTCGCGCGCCGCCACGGCGTCGTAGACCTCCGCCGCCGCGGCCAGCTCGCCCGCCGCGGCCAGCGCCGCGCCCTGCGAAAGGCGCGCCACCATCGCCGGGCCGTCCGACTCCGCCTCCGCGAGCGCGCCGAAGGCGGCGGCCGGATCCGCGGCCTCCGACGCCTCGATCAGCGCCGAGCCGACGCGCCGCGCCTCCGCCGTCCCGCGCCGGTCGAGCCAGGTCGCCGCCGCCGCCGCGACGACGATCGCGACCACCAGGCCGATCACGTAGGGTCCCCAGCGCCGCCAAAGCGCGTACATGCGGTCGCGCCGCAGTTCCTCGCTGACTTCCTGGATGAAGGAGTCGCCGTCGCTCACCCCGTCGCTCCTCTGGTTGCGCCGCCGCGGCCTGCCGCAGCGTCATCGGCCAATTCGCCGCAGCACGGCGATTTTTCCTCGCCGGACCGACCCTTGCCGGCCGTTCCGGCGTATACGGGGCGTATACTGACGCGTCCGAAGGGGCGCAAGCTTGCCGGATCGCGCGGCGTCGCCCACCTTGGGGGTGCGCCGCGCGCGTATCGCCTCGGCCGCACGCGAATTGAAAGACGAGACCCGATGCGCCCGCTTCCCGTCCTGACCGCGCTTCTCGTGATGGTCGGCCTCTACCTCTGGGTCGGCCAACCGATCGGGGCCGACGAGCCCGACCGCACCGCGGCGCCGGTCGAGGCGTCGGCGCGCGAACCGGTGCGCGTCGTCACCTACCTCTCCGAGGCGCAACCCGTCGAAAGCGCCGTGATCCTGCGCGGCCGCACCGAGGCGCACCGCCTCGTGGACCTTCGTGCCGAGACCTCGGGCCTCGTGATTTCCGAGCCGCGGCGCGCCGGCGCGTCGGTCGCCGCCGGAGACGTGCTCTGCCGCCTCGATCCCGGCCCGCGCGAGGCGCAGCTGGCCGAGGCGCGGGCCCGCCTCGCGCAGGCCCGCGCCGACGCCACCGCCGCGGAGACCCTGTCGGAGCGCGGTCTGACGGCCGAGAACACCGCCATCGCGCGGCGCGCCGCGCTCGAAGCCGCCGCCGCCGCCGTCCGCGTCGCCGAGATCGAGATCGAGCGGCTCGAGATCGCCGCGCCCTTCGCCGGCGGGCTCGAGACCGACGCGGCCGAGCGGGGCGAGCTGCTGCGCGTCGGGGACGTCTGCGCCCGGGTCATCTCGCTCGATCCGATCAACGTCGTCGGCTTCGTCTCGGAGACCGAGGTCGGGCGGCTTTCCGTGGGGCAGACCGCCTTCGCCCGTCTCGTCTCGGGCGCTCAGGCGAAGGGAGAGATCAGCTTCGTCTCGCGCTCGGCCGACTACGACACCCGCACCTTCCGCGTGGAGATCACGGCGCCCAACCCGGGCGGCGCGATGCGCGACGGCGTGACGGCCGAGATCGTGATCCCGCTCGAGGGGGCCGAAGCGCATCTCGTGCCTCAGGCCGCGCTCACGCTCAACGACGCGGGCGAGCTCGGCGTGCGCACCGTCGTCGACGACCGCGCCGCGTTCCGCGCCGTCGAGATCCTGCGCGAGGAGCCGCGCGGCCTCTGGCTCACCGGCCTGCCGCCCGAAGCCGAGATCATCTACGTCGGCCAGGAGTTCGTCTCCGAGGGCCGCGCCGTCGCCGCCAAGCGCGAACCGTGGAGTCCCGCCGAATGACCGGCCTCGTCGACTGGGCCACCGCCCGGGCCCGCATGATCCTCGCCTTCGTCGCGCTCTCGATCGGGGCGGGCGCGCTCGCCTATGTCGGCCTGCCGAAGGAGGGCGAGCCCGACATCGACGTGCCCCGCGTCTTCGTCTCCACGCCCTTCCCCGGGATCTCCGCCGCCGACAGCGAGCGCCTGCTGGTCAAGCCGCTGGAATCCGAGCTGACCGAGGTCGACGGCCTCGACAAGATGACCAGCTACGCCTCCGAGGGTTACGCGGGCATCCTGCTGGAGTTCGAGTTCGGCTGGGACAAGGACGCCACCCTCGCCCAGGTGCGCGAGGCGGTGGACAAGGCCAGGACCGAGTTCCCGGAGGGCTTCACCGAACCCTCCGTGGACGAGTTCAACTTCTCCGAGTTCCCGATCCTCGTGGTCTCGCTCTCCGGCGACGTGCCGGAGCGCACGCTGCTGCGCCTCTCCAAGGATCTCCAGACCGAGGTGGAGAAGCTCCGCCAGGTGCTCGAGGCCGGCCTCGCCGGCCACCGCGAGGAGATGGTGGAGGTCGTGCTCGACCCCCTCCGCCTCGAGGCCTACGACATCACCGGCCAGGAGCTGGTCAACGTCGTCGTCAACAACAACCGTCTCGTAGCCGCCGGCGCGGTGGAGACCGGCTCGGGCCAGTTCTCCGTCAAGCTGCCGTCGAGTTTCGAGAGCACGGCCGACATATTCGGCCTGCCGGTCAAGGTCTCCGGCGACCGGCTGATCCGCATGGGCGACGTCGCCGACATCCGCTACACCTTCGAGGACCGCCAGGGCACCGCCCGCTTCAACGGCGAGCCGACGATCGCGCTTCAGGTCGTCAAGGTGAAGGGCGCGCCGGTCATCGACACCGTCGCCGCGGTGAAGGGCGTCGTCGAAGCCGAACGGGCCCAGTGGCCCGAGGCGCTGCAGGACGCCGTGCGCATCGGCTACTCGATGGACGAATCGAGCCAGGTCGAAGGCATGGTCAAGCAGCTCGAGGGCTCGGTGCTGACCGCCGTCTGTCTCGTGATGATCGTGGTGCTCGCCGCACTCGGCTTCCGCTCGGCCCTGCTGGTCGGCTTCGCGGTGCCGGTCAGCTTCCTGCTCTGCTTCGGCCTGCTGGCGCTTTTCGGCATGTCGATCACCAACATCGTCATGTTCGGCCTGATCCTGGCCGTGGGCATGCTCGTCGACGGCGCCATCGTCGTCGTCGAATACGCAGACCAGCGCATCCGCGACGGTCTCGGCCCGATGCGCGCCTACGCGGCCGCCGCCAAGCGCATGTTCTGGCCCATCGTCTCCTCGACGGCGACGACGCTCTGCGCGTTCCTGCCGATGCTGTTCTGGCCGGGCATGCCGGGTCAGTTCATGGGCAACCTGCCGGTCACGCTGATCTTCGTGCTCTCGGCCTCGCTGGTGGTCGCGCTGCTCTATCTCCCGGTGGTCGGCGGCCTCGCCGGGCGCGCCTCCCGCGCGCTCGACCGCGCCTCGGCCGGCCTCGGCGCGCGCCTGCCCCGGCTCGTGCGCGCGCTCCTCCTCCCGCTCGCCGCGGCCGCCGCGGTCGGCCTCGCCTGGGCGGCGGTCTCGGCGCCGGTCCTGCCGGCGCAGGTCGCGCTCGGCCTCGCCGCGGCGCTCGCCGCCGCCGCCGTATCCGTGGTCGCGGGCAGCTTCCGCGATCGCGCCACGCCGCCGCCGCCCGAGGCCGGCTATCGCCGCACCGCCTTCGGACGGGTGATCAAGGCGCTGGTCGGCAACCCGGTGATGCCGTTCGTCGCCATCGGCCTGACCTTCTTCGCGGTGTTCTCGGCGTTCTCCTACTACGGCGCCAACAACAACGGCGTGGAGTTCTTCGTCGAGACCGAGCCCGAGCGCGCCGTCGCCTATGTCCGCGCCCGCGGCAACCTCAGTCTCGAGGAGCGCGACCGTCTGCTGCGCGCCGTCGAGACCCGCATCCTCGAGGTCGACGGCGTCGAGAGCGTGTTCGCCTTCGCCGGCGACGGCGGCCTGAACCAGCGCGGCGGCGGCGCGCCGAAGGACGCCGTCGGCCGCGTCCAGATCGAGCTCGCGCCGTGGAACGAGCGCCGCGACGGCGAGGTCATCCTTCAGGACCTCAAGAACGCCATTTCCGACTATCCCGGCGTGGTCGCCGAGATCGCCAAGCAGCAGGACGGCCCCTCGCAGGGCAAGCCGGTGCAGCTCCGCCTCACCGGCGACGACTGGGACGATCTGCTCGCCGCCGCCGCGACCGCGCGCGCCAGGTTCGAAAGCCTCGACGGCCTCGTCGAGATCGAGGACACGCGCCCGCTGCCCGGCCTCGACTGGCAGCTCGACGTCGACGTCGCCACGGCCGGGCGCTTCGGCGCCGACGTCGGCCAGATCGGCCCGATGGTCTCGATGATCACCCGCGGCGTGCTGCTCGACACGATGCGCCCCGAAGGCTCCGACGAGGAGATCGAGATCCGCGTGCGCTTCCCCGAGCGGGATCGCGTCATCTCCACGCTCGACGACATGCGCATCCGCACCTCGGTCGGCTCGGTGCCTCTCTCGAACTTCGTGGAACGCCGCCCGGTTCCGAAGCTGGACGAGATCGCCCGGGTCGACGGCGTGCGGTTCTTCGACGTGAAGGCCGACGTCGCGCCCGGCGTCAACGCCAACGACCGCGTCGCCGAGCTGCGCGACTGGATGGCGGCGGAGAACCCCTTCCCCGCCTCCGTCGGCGCCGAGTTCACCGGCGACCAGGAGGAGCAGGCGGAGTCGCAGGCCTTCCTCGCCAAGGCCTTCGTCGGCGCGCTCGGTCTGATGTTCGTGATCCTGCTGGCGCAGTTCAACTCGGTCTACAACTCGATCCTCGTGCTTTCCGCCGTGGTGATGAGCGTCGCGGGCGTGCTGATGGGCATGCTGGCGATGGGCCAGACCTTCTCGATCATCATGACCGGCACCGGGGTCGTCGCGCTCGCGGGGATCGTGGTGAACAACAACATCGTGCTGATCGACACCTACCAGGAGTTCGCCCGGCAGATGCCCCGCATCGAGGCGATCATCCGCACGGCCGAACAGCGCATCCGCCCCGTCCTCCTGACCACGCTGACCACCATGGCCGGTCTCACGCCGATGATGTTCGGCGTCTCGATCGACTTCGCGGCCGGCGGCTACACGGTGGACGCGCCGACGGCGCTCTGGTGGAAGCAGCTGGCGACGGCGGTGGTCTGGGGCCTCGGCACCGCGACGGTGCTGACGCTGGTGGTCACGCCCTCGGCGCTCGCGGCGCGGGTCTGGTTCACGGCCTTCCTGCACTGGCTCGGCGTGCGCGCCGCGGCCGCCGCGGCCCCTTCGGGCGCCGTGGCGGCGCTGGCGCGCCTGCGCCGGACGGCCGCCCGTCTGCCCGCCGCGCCGCTGGTCTGGGACGAGACCGCCGCCCGGCGGAGTTCGGAGGATCCGGATCGCGACCCCGACGACGGCGTGAACTTCTTCGCCGAAAGCCGCGCCTGGTCGAAGGCCGCGGAGTAGCCCCCCGACCCGGGGCTGCGCGCCGCTCGGGGAGCCTCCGGCCCCCGCTCGCGGCGCGCGTCGGCGCGTGCCGCGCCTCCCGCCCGGCCCCGCCGTCCGGAGCGCGGCGGCGGGCGTGGCGGCGCCTCAGGCCGCGTCCGCCTCCAACTGCCGCGCCCAGAGCTGCGCATATCGCCCGCCCCGCGCCAGCAGCTCGGCATGCCCCCCCTGCTCCACGATCGCGCCGGCCTCGAGCACGACGATCCGGTCCGCGTCCGCCACGGTCGAGAGCCGATGCGCGATCACCAGCACCGTGCGGTCCCGCGCGAGGCCCTTGAGGCTCTCCTGGATCTCCCGCTCCGTGCCGGTGTCGAGCGCGCTCGTGGCCTCGTCGAGGATCAGGATCGGGGGATCCTTCAGGATCGTCCGCGCGATGGCGACGCGCTGCTTCTCGCCGCCCGAGAGCTTCAGCCCCCGTTCGCCCACCTGCGTTTCGTAACCCTGCGGCAGCGATTCGACGAAGTCGTGGATCCGCGCCGCCTTCGCCGCGGTCACGATCTCCTCCCGGCTCGCGTCGGCCCGGCCGTAGCCGATGTTGTAGCCGATCGTGTCGTTGAACAGCACCGTGTCCTGCGGAACGACCCCGATCGCGGCTCGCAGGCTCTCCTGCGTCACCTCGCGCAGATCCGTCCCGTCGATCATGATGCGCCCCGCGCTCACGTCGTAGAACCGGAACATCAACCGCGTCAGCGTCGACTTGCCGGAGCCCGTCGGTCCCACCACCGCCACCGTCGCGCCGCCCGGGATCTCCAGGTCGACGTCCGTCAGGATGACCCGCTCCGGGTCGTAGCCGAAGTGCACGCCCTCGAAGGCGACCCGCCCCTCGCTCACCCGAAGCGGCTCGGCGCCCGGCCGGTCGACCACCTCGGCCGGCTTCTCCAGCAGATCGAACATCTCGCGCATGTCCACCAGCGCCTGCCGGATCTCGCGGTAGACGGTGCCGAGGAAGCCGAGCGGCAGCGTGATCTGGATCACGAAGGCGTTGACCATCACGAAGTCGCCCAGCGTCAGCGTCCCGTCCCGCACCCCCATCGCCGCCAGCGCCATCACCCAGACGAGGCCCACCGTGATGATCGCCGCCTGCCCCGCGTTCAGCAGCGACAGCGAGGTCGCGGTCTTGACGGCGGCGTCCTCGTAGCCGGCCATGGCGCGGTCGTAGCGCTCGGCCTCGCGCCGCTCGGCCCCGAAATACTTCACCGTCTCGAAGTTCAGCAGGCTGTCGACGGCCTTCTGGGCGGCGTCCTGATCCTCGCGGTTCATGGTCTCGCGGATCTTCACCCGCCATTCCGTGACCCGGAAGGTGAACCAGATATAGGTCGCGATCACGCCCACGATCACCGCGAAGAAGCGCCAGTCGAGCTGCGTCAGGAAGATCACCGACACCATCGCCAGCTCGAGGATCAGCGGCACGATCGAGAACAGCACGAAACGCAGCAGGAACTCGACCGCCTTGGTGCCCCGCTCGATCACCCGGCTGAGCCCGCCGGTCCGCCGCGTCAGGTGATAGCGCAGCGAAAGCGCATGCACGTGCCGGAACGCGGTCAGCGCCATCTTCCGCAGCGCGCGCTGGGCCACCCGCGCGAAGACGAGGTCGCGGAACTGCTGGAAGGCCGTGCCCATCAGGCGCGTCATGCCGTAGGCGACCACCAGCCCCACCGGGCCGACCAGCAGCAGCCAGCTTTCCGGCGTCTCGCCCGCCGGGTCGCCGCCGCCCGCGTCGAGCGCGTCCACCGCGGCCTTGTAGAGGAACGGCGTCGCCACCGTCGCGACCTTGGCCAGCGCCAGCAGCGCCAGCGCGATCACGACGCGGCGCTTGGCCCAAGGTTCGCCCTCCGGCCAGAGCCAAGGCACGACGCGGGCGAGAATCCGCGTCTCGCCCGCCCGGCGCGTGCCCGTCTCGCCGCCCTCCGGGGGGCGCGCGTCGGCCTCGGTCATCGGCGCTCCTTTCCGGCCCCGCCCGGTCCCGCCCGCTGCGGGCGGCGGCGGGGCGTCCGGGCCGCCCACGGCCCCGCCTGCCTCGCGTCGGGCACGCCCGCGGCTGCCCGATCCGGCCCAGAGATTAGGGCGCGCGCGGCGCGCCGGCCATAGCCCGGGGCGAGATCCGCCCGCGCCGCGTCGCCGCCGCCACGACGGCCGGCGCACCCTCCGTGCCGAAGGTCACGGTCCGGAGGCCGATCACGCCGGCGACGGCCTTTTCGCTTGCCCCGCCGCCGCTTCCGGTCGGATATGATGGGTCGGACCGCCCCGGCGCGCGGTCCTCCACGGCCCGGAGACGCGCCGACCCGCAACGGAACGGGAGAGAAGATGACCCGCCTCGCGCCCTTCAGCGTCTGCGTCTACTGCGGCTCCCGCGCCGGAGACGATCCGGCCTTCATGCACCAGGCCGCCCTGCTCGGCGCCGGGCTCGCCGAGCGTGGCATGCGCCTGATCTACGGCGCCGGCGACGTCGGGCTGATGGGCGCGGTCGCGGACGCGGCGATGGCCGCCGGCGGACAGACCCTCGGCGTGATCCCGAAGCACCTGCAGGCGCGCGAGGTCGGCAAGCCCGGTCTCACCACCTACATCGCCACCGAGACGATGCACGAGCGCAAGAAGGTGATGTTCATGAACGCCGACGCCGTGGTGGCGCTGCCCGGCGGTCCCGGCACCCTCGACGAGCTGTTCGAGGCGCTGACGTGGCGCCAGCTCGGCCTGCACGAGACGCCGATCTACTGCGTCAACATCGGCGGCTACTGGGATCCGATGCTGGCCCTCATGGACCATCTCGCCGAGCGCGGCTTCTGCGAGACGAGCTTCATCGACTTCCTGACCACCGTGCCCGACGTCCCCGCCCTGCTCGACCGGCTCGACGCCCGCCTCGCGGCCTGAGACGCGACGCGGAGGGGCGGCGCCCGAAGCGCCGCCCGCCCCCGCGCGGGATCAGCCGCCGGCCTTGTCGAGGCGCTCGGCGACGTTCTCCCAGTTCGCGAGGTTGTCGAGGAAGTTCTGCAGATAGGCCGGCCGCTTGTTGCGGAAGTCGATGTAGTAGGAATGCTCCCACACGTCGCAGCCGAGCAGCGCATGCTGGCCGAAGCAGAGCGGGTTGACCCCGTTCTCGGTGCTCGTGACCTTCAGTTCGTCGCCGTCCTTGACCAGCCACGCCCAGCCCGAGCCGAACTGCCCGGCGCCGGCGGCGGAGAACTTCTCCTTGAAGGCGTCGACCGAGCCGAAGGCGTCCGCGATCCGCTTCTCGAGCTCGGACGGCATCGAGGGCGTGCCGGGCGTCATCATCTCCCAGAACTGCGAATGGTTCCAATGCTGGGAGGCGTTGTTGAAGATGCCGCTCTGCGCCACGGCGCCGGCCTGATAGGTGCCCTTGACGATCTCCTCGACCGGCTTGCCCTCCCACTCGGTGCCGGAGATCGCCTTGTTGCCGTTGTCGACATAGGCCTTGTGGTGGATGTCGTGGTGGAACTCCAGCGTCTCCTTGGACATGCCCGCATCGGCGAGCGCGTCATGCGAATACGGCAGCGGCGGCAGTTCGAAAGCCATCTGAGAGTCTCCCTGGTCACGTTCGGGGGCCGGAGCCGTCGGGGTCCGGTCGCCCGCCGGACATAACCCGGCGTCCGCCGCCCTCCAACCCCCGCATCCTGCGGAGGCTCGCTCCAGCGCGTCCATCCGGATCACGCCGTCCTTCACGATCATGACGAACGCCGTCTCCGGCCGGGCGACCAACGACAGGTCCACGAACGGGTTCCGGATCACCGAGACCCCGCCGGCGCAGGCCCCCTCCGCGCCTTTCCGCCCCGGCCAGGGGCCGCGGCGGCCGGAGGGCCCGAACGGCGCGCCTTCTCCGCTCGCGGCGATGCCCACGATCTCCCGGCCCTCCTGAACGGGGTCCACCCGCAATGCAGGCTTCTCCGACGAGAAGGATCCGAACCGGGACGGGGGGCAGGCCCGAGGAGATCGTCATGTCCGCGAGGCGCTGCGGACGCTGCGGCCGTCGCCGGATCATTGCGCTCCCGCGTCGGGCCGTCTGATCGGTCAACCCCAAGCGGATCTGGCGGCGGGAAGGCCGAAGGCGCCGGCGAGAGCGCCGAAGAAGGGCCCGCTCCGGCTGAAAGACGGGTCCGGCATCCGGCCCCGGCGGGCCGGCCACGTCCGGGCCCGCGACGTCCTCGAGCGCCGCAGGCACGACCGGCGGAAATTCCGCCTGCTCCGCGTCGTCGACGACGTCACGTTCGGGGCGCCGGCGATCCTGGTGAAGCGCAGGCCGAACGCTTCGGACGCGCCCGGGGTGCTCGCCGAGCCGACGCCGGCGCGGCGGACCCCGTCGCCGATCCGATCCGACCGGGTCTCGCCGGGCGCCCGAAGCGCATACCGCATGCGAAGCTCCATCGGCCGGGCGTCGGGGGCAAGCCCCGGACGCCGCCCGGCTCGGGGCGAGCGCGCCCCTCGGATCGCGGCGGCGATCCAAGGCACGGTGGGCCGAGCCCGCCGCGATCCTCGGGCCGCGGCGTCAGACCGCGATCAGCGCCGCCGCCACCCGCCGGTCCTCGGCCAGAAGCACGTTGAAGGTGCGGCAGGCGGGCCCCGTCGCCATCACCTCGACGCCGAGGCCGGCGGCCTCGAGCGCCGCGCGCGCCGCACGCGGTATCGGGGCGATCTCGGCCCCGGTCCCGACCAGCAGCACGTCGATCTCCGCGGCCGCCTCGACCAGGGGCGCACAGGCGGCGGCGTCGAGTTCCGCGACCGCGGCGACATCCCAGCCGTCCATCCGCCGAGGCAGCAGAAGGACCGAGCCGTGATGCACCATGCCGCCGATGCGGAAGCCTCCTTCGCCGTAGCCGTCGATAGGCGGGCGCGTCTCGAAGCTGATCTCGTTCATCCGCATCACGTCCTCCGGTTCCGCCGTCCCTTCGTCGCGGCGCGCTTCCGCGCGTCCTTCGGGGGGTGCGCTCCCGCGCGCCGCCGCCCCCATGCGGGGGCGCCGCCGCCATGGGCCCGGCGCGGCGCGGCGGGGGTCCTTCGGACCCGTCGCCGCGCCGCGCGGGCGCCCGGGTCAGACCTGCGCGCCCCCGAACTGCACGCCGGCGCCGCCGCCCGGGCCGTCGCCGCTCTCGGACCACTCCCGCGTGACGCCGAGGCGCAGCAGCACCGCCGCCGCCACGAACACCGACGAATAGGTGCCGACCACCACGCCCCAGATCATCGCGAAGGTGAAGCCGCGGATCACCTCTCCGCCCAGCACGTAGAGCGCGATCAGCGCGATCAGCGTGGTGGCGGAGGTCATCAGGGTGCGGCCCAGCGTCTCGTTGATCGAGACGTTCAGCACCTCGTCCAGCGGCTTCTGCTTGTACTTGCGCAGGTTCTCGCGCACCCGGTCGAAGACCACCACCGTGTCGTTGAGCGAATAGCCGATGATCGTCAGCAGCGCCGCGATGATGCTCAGGTTGAATTCCAGCCGCACCAGGCTGAACACGCCGATCGTCAGCACGACGTCGTGCACCAGCGCCGCGACGGCGCCGAGGCTGAACTGCCATTCGAAGCGCAGCCAGATGTAGACGAGGATCGCGCCCACGGCGGCGGCGAGCGCCAGCGCCCCGGCCCAGATCAGCTCGCCCGAGACCTTGGGCCCGACGACCTCCACGCGCCGGATCTCCACGCCGGGGATCTCCGCCTCCAGCGCCCGCTCGACCTCGGCCGCCGCCGCCATCTGAGCGTCGCCGTCTCCGGGCTGCGCCTCGACGCGGATCAGCACGTCGCTCTCGCGCCCGAACTCCTGAACCGCCACGTCGCCGAGGCCGAGATCGGAGACCGCGCCGCGCACCTGTCGGACGTCCGCCGCGCCGGGCGTGCGCGCCTCGATCATGATGCCGCCGCGGAAGTCGATGCCGAAGTTGAGCCCCAGCACCGCGACCAGCAGCAGCGAGGCGACCGCCGCCGCCAGCGAGCCGCCGAGCGCCCATCGCCGGCCCGACATGAACGGGATGGAGGTGTCCTCCGGCGCCAGTCTCAGCCGTCTCATCGCCATCTCACACCGCCAACGTCTTGGGCCGCGCCCGCGCGAACCACTGCGCCACGAAGAACCGCGTCACCATCGTCGCCGAGAACACCGAGGTCAGAATGCCGAGCCCCAGCGTCACCGCGAAGCCCCGGACCGGCCCCGAGCCCATCGAGAACAGGATCGTCGCCGCGAGGAAGGTGGTGACGTTGGCGTCGACGATGGCGCTGAAGGCCCGCTCGTATCCGGTCTCGATCGCCCGTGCCGCGCCCTTGGCGCGCTTGGCCTCCTCGCGTATCCGCTCGAAGATCAGCACGTTGGCGTCGACCGCCATGCCGATGGTCAGCACGATCCCGGCGATGCCCGGCAGCGTCAGCGTCGCGCCGATCACGCTCAGCAAGGCCATCAGCATGCAGACGTTCAGGATCAGCGCGAGGTTCGCGAACAGCCCGAAGAGGCCGTAGCTCGCCCCCATGAACGCCAGCACCGCGAGGAACGCGACGACGATCGCCGTCTCCCCCGCCGCGATCGAATCCGCGCCGAGGTCCGGGCCGACCGTCCGCTGCTCCAGCACGGTGATCTCCGCCGGCAGCGCGCCGGCCCGCAGCAGGATCGCCAGCTCCTGCGCGCTCTCGACCGTGAACGAGCCCGAGATCTGGCCCGAACCCCCGGTGATCGCCTCGCGGATCGTCGGCGCGGTGATCACCTCGCCGTCGAGCACCACCGCGAAGGGCCGCCCGACATTGCGCGAGGTCACCTCGCCGAAGCGCCGCGCGCCGGCCGCGTCGAAGCGGAAGTTCACCACCGGCTCGCCGGTCTGCGGATCGAAGCCCGGCTGCGCGTCGGTCAGCCGGTCGCCCGTCACCAGCGCGCGCCGCTCCAGCACGTAGAAGCGCCCGGGCTCCTCCGCGCTCGGCACGAGGATCTCGTTCGGCCCGGTCCGCGTCTCGGCGTCGCCCGTCGCGCTCTCGACCAGATGGAAGGTCAGCTTGGCCGTGCGCCCGATCAGCGACAGCACCTCCTCGGCGCTGCCCACGCCCGGCACCTGCACCAGGATGCGCTGCTCGCCCTGGCGCTGGATCGTCGGCTCGCGCGTGCCGGTCTCGTCGATGCGCCGGCGGATGATCTCGAGGCTCTGCGCCATGGTGCGCTCGTCCATCGCCGCCTTCGCCGCCTCGGTCAGCCGCACGACGACGTCGCGACCCTCGACGCTCACCGCGAGGTCCGGCCCCCCGGGGCCGAGCAGCCCGCCCGAGACCGGCTGCGCCAGGTCGCGCAGCGCCTCGGCCGCGATCTCGGCGCCCGCCGGATCCTCCAGCCGGATCGTCAGCGCCCCCGGATCGTCCGTCTCGAGCCGCCGGAACGGCCCCACCTGCTCGCGCAGGTCGCGCAGCGCCTGCCGCGCCTCGGGCCAGAGGGCCTCGAGCCGTTCGGCGTGGACGTCCTCCACCGCGACCTCGACCAGCAGATGCGCGCCGCCCTGAAGGTCGAGCCCCAGCGCGATCACGCTCGAGGGCAGCCAGTCCGGCCAGGCCGAGGCCGCGGCTTCGAGCCCCGGGCCCTCCGCCCCCTCGGCCATCGCCTCGCGCGCCGCTTCGGCGCGCTGCACGGTGGAATGGAACAGGTTCGGCGCCGAGAACACGACCGCCGCGAGGCAGGCGAGGATCACAAGCGCCGATTTCCAGGTCTGGAACTGCAGCATCTCGGAACAGGGCCTCCCGCCCGGCGCCGGCCCCCGGCCGGCGCGCCCGGCTCAGGCGTCGTTCGCGGGTTCGGTCTTGGAGACGACGTTGGCGAGCGTGCCCTTGACCACGCGCACGCGAACGCCGTCGGCGATCTCCACCTCCGCCTCGTCGTCCTTCACCTTGGTGACCTTGCCGTAGAGGCCGCCCTGCGTGATCACCTCGTCGCCGCGGCGCAGCGCCTCGAGCATCCGCTTGTGCTCCTTGGCGCGCTTCTGCTGCGGGCGGATCAGGAAGAAGTAGAAGATCACGAAGATCAGGATCAGCGGGACGAAGGAGCCGAAGCCCCCCAGCGGATCGCCGCCCGCCGCCTGCGCGTAGGCCGGAGTGATGAACATGGAGCCTCCAAAAGGGCCGGATCGGGCGGGGGCGCCGGCCTCCCGCGGGTCGCGCCCATCTATAGTGGCCGGCCCCTGCGGCGCAACCCGGCGGGCTCCACCCTTCGGCCCCTGTCGCCGCACGCGGCGCCGCGTCATGCTTGGGCCATGAACGACGCCCCGCGAGACCGAGACGCCC
>Ga0102943_1000718_pt1 | contig 21765 bp, 15 predicted proteins | sample SalPonC_black_MG_FD_78174 | JGI IMG/M metagenome (GOLD analysis project Ga0102943, IMG submission 78174) | Salt pond soil microbial communities from South San Francisco under conditions of wetland restoration - Salt Pond MetaG... | ecosystem: Environmental > Aquatic > Marine > Intertidal zone >...
ACGGTGGAGTTCGGCGAGGTCATGGCCCGGAACGTGGCCGGCACGATGCTCGTCCGCCGCTTCGCCGGCAGCCGCAACGAGGTCTACCTGATCGAGCCCGACGACACCGTCGTGCCGCTCCCCGAGGCGCCGTGGGATCTGATCAATCCGCTCGACCTGAACTCCGCGGGCATCGTGGTCGGCGACGCCGAGACCTCGAACGGTTTCGACCAGGCCTTCCTCTACGACGGCGCGACGTACTCGGAGTTGCCCCTGCCCGCCGGTTACTCGTCGGCCGACGCCCACGCGATCAACGACTTCGATCAGATCGCGGGCTGGGGCTTCGACGGCGGCTTCGGAGCGATCGTGTGGGAGGCCGGCCGGGCCCACGACCTGTCGACGCTCGAGAGCGCACAGCTCGGTCGGCCGGTCGACCTGAAGAAGGCCTTCGACGTCTCGGAAACCGGATGGGTCGTCGGCTGGGGTACCAACGCCGGCGCCCCCGAGATCTTCCGCGTGAAACTCGGCCCGCCGTGCCGCGATCCCGAGAACCCGCAGGGGATGATCACGTGGACGGGCGGGGCCGGGTCCTACGACGACACCGCGAACTGGTCGGCCGACTTCGTTCCCGGCTCCGAGGACGTCCTGCGCTTCGACACGTCGGGCGGTGACGGAGTCGTCGACGTGTCGACGGGCCCGGCGAACGCGTCGTTGGTCCTCGACGGCGGCCCGGGTGTGGGATTCGAGTTCGGCGACGCATCGTGGTCCCTGTCGGGGGCCGATCCCTGCCTCGCCTCGTTGGTCACGCGCCCCGGCAACGGCGAGCTCAGCCTGTACGACTTCACCGGCGGGACCCTCGACCTGGCCCAGGGCGCCGACCTGGGCCACGACCGCGAATTCGTGCTCGACGTCTTCGAGCAGACCTGGAGCGTGGGCGGCGCCCCGTTGATCGCCGGCCATGCCGACACCACCACGGTGAACTTCCACGCCGGTTCGCAGTTGAGCGTGTCGAACGAAGTGGCGCTCGGGCTGCGCACGGGAACCCGGGCGCGCCTGGAGTTCGACACGGCCAACGCGAACGCGACGCGGTGGATCGTCGGCAGTCGTGGATCCGGGACGGTGGAGCTCACCTCCTCGCAGCTCACCGGCGATCGCATCGTGCTCGGTGAGATCGCCGGCAGCGAGGGGACGTTCCGGGCCCGAGGGGACGCGGGCAGCTTCGTGATCGTGGACGACGCGGTGGTCGTGGGCGAAGCGGGATCGGGTGAGCTGGAGATCGACACGACGGCCCTGACCGCGGGTCGCGTGCTGGTCGGCGATGCCGAGGGCAGCAACGGTCAGGTGTTCGTCGGCGACGCCGGTCTGGTGTCGAGCGACGACATCACGATCGGAGGCGTCGGGGCGGCCAGCGTCCTCGTGATCGGCACCGGAGAGCTGTCGCAGAGCACCGACCCGCAGGCCCTCGGCTGGTGCGTGCTCGGCGCCGACGCCGGCGGGTACGGCGAACTCGGTGTGCTCGGGGCGTCGGCGTCGGCCAGTCTGGGCGGACTGGTCGTCGGCAGCGCCGGCACGGGCTTGTTGTCCCTGAGCGACGCCAGCATCACCAGGGTCGCGGGCAGCATCATCGTCGGTGACGCCGCTGGTGGCATCGGCACCGTCGACGTCGACGGCGCGCTGCTGCAGTCCACCGCCCTCTACGTGGGATCCGTCGAAGGTTCCTCCGGTCTCGTCTCGGCCGACTCCACGGCGCTCGTGACGACCGAGATTCTCGAGATCGGCCCGGGCGGCCGCGTCGAGGGCGAGGTGCTGGCGATGGACCGCACCGAGACCCCGAAGCACTCGGCGCGCGCCGCCAATGGGATCCGCACGGCGGAGCTGGTGCTCTCTGCCGACGCGCAGCTCGCGGTCGACGGCGTGCAGTTCGGCGCCGACTGGTCGCTCGGCGGCGACGGAGCCTTCCCCTTCGACGTGACGAACGACGCGCGCGTCGATCCCGGCACGGCGGCCGCGCCCGGCCGCTTGACCGTCGACGGGAACTACGAACAGACCGCCGACGGCCACTTGCGGATCGATCTCTTCGGCCCCGAGGACGGTCCCGTACGCCGTCGCCAGATTCGTCACGACACGCTTTCGGCCACCGGCGGGGCCACGCTCGGGGGCACGCTCGTCTTCGCCCTCGAACCGGGTTTCGAACCCGAGATCCCCGACACCGTCACCGTGCTCGACTGCGCCGGCGGAGCCGACTGCCTGCAGGGTGCCTTCGACGCGATCGAGACGCCGGCTTCGATCGACGCGGAGTTGATCACCGACGGCGCCGCGCTGCGCGCGGTCGTTCGTCCCCGCTCCGTCGCCGTGGACTCGCCGGACCGGCCGGGTGACACCGTCCGGTCGCGCAACGAGCTGTCACCCGTCGCACCCAATCCCTTCAACCCGCGCGCGTCGTTCTCGCTCGTCGTCGAGCGGAGCGGCCCGGTCCGGGTGCGTGTGCTCGACCTGCGTGGCCGGGTCGTGGACACCCTGTTCGACGGCACCCTGTCCGCGGGACATGTGCACACATTTGCAATCGACGGAACGTCGTGGGCGAGCGGCACCTACTTCGTGGACGTCCGCGGCCCCGGACTCCGGTTGTCCCGCAAGACGAGCCTGGTGAAGTGATCGAACCCGCTCGGCCGAAAAGGTCGACCGGTCCGGCGCGCGGTCCTATGGTCTGCGGAACCGCGAACCGCGAACCGCAACCCGGACCCGTCCGCATGCCCTCGTCCGTCCGTCGTCGATCCGTCACCCGGATGCTGTCCGCCCTCGTCGTCGTGGCCTGGTCCGCCGGATCCGCGCGGGCGGAGATCGCGCTTCCGCGCCCCGACCTGCGCGTCGATCTCCGCTACGACGTGATCGACGGCGGGGCGGTCCGCGACCGCTTCCAGACCGCACTGCGCTACCGGCAACGCGTCGAGCTACGCGACCAGTGGGCCCTCGTCGGATTCGTGTCCACGGGCGACGACTTCGCCTCGCGCTGGGTGACACTCGCCGACTTCCGCCGCGGAAGGGACGACACCGATCCCTTCCGTCCCCGCCTGCGACAACTCTTCGTCGAATACCGGAGCGAGCACGTTCGAGCCCAGGCCGGGGTGATCCCACCGGTGAAGGCCGTGATCTCGCCCACCGGACTCGATCCCGTCGGCTGGATCGACGGTGCGCGCCTCGAGTGGTTCAACGCACCCGACGGAACGGTCGAGATGGTCGTCGGTCGCCTGGGCGAGGTCGACGAACCCGGCCTGTTCGCGCGCCGGACCGTGTGGACCGAACCCGACCGGACGAACTACTTCGAGATCGAGTCGAGCCAGCAGATCGTTCCGTGGCTGAGGATCGAGACGAGCTTCGAGATCCTGCACGACGTCTACCTGCGCGGCGAGATCCGATGGACGCCGAACCCGTGGTTCGAACTGTTCACCGAAGCACTGCACAACACCGCCACCGGCGCGGTGAACCACGGGACGACCGTGATCGTCGATCCCCTGGCGAGGTGGACACCGCGCGCGGCGGGACGCACCGAGGTCGCACTGAACCACTCCTACATCGGCCGCGACATCGGTCTGCGCGGCGAGCTCGCCGACGACTTCTTCACCTACGGACACAGCGTGACGCTCGAACCCGCCGTCGTCCTGTCCGCGCGCCACGGACTCGAACTCGGCGGTGAGATCATCGTGGCCGAGCAGCCGGCCGGGCGACGGCCCGCGGGCTTCTTCGAGGAGGTCTACACCCGCTTGAACGTCGTCCTCGGTTGGCGGCTGCCGTGACCGGGCCCGGAAACGACGACGGGGCCCCCGTTCGCGGAGGCCCCGTGCCACTCTTCGCTCGACCGGGGTCGCGGCCGAACGGGATGGATCAGTTCTCGTACAGCGACTTCACCGCGCCCCACGAGTCGTCGTCGGTGTCGACGGGCTCCTCGTAGGTCGTGAAGGTGTTGAAGTCACCGTCGGACATCACGAAGTTCCCCGCGCCGATGTTGGCGTCGGGAGTGACGGCCACACCGTGGAATTCGTTGCTGCGGAAGGCATCGAAGGCGTTCAGGTACGTGACCACGTACGTGAACGATTCACCCGGCAACAGACCGATCTCGGAGAGGTCGAAGATCAACTCGAAATCTCCGGCAGCCGGGTCACCCGTCGGCGCGAGGTCGGCCGACGCGACGAAGCTGTGCGATCCGGGACCAACGAGCTGCCAGAGACCAGCGAAGCCGGCCTCGACACCGATCGCGTAGTCCGCCTCGAACCCCGGAGCGAAGGTGAGGGTCGAGCGGTTTCCGGTGCCATCCGCCGCCAGACCACTGATCGCCGCCCGGAGCGGATCGGCGTTGTCATCGAAGCTCGCGGTATCGTTGAAGCCACCCGCGGTCGAGTCGATGTAGATGACCATCTGGTTGTCCAGATTGCCCGCACCGGTGCTCAGGCCGAAGGCGACACCGGCGAGGTCGGAATCCACGTACAATTCGCTTCCGTCACCGATCACGTCACCGAAACCGGTGCCCACACCGGTCGAGAACCCGACGTACTCGCCGGCGTTGATCGTTCCGTCGACCGTGGCGTTGCCGGCCGTGGTGTCGACGATGGTCGTCGGCACGGCCAGCGCCGGGCCCGTGATAAGGGCCACGACGGCGAGTGCCGCAACGGCATGCTTGATCCTGGGGAACATGAGGTCCTCCTGTGCCAGGGGTTGGGGTTTGCAGGGGCGCGACAGTATACATGGTCGGGACGCGACGGGGCCCATAGGGCCGCACCCCATGTCACAGAACTCCAGGCGCGCCATCTCGCAGGGGCCGTGTAGGGTTCGAAGGTTCGAGAGGCGATGTCCGGCGGGCCCGCGAGCCCGGGTGCTTTCGCCGTTTCTCCGAATCCTTCCGAGGAGTCCCTCCGCCATGACCCGACTGCTGCTGTCCCTCGTCCTCTTCGTCTCGCTGGTGTGGGCGCCCGCCGTCCCCGCCGCCGCCGACGACGAGGGCCCGATGAACGCTTCCACCTTCGCCGGCCTGGAGTTCCGCGAACTCGGCCCGGCCATCAACTCCGGTCGCATCGGCGACATCGCCGTCGACCCCACCAACGATCACCACTGGATCGTGGCCGTCGCCTCCGGAGGCGTGTGGAAGACAGAGAACGCCGGGACCACGTGGACCCCGGTCTTCGATTCCGAGGGCAGCTACTCGATCGGCTGCGTGACCTTCGATCCGAACGACCCGCTGGTCGTGTGGGTCGGCACCGGCGAGAACAACAGTCAGCGCAGCGTGAGCTACGGCGACGGCGTGTACAAGTCGATCGACGGCGGCATGACCTGGGAGAACGTCGGCCTGCCGAGCAGCGAGCACATCGGCGACATCGTCGTGCACCCCGAGGACGGCAACACCGTGTACGTGGCCGCGCAGGGACCACTGTGGAACGCCGGCGGTGACCGCGGTCTGTACAAGACCACCGACGGCGGCGAGACCTGGAAGAGGATCCTCGAGTTCTCCGAGCACACCGGCGTGAGCGACATCGCCATGGACCCACGCGATCCCGACGTGATCTACGCGACCTCGTACCAGCGTCGCCGCCACGTGTGGACGCTGATCAACGGCGGCCCCGAGGGTGGGATCCACAAGACCACCGACGGCGGCGAGACCTGGACGGAACTGACCCGCGGTCTGCCCGACGGCGACATCGGCCGCATCGGCATCGCCGTGGCCCCCACCAACGGCAACCGCGTGTACGCGATCGTCGAGGCCGCCGGCGACGGCTCGGGCTTCTACCGCAGCGACAACGCCGGTGCCAGTTGGAGCAAGATCGCCGACTACGTGAGCCGCAGCCCGCAGTACTACCAGGAGCTCATCGTCGATCCCACCGACGCCGACGTGATCTACAGCAACGACACCTGGTTCCACCGCAGCGTCGACGGCGGCCACACCTGGGACCGCATCAACGACGGCACCATGCACGTCGACAACCACGCGGTGTGGATCGACCCCGACGATCCCAAGCACCTGGTCAGCGGCACCGACGGCGGCGTGTACGTGAGCTACGACTGGGCCGAGACCTGGAACTTCTGTTGGAATCTTCCGGTGACGCAGTTCTACAAGATCGCCATCGACGAGGACTTCCCCTTCTACAACGTCTACGGCGGTACGCAGGACAACAACACCATCGGGGGCCCCACGCGCACCACGAGCGCGAACGGGATCATCAACCGCGACTGGTTCATCACCCTCGGCGGCGACGGCTTCGAGCCCGCCGTCGATCCCACCGATCCCGACATCGTCTACAGCCAGTGGCAGTACGGCAACCTGGCGCGCTACGACCGCAAGACGGGCGAGGTCATCGACATCCAGCCGCAGCCGGCAGTCGACGACGAGCCCTTCGTCTGGAACTGGAGCAGCGCCCTGCTCATCAGCCCCCACTCGCACACGCGCCTGTACTTCGGCGGAAACTACCTGTTCCGCAGCGAGGACCGCGGCGACAGCTGGGAGAAGATCAGCGGCAACATGACCCGGCAGCTCGATCGCAACGAGCTCGAGGTCATGGGCCGGGTGTGGAGCGTCGACGCGGTGTCGAAGAACCGCTCGACCTCGATCTACGGCAACGTCGTCAGCCTCGACGAGAGCCCCCTCGTGGAGGGCCTGCTCTACGCCGGCACCGACGACGGCCTGGTATGGATGTCTCCCGACGGCGGCGAGACCTGGAACAAGACCGAGAAGTTCTCGGACGTGCCCGAGATGAGCTACGTGACCTCGCTCACCGCCGACCGCCACGACGACCAGGTCGTCTACGCCACCTTCAGCAACCACAAGCGCGGCGACTTCACACCCTACGTGTTGAAGAGCACCGACCGCGGCCAGAGCTGGGACTCCATCGCCGGCGACCTTCCCGACCGCGGCCAGGTGCACGACGTGGTGCAGGACCACGTCGATCCCGAGCTGCTGTTCGTGGGCACCGAGTTCGGCGTGTTCTTCAGCCGCGACGGCGGCGACGCGTGGATCCAGCTGAAGGGCGGCATCCCCGTGATCGCCTGCCGCGACCTGGAGCTGCAACGTCGCGACGAGGACCTGGTGGTCGGCACCTTCGGCCGCGGCTTCTGGGTGCTCGACGACTACACGCCGCTACGCAACGCCGACGCCACCGCCATGGAAGAAGAGGAAGCCGTCCTGTTCCCGGTGCGACGGTCGTGGATGTTCTTCGAGCGCACGCCGTGGGGCCTTCCGGGCAAGGGATCGATGGGCCACCAGGCCTTCACCCGCCCGAACCCGCCCGTGGGAGCGATGTTCAGCTACTACCTGCGCGACGGCCTGCAGACCAAGCGCGAGCTGCGCCTGGCTTCGGAGAAGGAGATCTGGCAGAAGGGCGGCGATCTCGAGTACCCGAGCTGGGAGGAACTGCGCGAGGAGGACCGCGAGAACGCCCCGCGCATCGTGCTGACCGTGCGTGACGACGAGGGCAACGTGGTTCGTCGGATCGACGGTCCGAAATCGGCGGGAACGCATCGCGTGCACTGGGACTTCCGCTATCCGTCCCCCGAGCCCACGAACCTGAGTCCCCCGGCGTGGACCAGCCCGTGGTCGAGTGCGACAGAGGGCGCGATCGCCATGCCCGGGACCTACACCGTCGAGATCGACAAGGTCGTCGACGGTGAGTGGACCGACATCGCCGGCCCGGTCTCGTTCGAGGCGGAGGTCCTCGCCCAGGCCACCCTGCCGGCCGAATCGCGCGAGGAGCTGAGTGACTTCCAGGACCGCGTGGCCGATCTGCAGCGCGTGATCCTGGGAACCAACCGGCTGGTGAGCGAGGCGCACTCGCGGATCGATCACGTGCGGCAGGCCCTGCTCGACACACCGGGGGAGCCCGTGCGCGATCTCATGCAGCGCCTGGACGACGTCGAGGACCGGTTGCAGGACCTCCAGATCGACCTCAGCGGAGACGCCACCGTGGCCCGCCGGCAGGAAGCCACGCTGCCCGGTCTGTCCGGCCGCGTGGGCCGCGTGGTCATGGGCTACTGGACGAGCAGTTCGGCTCCGACGCAGACCATGCGCGACAACGTGGAGATCGTCGAAGACCAGATGCCCGGCGTGCTCGACGACCTGCGTACGCTCGTCGAGCAGGACCTGGCCTCGATCGAGGCGGAGCTCGAGGAGCGCGGCGGGCCGTGGACGCCCGGCCGGATCCCGAGCTTCGACGACGACGAGACCGGTCGCTGATCGAAAGATCTCGTGAAGACGGTGGACTCCGCTCCCCTTCCCGCGGAGTCCACCCTAGAATCCTGGCGGCACGCGACCGGCAGCCCATCGGTCGCGCCGTCGCTGCCCCACACCGCTCCATCGAAGCCTCGAGGAGTCGCCGATGACCTCACCGGTCGTCCACCGCGTGCTCGCCCCCCTGCGACCGATCTTGTTCGTCGCCGCGGCCACCGCTCTGGCTCTCGGATGCGCCGAGAGGCAGGTGTCGACCGGAATCTACCAATTGCGGCAGGGCGACTTCTCCGAGGCCGTCGCGTCGTTCCGCGACGCCGTCGCGCGAGACCCGGATTCGGCGATCGCCCATTACAATCTCGGCTACGCACTGAGTGCCGACGTCCGCGCGCGGGCGACCACGCAGGACTTCGACGGAGCCGTCGATGATCTGCGCGAGGCCAACCGCAGTTTCGACCGAGCGGTGAGCCTCGACCCCGACACCTACGCCCGCGAGGTGACCACGGCCCGGCGTTTCAACTTCGGTGAGCTGTACAACCTGGCCGTCGACCTCAGCCGCGGGAGCGCCCTCGACGACGCGATCCACGCTCTCGCCCTGGCCCGGGTGGCGGCGACCGACGCGCTTTCCGCCCAACGGGCGAACGTACTGCGTCTGCAGATCGACATGAGCCGCGCTTCGAGCACTGGCGGGCCGGACGCTCGTGAGCGATACATGGGCATGTTGGCCGAACTCGACCGGATCCGCCGCGAAGGGCCCGTCGACGATGCCCTCGTCGACGAGATCGAGAACACACTGGCACGGGCCCGCACCTTGATCGAGACGGACGTCCCCGGGCAGTAGCCGACCACTCCGCCATTGACGAGCGACCGGGGGCCGTCGGTATTCTCACCGGCCGTTCCTCCTGCCCCGAACCCGAGACACGCGCGATGACCACCACCGACCTGTGCCCCTGCGAATCGAAGAAGTCCTACCCCGAGTGCTGCGGCCCGTTGCACCGGGGCGACCGTCCGGCTGAGACCGCCGAAGAGCTCATGCGCTCTCGCTACAGCGCCTTCGTGAGGCAGGAGGTCGACTACATCATCGACACCGCCCACAGCGACGCCCGCAAGGACCTCGTGCGCGAGGACATCGCGAAGTGGGCGCGCGAGTCGACCTGGAACGGCTTCGAGGTCATCGACACCGAGGGGGGCGGCCCCGACGACGAGCAGGGACTGGTCGAGTTCATCGCCTTCTACGACGACGCCGAGGGTGACGAGGTCGAACACCACGAGAAGAGCATCTTCGGCCGTGAAGACGGCCAATGGCGCTTCGTCGACGGCCTACCGGGACGTCAGGAACCCTACCGGCGCGAGCAGCCGAAGGTCGGCCGCAACGAACCCTGTCCCTGCGGCAGCGGCAAGAAGTTCAAGAAGTGCTGTGCCCGAGCCGCCTGAGCGGTTCCCCCGTCAACGCGTCCGCTGGATCGGCACCTCGCCCGTGACGTCCAGGTCGCTGGCGAGCGCACCGAAGGGCGTGTCGAAGCCGATCCCGCCGGACAGACCGTAGTCGGTGGAGCTGCGCCGCAGGGCGTCGAGCAAGGCGGTGCCGAGATCCAGGGGACTCAGGCTCATGGGCAGTTCGAGCGTGCCCGCGCCATCCGCGTCGAGCTCGAGGACCTGTCGAGCGCCGAGCGTCCCCACGCCCCGACCGGCGAGCTGCAGATCCAGGGACAGTCGATCGACGACCACGGCGAAGGCATTCGGATTGGCCACCCGGAGCACCGCCGTGCCGGAGACCTCGCGCAACCCCAGCTCGTCGAGGCGGAGGGCATCGAGTTCCACCCGCGGCAGGGCCGGGATCGGCAGTTCGCCCTGGTGGCGCAGCGGCAACCGACGCGGACCCGCACCCGGCACGTTCACACCCAGACCGAGTTCCGCCGTGTAGTCCACCACCTGTCCGGGCCGCAGACCGCTCAACGTCCGCACGGCCTGCAGCAGATCGACCTGCACCGGAACGGGCACGACCCGCTGCCCCCCGGCCGGCACCGTCCCCTGCATCGGGAGCACGCCTTCGAGGAAGTTCCGACCCCCGCTGCCGAGCGCGACGTCGACGTCCACGAGCGGCAGCGGAGCGTCGAGCGGGTTGGAGATCCGCAGGTCGAACTCCAGGTCGGCCGACTCCAGACCGAGACCGGTGATCCGTGCCCCGACCACCTCGGCGCTGGGGCGCGGCAGTGACTGCAACGCCTCGAGCACGCTCGCGCACCCGCCGAGCAACGGCAGCAGGACCAGCGGGAACAGCAGAGGGGTGCGAAGGAACCGGTGTCGGGTGCTCATGGACAGGACCTCGGGACGGGTGGGAGCCTCGCATCGCGGCATCGCGGGGTGGCCCGCCGCGCCGAGCGTGGCGATCGTAGGGGTACGCCGTCGCCGCCACAACCACCGGAACCCCGGAGCGACCCGGCCATGGACCTCTCCGCACTCCTCGAACGTCCATCGAAACCCTCGGCCGAGGTCGGGATCGATCGCCCGTGCACGGTCCTGCTGCCGACTCTCGGCAGTGCCGGCGACGTGCACCCCGTCCTCGCCGTCGCCCGCAAGCTGCGGGCCCGTGGCCATCGTCCGGTGGTGGTCACCAGTTCGTGGTTCGAGCGCGCTTGCCGGGACGAGGGGATCGAGTTCGAGCAACTGCTCCCCGACGCGGCCTTCGAGCGGGCGGCCCGCGACCCCGACATCTGGCATCCGTGGCGGGGATTCCGCGTTCTCGCCCGCGACGTGATCGTCCCCGCCATGCGTCCCCTCTTCGAGATCGTCGAACGCCGGGCGGAGCAGACCGACGATCTGGTCGTGGCCTCGTCGGTGTTGTGTCTGGGCGCGCGGCTGGCCCACGAGAAACTCGGTGTGCCCCAGGTCTCGATGCACGTGCAACCGGTGGTCCTGCGGTCGCGGGAGGACCGGGTCGGCACCCCTCACCTCCACTTCCCGCGCACGGGTCCGCGTTGGCAGAAGGACCTGGCCTACGCCGTCGCCGACGCCGCGATCATCGACCCGGCCCTTTGCCCCGAGCTCAATGCCTACCGCAATTGGCTCGGGTTGCCGCGCGTGCGGCGTCCCTTCGACGGATGGATCCACTCGACCCAGCGTGTCGTCGGTCTGTGGCCGGATTGGTACGCTCCCGTCCAACCCGACTGGCCCGACGACGTCACGCTGACCGACTTTCCGCTCTTCGACCCCGGGGAGGACGCACCACTCGATCCTGCGGTTCAGGATTTCCTGGGCGCCGGCTCGCCACCGGTCGTCTTCACCGGCGGCTCGGCGAACGTCCACATGGACGAACTCCTGCGGGCGGGACTTCGGAGTTGCCGCGCGTCGGGAGAACGCGGGCTGTTCCTGCTGCCCGAGCCCGAGTCCCTGGGACCGCTGCCCGACGGATTCGCGGCCTTCGGCTTCACGCCTCTGGGCGCGCTGCTTCCGCACTGTCGGGCCGTGGTCCATCACGGCGGGATCGGAACCACGGCACGGGTGCTGCGCAGCGGACTGCCGCAGGTCGTCGTCCCGCACAGCCACGACCAGCCGGACAACGCGTTGCGGGTGGAGGCGCTCGGAGCCGGGGCCGTGGTTCCGTCGGCGAAACTCGACGGGAAACGGCTCGAGGCCGCCCTGCGCCGCGAACTGAACCGCGACCGCACGGCGGCCCCGATCGCGGCCCACGTCGCCGGTTCCGCGGACGGACCCGGCGACGCGGCCGCCGCGATCACGCGGCTCGTCCGGGATTCTCGGGTCTGATCCCGAGCCGTTTCATCTTCTCGTACAGCGTGTTCCGACCGATCCCGAGACGACGCGCCGCCTCGGTCCGCTGCTGACCACTGCGCCGCAGCGCGTCGAGGATCAACTCGCGTTCGTAGCGCTCGAGCGACCGGTGCAGGTCGAGATCGCGCGTGGACCGCTCCCGAATTCCACGCACCTCGCGGCGCACGTGGACCGGGAGATCGGAGACGCGGACCCTCCCCTCTTCACCGGAGCGCGCACAGGCCGAGGCCACCGCCGACTCGAGCTGTCGCACGTTGCCCGGCCATTCGAAACGTCGGAGCGCCCGCCAGGCCGTTCGATCCACGCGGAACGCACGGCCGAAGCGCCGTTCCTCCCGCTCGAGGAAGGAACGGGCCAGGGCCTCCACGTCGTCGGGCCGCTCCCGCAACGGCGGAATCCCCAGTTCGAACCACGACAGCCGGTAGTAGAGGTCCTCGCGGAACTCTCCGTCCTGCGACAGCTCGAACAGCGGCCGATTGGTGGCAGCGACGATCCGGAGATCGACGCTTCGCTCTCGGACCTCTCCGACGCGGCGGAAGGTCCCCTCCTGCAGGAGCCGCAGCAACTTCGGCTGCACCGAGGCCGGCATCTCACCGACCTCGTCGAGAAACAGGGTTCCTCCGGCCGCGGCCTCCAGGAGTCCCGGCGCATCGCGATCGGCACCGGTGAAGGCCCCGCGCGCGTGACCGAAGAACTCCCGCTCGAACAGGCTCTCGGGGATGGCCGAGCAATTCACCGGTACGAAGGGAGCGTCGGTCCGGGCACTGCGATCGTGGAGGGCCCGGGCGAGGACTTCCTTGCCCGTACCGGTCTCGCCCTGCAGCAGGACCGGCGCATCGCTCGCCGCCGCGGTGACCAGTTCCGACAGCAGCGAACGCATGGACGAGGACACCGCGACCAGATCGGGACCGAAGGACCCTGCGATCTCGGAATCGGTGACGGCCTCGTCGTACGAGGGAGCGACTTCGGTCTCGAGTTCGAAGGCCTCGCGGGCTTCGGCCTCGAGGTCGAGTGTCCGGAACAGATGGCCGGCCTCGGCCGCAGCGTGGCGGCGCCTGTCACTCGACTCGACCGACGAACGCGCCCGGTCGAGCAGACACCGTGCGAGTTCGGCCTGATCCCCGGTGTGACGCAGCGCGCGTTCCGCTCGATCCCGAGTTTCGACCGACTCGCGCGGGCGACCACAGGCCTCCGCCGCCAGGGCCTGGATCCGGAGCAGTTGCCCGCGCTCGAGCCACTGCCCCGTCGCCTCGATCCGGTCGAGGCCCCGACCGCACTCGGAGTCCGCCTCGGCGAAGCGTTCGAGCTGTAGCAGGGCCTCGGCCCGTCGCAGGCACAGCTCGCTGCGTTCGTACGAGACCACACCCGCTGCATCGATACGTTCGGATGCACGGTCGTAGAAGGCGAGGGCGCCCTCGGCGTCCCCGCGGGCCAGACGCACCATGCCCTTGTACTCGTCGAAGACGGCCTGCACCGACGCGGCGTGCAGGGTCAGGGCATCGTCGTCGATGCGCCGTAGCACCCCCTCGGCCCGGGCCGTGTCGCCGCGCGCGGTGAACAGACGGGCCAGGTACAGCTGTGCGGGCACCCGCCAACGGCTGTCGCCGAAGGCCAGGGCCAGTTCGTCGGCCCGGACCAGACAGCGCTCCGTCTCCGTCCATTCGCCGCGACGGAAGAGCGCGATCCCCAGTGCATTCAGACTCTGCACCAGCAACCGTGGGTCTGCCGTGCTCCGCGCCCGATCGACGGCACGTCGGGCGTTCTGCGCCGAAGACTGCAGTCGCCCCGCGATGGCATCGATCCGGGCCAGGAGGATCCGGGCCTTGACCTCGGAGCCCGCCTCGCCGGTGAACGCATAGAGCTCGGCCGCGAGCCCGGCCCGGGCCAGGGCGCGGGGCAGGTCCGCGGCGTGGACCAGGTCGGTGTAGGCTTCGAGGTGCGCGAGATCGGCGACCAGCGGCGTGGGGCCCTGACGCTCGTGGACCTCGGCCCGGATCTGATCCAACGCCTCGGACACGATCGGATCGCTGGCCCCGGCCAGGGCCCCGATCCAGGCGGCACGCACGACCACCCGCCTGGACTCGACCGGAGCGGTCGCGATCGACTCGACCTGCTGCAGGGCGAGAGCGTGCACGGACCCGCGGTCACCCGCGTCCCAGTACGCCCGGCAGAGCGCCCAGGACAGACCCGGGCCGGGATCCGACGCGAGGTCGGAGGAAACGATCGCCAGCGCCTCGTCGGACAACCCGCGATCGACGGCCTCGTGGACGAGGCGTGTGAGACGGTCGGCAGAGGGTTCGTCGGTCGATCCACGCATGCGTGAGCGCAGACCCCGGCGTTCCCTCTCGACCGTCGCAGTGTCGAGAGTGGGGACTCGAATCGCCATGGTCTCCTCCTCGGGTCAGCGCAGGAGGAAGGCCCAGAGCGACATCAACCAGGACCAGAAGTCCCGGTCCGACGGATCGACGGTGCTCACGCGCAAGGTCGACGCACCGTCCGACAGCGTGGGAGTGTCCGGATCGGCGGAATCGGACGGGCGCTGCTCGCCGCCCCACGGGTCTCCTTCCAGCGATCCGCCACCGTGCCCGTGACGGGGATCGTCGCTCCGATCGGACATACCGGAGCCATCGACGAAGTGGCGGGTCTGCGCGGCCTCGGCTGTATCGACAGCGGCCGCGACGACGGCGAAGGCGAGAAGGGCGAGTGCGAAGAGGCTCCCGGCGGAGCGGAGGTTCCGAAGAGTTCGGGAGAACATGGTGTCTCCTGTGGTGTCTTGGTGTGGGGTGCCTCGGCCCCTCGCCACGCCTGTTCGGACGAGAACGCGGCGGAGGACCGAGCTCGGAACCCGTGTCGAGGGAGGCGGAACGCGTTCGCGGACGCACCACGGCGCGGGCGTGGAGCGGGAACTCCACGCGCGGGAACCGTGCGGGGGATCGATCGCACGGGAGCCTGTCGGATCGAAGCGTCCACGCTCGTGATCGGTGGGAGGCGAGACACGAGCGTGGGCAGTGTGCCCGATTTCGGGGTTCGATGACAACCCCCCTGATGCAGAACGATCACACAAGTGGCATTGCTGCCCCCTGGATCGGGATCTACGATCCGTCCGTCTGTCGAGACCCCTTCTCGATCGCAACTCGCGGATCTCCCGCGCCCCTCCTCGCGTCGGCCCGGGCCCGTGGGAACCGTGGATCGAAGGCCGGGGGGTGTCCCGGCCGGATCCGGGGGTCGGTCACGCCGTGGGACGCCGCCCGGTGCGGCACCTGGGGCATCGTGGCGCGACCATCCCTCTTCGGATTCGACCGGGCGCCTCCTCGCCCCTTCCGCCGGACGCGTGCCGCACGCGCACCTGCGTCGACCCACGGTTCCCGCGAGTCGAGGGTCTCCGGGCGGGCACCCCCTGTCTCCAGTCCGGAGGACTGCGTCCGTGAACTATCCCGTATGGGACCTCCCGTTCGCGCACGGGCTGCTGATCGCCGTCGTCGCCATCCTGCACGTGTACGTGGCGCACTTCGCGGTGGGCGGCGGTCTGTATCTCGTCGTCGTCGAACACATGGCGCGCCGTCGCAACGACCACGTGTTGTTGGGAACGCTGCAGCGTCACTCCCGCTTCTTCGTGTTGCTCACGCTCGTCTTCGGGGCGATCAGCGGAGTGGGCATCTGGTTCACGATCGGGTTGATCAACCCGGCCGGGACCAGCGCGCTGATCCACGCCTTCGTGTGGGGATGGGCCATCGAGTGGACCTTCTTCGTCACCGAGATCGCGGCGGCGATGGTCTACTACTACGGCTGGAAGCGGCTGTCGCCGCGCAAGCACCTGGCGGTGGGCTGGATCTACTTCGTGATGGCCTGGCTGTCGATGGTCGTCATCAACGGGATCCTGTCGTTCCAGCTGACGCCCGGCGCGTGGCTCGAGACCCGTAACTTCTGGGACGGCTTCTTCAACCCGACCTACTGGAGCTCGCTCTTCGCGCGCACCTTCTACGCGGTGGCCATCGCCGGCCTGTTCGCCGTTTTCACCGCGTCGCGTTCGCGCGACGTAGGCGAAGCTGCGCAGCGGTCGTGGCTCATGCGGATCAGCGGTGTGTGGGCGATCGTCGGCGTCGCACTGACCGCCGTCGGCACCATCTGGTGGTGGGGCGACGTGCCCGAGGCCGTCCGCGGCGTCACGCGCGGCGACATGCCCATCGCCACCGCGGTCACCCACTGGACTCCCATCATGACGCTGGTGCTCGCCGCACTCGTCGTGATCGGTCCGCTGTTGATGCCCCGCCTGGTCAACCGTCCCGTGGCCGTGGTCATCCTGCTCGTGGGCCTGGCCGCCATGGGCGGCGGTGAATGGGTCCGCGAGGCGATCCGCAAGCCCTGGGTGGTGTACGACTACATCTACTCGAACGGCATCCTCGCCAGCGAAGTCGAGGACGTGCGCGAGGACGGGGTCGTGGCCAATTCGCTGTGGATCGATCCGGCAACGAAGGACGATCCGGTCGCCCACGGCGAGCAGATCTTCCGCGCCGCCTGCCAGAACTGCCACGCCGACGACGGCTACAACGGCATGGCCCAGCGTGTGCGGCACTGGGACCCCGACTTCGCCGCGGGCATGGTGCAGCGCTTCGAACACACGCGCCGCATGATGCCGCCGTGGGTGGGCACCGAAGAAGAAGCGCAGGCCGTGGCCGCCTACCTCATGACCCTGAAACCCGAAGGCGTGACCCCACCGCGTGACGGACGCGAGGTCTACGAGGTTCGCTGCGCCCCGTGCCACGCCGACATCGAGGGCGGTCAACGCTACATCCGCGACTACATCGCCGGCTTCGGAGCAGAGGAGCTGCAGTACGACTACCTGCCGTACATGGAGACCGACTACATGCCGGCCTTCACGGCTCCCGAGAACGAGGCCGCGATGCTGTCGGTCTACCTGCAGGCGATCGGTGAGGGTGAGAATCCCGAGACCGCGGCGTCGCTCAGCACGTCCGAACTGGCACGGGGCGACGTCCCCACCACCTCGACCTCGGAGGGCACCCGATGAATCCCGATGTCCTGACGGCCGTGCCCACTCCCGACGCCCTCCCACTGCCGGGACCGGTGTGGCTGTTCGAGTTCCTGTTGCTCTTGACCTTCGTCCTGCACCTGCTGGCCATGAACTTCCTGCTCGGCGGTGCGGTCATCTCGGTCGTGGAACGCCTGCGCGCCAAGGCCATGCCCAGGCACGGCGTGGGATCGGCGGTCACCGCGGGTGCGGGCGAGCCCTTCGAGATCGCGCGGTGGTTCGAGAGGAAGATGCCCCCGGCCATGGCCTTCACCATCACGCTGGGCATCGCGCCACTGTTGTTCGTACAGTCCATGTACGGTCATCTGCTCTACACGTCGAGCGTGATCACGGCCTGGCCGTGGTTCAGCGTCCTGGGCGTCTTGCTGGTGACCTACTCGCTCGTGTACCGCCTGAGTTTCAACGGCGAGAACCTGAGCGGGGCCACGAAGATCACCGGCGTGCTGGTGATGATCGGACTGCTCACGATCGCCTTCCTGTACGTGAACAACATGACGCTGTCGATCCGACCGGAGTCGTGGGCGGCCAAGTACTTCGCGAGGCCCGACGGGACGTCGTGGAACCTGGACGACCCGACCTTCTGGCCACGCCTGCTGCACTTCGTCACCGCGGCACTCGCCGTGGCGGGCATGGTGCTGGCCGTGGTCGGCGCACGTCGCGTGAACAAGGGTGACGAGAGCGGTCGCCCGTGGCTGAAGATCGGCGGGCTGTGGTTCGTGATCCCCACCTTCCTGCAGTTCGCCTGGGGTCTGTGGTGGCTGCTCACGCTCGATCGCGAGGTCATGCTTCCGCTGATGGGCGGAGACCTCCCGAACACGCTGGTGTTCATGCTGAGCATCTTCCTGCCGATCGGCGCCTTGGTCATGGTGGCCATGTCGCTGAAGTCGGAGCGTCCCTTCGGCATGGTGCACGGGGCGTCGTGGCTGCTGCTGCTGACCGTCGTGGGCATGGTGATCACCCGCCACGCCGTCCGCGAGTACACACTGCAACCCTACTACGACGTGAACACCGCGCAGACGCTGCCGCAATGGGGCGTGTTCGGCATCTTCGCCGCGCTGCTCGTGGTGGCGATCGCGATCACCGCGTGGATGGTCGCGGCGATCATGAGGGCGCCGAAGGCCGAGGTGGGCTGAGGCCCGTCCGCTCGAACCTTACCCGAGGCGTCGACCGGCCGTGGGACTCGTTCCCGCGGCCGGTTCTTCGTGGTGTGCGGACTTCCGCCGCGGAAGCGCGTGCCGAAGTCCCTACTCCAGGAGCGGCACGCCGAACTCCTCGGCGTTCTCCCGGACGCGCCGATCCAGACTCAGCAGGGCGACGTCGGGGAACGCTTCGGCGAATTCCAGCAGCGAGGCCAGATGCAGCGCATCGAGGGTGCGGACCGGTTCCACTGGCAAGGACGCCGTGGCACGATCGCGGACGCCGGCCGTGAGCTCCATCTGGATCCAGCCCGCGGTCGCACGCCGCAGCATTCCGCGCAGCGCGCGCGCATCACGGGCGCGGAGCGTGCCGTCGTGTTCGGCACGCGTGAGAACGCGCGCGGTCTCGACCGCCGTGAGGACCGACGTGACCACCGTGTCGGCGGAATCGACCTGGCGGCGAACCTGCGCGCCCGCGGGCTCGCCCAGCAGCCAGGCCAGGACGGCGGAGGTCTCGACGTAGAGCACGCTCACGCCGTGTCTCCGCGGTCGGCGTCGAGGAGCCGGGTCCACGTTCCTTCTTCGCTCTCGAGCGGCGACTCCGGCAGGGGCTGCTTCTCGTGCGTGGGGACGATCAGCTTTCCCGCGCCGATCCACTCCGACAGGATCACGTCGCCGCCGGAACGGGTCGTGTACACACCACCCGGTTCGTGCAGCTCGGCCACGACCGTGTTGCGATCGGAGACGAGGATCCGCGCCCCGCTGCGCACTTCGCGCAGATAGGCACTGAGGTTGTTCTTGAGATCTTTGATGCCGACCGTCTTCATGGACCCAAAGTAGCTACTGGTGGCTACCAAGTCAAGGCCAGCGTCCCGCACCGAACCCGGCGCATGGGCTATACTGATACCTCCCCTGTTCGAGGTCCTGCCCATGCCCTTCACGCGCTCGCGGCGCGCGTTCCTCGCGCAATCATTGCTCACCGGAGCCGTCATCTGCTTCGGTACCGGCTTCGCTCGAAGCGATTCGGCGAGAATTCGACCCGTCCGCCACGATCCCTCGTGGCTCGACGTGCACGACTTCGCCGCCCTGCGCGGACGGCGCGTGCGCCTGCTCAGTGAGGACGGGCAACGGTTCGCCGGTCGGGTCGTCGACGTCGAGAACGGCAATCGCACCCACCGCGGCCGACGCGTGGAGCAGTTCTCGGTGCTCGTCCGCACCGGACTGCGCGATCCACTGCCGCAACAACTCTTCGAGGTCGCGCACCCGGAATTCGGCGCGACCGATCTGTTCATGGTCCCGGTGGTCAGCCGTTCCCGCGCCGTCCACTACGAAGCGATCGTGAGCCGCGTCGTCTGACGCGCTCGTGATCGGTGCATTCCAACGGAAAGGTTCGGTGTCATGGACCCGTTCATCGGCCAGATCATCATGTTCGGAGGCAACTTCGCGCCCGTGGGCTGGGCCTTCTGCGAGGGCCAACTCCTGCCGATCGCGCAGAACACCGCGCTGTTCTCGATCCTGGGAACGACCTACGGTGGCGACGGGCGGACCACCTTCGCCCTGCCGGATCTGCGTGGACGTGTCCCGATCCATCCGGGGCAGGGCATCGGTCTGCCGAACTACACGCTCGGACAGCGGGGCGGACAGGCCTCGATCACGCTCGGGATCGACAACCTTCCCCCACACGAGCACACGGTGAGTCCGCCCGCGAACACGGGCGAGGGCCAGAACACGCTGCCCGGTGGTGCCGTTCCCGCGGCGGGCGAGATGCCCACGCAGCCGTACGCCACGACGTCCGACACGACCATGGCCCCGTACAGCACGGGACCCGCCGGAGGTGGACTGGCCTTCGACAGCATGCCTCCCTACGTGGCCGTGAACTTCATCATCGCACTGCAGGGGATCTTCCCCAGCCGCAGCTGAGCCCCGGCCGATCGGAGATCCCGTGCGCACCCTCGGACTCGCCCTCGTCCTGGCCCTCGTCCTGGCCCTGATCCGTACCCCGTTCGCCGCGGCCTCGCTCGTCGAGGCGGGCTCCGAGGAGGTCGGACTGTACGTGGTCGGCGGAGACGTCGACGTCGAGAGCCGCCAGCCCGCCCTCTCCTACGACCGGTTCGACGATCGGCACCTCGCGGTGTGGACCGAGGACGTCGCCGACGGGCAGGACGTGCTCGGTGGCTTTCTCGACTCCGCCCTCGGCACCAATCCCGTGTTCGCGGGCGAGATCGACGGCCGCACGGGGGCCGCGCGCGACCCCGACACCGCCTTCTGCCCCGACACGCGTCGTCACCTCGTGATCTGGGCGCAGGAACACGCGCCGGGCGCCTTCGAGGTGTTCGGACGACGGGTCGAGCCCGACGGTACCTTCGACGGTCCGGCCTTCCGCATCAGTGACGCGGGCACCGACGACACCGACGCGGCCTTCGACGCCCTGCACCCCGCGGTGGCCAGCGACGAGCAGGGCAACTTCCTGGTGGTCTGGCACTCCGACGACGACCGCGATGGCCTGGCCGACGGCGACTTCGAGGTCTTCCTGCGGATCGTGCCGGCGACGGACGGGTCGCTGGGTCCGATCCAGCGCCTCACCACGCAGTCCGCGACCGGCGGGCTCGATTCGCTGCGCCCCGACGTCGCGTATCGTCGCGCCAGGGGCGACTACCTGATCGGCTTCGAGACCGACGCCGACCCGGGACCGGACTACGTCCCGAACGGCTTCCTGGCGATCGTACCCGCCACCGGACTTCTCTCCGCGCCCCCCGCCGGCGCGTCGCGGCCGCTGGCCGAGGTCTCGGCCGAACCGCGACGGGTCGAGGGCTACGCGTGGGACATCGCCGTGTCGTCGGCCGCGCTCGGCGCGAACACCCTGGTCGTCTACCGCAGCAACGGCTCGAGCGGGGCCCTGGTCTCGACACGCATCGCCGGTCAGGTCTTCGACGGCGACCTCGCGACGGTGGGCTTCGTCGACGTGACCGACCCGCAGGGAACGCTCGGACCGGCCTGCCGTGTCGACGATCCGGCGGTGACCTACAGCTGGATCTCGGGCAGCTGGGTCGTGGTGTGGAGTGGAGTGCGCTCGGGCTCGTGTGCGACGGGATCGGAGATCTTCGCCGCGGTGGTCGGACGCGACGCCACGATGCCGGCCGCCGCCCCGCTCGTGATCAGCGGCCTGTCGACCGAAGCGCCCACCGCCGACGCGGTCACGCCCGCCGTCGTCGCCAGCAATTCGAGTGCGGGCGACGTCCTCGCCGTGTGGTGCGACGACCGGGCCACCGCCGACGACTACGGTCTGTACGGACAGTTCCTGAACGCCGCCGCCGCGGTGTCGGCGCCATCGGCACCACGGGCACTGTCCGTGGTGGCCGCACCCAATCCTTTCAATCCCATGACGCGCGTCCGCTTCACGCTGCCCGCGGCGGGCGAGGCGAGCGTCGACGTCTATGATCTGCGCGGACGTCACGTTCGCGCCCTGGGGCACGGATCCTTCGACGCCGGCACCCACGACCTGCGCTGGGACGGCGCCGACGACACCGGCGCACAGGTGGCGTCGGGCGTCTACCACGTGCGGTTGCGCCATGCGGCGGGCACGGTCACGCGGAAGATCACGCTGATCGAAT
>Ga0102943_1000720_pt1 | contig 21720 bp, 18 predicted proteins | sample SalPonC_black_MG_FD_78174 | JGI IMG/M metagenome (GOLD analysis project Ga0102943, IMG submission 78174) | Salt pond soil microbial communities from South San Francisco under conditions of wetland restoration - Salt Pond MetaG... | ecosystem: Environmental > Aquatic > Marine > Intertidal zone >...
AGGAAGCTGGCTCAACTCAACTACGTTCGAACAATGCAGGATCGTTTCGAAGAATTGCGTTTAACGACTCAAGCTCCGCTGAAGATACTTGCTTTTTAGCTCTTTTTTTTGTGGCTTCCCGAGTGTATGGCATAATAGTGCACGCTTGTACACCTTAAAATTGTAGCTTCCTAATTGTATTCCCCGCCGACTCAATTGCACCCCCGGTGCAGGCATATCAGCATGGAATCTTGACAAAATATGCGGCATGCACTAGATACGACAGTGTCTTAGTTTACAGCCAATTTCTTTATTGAATTTACCCCTGTGTGTCCAATTTTGTACCGCCACTACGCACTGCACCTTTTATTCTTTTTGGCATTCGGCAGCCAGTCGGCTGTCCTATGTGCGAGCGAAACGCCAGAACCATCACCGATATTTGTCGGCTACGATTCAAATCAATCAAGCCCGGCGTTATATGGGGCCAACCTGTTTTTTAAAAGTGTCGGTAACTTGGCAAATTTAGCTGGTATCTATTTAGTGCACACCAACACAACCACAGGAAAATCTGGAAATCTTGCGTTTCTATCGACCGATCCGCACGTAACTGTTTCGGGCAATAAGGTTGTGTGGCAAGAGCACACAAATGCGCTGCCTGGATTCAATTATGAGCTCGTTTATCACAATTTGGACAGTGGCTCATTCCTGCCCCTGGAACTGTATACCCCCAACCAGCCAACACCGGATATTTCTGGTGATATTATTGTGTTTCAAAACGATTTAAATATTTCTTACTATAATTTACGTAGAAAAGAGCTGCAAGCAGTTACCCTTGATTCCTATGAACAACAAAACCCGAAAGTCTCCGGTAATATCATCGTATGGCAAGATATGCGTCATGGTAACTGGGATATTTACTTGTACGATTTGAGCAATCGCCGCAAACTGCGTATTACCGAGGATCCCAACGACCAGATTCATCCCAACGTCTGGGGCAACACGATTGTCTGGCAAGATATGCGTAACGGCAACGCCGATATTTTTGTTTACGATATTCTCAGAAATGAGACCGAGCAAATCACCCTTGATGATGCGGACCAACTGTTCCCGGATATATCTGGCAGCCGTATTGTCTGGGAAGACCATCGAACGCCTCAACCGGAAATTTTCCTGTATGACCTGAGCAACGATAAGGAACGACAGATTACCTTTCCCACAGCTGAAACACGCAGTAAGGCGAAGCCTAAAATTCATGATGGCAGGGTAATATGGGAACAGAATGATAAAGTTTATGAGTCGGAAACCTTGTTTCCTACATGGTGGCAAAGGATTTATCAATTGACCCTCCCCAAGCAATTGGAAACCGGTCTGGTTGACGACTTCGAAGGGAATCAGGATATTCAGTTAGAGGGTCGTTATGACGCTTTTGGTGAAAAGAACTTAGAGCAACTTGCCTCCGGCTACACGCGTGAAGAAGGCCACCAATCCGAGCACGCTCGTTATCTGCACCACACAGTCAAGGGTGGCAAGGCCTGGGGCTCAGGTGTCGTGAAACGATTCGCGGCAGAACCCATCGACGTGAGAAACTATGATACACTGGAATTGTGGTTTAAAAGTGCACACGAAGATCCGGTCCGAACGTTCGATGTGAATTTTGTATTCAAAAATCAATACAATGGGGATGAATCCATTCACTCGTTAAAAAGTGCACTGGAACCCACTCTTGCGTCTGCTTTCAATACCTGGAAAAAGCTATCCATCCCGCTGATCCCCACCCATTTCGACGAGCAAACACCTGGAGTATTTGACCTTACCCGCCTCAAACGAATCCAATTTTTAATTCGCCACAACGGCGCGGGTAATGACGCTGAACGCATGGTTTACTTTGACAATATTCGCTTCAATACCGAGACCAATCGCCGGGGTCTGGTAGATAATTTTGAAGAGATGGGCGATCCGCTATTCATGGGTGAATATTTTGTCTTTGGTGAGTCGAACCTTGGCCAGAATGCGGCTGGTATAACCACCGATGCCGCACACAATTCGACTCATGCTTATTTTTTACGCCATTCCCCAAAGGGAGGCACGGTTTGGGGTGTTGGATTAGTCAAATCATTTAGTGTAGCCGCTGTAGATGCCAGCAAATACGACACATTAGAGTTGTGGTTTAAAAGTGCACACGATGACCCTATCCGCACATTCGACGTGAGCCTTGCATTTACCAAAGAAAACGACAGAAGCATCGCCATCCACTCACTGAAGAAGTCACTGGAGCCAACGCTTGCATCCGCTTTCAACGATTGGCAAAAACTTTCGATTTCACTGGCACCGGATCAATTTGAAGAAGAGCTACCGGGGCCGTTTGCCCTCAAACAGCTCAAGCGAATTGAATTTTTCATTCGCCACAATGAGCAGGGCAATGACGTCGAACGCATGGTTTACTTTGACGACGTGCGGTTTATTCCAGCCACTCATCAAGAAGTCCTAGAGGATGCACCTGAAGCAGATGGAGCAGCTTCGCTCGCCAATCAATGACCCTAACCCGAATCTTCCAGATGTTTGATGCGTTGCACTGCACGCAAAACACCTTCAACTGAATCTCCCAACACATTTACGTGTGCCATCTTGCGTCCTTTTCTCGCTTCCCCTTTATCGTACAGATGTAGTTTGACCGCCGGTATTTCCAATAGGGTTGGCCAATCCGGCTGGGCCTTGCCCTGCCAGAAATCTCCCAGCAAATTTACCATCGCGACAGGTTTAAGCAACTGCGCTGGTTGCAAAGGCATATCGCATATCGCACGGATACATTGCTCGAATTGGCTAACTGTGCACGCATCAATGGAGTAATGGCCACTATTGTGCGGTCGCGGAGCCATTTCATTGACCAGCAATTCATCGTCAGCTGTTACAAAGAATTCAACCGCCAAGAGTCCAACCACTGCCAACTTGTGGGCCAGCTCCGTCGCGATTGCATGCGCTTCTTTTACCACTTTTTCCGGCAAGCGTGCTGGAACCAGCGAAGTATCGAGAATATGATGTTCGTGGTGATTTTCAGCAACCGGAAACACCTCTGTAGCTCCATTGGGGCGACGCGCCACAATCGCAGAACACTCCATTTTATACTGCACCCATTGTTCCAGGATCGCTTCTCGAACGTCCAGCTGACGCCAGGCACGCGCACCATCCGCATCTGCATCTGCGAGTTTGATCTGGCCCTTGCCGTCGTAGCCCCAACAGGCTGTCTTTAGCACCGATGGGGTTCCCAGTTCTTTCACCGCCGCTGCCAGCTCCTGCTCAGATTGAATAACTGCAAATGGCACACAAGGAATACCATTTGCCTGTAAAAATGTTTTCTCCTGTTTACGGTTCTGGCAAATGCTCAGCACGTCAGCACTCGGCCTGACCACAGCGTGTTGCTGCAAAAAGGTAACCGCTTCAAGAGGGATGCCTTCAAATTCTAAAGTTATCACATCCACTGCATCCGCAAACGCGCGTAACGCAGTGAAATCCAAGTAATCAGCCTGAATGGTCTTGTCCGCCACTGGCCCGGCAGCGCTACTCGAACCTGGGTCGTAGACCACAAACCGATACCCCAGACAGCGGCCCGCTAAAATCAGCATGCGCCCCAATTGGCCCCCACCGAGGATACCGATCATACTGCCTGGCAAGATAGGCGTCATTGCGGCAATTTTTTGTCGAGGACTGATTGTGTTTGTTCCGCGCGGTAAGTTTGCAGCTTCTCGCGAATGCTGGCATCCTGCAGTGCAAGAATAGCAGCCGCACTGAGAGCAGCATTGATCGCTCCGGCTTTACCAATCGCCAAGGTTGGCACGGGCACACCTGCCGGCATTTGCACAATCGACAATAACGAGTCCATCCCATTGAGTGCTTTCGATTGAACAGGTACGCCCAAAACGGGCAAATGCGTCATAGATGCCGTCATTCCAGGCAAATGTGCGGCTCCCCCAGCCCCTGCGATGATGACCTGCAAGTTGCGCCGCGCAGCAGACGCTGCGTAGTCGCACAATTTCTTGGGTGTGCGATGGGCACTGACCACTTCGCATTCGTGCTCAATCCCCAAGTCTGCGAGCATCTTGGACGCATAGCTCATGGTTTCCCAGTCGCTCGTGCTTCCCATGATGATACCGACAAGCGGCTTATTGTCTATTCGGTCATCCATAGCTGACGCCATTACACGGCTCGATGAGCATTATATCAAATTATTTCTTCGTGTAGACGGAAACTTTCCGCAGGTAAGCCGCACGACCGAGTAAATGTCCAGCCACTGGAGTCGTGATGTAAAAAAACACCACAATCATGAAAGCCTGCACCCAAGCCACTCCTGTCATGAAGGTACAACCTGCTGCTAACGCCAATAGCCCCCCGCCAAACGCACCCGCCTTAGTGGCGGCATGGATACGCGTGTAAAAATCGGGTAATCGCCATACGCCCAGGGCGGCTACAAACACAAAGCCGGAGCCCACAAGGACCAGCGCATTGATAATTATATCCAATATACTTGCCATCATAATCCGTCAGTGACCTGCATCTCACTCCCTACCAGGATCCTGAACGTTGCCTGTTTCCTCTTTGTTTGCCACGCGGTACTCCAAATATCGCGCGATTGCCACCGTGCCCAGAAAACCAATCACCGCAATGGCCAGGCTTACATTCATAAAGTTCACATCTGCCTGCACGATCGCATGGAATAAAGTATAGGCGAGAAGCATTCCGGCAATCAAATCCAGCACGACTACACGGTCAGCCACATCTGGCCCTTTAATAATCCGCAACAACGCCAAAATAAAAGAAATGGCGATCAGTATCTGCGCAATTGCTGCCACAATCGGATGGAGCACAGCCGTGAACAGCATGCCGTCAAAATTAAAAAACATTCAAAATCCTCCGCACGTAATTCTGGTTAATTTCTTTTTCCAGCTCAGCATCGCCATCGATGAACATTGCATGGATGAATAATGATTTACGATCTTCGGCTACATCGATACTCAAGGTTCCCGGAGTCATGGTTATCAAATTAGCCAGAATGGTTATTTGCGTATCCGTCAAATCCCGTTCGATATCGATGTGCAATAATTTGGGGTTCATATGGTGTGTCGGGGTCAAAACATCGTAAGCAACCCGAATATTGGACAACACCACTTCTTTTATGTAGAACAAAAGGAATTCAATGGATGCAAAGATTTTTTTCATACTATGGATTTTGCGCAGTTGACAGCATGTTGGGCAATACCGCTTCGATATACCCGGCTGGATTTAATAATTGTCCGGCGGCGTGCTCTGCTAATTCGAAGAATTGTTCACCGAATAAACCGAGATAAAGGATCATGACAGCCATGACGATCGTCGGCCCGTACATCAGCTGCAATTGGTTCTGCTCAGGTGCCGCTGAAGATGCGTCGACTGCCACTGGGCTCTTTTTCCAGAACGCTTCTGCCCAGATCTTCGTCATGGAAAACAGTGTAAAGATACCCACCAGCAGTGCCACCCCGGCTATCACATAAAACTCGACCTCCAGACTCGCTTTCACCAGAGCAAATTTCGCCCAAAAGCCCGACAGCGGCGGGATGCCTGCTAACGAGAACGCCGAAATAAAGAACAATAAAGATAACCATGGAAAAGCTCGATATAACCCGCCCAACGATTTCAACTCTTCGGTTCCCCGCACTTTTTGCACAATACCGCTGACGAAAAACAGATTCGTTTTAGCCAGGATATTGTGCACTAAATAAAACAACGTCGCTGCAAGAGAAAGCTTAGTAAAGATGGCCAGTCCCATGATCATGTAGCCTATCTGACTGACGATATGGAAAGACAAAATTCTTCGCATGTTATAGTGTGCGGCCGCTCCTAAAACCCCGGTCACCATTGTGAAGCCGGCAATCCACAGCAACAGGTTTTGTTGAACAATAAAACTGCTCTCAAAAAACAGCGTAAACGCCCGAATCAACGCGTAGACACCGACCTTGGTCAACAGACTGGCAAAGATAGCCGACACCGCGGCCGGCGGGGTGTGATAAGAAGCTGGCAGCCAGAAAAAGAACGGAAACAAAGCTGCCTTCACTCCAAACGCAACGAGAAACAAAACAGCCGTACTGTTGATTAAAAATACATTTGGCTCCGTCGAAAGTTTAAGGGCAATGTCGGCCATATTGAGGGTACCGACTTTGGCATACATTAAGCCGGCACCGGCTAAAAATAACGACGATGACAGTAAATTGATCACCACATATTTGAACGCACCTTCCAACTGCGGCCGTTCACCTCCCAAGGCCAACAACACAAAAGAAGCCATCAACATGACTTCAAACCAGACGTATAAATTGAATAAATCCCCGGTCAAAAACGCCCCATTTACCCCGACGAGCAGCATATTGAACAGGGAAAAATAAAACCGTTTTTGACGCCCAACATCAATATCCCGCAATGAATACAGCGCTGCTAACAGCCCCATCAAGGATGCAATGCACACCATAACCGCACTGAATATATCGGCAACCAAAACAATACCAAACGGAGCCTGCCAATTCCCCAAATTCAAAATCACGTACCCATTGGCTTGTGTCTCGCGCAACAAGCATAGCGCAGCAATCGTAACGGCGACGCTACCGATCACACCAAGGATTCGCTGCGCAACCAGACCGCGAAAAATGAGCCCGAGCACCGCACACAACAGGGGAATTAAAATAGGGAGTATGACTAGATTATTCATGCAGGCAGGGATTCAAAAAAAGTCAGGTATCGGTAGTGTTTAAAGCATTGATATCATCATGCCCGGTCGCTTGATATGTTTGCCGAATCAGCGCCAAACAAAACACAATCAAGCCAAAACCGATTACAATCGCAGTGAGTACCAGCGCTTGAGGCAGAGGATCCGCAGCACCCATTCCCAAGGTTTTTTGCGCCGGATCAATAATTGGCGGTCGATTGGATTGCAGGCCACTGGCACTGAAAACCAGCAAATTGACCGACTGACTCAACAGCGCGATCCCAATAATTAACTTCATTAAACTGCGCCTGAGCATACAGTAAATAGCGACTGCGGCCAACGCTCCAATCAATATTGCCAAAAGTGTATTCATGTGTCCGCCTCTACTAAACTGAAAGTGGTGAGTAATATAAATCCTAACACAACTAAATATACGCCAATATCGAAAATGAGGGGCGTTCCCAAATGCACACTCCCCAATACGGGTAAATTGAAAGCCGGTAACCACAGTCCGCTCATGTAGGCACCGCTCACAATCCAGCCGCCGAGGCCACTCGCCGTCGCCAACAATAACCCCACTCCCATAAATGTTTCTGGAGCAAAGTACAGCAGCCGCCGTGCAGGACCCACACCCGGCCCCAGAATGTACAAAATGTAAGCCGCAGAAGCAGCCAAGCCACCGATAAATCCCCCTCCGGGCAGGTTGTGGCCACGATATAATACAACCAGCGAGAGCACAATCAGCCAGGGAAACAAAAATCGAGCCGTCACATTCAATACAATGGATTTCATGACTTTGGGTCCTTTCGCTTACCTACTCCATCCCGCATCAACACAAAGATACCGATTGCAGCAATCGCCAACACCGCAATTTCGCCCAGCGTATCCAATGCGCGAAAGTCAACTAAGATGACATTTACAACATTCTTTCCTTTGGCCAGTGTATAGCTCCATTCTCCATATTGACTCGATATACTCGGCGCAATCTTTACACCTTGTGCTTTTAACACCAGAAGCGTGACGATCAAACCGACCACCGCTGAAAAACAACCATCTATAATGCGCGTCCTTTGCGGCGAAAGGTTACGAAAAGCCGGTAGACGAAAAATGACAAACATGAACAACACCACTGTCAGGGTTTCCACCAGAATCTGCGTAATGGCTAAATCAGGGGCTCCGTTCAGGATAAAAATAATCGCAACCCCAAAGCCGACGATACCCATAGCGAATAATGCCGTTAAGCGGGAGCGCGTGAAAACGATTATGCCTAAACTGACTATTATCAGTATAAAAACCGACCAATCCATAAAACGAGCCTCGAATAGATCGAATTGCTTAGGTAACCCGATAAACAACGAGAGCTTAGCCGCGAGCAGGAGTGCTGAACTGCTGATAATGATCAACAAATAACGCCTCAAGTATCCCGACTGCAGGACCCGGGTTTGCCAACCAGCGATAGCGATAAAGCCATCGAATATACCTTTGTACAGCGCATCGAAGGAATAGCGAAAAGGCGGCTTATCCCCCACTCTTATCCATATTTTCCGCCGCATCGCATACAGCGTGAACCCTCCCAACAATGTCAATCCGCTCAACAATAGAGGTAAATTAATCCCGTGCCAGAGTGCCAGAGAAAACTCTACGGGGTGACCTGCAACCGCATTGAGCGCAGGTGCCATTAAAGGTGTTGCAAGCACTCCCGGAAATACACCGAGCAGTAAACCGCCAATAGCCAGGATAACAGGCCCCAATACCATCGCCAACGGTGCTTCGTGTGGTTTTTTCGGCAAATCACTGGTTGTTTTACCACCCCAAAAAGGATGTATACCCGCTTTAAAGGCCAAAGCCATCAGCATAATATTGGTGGCCATTGCCACAGCTAAAATGACAAACGAGAATTCGTCCAAATAGCTTCCAGTTTTATACACATACTCTTTCCCCAGAAAACCAAAGAAGGGAGGAAACCCTGCTTTCGACAGAGCTGCCAAACCCGCAGCGAATGCAGTTGCTGGCATAACGGCGCGAAGGCCCGTAAGTTTGCGAACATCCCGGCAACCCGTCTCGTGATCGACCGAACCTGCGCACATGAATAAAGTGGCTTTATAGAGAGCATGGCCCAATAAAAACAAAAGCGCAGACTTGATCGCTAAATCCGTCCCCAGGCCCAACAGCATGACCATCAGGCCCAACACACTTAACGTCGTGTAAGCGAGAATTTTCTTCAAATCGGTTTGCAACAGCCCATTCACTGCCCCAAGGAGCATGGTGATCATACCCGCTCCCACCAGTAAACTCGTCCACAACCAACTGCCGCCAAGAATAGGATTCATTTTCGCTAACAAAAACACGCCCGCTTTCACCATCGTAGCCGAGTGCAAAAATGCGCTGACCGGCGCTGGCGCCGCCATTGCATTCGGCAACCAGAAATGAAAGGGCCACTGCGCTGATTTCGTAAAGGCTCCCAACAACACCAACAGCAAAATCGCCGGGTACAGCGCATGGTCGGGCACCGACAATTCACTGCTGGCAATTGCGCTGATGGACCACGAACCGCCCACCAGGCCCAACAATACAAAGCCGGCCAGCATGGCAACGCCTCCGAACCCAGTAACTAACAAGGCCTGCAAAGCCTTCCAGCGCGACTCATCTGATTCATGATAGAACCCGATCAATAAATACGAGGATATGCTGGTAAGCTCCCAGAAAACGAATAACAAAATCAAATTGTCGGCCGTTACGATGCCCAACATTGACGCCAAAAAAATCATCAAATAACAAAAAAACTTTCCTTGCAGTGGGTGGCCGTGCAGGTAGCCATGCGCGTACAGAAAAATCAAGGCACCAATCCCACAAATTAACAACCCCATCAGTATCGACAACCCGTCCACCCGGAAACTGAGCGAAACTCCCAATTGCGGGAACCACTGCATTGTCTGAGTGCCGATAATTCCCTGGTTAACGGACGGCAGTAACGTTAGTAAATAAACAAACACTGCTGCCGGCCCCAAAGCCAACAACCAGCCGGCCATGCGCGGCATCCACCGGTGTAACACAGGTGCCACACATGCCAAAACCAATAATAGCAGTATCCACTCGAAAATCTGTAGCGTGTCTGTCATTTCTTACCGACCGTGCTGCCTATCCCTTTACACCCACTTTTCCAAACAAATTTTTTCGTAACATCTTTTTCAACACCTTCGGGCTATGCTTGAATCGAGTGAATGCAGCTGATCTCATCTGCGTTTCAATTCCTTGACTTTTAAACTGATTGCGGGTGAATATTCGTGAAAAATTTTTTATGTCAATATAAACACGATTTTGTTTTCGCCGTTGTATGCGTAACACTCAAACCAGCAAATCCTCGCAGTGGACATTCCTTACCAATCATTTGCACGTCCTCATTTGCCTGGCAGCCAACCCGGGTATTGTACTGCGAGAAGTATCACTGCGCGTCGGCATTACTGAACGCAACGTACAAAGAATTGTATCCGATCTGGAAGAGGCTGAAATTTTGACCCGGGAGCGCGATGGCAAACGTAACCGCTATAGAATAAATCGACACAGTACTTTGCGCCATTCATTAGAATCGCACATCAAAGTGGGTGCCCTGCTCGATTTCATTCTGAACGAAACCTGAGCATCCGGCTCCATTCAATGCCGATGGCGAGTACGTGTTATCATGGAAGCCAAATCGAGGATTGAATCTTGCGGCGTCGCTACAAAAAGCCGGATTGCCCGATGTTAACGTGTTGCCCATGATCGATGGCATGCAGGCATACATCTCATCTAGCCCGAATCACCACTCATCGAGCATATTCGCCCATGACCGACAATAGCCGCACGCAACTTGCCATGCTTCCACTCACTATACAGGATATACCATGCAGCAATTTGTATCCGCATCCACGCAAACCATTGCACGAGCACAGGTCGAACTATCGAGGAACCGGCCTTGGAGCCGCTATACCGGCACTTCACAAGCAAGCAGGTTTGCAGGGAGGGGGCTAACGACAGCCGATGGTAGTATCCAACTCACATTTCACCCACATCGTGGCAGCTGTTGAAAAATTTTTAGACCGCCCTTTCGAAAATACCTGAGCCCGCTCTTTTTGCAGTGGATCGTTTCGAAATCGCGATCAGCGTCTTCCGCCACCACCCGATTGCTCTGCAAATCTTGCCCAAGCAATACTCGTGTATTTATTATTTTGTAATTTTTACTATTCATTCCAGTGTTTCAAAATAATTTTTGAAAATTTTCAGCCCAAACCGGTTGACAATGCATGTGAGCTAAATAGCCTACACTAGACTTTATAAAAGCCCATTTTAAAATAAAATTTACCTAATATTTATTTTTGAACAATCTGCCTCTTTATCCAGGCAGTCGACTTCCAACAACCTAATTGATCTTGAGACCCGTGTTACAACCATTAGACCGCCTGCATTCACTCACGCACCAACGTTCATTAAACATATGGAAAAAGCTTTTTTGCCAAGCTCGATTGCTATTTCATAAGCTATTAGTATACAATCCCATTCATATTTTAAAGCAAGCATTTCCCGGCTACTTCCTGCTCAGTTGTGTACTCGTGTTGGTCTGCGTTTCAGCACAGGCAAGACACGCTATTTGGGTTTGGGACATGGCAGATGACATCATCCTCAATGAACAGGAAAGACTGGATTTCTGGAGTTTTGTGCAAGCCCCCCATGCCAAGCCAGAACTGCAAATCACCCATCTCTACATTGCAGCCGGGAGATCCTTATTAAATGACCACCCGGCAAAAATTGCTGAATTTTTAGCCGATGCACATAGTCGCGGCTTACAAGTGGATTACTTGACAGGTGACCCGTTATGGGCCTTGAAAGTCGAAGACCGCAATGGCGTTCCTTACAACCAACCCTCGTTCGATGAACTCAGTGATTTGCTAAACTACAACGCAACGGTTCATGCATACCAGCGTTTCGACGGTTACCAACAAGATACCGAACCCTATATCTTGGGGGGTAAAAACCGCAATGATCCCTTGTCCTGGCAAGAAGACATGGAAGAAATCTGGGCACAATACATCGAAGGAATGACAACTTGGAAATCAATGATCGACAAGCATAACACCTATACGGGTGACGATTTGGTGATGGGTGCCTCCATTCCACCCTGGTGGGACCCGGCAGCAGAAACCAGTGTCAGCCACGAAACCGTTCAAGACATCGTCGATTACATTGCAATCATGAATTACAACACGCGCCCTCCAGTTGCAGCTGGGATTGAAAGTGAGGTGAATTATGCTACGGCCCAGGGCTATGCGGCAAGCGTCTACGCTGGAATGGAGTGCATGGAATTGAATTTTAAAGAACAACTCGAAGAATCTGTATTTAAATCACTCTACATTCACAGCTCATCGTATTTTTCTGGTGACGGCAATGGACTCTACGGAATTGAATTCTTGCAGCAGGACACGGCTCTACTGGAACAGGCGTTCGCTGATAACAGCGCCTATATCGGCAGCGCCTATCATTACTATGAAGATATTAAAAATGGCGACAGTGCCCTGCGTTCCTTAAACAAAACGGCGTATAATCACGCCCCCACTGCATGGGTGATCAGCCCTTCATACACCGAAGTGCTCAGCGGCATGGAAACCATTCGTTATGTTGCTTACGACCCGGATGGCGATGCGCTCAATATCTTGATTGAATACAGCGACGACGCCGGGCTTAACTGGACAGCCATTGCCGATTTCATTCTCACTGAGCAAACAAATAAGCGCATGTGCCGAACTGAGACGTGGGATACCACTGCATTGGCATTTGGCGATCATTACAAAATCCGCATCACAGTCACAGAAGAGACCGGCGACCTCCTCAATGGCTTCGACCAGTCCGATTTTAATTTTTCACTCGTGGCCCAGAAAGCTGATTTTGTTGCTCCTGATCCCGTCCACGCCTTATCGATTCGCAGCAGTTACGGTCAACCCGGCGAGATCAATGTCTGGTGGGATCCCGCAGTCGACGATTATGGAGTTGCTGGCTATTTGTATGCATTCGCACCCATCACCCAGCCTGCAGATGCATATTTTTCGCGGGGCAATTACATTCGCATAGATGCGCCAAAAGTAGACTCCATGCTTTATGTGCGGGCTATCGATTTTAGCGGGCAACTGTCCACTCAAACAGCCTATGCGATAACAGCAGTGGATGACCTCAACCAAAACGGTATTCCCAAAGCATATGAAAGCGTTAACGAAAATCTGGATTTAGACGGTGATGGCGTCGCGGATGTCGATGAAATCGCTGAGGGAACGCACCCGGAAGATCCGCTCGATTTTTCTCCGACACGGGTCATTGGCTATTGGCCAATGGAACACAATTTGTACAATGCAATCGCCGGAGGTCCGGAACTGATTGAAGAAGTTAGCTCTGGAGGCGCCACTCAGTACGGCATGGGCATCCGCGACCATCGTCATGCCATGGAACTGCAGGGAACCATGCCCGTCAGATTGTTGCTGAACGACGCTGCTGTCCCGTTCGGCACTGGCACACGCGCCTTGACCATCGAAATGTGGATCAAACCGGATCCGATGAGTCAGAATAGCCTCCCCTTTATCCCTCTGGCATCATTCGGAGATATCGATGGAGGACTCACGTTGCTGTTAAAAAATGATGGTGACTTATTATCCTTGCGTAAATATTCAGAAAAAGCCGATGGTTCTTACACAGCGATCAATGCCAATAATGATAACTTGTTTGATGGTGAATGGCACCACATAGCTTGCACATTTGACGGCTACAATGGCTATATCCGCCTCTACATTAATGGCCGACTGGTGAGCCAGAAACGCAACCCCTCACTCGCAACCCTTATCCCCAACTCCCGCGTGTTGCGGTTCTTCGATGGCAGAAGCAATTACGATACAGACAATAACATCCCTGCATCCGATCCAGTGAACGTGAATACCGGTCAATTCGAAAATAATCGATTTAATTTCTTTGCAACCGATGTCCGTTATCTCGGCTGGGTGGATAATATCAAGGTCACCAAAGCCGCCGTGCCGATACAAAAACTCAGTTATTATCAAGATCAGTCTAATAATTATCAAGAGTGGCAAAGCACTGCTTTCTCCCAATTTCAATCAAAGACTCCAGACCTGAGTGACCCCGAAGCCGATAGCAGCGGAGATGGTATTTCCAATCTCATGTCATTCGCTGCGGGACTCGATCCAAGGGACAACAATTCTGGCAGTTTTGTGGAAAAAACCGTTATTGAAATGATTGGGGGGCAGCGCCACTTGAGCCGCTATTTCCTCCAATCAAAAACAGCGTCTGTCGATGTTAGACTGGAAAGCTCACTGGATTGCGTGCAGTGGTCGGACGTGTCCGATGCAGTGCCCTCGTTAGAAGGAGAAACACCTGAATCCTGGCTGAAAAAAATCAGTATTCCCTTGGATGCAAAGCGGCTCTTCTTGCGCTTAACAGTCACAGAATAAAAGGCGCGTGCTGCTCTTATTGGCCTGCAATCATTTCACTAACACCGTGTATAGGCCTTAACCCGAATCACCACTCATCGAACATAATTGCCCATGACCGGAAATTACACGCAACATTCGCATACCACCGTTTCGGCGTCTCATTTTTAATCCGTGCCCGCACACGCAAATGTTGATGACTCAACGGGTGCGCCTCTACGCGGCTAAGTGAGACTGCACTCTCGAGTAAAACAGTCACCGCAACTGCATTCATTGGATCCGGGGTACCGGTCTTGTATTTGACGTAAAGCTGTACGGATCCTGCGGCGATGATGATCATCAGCGCAAACATAATGAATATTTTTTTCCTCTTTTTATCGGGTTCCGCAGACTGTTTATAGTTTGATGCTTCGTCAAGTAGTGCGCACATGATATCGGATTGATTGTGTTTGCAGGTTTTTAAATCGACTATGCAATTCCTTTTTATAGTGTATTATAATATAAATTAATTACCGAGGATCAGGCTTGAAATGTTCTCAGCAGGATTAAAATCCTATGCGTTCCTTACGATGGACATTTACCCGATTCGGGCTCTTCAGTATCGCCGCGACGGCATCTTGCGCAAAGTAAGAAACTAAGCCCAGCCAGACCGCACACCCCGACAAACCAATCGCCGTAACGCACGTAAAAACTTTGCTGTCCACTCCAACGCCGATCTCTCGATACAGAGATGGAGGCCACTCCCTGAAAATAAATGGATCCATCATTCGACAACAGCGTAGCGCGAATACGCCCGTACTCATCGATCCAGCCACTCCATCCATGATTGCCGCAGCGGATGACCGGGCGCCTCGTCTCAACCGCCCGGAGAACTGAATGGGCCGCGTGTTGATAGGCACCTCCTTCCTCGCCATACCAAGCATCATTGGTCACCACCACCATACAATCAGCTCCCGCGCGAACCGTTGCACGCGCCAAATGGGGAAAGATATCCTCGTAACAAATCAACGAACCCACCGCCCATACATGTCCCTCCACCTGCAAAGGTAAGGTTACGCCCCCCGCAGCTGCCACAATGTCGCCTGCAATCGGCACCAGCTTTGAAATGAACGGTAGATACGCACGCAGGGGCACATACTCGCCAAATGGCACCAGGCGTTGCTTGGTATTAAATGCAGGCAGCAACCCTTTGTCCGGTTCGATCAAAAAGAACCCATTGTGCCAGACGCCGCCTCGCTCGGCTAGATTTCCCGACAACAACGGAATCCCGACTTCCCTGACTAGATCCTCAACCCATAGTTGCATCGAGTTGTGCTGAGAATTGATGATCGGCATGGGGGTGGCTGCTTCTGGCCACACAATCACATCAGGTTGCAACCGGGCCACTGATTTTGTCAAGCGTTGCAAAACCGCCAGATTTTCACGTGCCCACGCTTCTTCCCACTTAATTTCAGCCGGTATCCAAGGTTGCACCATGCCCGCCTCAAACATGGGCTCTTGATCGTCTGCTTGCGGAAACTGCCATACAAACAAGCCAAGGGAGCCCAACAATAAAGCCAAAGCGCAATAAAATTCGCCACTCGCACACCACGGCCAGCGCCGACTCACCCCCGACGTTGCAGAACAAGGGGCACCCGCCGTCCTACCCGCAATCCGTTGATATATACGATTTCCATAAAAAAACAGTCCCAGGTTAAAAAAAATGATTACAAACGAAACCCCATAGGCCCCTGTCCAGGCTGCCGGTTGTAAAATAGCCGGATTTTGCCACTGACTTGCTGCCAGTGTCAGCCAGGGAAACCCGGTTAACAGCCAAGCGCGCACCCATTCCAATACCACCCAGAACCCTGCCAGAGCAAACATGCCCAACGCCCTGTTCAGCCCCTTTTGCCCAAGTATGTTCGGTAAATACCTGCCGACTGCCCAAAACCAAACCGACCAGAACAGACTCACTACCAGAGAAAGCAGCCCACACCCCAACCACCCCCAGGGTGGATACACATGACGCAACCAAATCAGCAGCAGCCACCATGCGCACCAACCGCACAAAAAAGTGAATACATAAAAATTACGACCCTTGTTGCGCCGTGACGCCCAGGCTATCAACGGAACTGCAAATAAAAAGGCACCTTCTTTGAATGCAAACGGCGGGAATGCTGTGACGTAAGTGACCATCGTAAAACACAACAAAGCCATGTATCCCAGCCAGCGCTTGATATTTACCATGCGCTCATAGCAAGACAACAAAGTTCAATCCCGCAAGACTTTAGATTTGTAATCTTGGCCAAACAGCAAAACATAGAAAGATCTTTATGGCAGATTCAACCACATTCGACTTCGAACCCCTTGTATTTGCGCCTTCAATGGGCAAAGAAGCGCCGCTGTCCTCGGTGCAGGAAGACATCCTTGCCCTCAAAAAAGAGCGCAATGCCATTATCCTCGCTCACAATTACCAGGTCGACGCGATCCAGCGGGTGGCTGACTATGTGGGTGACTCGTTAGGGTTGTCCTACAAAGCAGCTGAAGCAGATGCCGATGTCATTGTATTTTGTGGCGTACACTTCATGGCGGAAACGGCGAAAATCGTCAATCCGACAAAAACCGTTATTCTGCCCGACATCGATGCCGGCTGCTCCTTGTCCGATTCGTGCCCTGCCGACAAACTCAAAGCGTACAAAGCCGCGAACCCCAAGATCTATGTGGTCGCTTATATCAACTGCAGCGCTGGAGTCAAAGCCCTGGCCGATGTGATCTGTACCAGTGGCAACGCCACACAAATCGTCGAAAAGATTCCTGCCGACCGGCAAATTTTATTTGTACCCGATCAAAATCTGGGCCAATGGGTCAGTCAGCAAACCGGTCGCCCCATGCAGTTGTGGCCGGGGAGTTGTTATGCACATGTGCTGTTCACCACCCGGGCACTTACAAAAGTGAAACTCCAATACCCGCAGGCACCGATTATTGCGCATCCCGAATGCGTCGAAGCCGTGCGCGACCAGGCGGATGTCGTGTGCAGCACCGAAAAAATGATTGGCTATTGCCGGGAACACGGTGGCGATACCTTCATCGTCGTCACGGAAACGGGAATGATAAACCGCATGCGCCGCGAACTCCCCAACGTTACCTTTATTGCCGGGCCCACTGAAACATGCGCCTGTAATGATTGTCGTTACATGAAAATGAACACAGTGGAAAAACTACGTGATTGTCTGCAAACCCTCGCGCCAACGATTGAGATGGACGAGACCATACGCGCGCAAGCTTACACACCCATCAAGCGGATGCTCGATTGGTCGAAGTGAGTCGGCATGCGCGTGTGAATACCCAACAACTCACGTATAACTGCGATCGATTGCGCGCACCGTTCTTCGGTGTGCTCGAAGCAGGCTGGATCACCTTTGGATTGCTGGTGGCTATCCGCGTATACGATGCGCCGGAAAGCGTAAAGGCTATCCTATCCGCTGCAGGTTTTGTCGGCTTGTTGATCAATACGTTCTCAATTGCGTGGATCGCGCGTAAACAATGGCAGCCTTCTCACACGATATTTGGTTTCCTGCTCGCCACCGCGGCATTCCTCCTGCTGGCAGCCTGCTGGCCCGGCATGTGGCCATTTGCCCTGTTCTTCATCCTCGCGCGTGTGTTGTACAGTCAGCAAAGCCCGCTGGCGACGCATATCTACACTCACAACTACGCGCCACATGAACGCGGTTCAAAAGTGTCTACCGCGTTTATGCTGATCGCCGTCGGCGGTACAGCCGCATCTATGATTGGCGGCAACATCCTCGACCAGCATATCGATCTGTATCCGCTCTATTTCATTACAATGGCGCTATCCGCCATCATTGCAGGACTGCTGATTCGGATGATTCCGTCGACACCGTTATCGATTAAAGACACAGCTTCACCGTGGCAAAATTTGAGCCTGCTTTGGCACGACCGCTTATTTGCATGGATGCTATTTTGCTGGATGCTGATGGGGTTCGGCAATTTAATCACGGTACCCCTGCGGGTGGAAGTGATGGCAAACCCAGATTACGGCATCAATGCAAGCAATGGACAAATTGCCACGATAACATTCGTTATTCCCTCAATCATGCGCATTTTGAGCGGCAAAATATGGGGCATGCTGTTTGACCGCATGCATTTTATCACTTGGAGAATTTTAATCAATGTCTGCTTTGTCATCGGGTTTTTATTATTCTTTTACGCCGGTAATCTCATCCTCCTCGGCGTCGGCACCGCGTTCCTGGGTGTGGCCATGGGCGGTGGCTTTCTCGCCTGGAATCTATGGGTTACACGGATTGCGCCGAGTGCTAAAGTCTCCGCCTATATGAGCGTGCACACTGCCCTTACCGGTATTCGCGGGGTGCTCGCTCCCTTTGTCGGATACTTGCTACTCACGCACACAACCCCACAGTTCGTAGCGTGGGTGTGCTCCACCCTGGTGATAGTAGCCAGTATATTATTCGTTTTCGCCCGGCGCTCCAGTCGACTGCAAACCCAGATTTGATGTCTGCAGGGCCTATCTCCAATCACGTTCAGGCATTGAAAAAAAATGTAGAGTTTATAAGCTCCATACCCGAAACATGCACCGCACACCAGCCACCAAATCAATTTCAGTTCGTGCCAGACATCTGCCCCCAATACCCAGTGACTCGGTAAAAGCCAAAATTTAATCGATTCCAGAAATCCATCTCGGTCGGCAAAAAACATTTTAAAACTCAACACAAGGCCAAGCATGAATCCTGTCATAACGGTTACAATCTCAGGAATGTGCGGGCTTACAATTTCCTGCAATGAGTTGCGAATCTCAGCGGCTAAATTATCCATAAATAAAAATATGCGCTTCTTATTAAAATCAGTAATCTTTAATGCTTTGCTCGTTCACTCAACAGATTTTTTCTAAATATCTTTAGCAAATTCAATCCACGGTAGATTGTGTCAATTAAATCAATATTTGAGCTATTCGGAACCGAGGCCAATAACGATTTATATTCCATTATTATGAAGCTTTAACAGGCTCAGTTGGCCGCATAGCGGCTTTGGCATCGATAACGGCATCGACCACCACTCGATAAACCAACAAACACACACCTCGAACTGAAAAGCCTGGCTTGACTTACCATATGTTGTCTAAAAGGATGCAGTTTGTCGCAAATGGACCGACTCCAGCAACCCAGGTGCATTGGCTTTAACTGTACGCGGGCATCCAATCGATCGAAAGGTTCAATTGCCACGCCAATAATACCCACCCACATTCTGGAAATTGCGAATCATGTTAACACGCCTTTGTCGTTCTCTAGCTTTAACCTCAGCCTGTTTGTCCGGCATTGTCACTGCAGCCGATTCTTCTCCGAAGGATCTCTCCGTAGCCTCCGCTACGACTGGTGGTCCTCATGCGATGCAGCTGGCACCTTACACACATAAGGGAGACGGCCTGTGGATCTGGGGTAATATTGACGTGCTCAACGATGCAGACCCCCAAGAGGATCTTTTCACATTCATTGAGGAAAACGACATTAGCGAAGTCTACATTGCGGTCCATTTGGGGGAGGGAAAAGACAACCTGATCGGCCTCGAAGGTCCACAAACAAGTGATCACTTCCCGCGTTGGCAAAAACTGATCAAACGCCTCCATCAAGCAGGGCTCACAGTCGAGGCTTTGGTCGGGGATACGGATTGGTTGATGCCCAGCGGCGGATGGGAGACTGAGCAAAACAAATCCAATAGTGCTCGTTCCGACCGCTCTGAGGCGATTGACATGGCTCGCTCGGTGTATCATTACAACCTCTCCGTGTCCGACCCTGAAACCCGATTTGACGGTCTGCAGTTTGATGTTGAAATTAATTGGTTCGATGATGGTAGCGTTTACACTCCGGAGGGCGAGCGTATGACTCCGGGGGTGCAAACCGAATATTTTTTGGAGTTGATGGATCAGGTAGCAGCGGCGCGTGCGGAAGCCGGCCTCAATAAGGAAGATATCTACATTAGCTGGGTCATCTACTCCGACAAGAATGCCCCCCGCTTTTGTGGTGTCGACGTGCTCTGGCCCAAAGACAATGGCACCTTGAAGCCCGGCTGGAAACATGCGCTCGATCGGATGGAAAAGGTTATTTTCATGACCTATTTCGATCATGATCGTGCGGATCAACTGCGTACTGTAATCGGCGAGATGGAAGCAGAAATAAACTATTTGGACACACTGGAAGAGCCTCCTGCTGTTCGCTACGCTTTTGAATTTCAGGGCAAGTTTCGCATTCACAACTTGTTGCGCATCTCCCTGTGGAACGAAGACAAGCTCACCCTGGCGAACCAAAAGCAAGTCTACAGCGCTCAATTTATGAACCGGCCTTATTTCGAGGGATTTGCCATGCACTGCTATGACAATCAGGACTTGGACTATGGAGACTATCGTACCTGGTTGGAAAAAAACCGCGCCGAAGCTTATCCGCAATCGATGACCAGCGAAGTCACGGCACCCCCAATCACAATACCGGCACAAGATGCGATTCTCGACCGGTATGCGACGCATTTCCATCTTCGTCTGAACATAAAAGCAGACCCCAGCTTCGCCCACGCCGGCGGCAAACACGACCTGAGAAACATGATCGCACTCATTCCAATTGGGCTCGGCTACGCAGGGGAAAGCCATCTTGCCATGCTGGGTAACCACTACGATGGCGTTGCCCCACTGCACTGGAACTATTATACGCGACTCGAGTCCTGGTGGGATGCAACCCCCATATTTCCCCAAGAATTAGTTGAAAAGGGGCTCTCCTGGCCCAACCCGGCTACAGCAGAAACGCCGCATCCAGCAGTCGCCCGTGACCTTGTTCTTATACCTGGTGAAAAATACCGCTTTATCGTTACCTATAATGATCCTGCCGGTATCTCCAGCGCATTTCATACTTTTGCCCTGGAAGTCCCTCTCCCGTTTACCGGTTGGGGGGACAGCGCAAACACTCCCGCACAAATGGATGTTTTTTTAGGGAAGACCCTCAACTATGACCAACCGTATCAGTCCCACCGCATAGAATCTTTTATTGTCGGGCAACCTGCGCCGAATCGATAACCCTCACGCCATCCAGCTCGAATATCTCAGCACTTATCGAGCATCATCGCCCATGACCGAAAACAGCAAATTCCGGAGAGATTTGCTCAGAAATGTGAGTCAGATAACCGAAGGAAACGCCTGCACCGACCTCCTCCATCGACGCAGACGGATACATTGGATGCAAATGCCTTCCAAGTCGGAACGTTCCCCTCAAACGCTTTCATTGCCGATTACACCGCAGCTCAGAGATGAACGCGGATTCTGGAAGGTGGACGTTTAACGAACGAAGCAGCCTCCGAATATATTCAAAGCTTAACTCTATCGTAATTCGTCGATATACTGTTCTATGAAATTATCGTCGGGACATTTACGCGTATTCATGAGTTGTCCATTGATGAATAAACCTAAAAAGTATCCGTCAATAACTTGGCCTTATTGCGCAAATATTTAGTGCTGGCATTATAGCGAGCATGAAAGAAAAAGCGGAATCGAAACACACT
>Ga0102943_1000721_pt1 | contig 21719 bp, 20 predicted proteins | sample SalPonC_black_MG_FD_78174 | JGI IMG/M metagenome (GOLD analysis project Ga0102943, IMG submission 78174) | Salt pond soil microbial communities from South San Francisco under conditions of wetland restoration - Salt Pond MetaG... | ecosystem: Environmental > Aquatic > Marine > Intertidal zone >...
ACCCAGGTCTCCTGCGCCTTTTATCGGAATATCCACACTGGCCACCTTTCGGATGCCCCGGATCCCCACATACCGTGGTTCATTGATACCGGTCTGGATGGACAGGACACAGGGAAGCTGGATCTCGTTCATCTCCTGGTTTCCGCCTTCGATCTCACGGCCCACTTTGATGGTGGCATCATCAACCACCTCGATTTTGTTCACCAGTGAGGCATAGGGGTAATCCAGCATGGCAGCCAGCATGCCCCCCACCTGGCCGGCCCCTTCATCAGCCTGGGCACCGGTGAGGATCAGGTCGTATTTTCCCTTTTCAATTTCCGCCTTGAGGATGGCGGCAATGCCTTTGCCGTCGGATCCCTCGAACGCCTCATCACTCAACAGCACGCCATTATTGGCACCCATGGCCATCTCCCGGCGCAGCACCTCTTCTGATTCATCATCCCCCACCGTGACAACGGTGACACTGCCGCCCGCATTGTCCACAATCTGGATGGCTTCCTCCACCGCATAATTATCCCATTCATTCACTGAGTAAACCAGGTCGTCACGGTCAAGGTCGTTTCCCGCTGAATTGAGTTCAAATTCGTTCTCAGCAGTATCTGGAACACGCTTGACACATACCAAAATCTCCATGTATTACCTCCTTTGCTTGTGAGGGCAGGACCTGTTTGCGGTGCCTGCCGTCTGCTGTTTTTACATCCTTATCGTAAATGCCGGGCAATCAGTTCTGTAAAATCCAGTGCCGCCATCTCCCCTTCCTTTCCGGCCACCTTGATGGCATCCTGGATATTCACCAGGCAGAAGGGACAGGCTGTGACAATAACATTGGCACCGGCCTCGGCTGCCATATTCACCCGCAATACCCCCATTCGGGTATCTTCTTCCGGTTCATAAAACAGCATGAGACCGCCGCCGCCGCAGCAGAATGAGCGGTCCCGGCTTTTTTCCAGCTCCACCCGGGTGAGCCCGTCAATGGCATCCAGGGCCTGTCTGGGATCTTCATAAACGCCGTTATGCCGACCCAGGTAGCAGGGATCATGGTAAACATACACCTTGTCCGGATCAAGACAGGGCTTGAGGGACAATGCACCGTTCAGGATCTTTTCCGCCACCACCTGGCTGATATGCCGCACCGGCGGCAAGCCGTTATAATCATTTTTCAATGCATTATACGCATGGGGGTCGGCTGTGACAATCTGTTTTACACCGGTGTCCAGGATTGCCCGGGTGTTCTGTTCCTTTAAATCCTGGTAAAGCATCTCCTCTCCGAACCGGAGCACTTCATGACCGCTGTCTTTTTCCGCCTTGCCCAGAATACCGAAATCCACCCCTGCATGCTGGAGTATGACCGCGGTGTGCCGGGCGATCTCCTGGATATTGTCATCATAGGAGGTGATGCTGTCCACAAAATACAGGGTATCTGCCGCATCTTTGGCCAGATTTTTGATGGTATATGCAGTCTTGAAATCCTTTTCCAAAGCCCAGTCCGCCCGTTTTTTCTCCATCTTGCCGTAGGGATTACCCCGTTTTTCCAGGGCTTTCAAGGGTTTCTGCAGGGACTGGGGCACCATGCCCTCATCCACCATTCCCCGGCGCAGATCCACCATCTTGTCAATATATTCAATGGCCAGTGGGCACTCTTCCTCGCAGGCGCCGCAGGTGGTACAGGACCAGATTTCATCCTCTGTGTAGATATCTTCCACCAGCATGCTGCTTTTGTAAATTTCACCGGACAAAGGATAATTTTTGAACATCAGGTCCCGGGCCTTGATGGTGATAAACCGCGGGGAAAGCGGCCTGCCCACGGCATTGGCCGGGCACTGGTCAGAACACCTGCCGCAGTCGGCACACGAATAAAAATCCAGCATGTGCTTCCAGGTAAAATCCTCCAGTTTTTTCACCCCGAATGATTCCAGATCATCCAGCTGTTCCGCTGTTACCCCGTGGCGGACCGGCTTGATCTTTCCTTTGTCCAGACGCATGAAAAATACATTGAAAAGTGATGTGATCACATGGAAATGTTTGCCCAGGGGCAGAAAGCACAGAAAAAAGAAAAAGGTCACATCATGGAGAAAATAGGAAAAAATATGCAGTCCCTGAAGAAATTCAAAGGAAGCCCCGGAAAGCATATGCTTGAAAATCCACACCAGGGTCAGGGGGGCCACAAAATGGGCGTCTCCGGTTTCCTGTAAGGCATAGGCCAGCTCAGAAGCCTCAAACAGACTTTCGGAAATCATCAATGTGGCAATGATCCCCAGTACAAACACCGCTTCCGCAGTATGGTCTTTGCCGTATTTTTCCGGCACCGCATACCGGGCCGGTTTGAAGACACCCCGGCGGATACCGGCAATGATACAGGCGATGAGCACAAAGGTGGCAGCATAATCTTTCAAAATATTATACACGACCCCCAGCCATCCCCCGAAGCCAGGCATGACAAATCCGTCGGACAAACCGATGATCACAAGGGATACGGACCGGATGGACAAAATCAGAAACCCGGCAAAAATGACAATATGCAGCACCCCTGCCAGCATATACCGGGGCTGCCTGATCTGGCCCAGCCAGATGACAATCAGTTTCTGGATACGGCGGCCGATGTGGTCCATTCGAAAATCCGGGGCCGCCCGGACCAGAGGTGCCAGGCGCCTGGCCATGATATAGGCGAACAGGCCAACCCCCACCACAGGGAGGATAAAAGACAGGATTGCTGCCGGAAATATCCCGAAAAATTCAAAACTTGCCGGACCGATGATCGAAGACATATGCTGTTACCTCCAGAAAATGTATTTTTTTACCCTTTATGAACAAGGACTCAATGAGCTTTAATAAAGATGGCGATTCCCGTCAAGCAAAAAGCCGGATTCAAAACCATTTAAAAACTGTATACCATTTATATACTGTATGCTGTTTATTCCCCCCTGACCCCGTTGAGATACAGATCCACCAGGGGATCTGCCATGGCCACAAGATCATACCGGCCATCCGCCGATACCCAGGTGGAAATAACCCCTTCCACCGCGCCCAGAATGAAGCGCTTCACAAGTCCCACAAAAAGATCCTGGCGCATGGCACCTTCGATCTGCCCCTGCTCAATGATATCTGACAGCAGGTCCAGGTACATCTTGGAAATATCTTTGATCTGTGACTGGATATCCCGCAGATACCGCACTTCGGACTGAAAAATCACCGCCATGTTCTTATCGTTCTGAAATTCCTGCAAATGACAGTGAATGAGGTTTCGAAGTTTTTCTTCGGCGTTTTGGCCTGTGGCAACGGCGGTATGCATTTTTTCAAACACCACGGCAGTTTTATAACTTATAAACTGGTAAAGAATATCATCCTTGTTTTTAAAATACAGATACAGGGTGCCGTCAGCCACCCCGGCCCGGGAGGCGATCTGGGAAATCGTGGCCTTGTAGAAACCGAATTGGGCAAAAACATCGCCTGCACTGGTGAGAATCTTGTGGTATTTTTCAGATCTGTTTTTTTGCAAGCCGCTCCCGCCTTTCCCCGCTGGAATGAATAATAATTCATTATCTAACAATAGTTTTCCATAAAAGTCAAGCAGATATTTGTATGATTTTTTTTGATTATTATAATGTATTAATCTTTTTTTACAGATAGTTATAACTATATACTGATGGTATCATTTTATTGTGCCAAAATGAATTTCAAATATTATTTCATGAATGTATATTCATTAACTAATATTGCTTGCTTTTGACCGTTTTTCATGACAAAAATGGCCCATATCTTCAACAGCAACTACTATACGGGAGAGAAACCATGTCACACCATTCTTCTGCAGATTTCCAGGCAGCCCTTGATTTCGGCAGGCCCCCCAATGTAAAAACGCTGTTCCCCAACTCCAGGGCATTGATTGTCAGCGGCAGATACATTGACCAGGCCATGCTGAAGAAAGGCGGTTGCATGACCATTGCCGCCAACGGCAGAAACGCGTTTGTCATAAAGGGCGCCCTGTGTGCGGCCCAGAAGGCCAATGCTGCCATCATCATTGAAATCGCCCGGTCAGAAGGGGGCACAAATGCCTATTGTGCCGTCAACCTGTGGAACATTGCCCGGCAAACCGATGCATTCATGAACGAACTGGGCATCACCATACCGGTGGCCATCCATGCCGACCATTTCGGCATCAAAAAACCCGAAGATATTGCACCCGCAAAAATTGAAATTCCCTCCCTGTTTGATGCCGGCATCACCTCCATTGCCATTGATGCCTCTCACATGCCTGATGAGCAGAACCTGCTGGCCAATATCGAACTGTCCCCTCTTGTTCCGGAATGGTCCAGCCTTGAAACAGAAGTCGGGGAAATAAAAGGCAAACTGGGATTATCCACTGCCCAGGAAGCCCTGTTTCTGATCCAGGGGCTCAATGCCCACGGTATCTTCCCGGACTGGATCGCACTGAACAACGGGACCACCCACGGCATTGAGCAAAGCGATGCCGGCATCAATGTGCCGCTGACCGCGCAAATCCATGATGCACTTGCACCTTATAGTGTCTCCGGAGCACAGCACGGCACCTCGGGCAACAGCTCGGAACGGCTCCGGGAGATTGCCGCAAAAACAAGGACCACCAAGGCCAATGTTGCCACTGCCCTGCAGATGATCTCCTGGGGGGTGCAGGTCAATGATTACGGCAATGCCATTCTTGATTCCGACGGCAATTTCATCAAACAGCCGGACAAGGGGGTTGATGATCCCATGTGGCAGCAGATGCTGGCCTATGCCAAATCCCGGGACCTTACCGGCGGCAATTTCAAAAAACTCAATGCCCCCTTTGAAAACCGGTTTCTGGCCCAGTCTGCCGATATCAGAAACCGCATGGCAGCAGGTGTGGAAGACTTTGTTCATACCCTGCTCACCAAGGTGTTCAATGCAGCGGATACAGCTGATATTGTCAAGGACCATATTCTGCAGACCCGGTCCCATGACCCCGGACCGAAAGCCGGCATCATCGAATCCCCACAGGAATGGACCCAGGAAAAAATTATTGAAAAATCGGCTGACATCAGTTCAGACAAAGGGCCTGAGGGCAATTTTGATGATTAAAAAAAATATTAAAGGTTTGATTTTCCCTTACCGATATGGTCATTAAGGAAAGGAGAAAATTTAATGCAGATACCCTCTTATCAGATACAAAATGTTCTCAAGGTGTATTCCCGGCAGCTGAGCCAGGGAAAAATTTTGAGCCGAAACAAATCCATTGCCGGTAATACCGTATCTGCGGACAATGTTTCCATCTCCTCGGAAGGCAAACGCAAGGCCATCATTGACAAGGTTGCTGCCAATATTGTGGAAAAAATCATCACAGAGGGTCCCAGGGAAAAAAACGAAGAACAGATTGCCAGCCAGATTGAAAAAGAACTGGGGAAAAAAATCAATTATGACCGGGACAAAAACCAGTTCACCTATACGGCAGTGGACAGTGACAACAACCGGGTAACCCATACCCTGTCAGTGGAAGACTCCACTTTTGTTGTAAAACGAATGACAGAGCTGGCACGCCAGGTTGCCGACAGCAACATGGCATCCTAAAGGAGGTACCCCATCATGAAAATATCCGGCCCCACCAACAATCTTATACAACATACCAGCTATGCCAACCAGGCAAATCCTGCCGCCACCAATATCCGGGCAAAAACCGATAGACAGCCCGAAGAAACAAAAACCGACAATATCGATCTGTCTGCAAAAACCCGGGATCTCCAGAGAATCAGCCAGGCCATGGAAACAGAGCCGATTGACAGAACACAACTGGTATCAGATATCAAAAACCAGGTGCAAACCAACCAATACACCATCAATGCAGAAAAGATTGCGCAAAAAATGATGATTGGCCTTAACGCCGATGAAATGATATAGCCTGCAAAAATTTCCCGGTGTATCCCGACAGACCCGACATGACATGTAGGGCTTTGTTGGGTTATTCCTTTCAACTATCCGAAATAACATGATTTATTTATAAACTGTATTCCTTTTATTTTCTGGCATATCTTTTGCTTTTACCATGGCTAATACAAAAAGGAGGCCCATATGGTAAATATCCACCACATACAAGACACGACCCAGCCGATAAAGACGCCCCAGGGCGGGCCGGAAAAAACCGGGAAAAAGGATGCATTCAAATCAGCACTGACCCAGGCCCTGGACAATGCAGAGCCCTCTGAAATGCCGGAAACAAAAGCAAACGGCCTGGGTGAAATTTCGCCCACCCGGACAATACAGATACCGGAACAGGCAGATCTTGTTTCCAGCAGCACGGAAAAACTGCTGGGACTGCTGGACACCTATACAGCCCAGTTGCAGGATCCTGGCGTATCCCTCAAGCACATGGCACCGGTGCTGGAAACCATTCACCAAAAAGCAGACCAGCTGGTAGAGGAAACCCGGGCACTTGGTCCCGACCATGCCGGCCTGCGGGATATCGCCACCCAGACCGCAGTGACAGCACAGACAGAATATATCAAGTTCCAGCGGGGAGATTATTTGTCATAGCTGCGTTTCGCCCTGGCCCAGAAAGCCTGCTTTTCATCGGCTGACAACGCCTGCAGGCTGCAGTTCTTTCGGATCAGATCCGCTTCCATGAAACGGAACCTTCCTTCAAATTTTGCAGTGGCCCGTGCCAGGGCGGTTTCCGGATGAAACCCGGCAAACCGTGCCACATTCACCAGAGAAAACAAAATATCCCCCAGTTCCATCATGGTTTCGTCCGGGTCTTCCTTTTCCAGGGCATATTCGAATTCTGCAATCTCTTTTTTCACCGTGTCCAGTACCTGGTGGATATTTTCCCAGTCAAATCCCTGCCTGACCGCTATCTGTGATACCTTGAGGGCCCGCACAAGACCGGGCATGCCACCGGGTACCGCATCCAGGGCAGAGGTATTGTCTGGATGGTCTTTTTCCCGGGTTTTTATCTGTTCCCACTGGTCCAGCAGCTCTTTTTCTGTTTCAACAACCGCTGACCCGTAGACATGGGGATGCCGCCGAACCATTTTTTTGACCACTGTATCCACCACCCGGGAAAGGGGAATCTGCTTTGTGTCATGAAAGATGGCCATGATGAACACAATTTGAAACAGCACATCCCCCATCTCTTCGCAGGTATTGTCCAGATCATCATTTACAATGGCATCCTGGAGTTCATACACCTCTTCCACCAGGCATTTCCACATGGTGGCCGGGGTCTGTCTGCGGTCCCAGGCACACCCGTTTTCCCCGCGCAGGGTCTGGATAATTTCCAGAATAGGGGCTATTGTCTCCAATGGTTTCCTTCTCCTGTATAGTAAGTGTTTCCACCTTGAGTTTTTCCAGCTGTTCCAAAAAACCGGCCCGCATGGTCCTGGAAACAAACAGGGTCATTGTTCTGGAAATCTGTGCCAGATAAGGGGCGGATTCCGACCCTGCCGTCAGCCTTGCCGTGCCCGCCGGGATAAATGCTGTCAGCATCACAAACAGGACAGATACGATCAATGCACCCTTGGCTGTGCCAAAAATCAACCCGAATGTCCGGTCCACCCATCCCAGAAACACCAGGTGCAGAAGTTTGCGGATCACTGCAGACAACACCCCTACCGCCACCAGAACAGCGCAGAACAAAAGCCCGAAACTGACCAGATGACGGGTTTCCTGGGTGGTTATCAAAAAAGCCAGGCGGTCGGAAAGCAGCCAGTAATAGGTAAACGCCCCGTAAAAACCGGCAATAACCGCTACAATCCCGGAGACCTCACGGATCAGTCCCTTAAAAAGTCCCCTGATCATACAGAACAGGATAATCACCAGAACCACCAGATCAAAACCGTTCATTTTTTTCCTTTCCAGCACCGTTTCTCAAGACCCATGGAATACCAATTCCACGGTTTTCCCGTCAAGATTTTTATTGACCTTTTTGTAAATACATTGCACCCTGTTGCCCATGAAAACCATTGAATTTGACAACATATCTCTGGTCCAGAAGCTGTTTGGATTTCACAATACCCACCTTGACAAAATCGCAAAAAATCTGGGGGTGACCATCAACTCCAGGGGAACCAGTGTCACCATTTCCGGTGATGCTGCAAATACCCGCCTGGCCCATACCCTGTTGTCCCAGTTATACGGCCTTTTACAGGAAAACATTCCCATGGACCCGGCAGATCTGGATGCGGCCATTTCCCTGATAAAAAAAGACGGGGAATCCCGCCTGAAACCCCTCTTTTCCCAGACGGTTTTCGTGACAGCCAAAAACAAACCCATCCGGCCCAGAAGCCTTGCCCAGCAAAAATATGTCAATGCCATTCAGGCCCGGGACATTGTGTTCGGTATCGGTCCTGCCGGCACCGGAAAAACCTATCTGGCCATGGCCATGGCAGTGGCCGCCCTCTGCCGGGGAGATGTGCAAAAAATCATTCTCACCCGCCCGGCTGTGGAAGCAGGGGAGGCTCTGGGATTTCTGCCCGGGGATCTGGCGGAAAAAATCAACCCGTATCTGCGCCCCCTTTACGATGCATTGTATGATATGCTGGACTTTGAAAAAGCCAGGGCCTATATTGATCAGGAAATCATTGAAATAGCCCCGATAGCGTTCATGCGGGGAAGAACCCTGAACAATGCATTTATTATCCTGGATGAGGCCCAGAACACCACCTCCCAGCAGATGAAAATGTTTTTAACCAGAATCGGATACAATTCCAAAACCATTGTAACTGGTGACATTACCCAGATAGACCTGCCGGCCGGCAAAAAATCCGGCCTTGTGGAGGTGAGAAAGATCCTTTCCCGCATAGAGGGAATCGATTTCATCTATTTTTCCAAAATGGATGTGGTAAGACACCAGCTTGTTTCCGATATTATTGATGCATATGAAAAAAACAAAACGTAATATCTGGCCGAAAAAGGCCAAAACTTTTTTGTTGTCCACCCCTTACCTGCTGTGGTTCATGCTCTTTGCCATTACCCTGGTATTCACCCTTTTCCAGACACCGGACCAGCAGAACATTACCTTTTCCTATGCAGTAGGAGATGTGGCCCAGCGGGATATCAAGGCACCCAGAGACATTCTGGTGGAAGACACAGAAGTTTCCGAAAACAGGCGCAACCAGGCCAAGGAAACGGTCAGAATAGTCTATGACCTGGATGCAGGCCTGTTGCCGCAAATTCAGACCAACATACATGAAGCCATGCAGATCGGCCGGCACCTGTTTGAACCGGCGGAAAGCCCGTCGGATAATGAAGGAAATACCCCAAAAGTCTCCCCTGCGCCCACCTTTGCCATGGTGCTGGAAACCAAACCCAAATTTGAAGAAAAACTGGGCATAGAAATCAATGAAGGGGCATACTCCATTCTCTACAAGCACCGGTTTGATCCTGCCATCACTGAAAAAATCCAGACCATTATGGGCAAAGTGCTCTCCAACGGGGTGGTTGCAAACAAGGAAATATTACTGGAAGAGGAAAACAAGGGCATCATCCTGAGGACCATCGATTCCAGTGAAGAACAAATTGTCAACAATCTCAAGGTGTTTTATGGGCCTGACCAGGCCAAGGCCATGGTCAGAATCGAAGGCGCACCCCTGCTGAAAAATGTCAATTACAACCTGACAAACCTGATCGTGGATATCTGTCAGCGGTTGCTGCAGCCCAATATATTCATGAACAAAAATGAAACCCAGAAAAGAATACTGGCAGCCCAGTCAGATATCAACCCTGTCATGTACCAGATAAAGGCAGGGGAAATGATACTCAGAGAAGGGGAACGGGTAAACAAGACCAAGCTGATCAAGCTGAATGCACTTCAGGAACTGGCGGCAGGAAAAACCGTGTATGTGTCTGCCACCGGGATCGCCCTGATCACCTTTTTTCTGCTGCTGGTTTCCTATCTGCTGTTTTTTAAAGACCACAAGACCCTGAAAAACGACCATAACAAACATATGATTTTTCTGGCCTTAGGGCTTGTTCTGTACCTGGGATTTGTCAAGATATCCACGTTTCTGGTCCAGTCTGCAGATCCCAACCAGGCGTGGGATCTGGCCTCTGCATCCTTTTTCATGGCCATCCCTCTGCCGGCCGCAGCCATGATCTGCTGCCTGTTTCTGGGTTTTGACATTGCCGTATATTTTGCCCTGGTGCTCTCTGTTCTGGCAGGCCTGTCCTTTGGCGGCAGCTTTGAGGTCTTTATATTCTTTTTCTTGAGCTGCAGTGCGGCCGCCTTTCTGGTATGCGACAGCCGGGAACGCAAAAGCTTTATCCTGGCCGGCTTCAAATTGTCCATATTCAATGCGGTCCTGGCCATTTCCCTGGGATTTTATTCCCTTGCCCAGCCAGAGCCGGTGCTGCTGGCCAAAGAAATTCTCATCGCTTTTTGCGGCGGGGTGTTTGCCGCCACTTTGACCATCGGGTTCACCCCGTTGATTGAAATTCTGTTTGATTACACCACAGAGGCCAAACTCCTGGAATTTTCCAATCTGGACCAGCCATTGATCAAAAAGCTGATGATAGAGGCCCCGGGTACATACAACCACAGCGTGATTGTGGCCACCCTGTCGGAAGCGGCGGCTTCCGCCATCGGCGCCAGCAGCCTCAAGGCAAAGGTCATGGCGTATTACCACGACATCGGCAAGCTGAACAAAACCATGTATTTCATTGAAAACCAGGCAGACGGCAAAAATCGGCATGACAAGCTGTCTCCGTCCATGTCCGCCCTGATCCTGATCCAGCATGTCAAAAAAGGGGTGGGGCTGGCAAAAACCTATAAACTGGGAAATGAAATCATTGAAGGCATTACCCAGCACCACGGCACATCCTTGATCAAATACTTTTACAACAAAGCCCTGAAAAGCGGAAAAACCAACGTCAATGAAGAAAATTTCAGATATCCCGGTCCCAAACCCCAGACCAGAGAAACCGGCATTGTCATGCTGGCGGATGTGGTGGAAGCAGCGGTGCGGGCTTTGGACCGTCCAACGCCTGCCCGGATCAGGGGGCGTGTCAAGGAACTGATCAATGATATTTTTGCCGACGGGCAGCTGGAAGAGTGTGAACTCACCCTCAAGGATCTCCACCAGATCGCCAAAAGCTTTAACAATATTTTGACCAGTATTTATCACAGCCGCATCGAATATACGGACAAACCCCAGGAAAAGAAAAAAGAAAAAAATGAGTCTTTCAAAGATTTTGATCGACAACCGGCAAAAAGCAATGGTGCCAACCCGAACCATCCGCAAAAAGACAGAACTGATCTTAAACGCCTTGGGTTGTGACAGCCATGAAATATCCATTGTCATCATGGATGATGCCCATATCCAGGCACTCAACCAGACCTTTCGGCAGATATCCACCCCCACCAATGTCCTGGCATTTCCCATGCAGGAAGGAGAATATTCCGGCATCACCCCGGGATTGCTGGGGGATGTGGTCATATCAGCCCAGACAGCTGCCAGAGAAGCGGATACAGCAGGCATCACCACAGGGGAACGGATGTCCCAGCTTCTGGTACACGGTATTCTCCATCTTCTGGGATTTGACCACGAAGGAGACGCCGCCAAAGCTGATGAAATGGAAACCAAAAGCCTTGAAATTCTGAAACATATTGAAAAGAATCCGAATTTAGAGGCTTTTTAGCCAGGAAAGGAAAAGCAGATGGCAGAATTAGCTGTGAATGTAGACCATGTGGCCACCCTGCGCCAGGCCCGGGGGATCGATTACCCCGACCCGGTGGCTGCAGCCGTGGCAGCGGAAGCCGCCGGAGCAGACGCCATTGTGGTGCACCTGAGAGAAGACCGCCGCCATATCCAGGAACGGGATGTCCGGCTCCTCCGGCAGATCGTGCAGTCTAAACTCATTCTGGAGATGGCCGCCACCAGCGAGATGATGGGAATTGCCCTGGATATTCTCCCCCATACCGTCACCTTGGTTCCGGAAAAAAGGGAAGAACTGACCACGGAAGGGGGTCTGGATCTGGTCACCCATCAGGATACCATCAGAGAAGCGGTAACCACCCTCAAAAACGCAGGGATAAAGGTGTGCATATTCATTGATCCAGATCTGGACCAGATCAAAACCGCCCATCAAATCGATGCTGACATGATTGAAATCCACACCGGTGCTTTTTGTGATGCCGCAACCGAGTCCGAAGCCCGGCGGGAGTTTTTACGCATCGTGGATGCCGCCAAGATCGGCACCAAACTCAAACTCGGGGTCAATGCCGGACACGGTATCTGCTATAACACCATCAAGGCCTTTGAAGGGCTCCGGGAAATCCGGGAATTTTCCATCGGCCACAGCATTGTCGCAAGGGCTGTTCTTGTGGGCATGGACCGGGCTGTCAGAGACATGAAACAGTTGATCAAAGCCCTTTACTGATCCTTATCCCCGGTCAGTCAAGCAGTCCAGACATGACCGCAGCCCGTGTTACGCCGTCTGCGTTGTTGGATACCGGCATCAGCATACCGGTATCCAGGCCGGGCACGGTGTTGGCCACACAAAAACTCTGGCCGGCCCATGCCAGCAGGTCCTGGTCATTGAAATCGTTTCCCACGGCAACCACCCGGGTGCGCGCAATCTGCAATCTTGCTGCAAGCCATGCAGCTGCCTGGCTTTTGGAAGCCTGGGGATGAAATACCTCTATCCATGCGGAGCGGTGGTCCAGAGGAGAGGTGGCATGGATCACGCTGAATTGGCCCAGAACCGATTTCCATTTTGCCACCTGGTCCGGTGAAATCCCATGGGGCACCACCCCAAGCACCTGGGTGGCGGATGCATACAACAGGGTCTCAGCCAGCAGCGGGCTGGCAAAGGGCTGGTACAGATCAATCCGTTTGTGAAAATCAGGGTTCTCATGACCGTGGGATCTGTACAGAAAAAAATGGGTGTCCGGAATGGCTTTATGGACCATATAGTCACATCCGGCCCGGCCAAAGCAGGCGCATATCTTTTTCACATCAGGCCGGGAAATGGCAAGGTGCCGGACAATTCTGTCCTGTTTCAGATCCAGGATACCGGCCCCGGTGGAAAACAGCAGATAATCCACCGGCAGCACCGCTTTTTTCACATCTATATGGGCCAGGGCCTTGTAAAAGGAATAGAGACTGCGGCCTGTGGCAACGGCCACTGTCACCCCTTTGGACCGCAGCCTGGCAAGGGTGGTCAGATCCCCGGCTGAGATGGTTTTGGCATCATTGAGCAGGGTGCCGTCAAGATCTGTGACAAACAAAGACCGGTTCATGAAGCAGGATCTTTGCTGCCCCGGAAATGGTGCACCGCCTCGAGGAGATCCACCATATCAAACGGTTTCATGAGCAGGGTGGCGCCCTTTATTTTCTCTAAGACTTCGGGGGAGGGCGTAATCCCGGTACAGATGATCACAGGCAGCCCCGGCCCGATCTGCCGGATTTTTTCCATGAGCAGATCACCGGTCATTTCCGGCCCACCGCTACCAGATAGTCTTCATCATCCACAAATAAAATCCGTTTGCCCTGTGTCTGCTGGACCATTGGCACCATCCTTTCGCCACTGCCGGCCGTTTTTCCGGCCGCATATCTTCTGGTCTGCTATTTCTTCTTTTTCATGGCTTCCCGGAAAACACTCTCCATGGTACCCACTGGTTTTTCCTTCTGGTTCCCGGCAAACTGCTGCCAGTTTTCCGTATCTGTCTGGTCCGGGGGGGCCAGGGTAATGCGCCGGTTTTCCTCGTCCACCTGCCGGACCATCACGGTGACGGCATCCCCGGGCTTCAATGCATCATAGGGTTTGGTATCGGCAGCACTCTTAACGGCTGATACAGGCATAAGGCCTGTCACCCCCGGTTCCAGACCGAGGAAAAGGCCGAATGTCTCTCTTTTTTCCAGGCTGGTTTCCAGGATATCCCCAGCCTAGGATTTCACGCAAATCCTGGGCCAGGGATCCCCCAGGGCATCCTTGATGCTCAAAGAAACCCGTTTGGCATCCATATCAATGGACTTTATCACCACTTGGACCTGTTCGCCCTTCTCCACCACATCGTCCGGCCGCATAACCCTTCTGGTATGGCTCATCTCACTGATATGCACCAGCCCGTCCACACCCGGCGCAATTTCCACAAACGCACCAAAATCGACGAGCCGCACCACCTTTCCGGTCACCTGGTCTCCCGGCTGAAATGCCGTATCCATGCTGTCCCAGGGATCTTCGGCGGTCTGTTTGACAGACAGGGAAATTTTGGGCAGATCCTGGACTTCCTGGTGCTCTATTTTCAGCAGTTTCACCAGCACCGCATCCCCGGGCTTCACCACCTCATCCGGTTTTTCGATCCTGGACCACCCCAGCTCGGAAATATGCACCATGCCCTCCACCCCCGGAGCCAGCTCGACAAATGCCCCGTATGGCATGAGCCGGGTAACGGTTCCCTGGAGCAGGTCCCCCACTGCCACATCTGCCAGAAACGCCTGCTGGGCTTCTTTCATCTGTGCAACCAGCAGATCTTTGCGGGATACCACAATATTCCGGCCGTTTTCCTCATACCGGGTGATCAGAAAATGCAGGGCCTGCCCCACAAAATCCTCCGGGGTTTCCACATATGTGACATCCATCTGGCTCACCGGACAAAAAGCCCGCTTTCCCAGGATATCCACATTGAAACCACCCTTGATGACAGCCTTTACCTTTCCTTCCACAGGGGTTTTGTTTTGGGCCGCATCTTCCAGCATAGCGGCTTTTCCGGCCCCGGAAATGGCCCGGGACAAAATGATCTCGCTCTCGCTCAGGGACACCACATACAGGGTGAGGGTGTCACCTGCCTGCCAGGAGAATTCACCGTTTTCGTCCAGCAGTTCGTTTTTTTCCACCACACCGTCACTTTTGGTGCCGGTGTCAATATACACACTGGTCCTGCCCACAGATATGATCTTTCCTTCCACCATATCACCGGGTTTGAGTTCACGGCCCAGGTTGTCGTCATAGGATGCAAAAAGTTCTTCAAAACTCAATTCTTCAGCGTTCTCGTCCGGGTTTTCATCAAATTTTTCGGTCATGGTCTTTCTCCAAACAAGGCGGTTATGTAACATATGCCTGAGTACTATACTTTACAAAAGCAGGTGTAAAGCAAAAAAGTTTATGGGTATCCGGCAGGCCGGCCCTGTAAACGCTTATGGCAGATCTGCATTCATCTGTTCCAGAACCTTTCCGGCAAGAGCTGTTGTGATGCCCGGAACCGATGCAATCTCTTCCACAGAGGCATTTTTCAGGTTTTCCAACCCCTTGAAACGGGTGAGCAGCTGTTTTTTCTTTTTGGGCCCGATGCCGGGGACCGTATCCAAAAAAGACTGGCTGCTCCGTTTTTCCCGGCGCCTGCGCTGGAAGGTGACAGCAAACCTGTGGGCCTCGTCCCGCACCTGCTGGAGCAGGAACAGCGCTTTTTTGGCAGATGCGGTGTTCACGGGGTTGGCCCGGCCGGGAACATAGATCTTGTCCAGGTCTTCTCCTTTTGCTTCATCTTTTTTTGCCAGCCCGGCCACAGCGAATTCACCCTGAATTCCCAGTTCCCTGAGCACTGACATGGCCATGCCCAACTGCCCTTTTCCACCGTCCACCACCAAAAGATCCGGCCGGGGCATCTCTTTTTCCGGTTTTGAAAACCGCCGTGTCAGCACCTGGGTCATGCAGGCATAGTCATCGGGCTGGTCCATATCCTGGATAACATACCTGCGGTATGCGCTCTTGTCCGGGTGTCCGCTGGTGAACACCGCCATGGATGATACCGGATCTTTGCCTGCCAGATTGGAATTGTCAAAACATTCGATCCGCTCCGGGGGCCGGTCCATCCGCAACAATGTCTGAACCAGGGTCAGGGCGGACTGGGTTGCCTCTTCCCGGAGTGCCTGTTTTTCCAGTTCTTCCCGGGCATTGACCCGGGCCATCTGTGCCAGGCGCCGCTTCTCCCCCCTCACCGGCACATGCACGGTCACTTTTTTCCGCTTTTTTTCCGACAGATTTGATGCCAGCAGGGCCATGTCTTCGATGGGACTGTCCAGCAGCACCGTATCCGGCAGGAACCGGGTGTGGTCATAGTACTGCCATACAAACGCCCGCAAAATCTCGTCCGCCTCCCTGAATACCGGATCCACCGGATAATGCACCGTATCGATGAGCCTGCCGGACCGGATCAGCATCATGGTGACCACCGCGATCCCGTTTTTCATGGCCAGGGCCAGCACATCCCGGTCCTTGAGATCGGCTGACACCACCACCTGTTTTTCCAGGACACGGGTCATGGCCTGGATGGCATCGCGCTTCTGGGCGGCTTTTTCAAATTCCATGGCATCGGCATGGGCCTGCATCTGGGCTGTCAGTTTCCGGATCACCTGGTTGGACCGGCCTTTTAAAAACAAAACCGCATCTTTGACCTGCTGCCGGTACGCCGCCTCATCCACCTGGAGGCAGCAGGCCCCCATACAGGCATTAATCTGATAGTTCAGACAAGGCCGGGACCGGTTTTTAAACTGGGTGGTGCGGCATTTCCTGAGCCTGAATATCTTCTGGATCTGCCGCAGGGTCTGGTTGACGCTCTGGGAGGAGGAATAGGGACCGAAATACAGGGCATGATCGTTTTTGATCCGGCGCACCCGCTGAATGGCGGGAAACGGTTCGTTCATATCGATACGCAGCAGGGGGTAGTTTTTGCCGTCCTTGAGAATCACATTGTAGCGGGGACGGTATTCCTTGATCAGGTTGGATTCCAGGATGAACGCTTCATGATCCGATGCAGTGATGATCAGATCGAAATCCTTGACCATGGACAGCAGGGCCGCGGTCTTGCCGTCCACATGATCTTTTCTGACAAAATAGGACCCCAGCCGTTTTTTCAGGTCCTTGGCCTTTCCCACATAGATGGTTTTTGCCCTGGCATCCTTCATCAGGTACACCCCCGGGGCATGGGGGGCCTGCAGGTATTTTTCCGTCAGCTTCCGGGGTATGGCAGGCTCTTTTTCGGTCATCAAAACTGCACCATTTCCGTGAGCTGACGGATCTTGTCCCGGTAGACGGCAGCCTGCTCAAATTCCAGGTTTTCCGCCGCTTTTTTCATCTTGTACTCCAGATCCCGGATCAGGTCTTCCAGTGCCACCTCTTGCCCGTCATAGGCCTGCAGATCCTCGTGAATGGAGGTTGCCTGCGGCTGGGTCGCCATATCCGGTTTCGGGTATTCAAACCGGTTCAGCTGCTTCTGGATGGTGGTAGGCACAATATGATGGGCCTGGTTATAGGCCTCCTGAATTTTCCGGCGCCGCACGGTTTCCGCCATGGCTTTTTTCATGGACCCGGTTTCCTTTTCCGCGTACATGATCACCCGGCCGTATACATTTCTGGCAGCCCGGCCGAAAATCTGGATAAAAGAACGGAAAGAGCGCAGAAAACCTTCCTTGTCCGCATCCAGGATGGCCACCAAAGAAACTTCGGGAATGTCCAGGCCCTCCCGGAGCAGGTTGATACCGATGAGCACGTCAAACATCCCCTGTCGCAGGTCCTGGATGATCTCGATGCGCTCCATGGTCACCACATCCGAATGCAGGTACTTCACCTTGAGTCCCAGATCGGCATAATATTCGGTGAGATCCTCGGCCATGCGCTTGGTCAGGGTGGTCACCAGGACACGCTCATCCGCCTCCACCCGCCTGAGAATCTCCTGGTACAGATCATCCACCTGGGTCCTGGCATCCCGTACCTGCACCGCAGGGTCCAGCAGCCCGGTGGGCCGGACAATCTGTTCCGCCACCCGCACCCCGGCCCTTTCCAGTTCATAGTCTGCCGGGGTCGCGGAAACATAGATGATCTGAGAGGTTCTGTCAGAGAACTCCGCAAAGGTCAACGGCCGGTTGTCCACGGCAGAGGGCAGCCGGAACCCGTAATCCACCAGGGTCTGTTTCCGGGACCGGTCCGCCTTGTACATGGCGGACAGTTGTGACACAGAAATATGGCTTTCATCAAAAAACAGCAGAAAATCATCCGGCATGTAATCCAGGAGGGTGGGAGGCGGCTCCCCGGGCTGCCGGCCGGTGAGGTGCCGGGAATAGTTTTCGATACCGTTGCAGTACCCGATCTCCTCGAGCATCTCCATATCATACCGGGTCCGTTCCTCCAGGCGCTGGGCCTCCACCAGCCGGTTTTCAGATCTCAGCACCTCCAGCCGTCCCGCCAGCTCCGCAATTATTGCCGCCACCGCTTTTTTCCGGGTCTGACGTTTGGTCACGTAATGGGAAGCCGGATAAATGGCGGTCTGGTCAAATACGCTGAGCACCTCTCCTTTGAGCGGGTCGATCTCACAGATCTCCTCGATGGTATCTCCGAAAAAATCGATCCGCACCGCCCTGTCTTCCTCATAGGCCGGGAAAACCTCCACCCGGTCTCCTCTGACCCGAAATACCCCCCGGTGGAAATCGGTATCGTTTCTTGTATACTGGATCTCCACCAGCCTGCGGATAAGGGTATCCCGGGAGATTTCCATATCCCGGGCCACTGACACGCGCAGATCCAGATAATCCTCCGGTGCCCCCAGGCCGTAAATGCAGGAAACCGATGCCACCACGATTACATCCCGCCGGGCCAGGACCGACCGGGTGGCGGAATGGCGCATCTTGTCGATGATGTCATTGATGGAGGAATCCTTCTGAATATAGGTATCACTGGAGGGCACATATGCCTCGGGCTGGTAATAGTCATAATAGGACACAAAATATTCCACGCAGTTGTCCGGAAACAGTACCTTGAATTCATTGTAGAGCTGGGCCGCCAGGGTTTTGTTGGGGGCAATGATCAGACCGGGCCGTTCCGCCCGGTCGATGATATTGGCCATGGTAAAGGTCTTGCCCGAACCGGTCACCCCCAGCAACACCTGATGGGGTTGGTTGTCCAGCACACCTTCGGCCAGATATTTTATGGCTTTGGGCTGGTCCCCTGTGGGGGAAAACGATGATTGCAGATGAAACAGTCCCATGGGTCAGATCACTTTATGTTTTTTTGACGTCAACGCCGTCCCGATGTTTGGGCCAGGCCTTGAGCACCCCCTGGAAAAGAATGGCCAGGGGAATAGCAAAAAACACGCCCCAGAACCCCCAGACACCGCCGAAAAAAAGTACCGCCACAATGATGGCAATGGGATGCAGGTTCACCACCTCGGAAAACAGAATCGGCACCAGTACGTTGCCGTCCAAAACCTGGATAATCATATAAGCGACAATGATCCATGCCAGATCTGCAGTCCAGCCGAACTGAAAATAGGCCACCAAAGCCACCGGAAAGGTCATGACAGCCGCCCCGATATAGGGCACCAGCACGGAAACCCCCACCAGAAACGCCAGCAGCAGGGTAAAATTGAGTCCCATGAACATGAATGTCAGGTAGGTCGCACCCCAGACCATCAGGATTTCCCAGAACTTGCCCCGGATGAAATTGCCCAGCTGTACATCCACCCCCTGCCAGACACGACTGGCAAGGCCCCGCTCCCGGGGAAGATGGCGCCGGATCCATCCGATGATCAATGCCTTGTCCTTCAAGAAAAAGAACACCAGCAACGGCATCAGCACGATATACACCACCAGGGTGATGATGCCGATCACCGAAGACAGGGTCTGGCGCAACATCTTGTCGGTAAAAATACCTGCCTCCCGACGGATCTGGTTGAGTATGTTTTCAATTTCCACTTCACTGAAAATGGCGGGGTATTTCTCAGGCAGGGACAGAATCAACGACTGGGACGCACTGAGCATGGCCGGCACCTCCTGGAGCAGCTGGGTGGCCTGCCGGGTGAGCACCGGCAGCAGCCAGAACATCAATGCCAGGAGCACCAGAAAAAATATGACAAACACCGTGCCCACCGCCAGCATCCGGGGGGCGCCGATGCGCTGGAGGGACTGGGTGACCCCTTCCAGCAGATAGGCTATGATCAGACTGGCAATGACCGGCACCAGGTGCCGGCCGGCAAACAGAAAGGTGGCAATGCCTGTCACCAGAAACACCGCCAGAATAACCACCTGGGGGTCTGAAAAATACCGCCTGAACCAGTCTTTAATTACGCCCATACATTACCTTTAATTGTGCCCATAACTTGCCCCGAATTGCCCTGATTATACAAAATTAATCCTGACAGCATACCCTTTTTTTAACCATTTTTCCAGAATTTTCCTGCAGGCTATGGACCCGTGGGGGGCGGTGACAGCAGAGGAACCTATGTTACTTTCGACCACCAGGCAATAGCTGCCAAAATTTATGTAAATATACAGGAATTATTGACACAGGGAAATTAAACATAACTTTTGATTCTTTGGCCAAATTTTATTACAATATTTAAATCTCGGATTGTAAAAAGGTGGATATTGTCAATGAATGAAAACAGTCAAAAGATAACATTGTTTATAGATGCAGATAATGCGCCCGCAAACCGAGGAGGATAGTGGCTGGGCCGCGCTATGTGCAATACATACTGCCAGACCAAAGCGGGAAAGGCAAAGACGCCGCCCAGAAAACCGCTCCGGATGCATAAAAACCTTTTTCATCCGTGACAGACAATGGATGTGCTTTACAGAAATAATACGGTATGACAGATGACAGACAAACCCGGCGGCGGGTTGAAATTGCCCGGGAACCGGTGGAACTGTATAAGATACTGAAATTTGAGAACCTTGCGGCCAGCGGCGGGGAGGCCAAGTACCGTATACAGGCCGGCCATGTTGTGGTGAACGGGCAGACCGAACACCGGAAAAGAAAAAAAATACGCTCCGGAGATGTTATTGAAACACCGGAGGCTGTTTTGACAATTGTGAAGACCGAAAATTAGCATATGGGAGTGATCGCCAATGTTTCTTGTTACAGCAAAACAGATGCAGGAGATGGACCGCTATACCATTGACGCATTCGGCATTCCCGGACGGGTGCTCATGGAAAATGCCGGACGGGGGGCGGTTGATTTTTTCATGGAACAATGCAGCCCCAGCCCGAAAACCCGGGTGGCGGTGGTGGCGGGTCGGGGCAACAATGGCGGGGACGGCTGGGTCATGGCCCGGTATCTCATGGAAAAAAAGATTCCCGTGACAATATTTTTGTTGTCCGACCCGGACCGGGTGACCGGGGATGCCAAAGCCAACATGGACCTGGTGGAAAAACTGCTGCCGCATTATCCGGATTGTGCTGTAACGGCGGTGCCGGATGCGGCAACGTTTGCCCGGGAAAAAGCCCGGCTGGTCCATCATGACCTGTTTGTGGACGCCCTTTTCGGCACCGGGCTGAACGCGGATGTGAGAGGGTTTTTCAGGGAGGTAATCCAGTGCATCAACCAGACAGCAAAACCGGTGTTTGCCGTGGATATCCCTTCAGGCCTCAATGCAGACACAGGAACGGTCTGCGGGGTATGCATCACTGCCTGTGCCACTGCCACCTTTGCCTTTGCCAAGACCGGCCATGTGTTGTATCCGGGCAGCCAATACACCGGCACACTCCGGGTTGTCGATATCGGCATCCCGGAATTTGCAGCACAAAAACAGGATATCCGGTTCCAGGTGCTGGAAAAACAGACCATTGCCCCGCTGTTCCCGCCCCGGCCTTTCAACAGCCACAAAGGGACCTTCGGTCATCTGCTGATCCTGGCCGGATCTGCGGGCAAAACCGGGGCTGCGGCACTGTGCGCCAATGCGGCAAAGCGGATTGGCACCGGCCTGGTGACACTGGGGGTGCCGGAAAGCATCCATGCCGTGGTG
>Ga0102943_1000723_pt1 | contig 21700 bp, 15 predicted proteins | sample SalPonC_black_MG_FD_78174 | JGI IMG/M metagenome (GOLD analysis project Ga0102943, IMG submission 78174) | Salt pond soil microbial communities from South San Francisco under conditions of wetland restoration - Salt Pond MetaG... | ecosystem: Environmental > Aquatic > Marine > Intertidal zone >...
CGCCGTCGGGCCGGTCCGCGCGGAGTTGCCGAAGCCGCGTCCAGGACGCGAATTTGCGGCACGACGCGCACTACCTCTGGTGCTTGTGGTTTCGTGACGCACAACATCTGGTATGTCGACCGTGGCTGCGACCCTTGTCGGCGGCCCCCGGATTCTGCTACGTTTGCGCTCGGCCCACCCGCCACGATCGACCGGCCGGCACGCGTGACGAAGCCCCTGCCGCATGAGATCGTGGCTCGCTCCGGGTCACGCCGATCGCCCCGCCGCCCCGACGACCGTCGCTCGACCCTCGATCCTCGTCCACAGTCACGTCCACGTCCACGCCGCGCCCGCCCCGTACTCACGTTTCGCAAGGAGAGCACCGTGCCTCAACACCCGTCCCACGACGACCCCCGGCTCGCCGCCTTCGACCCCCACGCCGTCGCGATCGCCAAGCGGCAGTACTTCCAGCCCGGCGACGAGCATCTCGGCGGCATGTTCCGCCGGGTGGCGGACTGGGTCGCGAGCCCGGAGAGCGAGGATCGCGAACGGTGGGCCGACGCGTTCTACGAGCTGATGGCCGACAAGCGGTTCTGCCCGGGCGGGCGCGTCCTGGCGGGGGCGGCCACGAACCACGGCAACGTCCTGAACTGCTTCGTGCAGGACGGCAGCCCGGCGGAGGAGGGCGGCAACGCCTGGGTGCTCACCCTGGCGACGAAGCTGGCTCTCGTCACGAAGGTGGGCGGCGGCAACGGGCTCAATCTGGACCCGATCCGTCCCAAGCGGGCGTACGACGGCGCGGCGGGAACGCTGTACCTCACCATGGACCCCGCCCACCCCGACCATCCGAAGGTCCGCGACGGGACGTTCCTGGACCTCGTGCACGGCAGCTACGTCACCAAGGGCTACCGCACCGCGCGCTTCGTCGAGCGCAGCGACCTGCCCGCCGGCATCGAGGTCCGGGAGGTGGGCGACAGCGTCGACGCCATCTGGAAAGCCGCGGGCGAGGCGGCGATGACGTTGCTGAACGGTGACGACCTGGTGCTGGACCTCTCGGGCCTGCGGGCCGAGGGCACGCCCGTGAACGGCTCGGGGGGCACCAGCAGCGGCCCCTCCAGCTTCTCCGTCGAGGTGTTCGACAACTTCGCGACCTGGGCGGCGCTGGGCGGCGCGCAGCACGCCGGCCCCGTCGCCACGCTGCGCTACGTCTTCGCGCCCACCCTGCGCGTCATCCGCCAGGGCGGCACGCGCCGGGGCGCCGGGATGGCCACGCTGTCGATCACCCACCCCGACGTGCGCGACTTCGTGACGGCCAAGGACCTGGAGCGCGAGCGGAGCGAGGGAGACATCTCGACGTTCAACATCAGCGTGCTGGTGAGCGACGCGTTCATGGCGTCCGCCCGCAGCGCGGGACGCGGCATGCTGCGCGAGATCGCCGAGCACGCCTGGTCCACCGGCGAGCCGGGGCTCATCTTCATCGACCGCATCAACGCGCACAACCCGATGCGAGCGGCGTACGGGGACATCAAGAGCACGAATCCGTGCGTCACGGCGGATACCTGGGTCGACACCCACGAAGGGGCACGTCGGGTCGCCGAGCTGGTCGACCGCTCCTTCTGCGCCGTGGTCGACGGCGAGTCCTACCCGGTGCGCTCGAACGGCTTCTTCTCGACCGGCGTGAAGCCGATCCTCCGCGTACGGACCCGCCGCGGGTTCTCGCTGCGCCTGACCGCCGACCATCGGCTCGAGAAGGTCGTCCGGCGGACGCGCGACGTGCTCGAGACCGACTGGGTGCCGGTCGACCGCCTCCACGTCGGGGACGAGCTCAAGCTGGCCGACCAGCGCGATGTTCGCCCCTGGAGCGGTGCCGGCAGCGAGACGGAGGGCTGGCTGCTCGGGCTCCTCGTCGGCGACGGCACCTTCGCGACGGACAAGAACGGCGTCGCCTGCCTGGACCTCTGGGGCCCGGAGCGCGAGCGGCTCGCCGACATCGCAGAGCGGGCACTGAAGGGGCTCCCGAATCCGCTGCCCTTCGTGTGGCGTAGCGAGAGCGAGGACAAGGTCCGGTTGGCGTCGCCTGCTCTCGGCGATCTGGCCCGCAGCTACGGCGTGGCGCGCGGAACGAAGACCGTCACCGAGGAGATCGAGCGTGCCGGGTACACGTTCGTCGTGGGCTTCCTCCGGGGCCTGTTCGACGCCGACGGCTCGGTTCAGGGAGAGCAGCGCAAGGGCGTGTCGGTTCGCCTTGCGCAGTCCGACGAGAATCTGCTGGTGCGCGTGCAGCGGATGCTGGCTCGCCTCGGCGTGCTGTCGACGCTGTATCGCGAGCGTCGCCCAGAGGGAACGTCGACCCTGCCGGATGGGCGAGGGGGCATGGCGGAGTACGCCGTCCGCGCCCAGCACGAGCTGGTCATCGCGAACGACAACCTCGCCGGATTCCGCGAGCGCGTCGGGTTCGCCGTCGAGGCCAAGCTCGGGCGCCTGGACGCAGCGCTGGAGGCGTACGTCCGGACGCCCAATCGCGAGCGCTTCGTCGACGCCATCGTGTCGATCGAGCCGGACGGCGAGGAAGAGGTCTACGACGTCACCGTCGACCATGTGCACGCCTTCGCCTCCAACGGCATCAAGGCGCATAACTGCGGCGAGATCCCGCTCTACGCCGGCGAGCCGTGCGACCTGGGCGCCATGAACCTGGCGGCGTACGTCGCCACCGCCGGCCTGGGCATGGACGGCTTCGACCGCGAGGCGTTCCGGGCCGACGTGGCGACCACGGTGCGGTTCCTGGACGACGTTCTGGACGTGAACCGCTTCGCGCTGGACGACAACCGCGCGATGAGCATGAAGCTGCGGCGGCTGGGCCTGGGCGTGATGGGGCTGGCGGACGCGCTGATCAAGATGGGCTACGCGTACGACTCGGACGACGGCCGTGCGGCCGTGCACGCGATGATCTCGGAGCTGCACGACGCCGCGGTCGCCGCCAGCGAGGCGCTGGCGGAGGAGCGCGGAGCGTTCCCCTCGTTCGACGCGTCCGACCTCGATCGCGAGCGCAGGAACGTCGCGGTGCTGACCGTCGCTCCCACCGGAACGACCAGCATGCTCATGGGCGTCAGCTCCGGCGTGGAGCCGGTGTTCGCGCCGTTCGTCTACCGCAAGATCGGGGACGGCTACGCCGCGCTGATCCACCCGCTGTTCCAGGAGCTCCTGGACGGCCACGAGCCGCACCCCGACTTCGAGAAGGACGGCGGCTGGGACTGGGACGCGGTCGTGCAGCGCGTGCAGGACAACCACGGCTCGGTGCAGGGCTTGGACTTCGTGCCCGACGAGGTCAAGTCGGTGCTGATCTGCGCGCACGACATCCGGCCGGCCGACCACGTGAAGATGCAGGGGGTCGTGCAGCGCGCCTTCGACGGGGGCGCCAAGGCCGCGAACTCGATCTCGAAGACGATCAACCTGCCCAACGCCGCCAGCGTGGACGACGTGTTCGACGCGTACGCCCTGGCGTTCGACGAGGGCTGCAAGGGGATCACGGTCTACCGCGACGGCAGTCGCCAGTTCCAGGTGCTCTCGACGAAGGCCGAGAAGAAGGCGGATGCGGAGCCGGCCACGAGCGGCGGCGACCGGCCCGACGCGGGACTCCCTCGTCCGGCGCCGGCGGCCGGAGGCGGCTCGGGCGCGGACGACGGGGGAGGCGGGGCTCCGAAGGTGCGTACGGTGACGCCGCCCGCCGCCCCGCCCGCCGTTCCGCCCGCCGTCCGTGAGACCGCGCTGGCGGCGCGAGCCCGGCGTGAGGACCGTCTGCCCGGCGAGCCGCTGTTCGACCGACCCGGCCGGCTCGAGGGGTTCACCGACGCGGTGAAGCTGACGCTCCCCAGCGGCGAGTCGCGCGGCTTCTACGTGATCCTCAACAAGCAGGACGGCTTGCCCAGCGAGGTGTTCATCCTCTCGGGCAAGGCGGGCGACGAGGCGAACGCGGACAGCGAGGCGCTCGGACGCGTCGTCTCGATCGCGCTGCAGTACGGCGTGCCGGCCGAGGCGCTCGTGAAGACGCTGCGCGGCATCAACGGCGGCATGTACGGCAGCTACCAGGGCCGCATGGTGGCCTCGAAAGCGGACCTGATCGCCGTCGCGCTCGAGACCGCGGGCGTCGACAACGTCCTGAATCACGGCAAGGGCTGCCCCGACTGCGGCGCTCCGCTACGGTTCGAGGAGGGCTGCATGAAGTGCGAGAGCTGCGGGTTCAGCAAGTGCGGATGAGCCGCTTCGCGGCGGTCAGGCCCCGTCGGGACTGAACGACGGACCGGCCGCGGGAATGTCGACGGGGACGGTGTCCGACAGCGCGAAGCGCAGGTCGGGCCCGTCCTCGTCCGTGTCCGCGTCCACCAGCAGGTAGCCGTGCGCGAACAGGGCGCACAGGCCCTCCCGGAGGTGCAGCCGCCAGGCGCGCGCCGCGTCCGGATCGCGGCGGCGGAGCGTCTGGGCGTCCGCCGGGGCGCTCAGGCGCACCCGCGCCAGCCCGCCGGGGTCCGTGATCACGCCGGACGGCGTGCCGTCGTCCAGCCGGGGGCCCGGCTCCGCGTCGGGCGGCGCTCGCTCCGCTTGGAGATCGCGGTCCGGAGCGGGCGCGCGAGCCAGGACGCGGGGCGCGTCGAGGTCCCAGACGACCTCGATCCGGTCGGTCGGCAGGCCGGCGTTCAACGCGTCGCGCAGCTCGCCGTAGAGGTCGACCAGGTAGCGGTCGGACACGCCCCCCAGCCGACCCAGGTTCAGTCGCGCGTTGCCGTGCTCCAGCGGATCGTACGTCCACACGATCCGTCCGATGCCGGCGCGGAGCGCTGCGGCGCGCTGCGCCCATTTCAGGGCGATGCCGAGGCCCTGACCGCGAGCGGCGGGCGCGACGGCCAGGAGGTGCGAGCAGAGCACCGGCGCTCCGTCGACGTCCACGCCGCGGAAGCCGAAGCTGAACCCGACCACCCGGTCGCCGTCGAACGCGCCCAGGAGCTGACCGCCGTGACGCACCGTGGTCATCAGCACGTGGAGCGGAACGACCTCGACGTCGTCGAAGCCCCACACCTCGCGCTGAAGCTCCTCGATCGCGCGCAGGTCCGCGACGGAGGCGAGGGCTCGGATGGGGAACGGGCCGGTCGGCCCGGGCACGTCGTGCATGCCACAGGGTAGCGCCCTCGCTCCTCGGGCGGAGCGAGGGCGCGACCGTCAGTCGCGGCCGACGGCGTCGAGCGGCGGCGCGTGCTCGCGGTAGCGGGCGTACGCCTCGCGCAGGGCGGGCGATGGCCGCGGCGCCAGCCAACGCTCGATGGCTGGCTTCGGAACGTCGTGACCCAGGGCGCGCCAAGCGAGGGCCGCCGCGCCGTGCGCAGCGCCGGGGACGTGCTCCGGCAAGCCGATCTCGACGTCGAGCACGTCGGCGGCAAGCTGGACCCAGCCGTGACCGCGGGCGCCGCCCCCGGTCGCGAGCAGTCGATCGGGCGCGCCCAGAGGCCGCATCACCGACCAGACGTCCGCCAGGCTGAACACGACACCCTCGAGCACGGCGCGTACCAGGTCGTCCGCCTCGGTCGCCAGACTCAGGCCGGAGAACCCGCCACGCAGGGACGGATCGAGGAACGGGCTGCGCTCGCCCGCCAGGAACGGCGTGAAGGTCACGCCGCCTGCGCCGGGAGGCCGAGCCAGCGCGCGCTCGACCCGAGCGCCGACATCGTCGCCCGGAGCCAGCAGGTCCAGCCACCACGCCAAGCTTCCCGCCGCCGCCAGGGTGACGCCGAGCAGCGTCCAGCCGCCGTCGGCGTGGGCGAACAGATGGACGCGGCCCAGCGGATCGGGCGTGGGCAGGGGCACCGTCGCGAACAGCACGCCGGAGGTACCCAGGCTGATCGAGCCCAGGTCGGGCGCATCGCGCCCCAGCCCCAGAGCCGTGGCGGCGGCGGCGTTGTCGCCGGCGCCGGCGACGACCTTCGTACCGGGGCGGAGTCCGGTGGCGTCCGCCGCTGCGCTGGACACCGAGCCCACGACCGCGTCGGACGCCACGATCTGCGGGAAGAGCCGGGGGTCCAGGTCGAGTCGTTCCAGGAGCGCGTCGTCCCAGCCGCCGGTCGCGATCGCGAAGGCGCCCGAGCCGCTGGCGTCGGTCGGCTCTGCGTACGGCTCGGCGCCCAGCCGGACCCCGATCCAGTCCTTGGGGAAGAGAACCGTGCGGGTCCGCGCGAACCGGTCCGGCTCGTGCTCCCGTAGCCAGAGCAGCTTCGGCAGCTGAAAGCCGGTGACGGCCGGGTTCCCGGTCCGCCGCACCAGCTCGTCGCGCGGGACGGCGGATTCGATGAGCGCGACTTCCGAGCCCGTCCGCTGATCGTTCCAGAGGATGGCGGGCCGCACCGGATCGCCCGCCGCGTCCAGCGCCACCATGCCGTGCATCTGGCCGCTGGGGGCGACCGCCGCGACGCGGCCTGCGCCCACGCGACCCGTGATCTCGCGCAGGGCGGAGGCGGCGGCGTCCCACCAGTCGTCGGCAGACTGTTCGGTCCAGCCGGGCTGCGGCACGAGGAGCGGGTAGCTCGCCGACGCCTCGGCGACGACGGTTCCGTCGCGGCTCGTCGCGACCGCCTTGAGCCCGCTGGTGCCCACGTCCAGTCCGACGACCAGGTCGTCGTCCGACCTGTGGGGGGCGTCGCCGCGGTCGCTCACGGTCCGTCGACGCCCAGCAGGATCTCGATCACGCGCTGATCGATCCGCTCCAGTCCGGGGCCGCGCGTGCGGAGCTCGTCGAGCGGCAGCTCGCGCGCCTTGAGCGCGGCGGCGTTCTCGGGGTCGTAACGCATCAGGCGCTCCAGCTCCGGATCGCTCACGCGGTAGGCGGACAGCGCGGCCTGGAGCTCGCCGTCCTCGCGCAGGCGAAGGGCCTTCTCGGCCAGGATCTTGTACGTGCGCATGCAGCCGGCGGCGAAGGTCCAGACGCCCTCCTGATCCTCGGTACGGAGCGCGTGCGCGTCGAAGTGCTTCGGGCCGTCGTAGCCGTGTTCCTCGAGCAGCGCGACGGTCGTCAGCGCGGCCTTCGGGTTCTCCGCGCCGAAGCGGAGGTCCTGGTCGAAGCGGCTCATCTTCTGGTCGTTCAGGTCGATGTGGAACAGCTTGCCGGCGTCGATCGCCTGGGCGACGGCGTGCGGGAACGACAGTCCGGCCATCGTCTCGTGCGCGAACTCGGGGTTCACGCCGAAGCGGCCCGGGTCGTCCAGCGTGGCGATGAAGCCGATCAGGCTGCCGACGGTGGGTAGGAACAGGTCGCCCCGCGGCTCGTTGGGCTTCGGCTCCAGCGCGAAGCGCAGGTCGTAGCCCTGATCGGTCGCGTACGCGGCGAGGTAGTTCAGCGCGTCGCGGAACCAGGCGAGGGCGTCGGTGAGCTTGCCGGCACCGTCGACCTCGGCTCCCTCGCGACCGCCCCAGAACACGTAGGTCGTGGCGCCCAGCTCGACGCCCAGGTCCATGGCGCGCATCGTCTTCTGCAGCGCGTAGGCGCGGACGCGCGCGTCCGCGCTGGTGAACGCGCCGTCCTTGAACGCCGGGTCGGCGAACAGGTTCGTCGTCGCCATCGGCACGACCATGCCCGTCTCGTCCAGGGCGGCCCGGAAGCGGGCGACGATGCGGTCGCGTTCCGCGGCGCTGGAGCCGCGCGGAACCAGGTCGTCGTCGTGGAAGTTCACGCCCCAGGCGCCCAGCTCGGACAGGCGCCGGACGCTTTCGACCGGATCGAGGGCGGGACGCGTCGGCTCGCCGAACGGATCGCGTCCGACGTTTCCGACGGTCCAGAGGCCGAAGGTGAAGCGGTCCTCGGGGGTGGGTGCGTAGCGGTCGGGGCTCATGAGCTCGGTACCGTGGGGAACGGCGTCCACTTGGCTTCGGAGCGGGCGCTCGCGACGGTCGTCTCGATGAAGCGCACGCCGCGCACGCCGTCCTGGACGGTGGGGTGGTCGCCGTCCTGACCGCGGATGGACGCCGCGACGCCGCCGTAGACGTTCGCGAACGCCTCGAGGAACGCCTCGGGGTGGCCGGGCGGGATGCGCGCGGCGGCCAGGGCGTCGTCGTGCAGGCCGGGACCGTTGCGGGTGTAGACCTTGCGCGGCTCGTCGTTGCTGGTCACGATCAGCTCGTTGGGCTCCTCCTGACGCCACGACAGGCCGGCCTTGGTGCCGTAGACGCGCAGGCGCAGGTCGTTCTCCTCGCCCACCTCGATCTGCGAGGCGATCAGAACGCCGCGGGCGCCGCCCTTGAAGCGGATCAGCAGGTTGCCGTCGTCGTCCAGCGGCCGCCCCTCGACGAAGGTGGTCAGGTCGGCGCAGATCGCGTCGATCTCGAGCCCCGTCACGGTGCTCACCAGGTTCTCCGCGTGGCTTCCGATGTCGCCGATCGCGCCGGCGATGCCGCTGCGCGACGGGTCGGTCCGCCACTCGGCCTGCTTGACGTGCTCCTCCTCGAGCTTCTGCGCCAGCCAGCCCTGGTTGTACTCGACGATGACCTTGCGGATCTCGCCCAGCTCGCCGTTTCGGACCATGGCGCGTGCCTGCCGCACCATCGGGTAGCCGGTGTAGTTGTAGGTCACGCCGAACACGACGCCGGCGTCGCGTGCCGTGGCGGCCAGGTCGTCCGCTTCGGCGCTGGACAGGGCCAGCGGCTTGTCGCAGATCACGTGGAAGCCGGCCGCCGCGAACGCCTTGGCGACGGGGTGGTGCACATGGTTGGGGGTGACGACGGACACCGCCTCGATCCGCTCGTCCTCGGGAAGCGCCTGTTCTGCCTCGAGCATCTCCTCCCAGCTGCCGTACACGCGCGGCAGGCCCAGCGCCTCGCCCGACGCCCGCGCCTTCTCCGGAGTGGAGGAGAGCGCCCCGGCGACCAGCTCGTACGCGCCGTCCAAGCGCGCGGCGATGCGGTGCACGCCGCCGATGAACGCGTCCTTGCCGCCGCCGACCATGCCCAGGCGGATGGGGGTCGCGGGCTCCCGGATCATGACTCGTCCTTCGCGAACGCCGCGTCGAACGCCCCTTCGGCGGGAGCGAAGTCGATGTTGCGGGTGAACGCGGCGGACTCGGTCGCGCCGTGCACGCGGTCCATCCGGCCGTCCTCCCACTCGACCGAGAGGGGGCCCTGGTAGCCGATGTCGTTCAGCGCGACGATGATCTCCTCGAAATCGACGTCGCCGCGGCCGACGCTGCGGAAGTCCCAGAAGCGGCGCGGGTCGCCGAAGTCGGTATGCCCGCCGAACACGCCGGCGCGGCCGTCGCCCCGTCCCCACCAGACGTCCTTCATGTGCACGTGATAGATCCGGTCCGCGAAGTCGCGCAGGAAGCGGACGTAGTCGACGCCCTGGTAGGCGAGGTGGCTGGGGTCGTAGTTGAAGCCGAAGCGAGGGTGGTGACCGATCGCCTCGAGCGCCCGCTCGGCGCTGGCGATGTCGAACGCGATCTCGGTCGGGTGCACCTCCAGCGCGAAGTTCACGCCCACCTCGTCGAACGCGTCCATGATCGGTCCGAAGCGTCGCGCGAAGTCGTCGAAGCCTTTCTGCCAGTACGCCTGGCTGGTGGGCGGGAAGGCGTACAGGGCGTGCCAGATGGAGCTCCCGGTGAAGCCGGTGACGACGTCGACCCCCAGGGCCTTCGCTGCCCGGGCGGTGGTCTTCATCTCCTCGGCCGCGCGCTGGCGGACGCCTTCGGGATCGCCGTCGCCCCAGACGCGGTCAGGAAGCACGGCGGCGTGGCGCTCGTCGATGCGGTCGCACACCGCCTGCCCCAGCAGGTGGTTCCCGATCGCGTGCAGCGACAGGTCGTGCTTCGCGAGAAGCTCGCGCCGGCCGCGCGCGTAGTCGGGATCGTCCGCGGCCTGCACGACGTCGACGTGGTCGCCCCAGCAGGCGAGCTCCAAGCCGTCGTAGCCCATCTCCTGGGCCAGCGGCGCGTGCTCGGTCAGGGGAAGGTCGGCCCACTGGCCGGTGAACAGCGTGACGGGTCGTGGCATGCGGCTCCTTTCAAGAAGAGGGGCGGCCCGGAAGGGCCGCCCCGTATCGCGGATCGATCAGAACGCTGCGTCGGGGAAGTAGTACCGCTCGGCGTTCTCTTCGGTGATCAGGGTGGCGTCGAGGATGTACTCGCCCAGCACCGGGACGTCGCTGACGAACGCCAGGGCGGTGACTTCCATGGCGGTGGCGATCATGGACGGCGGGTAGAGGACGTCGACCGGAACGAGGTCGTCGCCGTCCATCACGCGCTTGATCATCTCCTTCATGCCGGCGCCGCCGACGATGAACATCTCGTCGCTGCGGCCGGCCTGCTCCAGCGCGGCGATGACGCCGACGGCGATGTCGTCGTCCTGCGCCCAGACGGCGTCGATGTCGTCGAAGCGGGAGAGGAAGTCCTGCATCACTTCGAAGCCGTCGTCACGGTTCCAGTTGGCGTACTCCATGGCCAGGACCTCGATGTCCGTCTCCTCGAGGACCTCCATGCAGCCTTCGACCCGCTGGTTGTCGATCACGGTCGGAATGCCGCGCAGCACGACGATGTTGCCCTCGCCGTTCAGGCGCTCCGAGATGTACTCGCAGCTGACGCGGCCCATCTGCGGGTTGTTGCCCGCGACGTAGACGTCGCGGATGGTCGGGTCGATCAGGCCGCGGTCGACGACCGTCACGAACACGCCCTGGTCCGCGACCTGCGCGACCGGATCGGTCAGCGGGTCGGACTCGAACGGAAGGATGACGAGCGCGTCGATCTGGTCGATCGCGACCATGTCCTGCAGGTCGTTCGCCTGCTCGGAAGCGCTGCCGGCGGAGTTGATCACGATGTTCAGGTTCGGGTAGCGGCCTTCGAGGTCGGCTTCGGTCCGCTCGGCCCACCAGTTCACGCCGCCCGTCCAGCCGTGCGTGGCGGCGGGGATCGAGACGCCGATGGTCACGGCGCCGTCTTGGGCGAAGGCGAAGGTCGCGGCGAGAAGAGCGGCGATGGGAATCAGGATGCGCTTCATGAGGCCTCCTTGCGAGGTCGGGAAGAACGTGGGTCGTCAGGCGCGGTCAAGCGTGCGTGCATCGACGGGGTGCATCACCCCCCTTCAGCGGCTTCGGCCGCGCTGGAGCAGGACGGCGAGGATGATGATCACGCCCTGCACCGCCTGATTCAGGTAGTTGCTGATCACGTCGGTGAGGTTCAGGACGTTGCCGATGGTGGAGAGCAGGATCGCGCCGACGATCGTGCCCCAGACGTGTCCGGAGCCGCCTTTGAGCGCCGTGCCGCCGATGATGACGGCGGCGATCGCCTCGAGCTCCCAGAGCACGCCGGTCGAGCCGGAGGCGGAGCCCAGGCGCGGCACGTAGATGATCACCGCCAGCGCGACGGCGAACCCTTGGATGACGTAGGTGAGGGTCTTGATGCGTTGCACGCGGATGGCCGAGTAGCGTGCGACGTCCTCGTTGCTGCCGATCGCGAACACGTAGCGTCCGAACCGCGTCCGGTGCAGCACCAGCGCGCCCACGCCGGCGACGATCGCGAAGATCCAGATGGGCCACGGGACGCCGAGGAACGATCCGTAGTAGATGGGCCGCGCGACGTTGCGGAGCGCGAAGTCCAGCGAGATCGTGCCGCCGTCCGCGAGGTAGGTCACCAGCGAGCGGAAGATGCCGAGCGTGCCCAGCGTGACGATGAACGGCTCGATCCTGCCGCGCGTGATGGTCATGCCGTTGAACGTGCCGGCCGCCAGTCCCAACAGCAGCGCGAACACGATGCCCAGCCCCAGCACGGCCAGCGGCGGGAGCCCCGTCGCCAGCATCGCGTTCATGAACAGGATCATGGCGCCGGCCAGGAACGCCGCCATGGAGCCGACGGAGAGGTCGATCCCGCCGGCGATGATCACGAACGTCGAGCCGACCGCGATGATGCCGATGAACGCGCTGCGGGTCAGCACGTTGAAGATGTTCGTGGACGACAGGAACGCGGGGTTCATCAGCGAGCCCACGATCACCAGCGCCACCAGGCCCAGAAGCGGCGTCAGCGTCTGCCAAGGAATCCGCCGTTTGGGGCGCGCGGTGGCGGTGGCGTCAGGCGGCGTGGTCATGAAGGTCCCCCTGCTGCTTGAGTCCGGTCGCGTACTGCACGATCTCGTGCTCGTCGATGTCGTCGCCGTCCAGGATCCCGGTGATCCGCCCGGAGCGCATCACGACGACGCGGTGGCTGAGGCCGATGATCTCCGGCAGCTCGCTGCTGATCACGATCACCGCGATGCCGCTCTGGGCGAGCTGATGGACGAGGAAGTAGATCTCGCGCTTCGTGCCGACGTCGATGCCGCGCGTGGGCTCGTCCAGGATCAGGATCCGGGGATCGCCCAGCAGGATCTTGGCGACCACCAGCTTCTGCTGGTTGCCGCCCGACAGCTCGCCCGCGAGGGCGTCCAGGCTGCCGACGCGGATGTCGTAGCGATCCACGGCCTCGCGCAGCGCGGCCCGCTCGGCGGGACGATCGATCAGCGGATGCGCGAACCGCTCGAGCGCCTGCAGGGTGAGGTTCTCGTCCAGACGCATCTCCGTGACCAGGCCTTTGCCCTTGCGGTCCTCGGTGAGGTAGGCGATGCCGGCCCGGTGCGCGTCCTCGGGCGTGCGGATCTCGAGCGGCTGGCCGTCGAGCTCGATCCGGCCGCTCGCGGCACGAATCCCGATGAGGCCTTCGAACAGCTCGGTGCGGCCCGCGCCCACCAGGCCCGCGAAGCCCAGAACCTCCCCGCGGCGAAGCTCGAAGCTGGCGTTCGTGACGCGGTCCTCGACGTCCAGGCCGGCGACGCGGAGCACGACCGGCTCGTCCGGGGCGATCGTCTTCTCGGGGTACATGTCGGTCAGCTCGCGGCCCACCATGAGCCGCGCCATCTTGGCCTGGTCGAGCTCCGAGACGGCGTGCGTCGCGACGTGATCGCCGTCGCGGAGGATCGTCACGCGGTCCGCGATCCGCTCGATCTCGTCGAGCTTGTGCGAGACGTAGACGATCGCGACGCCCTGGTCGCGTAGCCGTCGGATCAGGGTGAACAGCACCTCGGTCTCGGCGCCCGTGAGCACGTCGGTGGGCTCGTCCATGAACAGCACGCGCGCGTCGCGGGCCACCGCCTTGGCGATCTCGACCATCTGCTGGTCCGAGACGCCCAGGCGACCCACCGGAATGCGCGGATCGACGTTCGTATCGAGCTGCGCCAACAGCTCGCGAGCCTCGCGCTCCATCCGGGCGCGATCCAGAAGCCCGCGACGGGTGGGCTCTCGGCCCAGGAAGATGTTCGCCGCGGCACCCAGATCCTCGACCAGCGCGAACTCCTGATGGATCAGAACGACGCCCGCGCCCTCGGCCTCGCCGCTGTCACGGAACCTCACGACGGATCCGTTCAGTCGGACCTCGCCGGCATCGGCCAGCAGGTACCCCGACAGACACTTCATCAGGGTCGACTTGCCGGCGCCGTTCTCTCCGAGCAGGGCGTGGACCTCGCCGGGGCGGACGTCGAAGTCGATCCCATGGAGGACCTCGATCGGCCCGAACGACTTCCTGAGGCCGTGCGTGCGGAGGATCGGTTCGGGTTCGGTCGGAGGCATCGCCTTCCTTCGGCGGGCGCAGCGTGGGCCATCGCCCGGCGTTGAATTGACTGTCGAACTAATTAGGAGCATACTCGGATCGGAACGCTCCGTCAACGGTCGTTTCACAGACCCAGGCGGACCGAGGAGGGAGGAGAGGTGCCCCGCTCGTCCCGCGTCAACCCCGCGCTGATCCGGCAGCTCAACACCGCCCGCGTGTTCCACGCCGTCCGGCTCCATCCCGGCGTGTCGCAGCGCCGCGTGGCCCAGCTGACGGGCCTCGACAAGGCCACCGTCTCGACCGTCGTGTCCGCGCTCGTCGACGACGGCCTGCTGAGCCGGTCCACGGTCGCCAGCGGAAAGCCGGGGCGACCCGAGCAGGCACTGACCATCGATCCGACCGGAGGGCTGCTGGTCGGGGCTCGGCTGGAGCCGCGCTCGGTCCGGCTGCTGGTGGCGACGCTGGCCGGGGAGGCGATCGCGACGCACGACCGGCCGTCCGGTCGCGGACCCGACGAGGCGCTCGACGCCCTGGTCGCCGGCATCGGGGAGCTCCTGGAGCGTGCCGGACGCGCGTTCGGGGATGTGCGCGCCGTGGGCGTGGGGGTTCCCGCGCTCTTCGGGCGCGACGGGTCGCTGGCGCTGGCCCCGAACCTCGACTGGCGCGACGTGCCCGTCGGACCGCACCTCGACGAGCGGCTGCCGGTGCCCGTCTACGTGGACAACGATACGAAGGCCGCCGGGCTGGCGGAGACCCTGTTCGGCTCTTGCCGAGACGTGGACGACTTCGTCTACGTCGCCGGGCATTCCGGCATCGGCGGCGCGCTGTACCTCGGCGGGCGGCTCTACCGCGGAAGCGACGGCTACGCGGGCGAGCTGGGCCACCTCAAGGTCCGCCGGGGCGGCCGACGATGCGGATGCGGCGCCCGAGGCTGCCTGGAGGCGTACGTGTCCGAGACCGCGCTCCTGGCGTCCGCCCGCGACGCCGGCCTGGACGCCCCGGACCTGGAGGCCCTCGCCGCGGCGGACGCGGCCGGCGACCCGGTCGCTCGCACCGTGCTGCACGAAGCCGGCGACGCGCTAGGGGACGCCTGCGCCGATCTGATCAACCTGTTCAACCCCGAGCGGATCGTGCTGGGCGGTGCCTTCGCGACGGCCGCTGCCCGCATGCTTCCCTACGTCGAGGCGCGCCTGGACGCCTTCGCTCTGGGCCCGCCCCGCCGCCGCTGCAAGGTGATGCTCTCGGCCTTCGGCGTCGAGGCGGTCACGATGGGCGGCGTCGCCCTGGCGCTCGAGGGATTCCTGTCGCTGCCCGGCTGGATGCTGGCCCGCGAGCTGCACCGAAGCTGACGCCGTCGGCTCGCGACCTCGTGCCCGCACGCGCAGCGCGGTCGCCAGGCCTTCCCAGCGCTCCGCAACGGCGGTAGCATCCCGCTTGGTCCCGCGCGCCGCCCAGGCCGCGCACACGTCCACGCCCTAGGAGCGACACCGTGGCTCACGCTCGAAACGACACGCACCCCCTACGCGCCGGCATCATCGGCACCGGAAGCATCGCTGGCGCACACGCGATCGGCTACCGAGCCGCGGGCGCCGCGTTGGTCGCCGTCGCGGACCTCGATCGCGACGCCGCGGAGCGACGTGCAGAAGCGTGGAGCGTCCCCCACGTCTACGCCGATGCGACGCGCATGCTGGCCGAAGCGAACCTGGACGTCGTCAGCATCTGCACGCCGGTGTCGTCGCACCATGCTCTGGTCCTCGCCGCCGCGGACGCGGGCGTGCACGTGCTGTGCGAGAAGCCGATCGCGCTGGAGCTGGACCAGGCGCAGGAGATGATCGACGCCTGTCGCGAGGCCGGGGTGCTGCTCCAGATCGGCCACCAGCTGCGCAGCGACGGCGCCGTGGCGCACGCCAAGCGCAAGGTCGCATCGGGCGGGATCGGGGACATCTCGTTCATTCGCCTTCGGCAGGCGCACGACTGGGGCGGCGCGGCGGAGGTACGCTCCAGCTTCGCGACGCGCGCCTCCGGCGGGGGCGGCACCCTGCTGGACAACGGCTGCCACCTGATGGACCTGGCGCGCTTCTTCGCCGGCGACGCCGAGGAGGTGTACGCCCGCGTCGCGACGCGGCGCTGGCCGATCGAGCTGGAGGACACCGCCGTCGTCTCGGTCCGCTTCGCCTCCGGCGCGCTGGGATCGATCGAGACCGGCTGGAGCGCCACCGGCTGGGAGGAAGGGTTCTGGATCTACGGCACCGCCGGCTCGCTGGAGTGGACGAACCGGCACCAGCAGCCCGTGCTTCGGCACGCCTTCCGCGATTCGCCCGGCACGACCTGGGCCGACACCGACGTGGCCCACCTGGAGTTCGCCGGCGACAAGGCGCACACCCGCCAGATCCGCGCCTTCCTCCAGGCGGTACGGGGCGAAGGGGCGATCCCCTGCACCGGCGAGGACGGCATGGAAGCGGTCCGCATCGTGCTGGCGGCGTACGACAGCGCCAGCCGGAACCTGCCCGTCCGACTGGGCGAGGAGGCGCCGAGCTTGACGCGCGCCTATCGGAGCGTGGCCGACTGAAGGAGCGCTAGCGCGACGCCTGGACCTCAGCGATCGTCGCCGGAGCCGTGGATCGCGCCCCGCGAGGCCCGGTCCGCGAGCTTCGCGACGTTGCGCTCCGCGACCTCCTCCAGCGACGACCCCAGGTCCACCGCCACGCTCGCGACGTACCACAGCACGTCGCCGAGCTCCGCGACGAGCCCGTCGCGCACGGCGTCGGGCAGCGGCTGGCCCGGCGTCCAGCCACGGTCGCGCATCGCCTTGCCCACCTTCTCGGCCACCTCGCCCGCCTCGCCCGACAGCTTGAGGACGGGGTAGAGGAGCTTCGCCTCGGACGGGTAGCGGGCGGTGGCGCGGGCGGCGTTCTGGTACTCGGTCAGCGTCATGCCGGATGCTACCCGCCCGCCGGGGCGGCGGTTGCGGCGCCCCATCAGCCCGTGGTACTCTCTTCGTCGCCCGCCAGGGCCTCGGTCGGCGGTAGCTCAGTGGTAGAGCGATCGGCTGTTAACCGATTGGTCGTAGGTTCGAATCCTACCCGCCGAGCCAAAACGTCAGAGACGGCATTTCCGCCCACCGGCTCGGTGGGCGGTCTGCTCTTAGGGCGCCCACGTCGTGCCGACGTCAGCGCTCCTTCGGTGGCCCGGACGGTGGTCTGCCTGCTCCAGAGCCTGATCGGGCTGGGCGTCGAGCGAGTCGGCTGGTGACCGGGTCCGGGGCGTCGCGCCAGATCGTCACCGGGGCCGATCGTACGCACGTTCCGCGGGTGGCGCGTTCCCGGCGGTAGCCTGAGCCATGGTCTACCTCTTGTTCGCCCTGCTGATCGGGTTCCTGTACGTCTACGTTCAAGCGAAGCAGCAGGAGGCGCGCCTTCGCGAGGCGTCGCGCCATCGGGCGTCCCGCGCCTTCGAGCTGGGCCTTCGGGCCGCAGCGGAGCTGGCTGACCATCCCGATGACGCGCGGGCCGAGTACGACCCGGACCGCGACACCTACGTGATCGTGCGTGACGCGCGGGTCACCTACCGGGCCGACGACGAGGCGACGCCGAGGTAGGGCCAGGCGAAGGCCCAGGTACGAGTCGTTCGGGATGCCCGGCTTCCTGGGCAGATGCGACGCCATCGGGGGCCGCTCTCGGCCCCGCCGCCGGCATGCGTCGCGGCGGCCGCGTGAACGGATCGAAGACCGAACGAGCCGGAGCGGCTCCGACATGGGATTCGGCGGAAACCCACGAGGTCGGAACGCGCTCCGGCTCACAGGGAGCATACGCCATTCCGAGCGAACGCACCGCTCGGATGCCGAGGATGCCGACCCGCGCGTGGCGACGGCCGAACGTCCCGGCCGGCCGCGACGCGAACCCGCTACCATCGACGTGAGAGCGTCCACGGGGCGAGGCGGCCAGCGCCTGCCCGCGTCGTGGGCGGAGCGAGCGCTGCTGCGCCGAGAGAAGGCGACCGCGGATGAGCACGCGAAGCGATGGGCGGATCCCTTGGCACCGACTTGAGGTCGCCGAGGTGCTGGACGAGCTCGAGGCGTCCGGCGACGGCCTGACCCCCGACCAGGCCCAGCTGCGCCTGGAGCACTACGGCCGGAACGAGCTGAAGGAGAAGCCGCGCAAGTCGGTGGCCGCCATGATCCTGGACCAGTTCCGGGACTTCATGATCATCGTGCTCATCGTCGCCGCGGTCGTGGCCGGCGTGATCGGCGAGGCGGCCGACACGATCGCCATCGTGGTGATCGTCGTCCTGAACGCCGTGCTGGGGTTCGTGCAGGAGTACCGGGCCGAGCAGGCGATGGCCGCCCTGAAGCGGATGGCGGCGCCCTCGGCGACCGTCGTGCGGGACGGCAGCCCGAAGGAGATCGACGCGGCGAGACTGGTGCCCGGCGATCGCGTCGTGCTCCAGACCGGCTCGGTGGTTCCGGCCGACGTACGGCTTTCGGATGCCGTCCAGCTGCGCACCGACGAGGCGGCGCTGACCGGGGAGTCGCTTCCGGTCGAGAAGACCGCGGCACGGCTGGAGCGGGAGGACGCCCCGGTCGCCGAGCGGACGAGCATGGCGTACAAGGGCACGCTGGTCGCCGCCGGCAGGGGCGAGGGGTTCGTCGTCGCGACCGGCATGCGGACCGAGCTCGGACGCATCGCGAGCCTCCTGGAGGAGCAGGACGAGGGACGCACGCCGTTGCAGCGGCGCCTGGCCGTGTTCGGGCAGCGGCTGGCGTGGGCGGTGCTCGCGATCAGCGCGATCGTGTTCGTGACCGGTCTGCTGCGGGGCGAGCCGCCGATCCTGATGCTGCTCACCGCCGTGTCGCTGGCGGTGGCCGCGATCCCGGAGGCGCTGCCCGCCGTCGTGACGATCTCGCTGGCGCTGGGCGCACGGAAGCTGGTGCGCCAGGAGGCGTTGATCCGGAAGCTGCCGGCGGTCGAGACGCTCGGATCGGTCACCTACATCTGCACCGACAAGACGGGCACGCTGACGGTGAACCGCATGACGGTGGAGCGGATCTACGTCGACGGGCGCGTCGTTCCGCCAGGCGAGCTGCCCGAGCGGCCGGCCGGCGCGTCGGCGGACACGGGCGCGCAGCCGCGCGACCACGAGCCAGCCGGGCTGTTGCTCCGCGCCTTGGCCGTCTGCAACGACGCCCGCGTCGAGGCGTCGGGCGAGGTCGCCGGCGACCCCACCGAGACGGCGCTGGTGGAGGTGGCACGCGATCGCGGCTACGGCCCGGACGAGCTCGCGTCCACGTTGCCGCGGCTGGGGGAGATCCCGTTCGATTCCACACGAAAGCGGATGACGACGTTCCATCCGTGGCGCGACGGCAAGGTCGTCGCGTTCACCAAGGGCGCGGTCGAGGAGATCGTCGAGCGGTGCGACCAGATCTGGACGCGGGACGGCCCGGTGCCGCTGGACCGTGCCCGCGTGGCGGAAGCGTCGGAGCGGATCGTCGGCGAGGGGCTGCGCACGCTGGGCGTCGCCATGCGGGTCTGGGACGACGTGCCGCAGCCGTTGACCCCGGCAGCCGCCGAGTCGGGACTGGTCCTGCTGGGCATCGTCGGGATGATGGATCCGCCTCGCGAGGAGGCGGCCGCCTCGGTGGCGCACTGCCGCTCGGCGGGGATCCGCCCGGTGATGATCACCGGCGATCACCCGCGCACGGCCGAGGCGATCGCCCGCCGCGTCGGCATCCTGCGCGGCTCGCACGACGTGATCGTGACGGGCTCCGAGCTGAACGAGCTGTCCGAGGCGGCGTTCGAGGACCGGGTCGAGCGGATTCGCGTCTACGCCCGCGTCGCGCCCGAACAGAAGCTCCAGATCGTCGAGGCGCTCCAGGCGAAGGGCCACTTCGTCGCGATGACGGGCGACGGCGTGAACGACGCGCCGGCGCTGAAGCGAGCCGACATCGGGATCGCGATGGGCATCACCGGCACCGACGTCTCCAAGGAGGCGTCCGACATGATCCTTCTGGACGACGACTTCGCGACGATCGTGAAGGCCGTGCGGGAGGGTCGACGGATCTTCGACAACATCCGCAAGTTCATCAAGTACACGATGAGCAGCAACGCGGGCGAGATCGTCACGATCTTCCTCGCGCCGTTCCTGGGCCTGCCGATCCCGCTGCTGCCGATCCATATCCTCTGGATCAACCTGGTCACCGACGGCGTTCCCGGTCTGGCCCTCACGGCCGAGCCGGGCGAGCGCGACGTGATGGCGCGGCCGCCGCGGCACCCGCGCGAAAGCATCTTCGCGCGCGGCCTGGGGACCCATATCGTCTGGGTGGGGCTGACGATGGGCGGCGTGGCGATCCTGACGCAAGCGCTGTTCGTGGGGGGCGCCGAGGGAACCTGGCGGACGATGGTGTTCACCGTGCTCTGCCTGAGCCAGATGGGGCACGTGCTCGCCATCCGTTCCGAGCGGACGTCGCTGTTCCGGCAGGGCGTCCTCTCGAACCGTCCCCTGCTCGCGGCGGTGGTGGCGAGTTTCGCGCTGCAGATGGCGACGGTCTACGTGCCGTTCCTGAACCCGGTGTTCGAGACCGTGCCGTTGACGGCGGGCCAGCTCGGGATCACGCTGCTGCTGTCGACGGTCGTGTTCGCGGCGGTGGAGGTCGAGAAGGCGGTGAAGCGGGTTCGCGCCGCTCGGGCGCCGGGGTAGGCGCGACCGACCCGTCGAGGCGGGGTCGTACGCCATACTCGAGGCATGAAGCTGACGTTCCTCGGGACGCGCGGCTACGTAGAGGCGCGCACGCGCCGCCACCGGATGCACGCGTCGCTCCAGGTCGCGTACTACGGCGTCCGCACCATGATCGACTGCGGCGAGGATTGGCTCCGGCGGATCGGCGAGGTGGCGCCGGACGCGATCGTCCTCACGCACGCGCATCCCGACCACGCGTACGGCCTGCGCGATGGCGCGCCCTGTCCGGTGTACGCGACCGAGGCGACGTGGACCACGATCGACGACTATCCCGTGGAGGACCGGGTCGTCGTCCGCCCGCGGGAGCCGTTCCGTATCGGCGACGTCCGCTTCGCGTACTTCCCCGTCGAGCACTCCACGCGCGCGCCGGCCGGCGGGTACCGGATCGACGCCGGCAGGGCGTCGGTGTTCTACGTTCCGGACGTGGTCTACGTGCACGATCGCGAGGCGGCGCTGAACGGCGTTCGGCTCTACGTCGGCGACGGGGCGACCGTGGACGCGTCGATGGTCCGCAAGATCGACGACGCCCTCGTCGGCCACACGCCCCTGCGGACGCAGCTCGGCTGGTGCGAGAAGGAGGGCGTGCCGCGCGCGCTGTTCACGCACTGCGGATCGGGCATCGTCGAGGGAGACGAGCGCACGCTGGGCGCCCAGGTCCGCCGCATGGCGGACGAGCGCGGCGTCGACGCCCGGATCGCGTACGACGGGATGGAGATCGTCCTGCGCTAGGAGGCCAGGCATGCCCGAGCTGCCCGACGTCGAGACGTTCAAGCGCTACCTGGACGCCACCAGCCTGCACAAGACGATCGCGGAGGTCGACGTCCGCAGCGAGCGGCTCGTGGCGGGCGCCACGCCCGACGAGCTCGCCTCGACGCTGCGGGGACACGCGTTCACGTCCACCCGCAGGCACGGCAAGCACCTCTTCGCCCTCCTGGACGGCGGCGGCGCGCTGGAGCTCCACTTCGGCATGACCGGCGAGCTCGAGGCGTACCAGGACCCCGGCCGCGAGCCCGAGTACGCCCAGGCGGTGTTCGCCTTCGAGAACGGCGACCATCTGGCGCTCGTCATGCCGCGCAAGCTGGGCGAGCTGCGGCTCGTGGACGACGTGGACGCGTTCGTCGAGGAGCAAGCGCTGGGTCCCGACGCGCTGGACGACGCGTTCGACGCGGACGCGTTCGTGCGGGCGCTGTCCGGGCGCCGCGGCATGATCAAGTCCGCGCTGATGACGCAGGAGCTCCTCGCGGGCCTCGGCAACGTGTACTCCGACGAGGTGCTGTACCAGGCCGGCGTCCATCCCCGCACGAAGGTGGCCGACCTGGACGAGGCGAAGCTGGGGGAGCTGTACCGCACGATGCGGCGGGTGCTTCGCGTCGTCGTCGACCACCGCGCGCGACCGGACG